>Ga0123355_10013006_pt1 | contig 12926 bp, 16 predicted proteins | sample TergutEmb28metaG_3_FD_89872 | JGI IMG/M metagenome (GOLD analysis project Ga0123355, IMG submission 89872) | Embiratermes neotenicus P1 segment gut microbial communities from Petit-Saut dam, French Guiana - Emb289 P1 | ecosystem: Host-associated > Arthropoda: Insects > Digestive system > Gut ... | reverse complement strand
GTGATGGCAGCCCGGTTTTCTATCGGCATCGATCTCGGCACTACCAACTCGGCGCTTGCAGGTGTCCCACTGAGCGGCGACGCGCACCCCGAGGTTCTCGGCGTCTCGCAATGGGAAAGCCCGACCACGCTCGTCGAAACGCCGACACTGCCGTCGTTCCTTTATCTGCCGGAGGACGCGCTTGCCGCGGAACTGCGCGGCAAGATTCCGGGGACCGAGGGCTGGGTTGTCGGCCGCCTCGCCCGCCGCAGGGCAGGTGAAACACCGGGGCGGGTCGTGCGGTCGGCAAAGTCGTGGCTGTGTCACCACTCGGCCGACCGCTCGGCGCCGATCCTGCCCTGGGGATCGGAAGATCTTGCGCCGGCGCAGAAGATCTCGCCGGTACGTGCCACCGCTTTCATTCTGAACTATCTGCGAGGTGCCTGGGACAGTCACTTCGCACGATCGGGCTGTCCGTTCGATGCGCAGGACGTCACCATTACGGTGCCTGCGTCATTTGACGCGGCTGCGCGGCGGCTCACGCTAGATGCGGCGGAGCAAGCTGGCTTCCGCGGCGACACGCGGTTGCTGGAGGAGCCGCAGGCAGCCTTCTACTGCTGGCTGGAGCAGCATGACGCGGCCGAGCCGTTGTGGGAGGGCTTGGGCCCGCGTATCGCTGGTCCGCACCACGTCCTGGTCGTGGATGTCGGCGGTGGCACTTCGGATTTCAGCTTGTTCGAGCTGCGACCCAGCCCATCGGGCGCGCTCCCCGACATCGGGCGGGTGGCGGTCAGCGAACACATCCTGCTGGGCGGCGATAATGTCGATTTAGCCCTCGCGGTCCTGCTGGAACCTCGGCTCGTGATGGAACGCGGCCAGATGTCCGGGCCGCATTGGGATCGCTTCGTCGCGTCGTGTCGCGATTTGAAGGAGCATGCGCTGTCGGGTGTCAGCCCTGGGCAAGAGAAATACGTCGTGGCCCTACCGGACCGCGGGGCGAGGCTGGTGGCCGGGACACAGACGGCGACACTGGCGCGTGACGAGGTGGAGCAGGTGGTGCTGGACGGGTTTTTTCCGGTCTGCGATGCCAGCGCTCGGCCCTATCGCACCCAGGCAGGCTTGCGCGACTGGGGCCTGCCCTACGCGGCCGACAGTGCGATCACGCGCCATCTGGCCGATTTTCTCCGCGACCGCCCGCGCGTGGACGCCGTCTTGTTTAATGGCGGTTCGCTTCGTCCCGCGGTCCTGCGCGAGCGGTTGCTTGACCAGATCGCGGCCTGGCAGGGCGGCGTCCGACCGATCGAGCTTGAGAACGCGGAACCCGACCTTGCGGTCGCGCGCGGCGCTGCTCGATTCGGCAAGCTGCTGCATGGCCACGTAGGTAGCATCGCGGCGGGTGCGGCCTGCGCGGTGTTTCTCCAGGTGCAAACGACTCCTGAGGCAACCGACCAGGCGGTTGTACCAGCGGTGGTTTGCGTGCTGCCCCGCGATGCGGCAGCCGAGCAAGTGTTTCACATCAACCTGCCGGGCCTCGAGTTGCGCACCGACCAGTTGGTGAGCTTTCAGGCGTGTTCCTCGACGCGTAACGGAAGTTGCCGGGCGGGAGACGTCCTGCCGTGGGACGCCGACGCTTTCCACATACTGCCGCCGCTGCAGACGATCATCCGAACCGCACACCGCGGTGACGCCGGGCCGGCCCGGACCGTGCCGGTCCGTTTGGCGGCGAAAATGAACGCGCTGGGACTGCTGGAGATCTCCTGCGTCGGGACTGACCCGCAAACGCCCCAGTCATGGCCGCTCGAGTTCAATCTGCGTCCGCATGAACATGGCGGCGCGGCGCCGCGCGGGACGCCGGCTGCCGCGCCCGTTGCGCCAAACGGCACCACCGAAGCCCAGCAAGCCGCGCGGGATTACATCGCGCGCATATTCACCCCTCCGCCGCCAAAGTCCGAGCCGCTGACCGCCAATACCATCCTAAGGCACCTGGAACGCACCATCGGTCTGCCCCGGCACGAGTGGAACGCAGCACTCCTGCGCAACCTTTGGCCGGCCCTGAACGAACGGACGATGGGCCGGAAACTTTCGGTAGAGCATGAAGAGGCTTGGCTCACGTTGGCCGGTTTTCTGCTGCGCCCTGGATTTGGCTTTGCCGATGACGGACTGCGCATCGAGGAGCTGTGGCGCCTGCGCGATGGGGGGCTGTATTTTCCCGGCAGACGCAGCACTGTTCAGGAATACATCCTTTGGCGCCGGGTAGCCGGCGGACTTCCTGCGGAGCACCAAGAGACACTGTTGGCCCGCGAGCTGGGGCGTCTACGCGCTGGCAGAGCTTCACCGGAACTTGTCCGCCTCGCGGGGTCGCTTGAACGCCTGCCTCGAGAGACAAAGACGGACCTGATCCAGACATTCATCGCCCAAGCGCTGCATCGAATCGAGCTCAAGCAACATTGTGCGCCGTACCTTTCCGCGCTCGGTCGGCTGCTGAACCGGACTCCGCTCTACGCGGGGCCAGAGACTGTTGTGGCGGCGGAGTTCGTTGCGCGCGCCTACGGTGCCTTCCAGGATTTCGATTGGACCGAACCCGAACTGCTAGAATTGCACAATTTATTCCTCAGGGCGGCGCGCGTCGTGGACGACCGAAACCTGGATGTCCCCAAGTCGCTGCGCAACCAGATCGCCCGCAAACTGGAGAGCGCCGGCATCACGACCATGCGCACGGCAACGATTAAGGCGTTCACGCCGGTCGGGCGCCTCGATTGCACCAGCCTGTATGGCGAGGCGCTGCCCCCCGGTCTCGTGCTTGGTGCCGGTCTGGATTGAATGACGACCACTGAGGGCAAACCTCTGCAAAGGCGAGTAGCCTGCTCTGAATTCAGCGCACTGCGATCAGGGTGTGTGCTAAAGACTTATCAATTCCTCGACTCGGCATGACCATGATCAACGTCGATGTAGACATTGCTCCCACCTTCGGTATTAGGCGAACTTGCATTGTAATGGCGCGCGTCATCAATCTTTTCTGATCTAGTTATATTGACATCCCCCCTCTTGGCCATCTCCTTCGCTACTTCCTTAGCTGCTTCCATAGCTGCTTCCTTAGCGACTTGCTTAGCTAATTCCTTAGCTAATTCAGCTTGGAATCTGTTCACTGCTTTATCACGTGACTCCCTATTCAGCGAGTTCCTCTGGCAAATTACCTCCTTAGCCGCTCGTTCAGGATCGGATCTAAGGATTCTGTTAATATCGACTGGTGAAAGTTCACAGAATCTGTCCAAAGTTCCTTGAGCTCGTGCATAAGTGTAGTCGTCGGCGTAGTGGTCACTATACGAATGATAGTAAAAACTATACTGACCTGGCTGAGGTGCGCAACCGGAAAGCAACAGTAGTATCATCATCTTTTTCAGCCGATCTTCTGACTTTACAGCGCGGTGCGGCGCTACCTTCGCAGTGTACCGGAGCGACATCCCTGCGCCAGCGGCGTTGGGGTGATGCGCTGAGCAAGCCCACTTCAGGTCTTGCTCTCGTCTTTTGTGCAGACGATAAAATACGTTCGACATTCGGACTCCCATCTCTCACAATGACATAGATTCGACCACGTTCACCACATCGCTCTGGAAATCGAGCCGCCAACTCAGCACGAGACCGCCGCTTGCGCAGAACTTTAACGACGAGCGACGCGTCGGGACGGTATTCCAGCACTCCGTCGCCTTCAACCCGAACGGAGACCTGACCGTCTTTGCCGAACGACCTGACCGTCTTTGCCGAACAAAAAGAGTAGCGGCTCCCTACGGTGACTCTGGCGCCTTTGCCGTGGCCGAAGTTCTCAATACTGCCGCAATATCCGGGAACCTCGCGGGCCTCGACACGGCTCAGCGCTCGCCCATTTGGGCTCTGGGGTGGCTCGGTACCCTGGCTTGTCCGGTCTTACGGATCGACGGCAGACGGCCCATCCCCATCTGGTGCACAGCATCATCGGAGCGCTCCGGTGCATGACGGTCACCATCATAGGACGCGGACATGTACATGGGCGGGCTGCCGCCTCGCCTTCCGAGTCACTGCTTCGATTGTCTCATCGCTGAATGCACAGCCAGCGCTGACGTGACACGGCTGCAGCGCTTCCTCGTTCGGTCGACGCCGAGTACCTTCATCGGGCGATGTGCACCCGCCGCCGACCAAGCAACAAACGCACGTCTAAAATTCGCAAGCCGCGCGCGGATGCGGGAGAAGGCCGGTCACGGATTGCCGGACAGCCTCGTGCGTCGAATATTCGATATCCTCCGATCAGCAGACGCGAAGGCGATGTCGCGAGTCATGTCGGATCATGCGAACCTTGAAAAACTCCGCCACGAGCACCGGCGCCGCATCTGTCGACGCGAACCGGTGCCGTTCTCCGCACACGCATTAGCCTGAAAGTGTGAAACACAGGCCCGGCATCACCGCCTCATTGCCCGACGCCGGAATCGGTCGCAGGCGGCGACATCAGCGTCGCATGGTGTTAACACCACCCGGCAGCGCGAACATGGCGTACGTGAGCCGCCTTCGTCCTGCCTGGTATTTGACGGCCAGACCGTGCAGAAACATCGTCGCGGCGGGCCATCCGGCGGAACTGGCGGAGGCGAACGGCGTCTGCGATGCTTGCACCCGGGTCACGTGTACCTTATTCCTCTTAGCAACAAGCTATTCGTCCTCTGGAACATCACATCGCTTGTGTAACATCGATGACGTCTGGACCCGGCACACACCTGATCGTGCTCAAGTAAATGATCCGCTTGGCCGCCTTGTGTCGTGCCGGATTCGTGGTCTGCGTGGGCCTGATCTTTAGTACCGATGGCCCTTCGTTCGAAGCCCGCTTGCCGCCGGCGAAAACCGAACCCGCAGCGCCGGAAATTCGGAAACTCGCCCATCTGCTCAGTCCCATACGGCCCGATCCAAAGGTTCCGTCCTCGGCTGATGCTGCTGATTCACAACTGCGCGATGTGAGGCTGACCGGCATCGTGATCGGACCGGATCTACGCATCGCGATTTTCGCGGTGTCCGGCACTAACTCGCTAGTGCTGTCGGAGGGCGAAACCCTGAGAGACTACCGACTCGACCGCATCTCACCTGAGAAAGTTTTGCTCAGCGGTCAGGCCGGCACCGTAAAGCTTGGGCTTAAGCCGGACGCTAATCTGGTTCGACCTCCGCCACCTTTTGCGGTCCGAGCCGGCGAACTTGGGCCCAGCGTGGCGGCCCCCGCGGAGGTGGCTCGTGCGCCGAGCCAACCTACGGCCGTGACGGCCATTCCTGGCGACAACTTATCGGCCACTGTCCCAGTTCAGGCGCAAGGCTATGATTATTATTTTCCACAGAATTACGCCGGGTATGAGCAGGATTTCCCGTCATCCAATTACTACCCGTACCAATTCCCGTTTTTCGGCTACGCCGTTCCGATAAGGTTCGCGTTTCGGAATGTCGAGAGGCTGAAAAAAGCCGAACATCATGGTGCCTTCCATGGCAGTGCTTTCCACGGCGGCGCCTTCCATGGTGGCCGCCACCGCTAAGCGGATGGCCAGCACGCTCGCAAGCGCGGCGAAGAACGGAAGCGTGATCGGCAAGTATTGGAGCGGACCACTGTGCATAAAAGACGATCACCCAGCTATGCGTGCCTCCTGAGAGCAAGATGACTTGTCGGTTGTCAGCAATGTTCGATTCACCCGGGCGCGCGCAGCTTTCTCTCCAACGCTAAAAATCGACGCCGAGAATGAATGCCGTCATCGGCCAACTGCTCGATACCAGTGACGTCGGGAAAGTTTAACTTGCCGCAGACTTACAAATTGCAAGTGGATCAGCCCGACCGAACGGATCATTTGGCGCTCAAAGCTCACGCTGCGAGATGGCGGCGTAGGTTCGGTTCCACATTGGTGTGAGCAACACCTCGCTCAACACTAAGTGCTTTGGCGGGCTGATGATGACGCGGATCAAATCGCCGTAATCTTTCGGCTGCACCATGCGTGCACAATCTTTCTGCTCCGCGGGATTAGGACGTCCCCTGAGCGCCGTTGTGGATTTTTGTCCTCATTGCAACCTTGCGCGATGGGCATTCAACGTGGTTGCGTGCAGGCAGGCCAGAGAGGAGCACGGCGATGGTAACCGTCCTGACTGAGCACGACGAAATGACCGTCGACACAACAGACGGGTTGTGGCTGTCGGCGGACGATGCCGAACGGGCCAGTGGTTGGGCATTGAAGCCGGAGGGCATGTGCCGGGGGGAAGTCTGTGTGCCGGTGCCCGTGCGCGATGGACACGTGGATTTGGCGGCGTTCTGGTTGAAACTCCGCCGCCCTGTTGTGCACGACGTGGCGAGCGAGACGTGGTTGCTTGGCGCAGGCGCAGAGTATCGCAATGAAGCTCTGAGTGGACTGACGGCACCGGATTTCGCGTTACCCGATCTAGGCGGCGCGATGCACACTCTGTCGGCATTGCGCGGAAAGAAGGTCTTCCTTTGCACCTGGGCCTCCTGGTGAGGCTGTCGGTTTGACTTGCCCGTGTGGCAGCAACTGTACGACAGCCTACGAAACGAGGACTTCATGATCGTGGCGGTCGCGGAGGAAAGTCGGGGCGCCAAGCAGGCACGGCAGTGGATCGAGGCGGCGCGTGCGGAATACTGGTGCCTAATCGATACGGAGCACCGTGTCTCGGAGCTCTATGGAATGGTGAACGTGCCGCAGGCGGTTTGGATTGACCCGACCGGCCGGATCGCTCGGCCGCCAGAAACTGCCGGATCAACTGATCATTTCCGGTTGATGGATCGGGCGACGCGCGCACTTGCAGAGGAACACCAAGCGGCGCGCCAGGCGGCACGTCTCGCGTATCTCGAGGCGGTGCGCGACTGGGTGCTGACGGGACGGCACGTGCTAGGCGCAGATTCAGTGAGGCAGAACCTGCCACGTATCACCTCGCAGATTGCGTTGGCACACGCGCATTTTCGCATGGGCGTGTGGCTTCGACGGCATGGCAATGCGGCTGAGGGCGATGCGCATCTTGCAAAGGCAAGCAGCCTGCACCCGAGTTCCTGGACTATCTGGCGCCAGGCCGCAGATCTGGAGGAGGTTGGCAAAGCGAGCGGGGAGGCGTTCTGGCAACGTGTCGACGCGCTGGGAGAGAAACCCTACTATCCGACGCCCGAATTCGGCGTGTAGCCGCCGCCGTGTTAGCATAGGAGATAGTGCCACGTTGCTGCCGAGCGGCACGACTTATTCGGGCAAGAACTTTTTCGAATTCGCGAGCGAGGTCCCGGTAGCGACGCACCCAGTCGCGCAGCGTCTGGCGATCCATGGCAACAGTTGTGCCGCTTCCGCGCGGGACTCACCTTCCAGGACGGGCGCAAACGCGAGCAGGTGGCGCACCACCCTCCCATCCCGTGTGCTCGACGCCAGCGCGCGCAACTCCGCGGCAGAATTCTCGGCCCGGATGATCTCAATCGTGCGTGCGGCGATTAGGCCGAATCTCACCCCCGGCCGCTCAGAACGTATTCTCGGACATTCGGTCTGGCTGTGGTCCGCGAGATCCAGGAAGTCGGGTCCGGCCTGAACGGCCATCGGCAGAAGCTCGCCTCTCTCCTTGCGGATAGCGACGTGACAACCATCGTGGTGGAACATCGTGATCGCCTGATGCGGTTCGGAACGGACTACGTCGAGGTGGCCATGGCCGCCTCGGGCCGCAGGCTGATCGTGGTCAACGACGGCGAGATGAAAGCCGATCTTGTCCAGGACATGATCGATGTGATGACAAGTTTCTGTGGCCGGCTCTATGAACGCCGATCGGCGGCTCGGCGAGCGTTGGCCGGAATGTCGGCTATGGCGTCGCACGACACGTGATCACGCACGAGACGATTATCCTTGCCGCACCAGGCCTACCCGATGACGGGTCGTTGGACGCGCTACTCTCTGAGATCGCCGATTTGGAGGCGCGCTGTGCGCACAACTACTTCGTCGAACAGCACGTTAAAGGTCGAGACTGGAACGAGCTGAAATCCGAGCTGTCGCGGCGCTTCGGCCTGACACACCGGCCGTTTTCCTCGCTGGCGTCCCGGGTGGACGGCTTGGCCAAAGGCGTCCGCGGTTACGGCGGGCGAGGGAACCCTTCCCGTGGCGCGCTGGCGGCGAGCACCGCCATGCAGGAGCGATCCTCTCGCCAACCAGCGAAGCCGCTGGCGGGCAGCCGTCACCGCGCGACTGCCATAGATGATAGGAGCTGGTGAACGGTTGCAACGAACCCGGAACGCCGCGCATGGTGCGGCGATGTCTGATCATGACGAACGCCGGGCGGGAAGGCCCCGGTGGTTCGTTTGGCATTGCCGCGACACGAAACGCGCCGGTAGCTGGGCTCCGCGTCACAGAGGACGGACGCACGATGGACATGACCGACGGACAGGGCGACGGTCGTAGACCGGACAATCCATCGGACAGTCCGTCGGTCGGCGCGGCAGACGATACGGCATCCCGCTGGATCAGTTTGGCCGAACTGGCCGAGCTGCGCGGCATCAGCCGCGCGTCGGCGTCGAAGCTCGTCGGCCGCAATCGATGGCAGCGTCAGACGGATGATCAGGGACAGGTGCTGATCCTTGTCCCGGAGGACGCCTTGATGCGACCGGCGGGCAGACCGCAGGGCAGCTCGAGGGACAGCTCGGCGGATGCGTCCGACAGTCAGACGACGGACGTAGACGTCATCCACGCCCTGATCGACGCCCTCGGCGAGGCACACGCGAGGGAAACGGCGGTCCTCCGCGAACATGCGGAAGCGGCCGAGCGACGTGCTGATCGCGCGGAACAGGCGATGGCCGAGACACGTGCACGAGCCGAACGGCTGAGCGAGACGCTCGACACGACGCGCGCCGTCCTGGCAACGACTGAGAGGCGGGCCGAGCAGTTGCGCGAGGCACTCGACCTAACGCAGGCGGTCCTGACGGCAGCGGAGAAGCGAGCGCAGGAGGCCGAGGACGCCACCGCAGTGCTGCGCGGCGTCTCCACGTCGCTGCGCCAGGCCGAGGCGGAGCGGAAGGCAAGAGGGCTGCTGGCGCGGTTGCGCGGCGCGTGGCGTGCGGAGTGACGTGCCGCGTCGATCGAATGGCGGACCAGAGCACTGAGGCGCGAGTGCCCAGCGGCGATCCCGAGTACCCGCTCGTCGTGCGGCAGAGCATCGATGCCATGGGCGACCAGGAGGTCGAGGCCGCGCTCGCGATCTCCGGGCGAGGGAACGCGCGTCGGATCCGGCATGCGACCTGAACGTCCAGCTGTCGGCGAAGGCGCATTGAACGCCGAGGTCGCCGCCGTCGGCGTACGCGACGACGAGGGGAGCGTCCTTGTCGCCGTCGTGCTCGAGCGGGAGCCCCGGCACGAGACGGCCGTCATCAGCCGCACGCTTAAGCCGGTGCAGCACGTCGGTGTGGCCGGTTCCGGAGCGGGTTGTCTTTCAATCCGTCGGGGGTCAGCTTTCGGAGCTGACCAATGAACCGTTTCGGGCTTCGCGACGACCAACGGGACCGGAGCAAGGATGTTCCGCCGGTCCGCGCACCGACCGGTTCACGCCGCGAAATCTGCCCGCTCCCGGATCGGCTCGGCTTGACGCCCGTCGCGCTTGCGCGCGAGAGCCACGGCATGACATCACTGCAACACACCACTGGTCGGACCAATCGCGTGATGCTCGGCATCGAGGCTTGCCGTGACGGGTCCGGCCGCCTCATCCTCGGCCGCAGGCGATGTCATTGCGGTGACGGTCGCAACAACGGCGCCGTCGCCCAGAGATACAAAACGCAGTCGCGCGCGGCCGGCACCGTCTCTCCGATCGCCACAATCGCCTCGATGGTCATCGCGTCGTGGTAATTCTCCAACGCGCAATCCATGCCTGTCATCTCCGACCAGATCTCGAAACGCGGCGGCGTATCGGCATAGATCACGTTGTAGATCCGCTCCGCCGTTTCTCGAGCTTCCTTTTCTTCCACCATCGCCGGCGAAATAGCGTCGGGGGCATCACTTTGCCCTTGATCAGCTTCCGCCCAATGACGGAATGCCTCTACAGAGAACATCACGCACGCATCTTAGTGTGGGCTCATGCGCAATTGCGGAACCACTGCCAGTCCGAGTCCGTATGACTCTCTAGCCAACTCTCAAACGGGGCCGAGAAGCACGATCCTAGAAGCTGATGCCGCGCTGATGCGCCCCGCCTGTGTGGACCTTTTGTAGAAAACTGCCAGTCGGTACCATGCCCGCCGCGAAGTCATATTGTGGCGCGTAGCCCAGAATGCGCCGCGCTTTTCCGACGTCGACCGTGGCGCGGGACTGGAAGAGCTGCAAATCCCCGGGAAGGGGAACGTGAACGTAGTCGCGCCAACATGAGGCTGGGCGAAAGAACCAGTCTTTTGCGGCCCGACGAAATCGGACTGGCAACGCGTCGAGCCCTGTTTGCGCCAGCGTGCGAACCGATGGGACCTGCGCGATGCGGCGAATCGCAAGCTCCGGGCGACCGACCAGCCGCACCAACTTACGCGCCTTGCTACCCGCACTCATGATCTGCTCCGCAGGCCAATAGCTCGGCCCATCCGCACCGACCGCTCGCGCTATCTCTCCATAGAATTGGCCCCACGTCGTCGCTCCCGGACCCGAAATCAGGAAGCGCTCACCGATGGCTCCGGGATGCTCCGCAGCAAGAATCATCGCGCTGACGACATCGTCTACATAGACGACATTGCAGCGGCCCTCCCCACGATCGGGCAGAACGACAGTGCCGTATCGAAGCATCTCGGCCGGTTCGATCGTCCAAGTGCGCGAATACGGACCATATACGATAGTCGGTTGCAGGATCGTACCAGCGAACAAACCCTCGCGCGCCGCGTTCATCATCTCGCGCTCAAGTTGGCGCTTGGTATAGGCGTATCCGGCATCGTGCGTGGACTCGGGGCTTTCCTCCGTCACCTCGCCCTCGGATGGTAACTGATAGACGACGAAGCTGCTGAGATGAACGAACCGGCGAACCCCGTTTGTACGGCAGGCGGCGATCAGCGCGCGCATCGCAGCAAGATTCCACGCCTCGTCGTACCAGTCGTAGGCGCAGTGAAAAACGACCTCAATTTCTTTCAGCGCTGCGCGGACCGATTCGGGATCGGACAGATCGAGCCTCTGGGTCCTGGCGCCGGTACGCCCGAGGCGCGCACCGGGAGCACCGAAGCGCAGCAGCCCGGTTACGGCGACACCTCCCTCGGTGAGGCGCTCCACAAGCCGTCCGCCGATAAAACCCGTGGCGCCTGTGACCGCAGCGATCGTACCCGACTTAAGGCTAGGTACTGGGGCTGCGGTATCCTGGGATTGGTTGGCCATGCTTGTCATTCCCGACGAGTGCCAGTCAATCTTCACCGATGGGGATCAAGTTGATGAAAGAGATCTATGTGATCCGCTACCGTCAACGTAGCGAATTGTCCGCTGCAGATGCTCCGCCAATCGCAGTGCCAAAGCCATGATAGTGAAGGTCGGGTTTGTGCTTCCCCCACTCGGGAACACCGCGGCGCTTGCGAGATACAGGTTTTGCATATCGTGGACGCGGCAGTCGGCGTCCACGACGCCGTCGCGCGCCAACGCACTCATCCTCGCGCCACCGGCATGGTGATACGTGTCGACCACGCGATCGAGGCGGGCGCCCTCGTTCGGGTCGAAGGTTTCGTCGAACCAAGTCACGGCTCCGATCCGGCTTCGCCGCAAGAATGCCTCCAATCGGCGACCAACGACAGTCAAGGTCCGCAGCTCCGCATCACCAATCTGCCACGCAAGGGAGAGCCGGCGCATCCCAACCGCATCGTAGCCTTCGGCAATCTGGATACGCGCATTGCTTCGCGAAGGCTGCTCTGCAACCAGGTGGACATCCGCCCTCGAACGGCGAGATATCGGTTGAAGGGCGAGAGTCTTCCGCGCAAGAAAGCCGGCAACCAGATCCGGCGCTCCGCGCAACAGCGTCGCATAGGGACCACGCAACAGCGCGCGCACCCCGCACGCTCGATAATCTTCCAACAGCGCACCCAGTTTGACGAAGGCCGACTCGGGCTCGGCTTCGAAGTAGATGCTCGCATACCCGGACAAGCAATCCTCTTCCACCTTCGTCTTCTGCGATAGCTCGAACCTCGGCGTGTGTAGAACGTTGCCAACATAGAACCCACGCGCCAGTCGCCTTAATCTTGACCACGCATCGGGTGCAACGACGCCAGCGGCGTGCAGCATGACGTGATCATTAAAGCCATACCCCAGAAGCTTCCATCGGTCACCCATCCCATCAGGATGCAACGAGTGGGATACAAGAAGGAGACGAACGCTTTCGATCGCTCCTGCGGCGATGACGAAGTATTGGGCCGCAAAGATTTGCTCCCGGCCGGTATAGGACCGCACGCGGACACCCGTTACAACGTCACGACGATCACCACATACCAACTCGACGACATTCGCGTGATAGAGCACAACGACATCCGGATCTTCGTTCAAGCTCTGGTGGAGAAAGCGACCGATATCGCGCCTGGGCCAGGGCAACCATTTTTCGAAGCGGACAGAAAAGGCATCGCAATGAGCCGCGAGCGTCCGCGTTGGCCGTCCGGCAACCTGACGACATCTGGCGTCGAAAGACGAGCCGTTGAGCCCGAGTATCCTCTCGAGCTGGTCGTAATAGGATGCGAGCATCGAAATTTCTATCGGCCAGCCGATGCCATCCAATGTCGACCCGGCCGACAACTCGTGCGCCTCCAACGGAACGCACTTGCCCAACCAGCGGGTTCCAGAGCCGCCGAAGACGCGAAAGCGGCCGTTTGCGACTCCTGCATTCACTGCACCGGCAAAGTCCATCTCCGACTCGAAGAGCGATTGACTGCGCGGCTCGTGTGTCAGACCGCCGCCCTCGAGCACGAGAACCTTCAAGCCTCTCCGGCGCAAAGCAGAGAC
>Ga0123355_10013004_pt1 | contig 12927 bp, 5 predicted proteins | sample TergutEmb28metaG_3_FD_89872 | JGI IMG/M metagenome (GOLD analysis project Ga0123355, IMG submission 89872) | Embiratermes neotenicus P1 segment gut microbial communities from Petit-Saut dam, French Guiana - Emb289 P1 | ecosystem: Host-associated > Arthropoda: Insects > Digestive system > Gut ... | reverse complement strand
CATGCCGTATCTCGATGTTTATGCTTGCATCATGCTTACAGTCGTGCAGGCATGCTTACTGAGTGATGTCATCACCTCAGTGAACAGAGACGGCCTGTTACGATCACACAACGCAATAAAATCGGGAAAAGCGCAGGAAGAGCGCTTTAGAGTGTTTAGAGGGGGAGGGGACATTTAAATTCCGAGCGCTTTGGAGCGTTAGGGAGGGGAAAGGGTTAATACATCCATACCACACCACCATAGCCACACTGCAACGTAACACCAACACACATCAAACCAGATACAACCCATGAAATAACTCAACGAATTAGTCGCAAGTTCCTGAGGATGGATGTATTAACATCCGAAACATGTTGAGCACTGAATGAAGTAATAATAAAACAAGTGGCATCAAGTTGGTCTCTCTTTACTCCCTATCAAGATGATGCATGGTCCAATAAACATAAAACGTGTGTTTTGATTTTTCTCTACAACTTTGTCTGAAACATTTCACATTCTAGGAAGAATTCAGCATCATATTATCATAAATATACATACATATTCGCATAAAGTGCCTATTATACTTGTCAGAGTTTAATCTAACTTGAATTCTCTCCACCAGTTTTCAAAAAATCCTCAAATATCAACATCATGAAAATCCATCCAGTGGGAGCCAAGGTGTTTCACACAGATGAACAGACATGATGAAGCTAATAGTCACTGTTCGTAATTTTGAGAACATGCCTGACAACAGTAATAGAAAACAAAAATAAATTACATACAGATGGCAACAAGGCTTTAGTCCTCATAATTCTTTACATCACTCAGTTTCTAAACACTTTAAATTGTCTCGCATTAAAAAAGCACATTTCAGGAAATGGATTTCTTCCTACCCTCCAATGAACTGAAGGGAGACACCTATTCAGCTGCCATTCCCAATCACTGGACAACCTGTGCATCTATAAAATCAGGTACAGACAAAAAATGTACAGTATAAATTGCAGAAATATTCTTAAGGACCTAAAATGCACAAACACAGAAACAACAATTACTGTCACTTAAAACCTGTAACTGACATAAACACTGATTCCAAAGACAAAATTATTGTAACAGGCCTTATGTATACCTGCCCATCACCAGTGTCACCAATGGAAAAAATCAAACACCAGAATCCTTTGTACTATACACCACTGTCAAAACTCTTCCAAAATGAACCTTATGAATCTTACATTATATTTATGTGACAAAGGTTCATAATCAAAAATAAAATACAATGTCATTCATTCATTAGTATTCAGCCTTGAAGGCTGGGCTTGGCAGGAACCAGAGCCCAGTCATGTGACCAGTATGGCTCTGGCACACTGCATCCTGGGCAAGTTCTTGGGGGTAGAGTGCCATTGCTTTCACCCGCCTTTAGATGTTCCCACTTTAGCTGCCAGGTGCCTCCGTCCGTAACGACGCGAGAGATCCTAGCAGAGAAAGGTGGAACTGTGGGCGAGAAAGATGTCTGGTAGTAATTTTGCCTAAATTCCGACTTCCACGTAAATTTAGGGATCTTTTACATGACGCAAATCTACGACATGGGACTGACGGCTTTACTTCTCCTCCAAAGGAAGGCGTGCTGAGGAATTTTTCGCCCTAAAAATCCGACGGCTTCGGCCGGGTTTGAACCCGCAAACTTGGGTACTAAAGGCCGGCACGCTACCCCTAGACCACTGAAGCTGATTAAAATACAATGTATCTCATGCTTAAATGAATGTAAGATCTCACTAAAGCCAATTCTCTTATGATACTTTCAACAGCTAATATGTTACAGATTGTGAGATCTGTGGTTCTCATAGTGGTACTGATGAAGAGTTACTGTTGTTTCCCTCCATGAAGAACTTGACACTGAGGTACAGATTGCATTTGCATTACAGTTGTTGGATATTTCAAAATTCTGCATCATCGCAATATTTGTAATGCTTGATTTACAGACACTATTTCATATACAGTTTGTACAAATGCTTATAATTCCCCTTCAAGAAAACTTCCATATTCTTAGCTTCAATGGTCCATTACTTACTATATTTGTCAAAACTCTGTTGACATACACAATTAACAGACATTACTGTCACTTCCATTAAGACTTTGGTTAAACTATAATATTACTGTCAACTGTATGAAAATAAAAGTGTTTCCGTCTAAGAGGCACCTCTTAATAGAACGCTCATACCTTTTCTTATTTGATAAAATGGTCAGTTAGTTCAAACACTGAAAGAGAGGTAGTGATCTCACAAGCATTCAGAAAGGAAAATAAGCTAAAAATATTGGGACAAAAATACTGAAATGTTATTGCAATAAAATGTGTGTTCAAATAACTACTAATTTTCTACTTTCCTCATCATGCAATATGCACATTGAGATAAATCAAGTTTAATTAGTCATGCCAGACTAATCACAATAGAACTGCACAAAGTTTAATAATATGCTCCAGGAGTGTGGAAACTGTAACATTTTCCTTCGCAGTTAGACTTCCAGATTACCAAGAAGCTGAAATGAGTACTCAATGTACTGTGTTTTAATAACACACATTACACCATCTTCCACTCATTTCTTCTACCCTGAATCATTTGACCTAATTATTACAGAACAATGACGTCAAAGTTTAACCAATGCTACTTAAAGAAATGTCACTGATCTCAAGATTATTCAATCTTTGACATCCACCAGTACAGCAACCCCCAAAATTACAGCATCTTGACTTACGTCATTTGCCCTCAGAACCCAATATATTAAGCCAAGCACGCAAATTCTTATGTATGATGCTGAAGACTTCTTTGATTTGCTAAACACCCATGATCAGGAATTATGCTTGACAATCATGTTAACATTTGAAAACAATACCCCCAAGACAAAGCTGAGGAACCTGAGCCTCAGATTTAGGAGAGGACTATGGTAGTTTTGAAGTAGATGGGATTCACTACAGCTGACATCAAAGTGTTTCAGAATACTGATTTAAATAAGTAGCAATCACCAACTAGACAAGAAATTACGAGGATGTTTCCTTGCTATAAGGAGATTCTGAAGGAGAACAGGTCATTGTCTCACGAGAGAACAATGCATGATTTCTTCAAGCCATCTTCAGGAACTTGTGCATCAACACCTGTATTAATGGACATGGCAGAAGACAATCCAGATGACCCACCTACAATTCAAGATAAAGTACTTCCTCCTTAAATTGTCATCTGTTCTGTCAGATTTCATACTTTGCTCATTTTTCGTAAGTATAAATATCACTCCTCCTGGTCAAAATAGAGTGTCTGGAACCATCCTCCCAATTTTAACATTGTGTTTATGGAATAATCTTTCTCAACTGACAATGTCTTGACTAATGTTGCCAGTCTTGGAACCACCTGTGACATAACCCTGGCAGTTAACTGTATTCCTCACTAAGGAGAGGAGATTGAAAGCAAGAACTATTATTTCCCACACAGTCTTCACCATTCTGTGACAACATGTTCCCCTTCACATTCTCCTTCCCTGTTTTACTGTACCATTATAAAGTATTGTTCAGCAACTTACCTGCATAAACAAGTCCAAAGCCCTGGCTGGGTCATCTGCCTGCTGAACTGTGGCAACCATGCGAGCAAGAATCATGACTGAAGCAGTTTCAGGAGGGAAGTGCATATTCCTGCAACAAGTAGTACTGCCACTTCAATCAGGCAACAAGCAGCACAGCTTCTGCAGTAGTACCAAACTGCCATCTTAAAACAATACTGCACCTGTTGCCAACTTAACAGGGATGTCCAACACATTACAGGAACATTACCTCCATTTTGGCATTCACATTTTATTTAATTCTACTTCACATTAATACAGATTCACGGCAAACCATTACTATCTGCACACTCTTAAAGACTGTGTCAGGATTCACCCTGAAGAGTAAATATAATATATGACAAAATGTTGGAACAGCTGCAATACATGACAAACCTAACCCTAAAAGCCAAAGTTACATGTATCAAACACATTCAGCATATGTGAATCCTGGTAAGTAACTTTGAGCAATTTGTAGCACATTCATGAATATGTCACCACTCATTCTGTTTGCATTCTGCATGTTTCCTGCAATTTCAAATTTTGTTCTAGTACAAATACAAATGACCTACTAATGTGAGCAGAGATAACTACATTCCTCAGTGTCAATATGGTCACATTTCAAGATAAAAACAATTTGGAATATCTGTTACATCCGTTAGTGCGTATTTCACACAGCTCAGAGTTGTGTTGAGGCCAGCAGTCACAAGATTCATCATGGTTCACTTTCAAATTTCTACAGAAATTATTATGGGATATATTTTACTTAATTTATGCAAAATAAAAATGCATTACCACCACAATGTAATTTTATACTAAACTCTCTGCATCTGACTGACTGACATTACTTTATGATGATAAATGACTTTCACGTACTCCCACAAAGAGGGTGAACACTGTGCACCAGTCATTATGATACTAGTTCAGCAAATTAGTTGCAGCACACGCAATCAAAGCATGAATATATGAAGTGAATTTGTCTAGACAACTGAGAAAAATTTCAGGAGGAAGTTGCTACAAGCAAATACTCACTTCCAAGCTTCATTCAATTGCTCCAGAGGATGGTTAGGGTCACGTGAATGTGACTTCAAGCACAGGGTCCTGTGGTACTGGCTCCAGGCCTTGTCTCGACAGATGCTGCTGCAGTACTGTACCTGCAGAGATTATAGCAAGTCAGTTTAGTGAACAGAAGGTCTTATTGTACTCTTCAAATGCTGCTAATATTTTATCAGTTAATGCTTTGCAAGTGACAACAAATATGAATGCTCATGATTGGTACAGATGTGGTAAAACTGAGTAATATTTTATTGTATAAAATTCAATAATGACACTGCATCAGCCTCTCTGCAAACAACTGAAAATAATATCTAAAACAAAAACACGATACAATACTTAAAATTTACACCAATCCAGCTACATGAAAACACAAAATGTTGGAATTTGTTTACAGAAATGAAGCTTTATCTTTTAAGCATGTATTTGAATAGTTTCACAGATTCAGAGAGGGATGTGAGGATCTTGAAGATGATCCAATGTGTATGGGCCATCAACAGCTTCACATCCACAAGCAGCTGCAAAAGTTCAAGAGCTGGTGGCCAGAGACAGTCAACAGACCTTAACATTGATGATGACTGCACATTCATCCAAAATATTGACTACCACATAAGAGACTACATAATGCCATAATCCAGAAGAAAATATGGAAATTCAATTATATATTAGAGGAACAAATAATGTAAGACTATTACCCCACACAATGGACACTGTGTGTGAGACTCCCTATTCGTTGGACAGCAGTGTGGGTATGGCAACACAAGATCCTTTTTTCCTGTAAGTCTCCGTACATTTTCCTCAGCTCCTTCAAGTGGCCTATGTATTAAAAATAAATACATCACAAATATGCTCGTACATTTCATTCCAGAACATCCTGCATTATTACACGTAAGCACAAACCATTACAAATAAATTTAATCTTAGGATAACTTGATTTCCAATTTTTTATCATCATCTTGTATTAAAAGAAGGAATATAGTGTTTTAGAAAAGGAATGTGTTACAATTTTCAGGAGAAAGAGTAAATGGCAACCCTTCATGTGGGTGCAACAGAAAGAGCTATACCACACATCAGAGAAACTGCATCGGTTAATCAGCTGCACATATAAATCTAGGATCAGACTGTCAGCATAAGATAATGTACAGCAAAAAGTAAAGTTGTCCAAGTCCACACAGTGAAGGCATTACAAATAGCAGAGTTTCAATGCCACTCATTCTTAATCTTGGCATTAGATGTAGTCAAGTATTCAACTCCATGACCTGGGCACTCTAACCATGAGAAAAGTACCCCCACTACCTACTGAATATGAGGCTGGACAGGCCCCACAGCCAGTCTGATGTTTTGGAGATGAGAAAAATCGCGTACCCATACCCGGAATCAAACTGCAGATCATCCAGCCCATAGCCCAGACACTATACTGACTGAACTATACCAGATCCAGGTAATGTACAATGTACGGTAAAAACCATTTCACAACATGCACGATGTCAGTCATGCATAACTTTTCAAGCAGCTACATAATGTTACATTAGACATTAATCCTGTTACTAATACAGTGATAAAATTCAAAATTAAAATGCAAGTCCCATTCCATAATTAATTCAATCAATTAAGTTTATTATGAGTCTTAATTTATAAAAACCATTCAGTTTAATATCATAAAATTCATTCAGCAATTTTTCACCACAAAACAAACAGATAACCATAAAATAATTCTTGATTTATGAAGTGCCTGGATCTATGTAACAATCTCCAGCATCTCATAATACAAAACTAAACCGTTGATGCAGTACCAACACGCACATGTTGCAGTGCTTCAAACCACCATGCCGACAGAACACCAACAAAGCAAGTTCTGAATTTTTACACAGTGGTGTTGATGGACAGTCAAGTCTTCTCAAATACAACATCATGTCGAGTGATAGTTACTGACGTTCAGGAGAAGGCAGTTGCTCCCTCCTTCTTCAGGATCTGAGTAGTTCAGGAGCTTGCTACCCCCATCTTCAGGGTATGAGTAGTCCACAAGCTTGCTACTTCCATCTTCAGGATCTGAGTAGTTCAGTAGCCTGATGCCTCCACCTTCAGGGTCTAAAACATCACTAACTACCAATCGACACAATGCATATCCCTGAAGACTTGAATCACAACATCTTCAAAGTATAGGTCACTGAACAGAATCACAAAAGCCAAGAATGTTCTCTCTGCCTGTTACACATGTTTCTAAGATCACTAATACAGAATAATATATGTTAATAATTTCCCTTTTTACTTGAGGAGTTCAAATACTGTGCTTAAACACAGGAACAACTTTACTCGTACCTCTATATGAAATAAATTCATGTTATCTATCAAGAGAAGACTGATGAATTCCACCAAACATGTATTCAGAGAAGAAAAATACTGGTGGAAATTTATTATTCTTGCATGAAACTGCAAATGTCAAATTCTGTTCCATCAATTATTAGTCTAAAATCCTCACCTCATACAAAAGTCACATGCTAGATAACCATAGGCAGCATTCCATGCAAACTGACAGCAAACTAATGGACTCTCCTCAAATATAGTATCACCTGCCTTGACGGGTTTCACAGCAAACAAGCCTTTCCCCTGTTCAAACATAACAAACCAAAGTTTAGATTTGTGTGCACAATGTACAGTCCTGCAATTTCAAGACTAAGGATGCTGAACATTATTACTAATTGCAGACAACTTTATATCAGATGTTAGTTATGAACATGAAGTGGCACTGACCAGTCTTGTTAATTCTGTACCTCCCTGGTGGACTACAAAAGACATCTGCTGCTACATAAATTTAGAGAGTCTGAAGTGATCAGATAATTCCCCCCAGAGAAATGATACAGTTAGTATAACTGAGATGGTTTGGGCACGTTCTACAAATAGGGAAATGAGAGATACCCCAAAATGGCCTGGCAAGCTAGAATGCAGGGGAAAAGGCCCAAAGACCCCAACAGACTTGGGAAGAAGGGATACAGGAGATTTTGAGGGAAAGCGGAATTGAATGAAATGGGGTAAGAGCTGAGTGAAACACCACGAGAAATGGAAAGGTCTTTGTAAACCCTCTACACCTACGGGCAGAAGACGTTCCACTTAAGTGCTAGGAAAAGACTCCAACAGCAGCTGCATCATTCGTGAGATGACTCTTTAAACCTGAAGTCATGTATTTCATAAAAAAATTATTTATCATAAACAATATACAAAACAACATATGTAATATATTCTTGGCTATATCACCTTTAGCCAACCACAATTTTGCAGGTATTTTCAAAGTCATGACAAGGACTACCACAAAGTACAGTGTAAAAAGAAAGTTGTGAGGGTTTGAAGCAGATAAATTTAACATCTAAAAATGCAAAAGATCAGCAAATATGGTGACTGAAAACCAGTAACCAGTGGACCACTGGAAAACCAATACACAGATAAATAGATTAAGTCAGTAAGCCTGTAAAACATTTACACCATTGTAAATAAAACATAGATGGACAGTCACATACATTGGCCACTGCTACACACATAAAACTTATCTTCCAGTCTTCATGCAGTGAACTTCACAATACAAGAACAGGCTTGACCTGCCTGTTGAAATATATAACTGATCCAAAAATCACTTTATCTGTGCAACAGCTTTAGTTGTCGCTCTTCTTACACTGAAAACGCTATGCTGGTGAGTAAGAGGATCAGCTGGCTAGTCTGTACAGTGGACAGCAAGGCTGAACTCAGGGAATATGACATGGTGTATGTGTTAGGTGATGGAAATACACTGTTACTGTTCAAAAAGTTACATCAGTTCATTCAACAGTTACGTCACTTAAGTCATCAGATGAGTGATAACCAAATATATTTGACAAACAGTACCAAAAACACTATCCGTTTACAGTTTACTACAGCCACACAGATTAGGTAGCTATCTTGTCTCTAATGACACAACAGTTGGACTGCACGACTTGGAACGCCCCTTGTTACTCCCGTGTTATTTGCATTTCCTTCCCATGGCTAGCACAGTTGCCTGTTTACTACCCTTTTCTGACCTTCACTAATCCACAACCCCAAGTTTCCTTTGATACAGGGTGCCAGCCACTATAACCTCTCACCCCAACAACACTACTTCCATCCTTACTTGTAAGGATCAATCCAATCATTTATAACTACAAGTGTAATACTACAGGTAGGACAACACTGCACTCCTTCTAGATCTGTTTGTATACTGTCACTAGTTTGTCACATGCTGATGTCATACAGAAAGGCTGGACAAACTGCATGTAATGACTGTTTACAGTCACAGTTGCTGACTGAGCCAATGCTCACCCTTTGTGAATACCTATGTAGTGTTTGTGATGGAAACACAAACACATGACAAAAACATTATGCTCTATACGTTAATGTATAAAAATATTCCAAGTTTTTTCTGTTCCAACTGGAAGCGGGGTGTGAGGAGAAGGAACAGAAAGTAACCCTGTGATAATAGATGTTCTGATGGTGGCACAATTGAAGATTCAGGTTTTGTGCAGTATGATGCTGTGTGGCTGCACTGAGTGGGTCCCTGTGTTTCAAGGAACTTGGTGCACCACATTCCTTTAAAACATCAGAAATCACTCACCCAGTGACACTGCATCACATCCAAGAAGATGTGAATCCTCAAACGGTACTTGTTTTGAAATGATATCACATATAATACAGACATTTAACTTCAAAATTAGGTGGGATAAAAAAAAATTTGTTAATAAATTTCAAACCAAATTTATTTGGGTCCACTGTCAGTGGATTTAAGAATTCAAGTTTTTAAATTCAACAAGATTCATATCTTTCACTTCCCCACCCCAATACTCCTTACTTCACAACTGTCAATATAAAGATGGATTCACTATCCCATCTTCTTTCCTTCTCAGACTTCACGAATTGTTATGTCCAAACTCAATAAATACCTTAGGCTCTCCTAGAAACCGAACTTCAACTGTGGGATGATCCATTGTCATCACTGATTTCAATTATGAATAAAGATGACTAGGCGTCCCAAAAGCCTGTAACACATGATCCCACAGTTTCAGTAGTGGTCTTCTACCATCCACATAAGCACACGTTCCTAATAAACTGATGACTGATCACACTACAGAAATCAGACAAATTACCTTAACTGTACCGAAATTCATTAATATTACAAACTGCCTCACTGGACATGATATATTAATTCTCTCCTAATAAACCATTGATCAGTTGCACTGCACAACTCAACAGTAATCAATAAAATTCATACCTTACAACATTTTCCACAGGACATTACATGTTAATCGCCAACCCAACACACAATTCACACAATGGGCAACTTTAGTTTGAGGGTAGCACCATCACCAACTTCAATATATGGCCTTCAAAAAACTACCCCCTTACCTAAGAATGTTCTCATATCTTATTTTCTCTCCATCCTGCATATTCTGTGCATTATATTGTGAAATAATACAAAAAAGTCTCCAAATGTTCTCACATTCTACCTCAATCCACACTTTCTTTCTACTTTTAATACAACCAAATGGCAGACAACCTACCTGTCTCAACCCTTAACAATGAATAAATACCCCATGCATCAACCTGTACTGTTACAAATTTTGGATAGCATCAAGCAGTTGTTTCTATCAAATTAATATTGGTTTTCACATTCCCAGTAACACAACACCACGAATTTGACGTTCATAGGGCTGTGCATCGTAATATTATTTCTATAGTAAAACCAACTAGATGCACCTATATATCAAATTTATTTTATTTTAGAATGACACTCTACATGTTTCGGACAGTCTTTCCGTCCATCATCAGGAGTTCAAGACTGTACATACAGCAACAGGCATTTGTCAAACAGATACTGCTGTCTGCTTGCTGTAAAATAAAATAAATTTGATACACAGGTGTAACTAGTTGGTTTTACTGTAGAAATAACACCATGAATATTTGTATATTAATTAATTTGCTATGACATGTTTCAGCTAACTACTATGGACATCATCAGGTAATTTCACAATTACATAAAAGGAAGTATACTGAGGTACAGACCTCTCCGATGCAGACAATGAGTATAAAATATTTATAATTAGTTACTTTGTGGAACAATACAGGCATGATAATAATTAAAAGTGGTTGTGCCGATCACATTCATTACACATTTATATATTTTAAACATAAATATCCTTTTTTTTTTTTTTAAAGCTCGTGGTTCCGTGCATCATACTCCTGATGATGGGTGCTGTGACACCCGAAACATGTAGAGTAGTTCTGCAGTGAATAAATATCTGCATACTGCTGCATTTGTTGGATTTTTATTCACAATAAATATCCTTTCTCAAAACATAGCAGCACATTCTGATATTAATCATTTTAATTAGTACTGTACCTGTATTATTACACTATTTTTAATAGTAACTACCTTAAAAATATTTTATATTCATTGTGTGTAAACAAGAAGCCTCTGAGTATACATCCTTTTATGCAAATGTGAAACTATCGGATAAAGTTCATAATAGTCAAAATATGTCATAGTAAACAAATGAATATACAAATATTCATGGTGGTGTGTCATTCAGAAATAAAAAACTGATACAGTACTATTACACATTTCAACCTTATCAAAAGTCCCCATCAAACAAAAGGAAGTACCACAGATTAGATTTACAACACATACCTTCCTTGCTTAATGTTCTTACACATACACGAAATCCATGTGTTACTATCAAAATGGCACTTCACACTCAAAAGAAAATTACTAGAATAATGGCAGCTGCCAAAAGGAAAGTAACTTGTAGAAAATTATATATGAAGTTTAATATTCCTCTGCAGTGCTGCTTGCCAGGAAATCCTCACTCTCCATCTTATCATTCATCATGGGCAACATGGAAGTATTCCAAACAAATTCACAGACATACACTGAGCACTATGCATAGATATGAAATACATGTTCCAAGCACTAACTTCTGTAAGCATTTAAAATGGAGTAATTGCACAGGGATCAAGTCATTCAATAACTTCCTACTATCTAATAAAAAATTTGTCACAATAAAAAAACCAGCACTTAAAGATAATATACTTCACTCCTACTCTGTACAAGAATTTGCCTCACATAAAAATTCTTGTTTTAAACATGCAAGACCAACTGGTAATGGTTTGTAACAATGTAATCAGACATTTATGACGTTTGTCATTAAAATATTATAACCAAGCAATCATGCATTTACCTTTGCATTTGTCATAAACATTGCATTTTATCGTAACATGTTCTACATCCTTCGCTTAGTCCTGTTAAGGCTCTACAGAAGGAAATAAGTCAGTTCTATGCTATTCTGTTCTATCAATACTTCAAGGACAAAAAACGACCACACTTTTAAAGAAGTTATTGGTATATCCTAACCGTGCCTTTGTCTTGTATGTTGGTGAAGCAGCAAGCAAGGCATTTCGTAAATGGTGCATTGTCGCTTTCCAGCGGTGTATATTCTGCGTAATTTTAAGAACTTAACATAAATGTTATTTTTAAAGAGCCCTTTGCTATTACATTACGTTTACATCTGTAATACACTTACTTATACCAGCGTCGTATTTCCAGAAGTATATATGAATTACACAATGCTTTACTGTCGAGAAGTCTCTGACACATAACAAACTTAATCGGCGCAACACGTGCCACAATCTACAAAACGAACTTCACATGGCCGTTGGCGACAGCAAGTGGCGCCAAGCCTCGCAGGTATGAATGGCCCACGTATATACGTGGGGCACAGATCTTACGTGGGGATACCTCATCCGTGCCCTTGTGGTTGATTGCAAATGATGGATTGCTCATAATACGTCAAGGCTCATCGCTATAAGTAACATTGTGGTTCAGGACTCCAAAAGAATATTTTGTGTGAGCGTTAATCTGTTATTTAACTTGTCTGTGTTAAGTACTTTTAAAATATCTGGAAGATGTTATAAAATCTTCATCAGCTCCACTGTGAGAACCTTCGTACTCCACAGATCTGTCATTCAATTTATAAACTCAAGCTTTCACGGCGACTGAATTTTCATTCCTTATTCAGAGCAGTTTTGGTTACCTGTATGGGGTACATTAGGCTTGATTTTTTCTTGTTAAAATGCGCCTATTTTAAAAAAATATTCTCCATGCTACCACGTCCTAGCGTATTCATCCGTAACTATGAGTACATACATACATACATATATTTTCATTCTTCCAATTTCATACAGCAAGATTGCTAGCGAAATATAGAACACGTCAGAAACATCAGTCTTATACTAGAACAAAGCAACTGCTCCAGGTCAATT
>Ga0123355_10013003_pt1 | contig 12927 bp, 13 predicted proteins | sample TergutEmb28metaG_3_FD_89872 | JGI IMG/M metagenome (GOLD analysis project Ga0123355, IMG submission 89872) | Embiratermes neotenicus P1 segment gut microbial communities from Petit-Saut dam, French Guiana - Emb289 P1 | ecosystem: Host-associated > Arthropoda: Insects > Digestive system > Gut ... | reverse complement strand
TCATAAGTTAGCTGTTGTATGGATTTTAAATCGTTTTTGGTGTTCATAAAATTATCCTCCAAAACAAAAACGCGCTAAACCAATTTTGGCTTAAACGCGTTTTTTAATTTTATTATTTAATCATCTAGTCAAATAACATATCAAGAGTAACTAATTTAAGATTGTCATTTTCACGCTCTAATCGCTTTGCTTCATCGGTATATGGTGATTTAGAAAAAAACATAAAATAATACTCACTATATCCGGGAATTAAATGAGTTTTTGCCATCAACTTTTGGATTTCCGCAATGTCAGTCGGCTCGTTTCTCCATTTGCATTCGCACAACAGAATTTTTTTCTCCGAATTGTTATCAGCAATCACATCAATGTCAGCAGTTTCTTTCGCTACAGAGTCATTTCCCCACCAAACTCCAAAGTTTGTCGCTAAAAATGGCAACGTCCCCATTTTGTTCAACCTAATTAAATATTGACGGCATATTTCCTCAAACACAGGTTTGCCTATAAACGCTGACAATTCAGGGAATACGCTACTGTCCGCAATTTCCGCACCTGTTCCGGTTTCAATTCCGGTCTTATTCAAAAACACATACCTATACCAAAATCTGTAACAGTTATCTGAAATCATATATATGCCTTTTCTACTACGCTCCGGATTTTCTCCGAAAGGATGCTCCTTATGCAAAATTTTCAAGTCCATCAATATTTTTATATATTTAATGGTTTTAGAAGTTTCCTCACCTATTTTAGTCGATATGTCATTTAAGCGGCTTGCACCGGTCGCAATCGCGGCGATAATGGAGTTGTATACAGCCGTCTCCCTAAGTTCCTGTTGCAATAACATGGTCGGCTCGCTGTAAAGATACCCCTGCGTGTTAAAGAATAATTCCTTGATATTTTCCTCAAATGACATTTCAGTATTGACCAGTGCCAAATAGTGTGGCGTTCCTCCGACGCAAGCGTAATATTTAACTTTATCTTCGTTAGATATGTTTCCCAACATCTTCGAGGCGTCACAATAATCGAATCCTTCAATCTTGAATTGAGCTGTTCGTCTACCAAATAACGGACTTTTATATCCTAAAACTTCATTTTCCATAAAGCTGATTTGACTGCCACACAAAATAAGATACAATTTGGAGTCCAACAATTCATGATCGATAATGTTTTGTAATATGGATTTAACACTTTTATCGGCTTCGGCAATGTAAGGAAATTCGTCTATTGCTAATACAAATTTTTGCGTTTTCGCTCTGTTTGCAATAAACATAAATGCGTCGTACCAATTTGCGAATATGCCGGTTGTCTCCGGCAAATTAAAAAAATCGTAAACTTTTTTAGAAAACATCTGTAAATTTAACTGCGTATTTGCTTCCTGTGCCGTGAAAGATATGGCAGGTTTATCTTTTACAAATTCGTTTATCAAACGAGTTTTGCCGACACGCCTGCGTCCATACATGACAACCATTTGAAATTTATCACGGTCATAAAGTTTTTGTAAACCGTCAAGTTCATATTTTCTACCTACAAACACATTAACACCTCGTTTACTGAATTATGATTATTATACTTATGTTTCAGTAAATTATACTATATTTTTGTAATTCTGTCAATATGAATTTGAAAATAAGCTCATTTAATCCATCTCAACATTTCGTTGTGCCAACAAGTCCGCCGTTGCCGTCGTAATGGCATTGAATTCTCGTTCGCTTGCGTGGATTCTCAAACTTATCCGACTATTCCCGATACTAAGCAACGCCTCGCCGCGTCGATTCCGCGTAATTTGCGTAACTTCGTTGTCAGATAAATTAAGGATTTCTTTGACTAGATTCGCTTCATTTTCCTCAACCTGCATAATAATCTTAATTCGGCTCGCATTAATAATTCCTTTGCCATAACGCCCGCCTTCAAGCGAAAGATAATCGGCGATATCCTGCGACGCCGTTATCAGAATCGCGTTATATGCACGAATCGTTTTCGCAAGTTCAAGAACTCGACCCGCAATCTCCGGCGTAGATGTCGCGCCGACAAGCAGCCACGCTTCGTCAATAATGACGGCATCTTCGGTCAAAACAGACTCTTGCGCCATATCGGTACAAAACTCGGTAGACCAATATGTTATAAACTCCCGCAATTCGTCGGGTACTTCTTAATCCATACGCGTCATAAGTTAGCTGTTGTATGGATTTTAAATCGTTTTTTGTGTTCATAAAATTTCCCTCCAAAACAAAAACGCGCTAAACCAAATAGGTTTAAACGCATTTTTACAAAATTTATGTTTAGTTAATCAACTAACTTTTCAAATGCTTCCAAATTTTCCTCAATCAATCTATTGGCAGTTTCACCCATTGAATATTTAGAAAACAAATCTTTAATCGCGCGAAAAGCTTCATCCCAAGCAATGTCACGAGCATATGGATAATTTTCGCCATAGTCTTCCCAAAGCCGTTTCATTTCTATACTTCCCAAAATATTCTCAAATGTATTTTCGGCAGATTCTAACGCAATCGTTGACGCACGGTTTTCAGTCGTGGCGCATAGCGCTTTCCCAAACAAAGTAAAATCAATTTGCTCTCTATACAAATTTGTTAATATATAAACATCATAAAAATCTCTCATCCTTGTATTAGCCGTGCTTCGAGTAAGTATGGTTTCCATTTTTTCCGCAAGCACTGTCTCCAAATTGTATGCTAAAATGTCAAGGTTGCGATCTTCAAACATTAACGGATATTGATATTCTATGGCTTGAGGCGTGATGCTGTCCCCGGTTGTAACGTCAATTTTCAATGGTATACGCATTTTATCAAACTGCGCTTCTAAACTTCCTCGGATTCCGCCATATTCGGCATCTTCACGAATAGGAGCGACACCTTTTAGCAAAAATGTAATATTGTCGTCAACCTGAATTTCGATTACTTCAGTCAAAATCTCGTGTAATTTTTCTACCGTCAGCGGATAACCTTTGATAGTGGTATCCATATCTACCGTTGCTCGTTCACCTAATCCGACGATTGAAGAAATCAAAAGCCCTCCTTTTAAAATGAAATTATTTTGATATTTCGATTTAGCAATTCGCTCAAGCAACCGTTCAAGCATATAATTTGCCATCACACTTTGCGGATTTATATTTTTCGCCTCTGCCAAATTACGAACTAACGCTTTCAACTGCACCGCAGTATTCATAATAGTACCTCCAAATATGTTCTCACTTTTTTTTCAACACCAAATAAAGTTGCATACTCCATCAATTTTGGAATGTTCTTCTCACGCCTTGTGGTATAACGTTTAAATGCCTCTGATGTAAGCGCGATATCAACTCGGTTTCTTGGACCAAGACAATCGCATAAAGTGCGTTCCGCATCATAAACCTTAATTGGTCTGTCATACATAGTTTTTCCGGTCGTAATTCCAATATCGTACAATTCTTTTTGAACGGAAATCACTTTAACGTTAGCCTTGCGTAATCCTTCGTGGCTATGACTGCGTGATACTGTAACCGTATATTTCAACGGAATACGATCAGACAGGTCGTGTACATATAACGCGGTATCATATGAGAAAATCGCAGCTTTATAAATACCTTGCAGACGATACATTTCATCATCAAAAGAAGATTCCGAAATATATACACCTGCACGTACCTTTGAGAGATTATTTAATTTAACAAAATTCGCGATAGTTTGCTGATGAATTCCCATATCCTTCGCTTCTCTTGTTAGGAGCATTCCCTCATTTTTTTCAATTAGTTGTGCTAATTTTTCCATATTATTCATACCACACCACCGCACTTGACTTTTTTCGTTATAATTATAAAATATTGCGACGATTTTGTCAAGTAATAATGATATATTTTTGAAATTCAATTTTAATCCGCCTCAACATTCCGTTGCGCCAACAAATCAGCCGTTGCCGTCGTAATGGCATTGAATTCTCGTTCGCTTGCGTGAATCCTCAAATTTATTCGGCTATTCCCGATACTAAGCAACGCCTCGCCGCGCCGATTCCGAGTGATTTGCGTAACCTCGTTGTCGGATAAATTGAGAATTTCTTTGACTAAATTCGCTTCGTTTTCCTCAACCTGCATAATAATCTTAATTCGGCTCGCGTTTATCATTCCTTTACCGTAACGTCCGCCTTCAAGGGAAAGATAGTCGGCAATATCCTGTGACGCCGTTATTAAAATAGCGTTGTACGCACGAATTGTTTTCGCAAGTTCAAGAACTCGACCCGCAATCTCCGGCGTGGACGTCGCTCCGACAAGAAGCCAAGCTTCATCAATAATGACGGCATCCTCCGTCAAAACCGACTCTTGCGCCATATCAGTACAAAACTCGGTGGACCAATATGTTATAAATTCCCGCAATTCGTCAGGCACTTCCGAAACGTCGAATACGTAATATTTCGCGTTCCGATTAATGTTCGTATGCTTAACCATACTCGCCGCCGAACCCGTAACAAAACGCAACAACGGAATTGCCAAATGTTTTGTTTCCTCTTTGTTTTGCAAGGTGTTAAACCAATCCGACACGATAGGGAACATTTTATATTCTCCATTTTCGTCAAAAAGCGAATTATTGTCAAACGTAATCCCGAACCCTTTATAACACTCTACTAACGAGGCATCGAGGTAATTTTTATCTTCATCCGTCAAATTCCGTTTCAGCAACGCAAACGAAGATGTCAATTTTGAAATATGGTTCGCAAGCAACGAATCATTTCGCACAATTCCGCGCGCCTCCGCGTCAGCGTCAAGCGATTTATGCCGAATTTCCATAATGTTATAACTATCGTGCGACGATGGCGCCCACTTTATAAACTCGCCGCCGATTGTTTGGCAATACGACCTATATTCGTACCCTTTACTCGGCGCGATAATAAAAATTCGCTTATTTTGTTGCCGTAACCGACCGGCGATACATTGTAATGCAAACGTTTTGCCTGCTCCCGTAGCGCCGAAACACGCAATATTACCGTTGTTGTATTTTAATCTGTTAAACAAATCAATCATACAAGCGGAATTATTATGTAAGTTTTTCCCGAGAAAAATACCGCTCTTGTCGCATAATTCATAAGACGCGAACGGAAAAGCGGCGGCAACTCCTGTTGTTAAAGCGTTACGGCGCGATTTTCGTTCAATATCCGCGTCAAGATGTAATATCGGCAAAGACGATAAAAAACCTTGTTCGTGTTTAAAATCACATCGTTTAGCCAACATATCTATCGACACACACAAAGTTTCTACCGCCGACACGCGGTATTCTAAAGTTTCCGGATCGTTCGCCGTAACTTCGATTAACGTGTGCATATAATAGAAATCTTCGTTGTTGCGATTCATATTATCTTTGAGATAAAGTCCGGCGTTGATTGCGGAATCAAGTTCCTCAAAATCTTGCCGTGTGTCTCCGACATCACGCATCCGCGACCTGTTCAACATTGTTGTTTGAGTGATTTTAGATAAAACTTTATCTTTTTGTTGTCTCTTGACAAAGAAATTAATCCCGATTCCCTCGCCCGCTTCAATTAACGCCGACAACCAGCCGTTACTGACAACTGTTGAATATCCATAGCCGGTAATGTAAAGGTAAGCGTGATAAATCCCGTCAACCTCAACATAGTCGCGGCTTGTCGTATCAATCGACGTCGGCGACAAAATATCCAATATTGTCGTTGAACCTGACTCTATCAACATATCATCAATTTCCGGCTCCTTTTTCCCAAAAGAAAAGAACCGCTTTTTAACCGATTCTTTGGGTTCCGTTGATTCTTGCTCATTCTCAAATTGGTCCGTATCCTCAATAATCGTATTTTTTCGTTTAAATCTATCAAATATTTCAAACATTGAATTCAAGCCTCCCATCTTTATTCATAAATTCCGTGAACGGTAGTCATCATATCAAAAACGCCATCCGGCAATTTTGACCGCCGCGCCGAACGTTTGTTGATTGTTTCATACAGCACTTCAATAACCGCGTTATCCATATACTCAGCGTCAACTACTTCCAAACCGCACAAGTCCAAATAACGCCGCGCGGTATCCGCCTCTTCATTCAGCCGATCCGCAATCGCGTGAACGGTATTTTTCCGTCCTCGCATATGAGGCTCATAACCAAACACTATAAAGAAGCGGTGAGTTATAACCTCATTCGCGACGATATATGAAACTTCGGCGATATTATCCTCAATCATTTCACGGCAACTTTCATTTTCTTCCGCTTCCGAATATTTTCGCATTTGCGTTATGTAATCTTCCAAATCAAGCCGTTGTGTTGAGATTTTAATCTCAAGATTATTCGGCGCAATTTTTAGATAACTCGCGAAATAGTGGATAATATTCTGTTGCTCGTGCGGCGTTTTAAGATGAAAATTAACAGGTAAAACCTCGAGTATTTTTACAAACCGTTTATCTTTCGTCACGATCATACCGCTTACGATGTTTTTTATCGGTAGCCAATCTTGAACACTTCCGTCATAGGCGTTTAAATCTTGCTCAAACCCTTTTACGTTTCCACCGAATATAAGTTCTTTCAAACCCATTATAATTCACTTCCCCTCTGTAAGTTATAATTCTTTTCCTTTTTTGCCAGCGCCACCACATTTTTAGAAAACGTGAAAGGCAATCATCATTTATGCCGATAAGCGCGAACCCTACAATCGGTATAAAAATAGTTAATGTTACAATTACCCTTGCCGTTAATTCAAACGGCAAAAACGCAATGCAAAAGAACAGAATAGGCACTCCTAAAATAATCGCTTCTATTAAGTTCCGTATTTCAAAAATACCCATAATTTTGCCCGCGTCTGTGTAGTTTGCGGGAATATAGTACGTTTCATAATAATTCATAGATCCTCCTCCGTTGCTGATAAATCTAATAAGCGGTCCCGATTATTGCAAAAATCTGCAGATAACTCTTGGAATCGCTTATTTCTTTGTGAGATAACACTCTCAAACGCTTTTTGCATCATATTAAGACTGTTTCCGCTTTTGTACCCTAATTCAACATCGCTTATATATTGAACTGATACATTAATGGCGTCGGCAAGTTCTTGTAATGTAATACCGTGCTTAATACGCAAAAACCTCATTACGGTTATGTTCATATTGAGTCCTCCGTTAGTTTGAGAAAACCCATAAAGGTCCGCCCGAGCCGGCATTACGGTTTAACTCGTTCATTATAAGATGCAAATTCCACGTCTGATTAGAACGTGCATAAGACGCGGAATCGGCGACAAGAATTCTACCCTCGGCTGTTATTCCTCGTAAAACGATAAAATGTCCGCTGCTTGTAAAATGTCCTCTACTCATAATCGCGATTACCAAGTTGCCGTTCTCCAACGCTTCAACCAGCCTATGACTATCTCTACCGATTCCCTCAACGTTTAATCCGTAATGTCTACCGCCCGCAGGCATTAGACTGTGATAACTCCCCATACCCTCGGCGCGGAATCCGTTGGCGACCGCCCACGCCGCAACTTCTCTCGGCGTTACGTTATGATTCGTCATTGTCGCGACAACCATAGCGAGCGCGGCGGGACCGCAGCCCGATGTTCCGATTGTACCTGACCGGCCGAAAGGCACATTACCCCATCTTGAATCGGTTTGATTAAAATATACAACCTCAATATCGGTATCGGTAAAAGTCCTGTTCCCGAAATTCACATTGTAGAACCCTTCGCCGTCACGGTCACGGTAGCCGACATACTGTTCTTCCGCTAAGGTGGAATACAAAACCCTCGCCCAATTCCGTTCTTCATCCGAAAATCCCAACTGGTCCATAAGCTCTTGAGGGTTCAAATCCTCAATGTCAATGGTGAGAGTTCTCATAATCGCGGCGTATTCACCCTCGCCTTCCGACCGGTCGGAAATAGAGGAGGTATATACGATTCGGTTGACAGTCGCGTTTCTAATCGAATTTTCATCCATCGTAAACAAATCTTGCTGATGCGCTACCGACGTAATCGCGATAAACCAATACATATTAGTGTTGTCGATGTTTTCGTTCACTTCCACATTGTCAAAGGCGGGAACGCCATTCTCTGATGTATGTTCAGCCTCAATTTGAGCGATAATCCTATCAATCGTTTCTTGGTTAAAATTTTGAACTTCCCTATACGCAGCGTCGATATTTTGCGCCTGTTGAGTAAACTCAATAATATTCGGCGCATCCGAGGAATTAAACCCAAATATGATATTGGGAATCGCCGACAATATAAGGAACGGTATCAATAATAAAAGTACGATAATAACAACCGCGATTTTAATAAGTTGCGGTAAAAAAGATTGCACTGCTCCAATCGCGGCGCCATATGGTCCGCCTGTCGCCGCGCCTCTTGCTATGTTGATTGCAACCGCTGCAAGTTTTGCAGCTTTACCGCCGGCGCTACTTTGCTTTTTGCTCATTTTATGCACCTCGCTTCCGTTTCCTTATTTTGTTTTTACCGCGTCTTGCCTTTGATTTGGAACTATTTCCGATATTTCCGCCTCGATTCGGTCCATACCCGATATTTGCAGGTCTATTGTTAGGAATCCCCGGTTTTCTATCGGCATTGGAGTATCTGTTCGGGTTTGCGCCGTTTCCTGCCGTGCCGTGCGGAGGTTGTTTCCTATTCCCTGAATTTCCGACATTTTTTGCGCCTTCCTGCCGTGCCGATTCAGGCTTTCCGCCCGAATGTTGAGTTGCAGATGTAGGCGAAGTATTCCTGCTATCCCTTGAAGGTATAGCTGATGATCGAGGATTCGCGGTGTTCGAGGAAGAAATAGATGTATGACCTCCGCTGTTTGCCGCAGATTTATCCGGTGTTGCCGAACTACGGCGGCTATCCGTTCCTGCGGTGCCGCGCGGTGCTGATGCCGACGAATTTCCTGAACCTGTCGGCGTATTAGCTTTTGGCGGCATAGGTGCTCCGCTATTTGGGCCGCTATAATTCTCGGAACTATTTTGGTTCGCGTTTACGTTATTCTGATTCTGTGCGTTAACATTCGCGCCGCCTTGTTGGAACCTCGTATTACTTGTATTGCTCGCTGTTCCTGCCGTGCCGGGTATTCCGCCGCGTACTTCAGGCGGAATCGCGGAGTAACGTGTCGGTTGCGAACCTTTATGTTCTCCCTGCCGTGCCATTCCTGCCGTGCCGACCGGTGCGTTTGGATCAACCTGACTCGCTCGCGGAACAGGAGGATGAACTGACGGAGTATTGCCTTGCCCGGGCGTAGGTACGCCTCTGACATTTCCGCCCGTTCCTGCCAAGCCGGGACGGTTTGCTGGATTATTTTGTGTTACAGAACTTCGGCGTGAGTTATTATTTTGCGCAGAACTTGACTGTTGTTGAGTTGTGCTGTTTTGTCCCGATTTTACAGTATCGCCGCCGCTTGAATGATATTGATTTCCTGCCGTTCCGAGATTATTCGTTTTACCGGACTGTTGTCCCGTAGCGTTTGCCATTCCTGCGGTATCGGGTTTTGCGCCTGTCGCGGGTACAATTCCTGCCGTGCCCGTATTAGGCGATGCCGCAGATGTTGGGCTTGCCGCGTTCGCGGGTGTCGTTCCTACCGTGCCGGCGTTGGAAACATTATGAGTTTGTTCCTGCGGAGTCGTGGTCGTACTCGAATTACTTGACGAACTCTGCGTATTACTGCGGTTACTTGGACTACCGCCCTTATTGGGCACAGGTGATTTATTACCTCCGCCTGCCCTTGCCGCGCCTCCGCCCGATGTTTTTGCGGGCGCCGCCGAACTTCCTGCCGCACGCGTTACACTTGACGCGATAGACTTAATCGCCATAATCGAAAGCATACCGGGCATACGTCCCATTCTTCCGTCACTTGATACAGCAGGATTTAATCCGATTCGAGCTACCATACTATCAATCGTTCTTCCGACCTTTGCTATGGCGACCACCATAATTAGCCACGGAATCACTCCAACGCCTGACGGCATATGTCCCATTGCTGATAAGAGCAGTTGGAGCATAATAACATTCATAACCAATAAAACGCACATAGACGCGTACATTCGTACCCAGCCTTTGAATATATCAGCCGTGTTTCTACTGCCGCCCATCGCGAATGCCCACGGAGCCATAATTGTGAGTAAGCCGACTATAAAATATCGCTCGCCGACTACAAAGAACAATTTCACAATTTGCCACATCAGCACAAAGCCAACGATAACAACCAACAACCAAGCTGCGCCGATTCCGAACATACTTTCAGTCGGAAATCGTATAGATACGGCGGACGGCATTTGAAGTATGATCATAACCCTGCCGGCAAGTCCGAATCCTATATCAGCTATCTGTCTGCTTCCTAAAAGTAAAAATGAAAATACAAAAGAGCGGGCAAATAACGTTTTCGGATCTTCCGCCTCAAATCCCAAGCCTGACATCATACCTTTTAGAGCTTGAAAAACTAAATTACCGATAAGCAAAGCCCAGCCGCTCGCGGTTATGATACCTGAAATGGTTGTTGTGACCGGCATAACCCTTTCAAAATATGCCAAATCCATTGAAAAAACTTGTAATAACGCATTTGCGAAAAATTCTACCATCTCAAGAAACATTCCGTATATCCATTGAATCAAACCTTGAAATATTCTCTCCAGCATAGCGACCACCCCCCTTCCATTTTGTCGCTCAATCCTATGTGTTCAGTGACAAATAAGTTCTGTACTAAAACTACTAAAATTACAAATAAGTTGTGAACTGTTTAGTTTAAAAAATATCATCCATTATATAAAAAAAGCAACCGCATATACGATTGCTTAGCATATTAAAAGGTATGCACCATGTTGTCGTGAGTACCTTTGTTAGAATTAATTTATTAAACTAAAACATATTCGTTATCTTCCTTGCCCGAACCTCGTTTGATGATAAATCCTTCATTTACCATCTCGCGAATAATCGTATAAGCCCGCGTTTGCTTTACTGAAAGAAGTTCCTGCACAATCTCGTTAGTAACGAAATCGTTATCTTTATTATCACGTCCAACATAAATAACGCCGCCGCTCGTATTTGCAAAAGCGATGACTTCCTTTTTTAAATCAGCGGTATATTCCCGCTTGAATTCAATATTGTTGCTTTCTAACATTATTCCACCTTCATTTCACTTTTTCGCAATCACATCACATCATTACACTTTTGTCAAGTGAAATAGTGAAATAAAATTTTTGTTCGTCTTTTAACAACCCATATTCAATAAAAAATACAGTGGTCAACACATTTGTCAAGTTTGCAACACTTTGGCGCAGTTTGTAACATATTTGTAAAGTTCGATACTTATTTGTGATTTAATACTATGGTGTTAATGTGTTAAGCCCTGTAAATAGCGGGACAATGTAGGCTATAAACGCGCCAATTCCGTTTATTATCGCCCACGCGACCCATATTCTTTTCAACCAATCCCACGCCTGGTCTGTCTTATGCTGATTATTTGACATCTTCGCGCCGATTACCGCGACAGCGGACATTAAACCTGCCAATACGGTAGATATTCCCGCGATGCCTCGGTAAACATCAACAATTATCCGATTCGCGATTGCCCATATATCGTCAACTGCGTATGCTTCAATCGCCAAAAGCGGGAGTAAGCATAATAAGAAAAGTATCTTATTATGCCGTAACATAAACATACTGCTTTTTAAGTAAAAGTCTTTTAATTTTTGCATTCCAAAACCTCCGATTCTATAACAAAAAGCACCTCGCTTAAAATTACGAGATGCTTTTTGTTGATATTTATATTACTTAACTTGAATTATTCAGATTCAAAACTAAACAATTCCTCTACCGTTACACCAAAATACTTAGCAATATCCATAGCCAACTTCAAAGATGGGTTATAAATTCCTTTTTCTAACCGAAAAATAGTTTCGCGCCTAACGCTTACAATTTCAGCAAGTTCTTCTTGTTTTAATCCGGCTTTTTGACGATAATCCTTAATCTTCGTTGTCAAGTTCGGCATTTTTAACACCTGCCCTTTCAAGAAATAAATAATAGCCGTCTTTTATAACTAAAATAGCTATCAATATGAATGGAAACCAAAAGGGATCTATAGTAATTGTAATCATCGTTGGCATTTCGCGCCATACAATAATAATAGTAACTGCGGATATTATAATCCATATTATAGCACATATCTTCAGCGTAAACTTTGATGCTTTAGCTTCATTTGATTTGGAAAGCTCATCACCATCAATTGTATTGTTTTTAATGTTAATATAATTGCAAAACAAGGCTGTTGCAACATATAGAGCACCACTCGCCAACATCAATATATAAGGTAAATACAACGGCAAATATTGCGATAATGTAAATCTTATTAAAAATGTAAATAAGAATATTATAGCAAAAATAATTTGATATTTTTTAGATTTGTTGTAGCTTAGTGATTTCAATATAGCCGCCTCCAAAAGTGATATATTTGTAACATTTGTTACAAATATATCACTTTGTTTGCATCTTGTCAAGTATTTTGATATAATTTATTTTGGAACGTTTCTACCAACCACTACGCGGCAAAGTGCCGGGCGGTACTCTAACGGGAACAAACAAGGTTGTACTTACTGTTGAATTTGAGATTATCCATTCACTTGTGCCGGGAACTCTACCGCCAACATCCACCATATTCACGAACATCATACCATTCGGCAACTGCGCCTGATATTGCGACAGCACATCAACATAGACACGCGGACTTTCGACGCTCGTAAATCCTGCCGGAACTCTACCGAATATTACCGTGAAATCAACGATGTATTCATTGTACGCAAGCCCCAAATACGCCGGGCGCAAGTTGACAACGTTATTCCGAAGCGTTGAAAGATTGTCAGCAACCACGATTTCATAGCCTTTGTTGGTCGTTGCGTAAATCCGATAACGCAAGTCAGCGCTGAACGTTCCGGTTACCAATCTATGCGCTCTTACGGCGTTCACCGGAAGAAT
>Ga0123355_10013002_pt1 | contig 12927 bp, 9 predicted proteins | sample TergutEmb28metaG_3_FD_89872 | JGI IMG/M metagenome (GOLD analysis project Ga0123355, IMG submission 89872) | Embiratermes neotenicus P1 segment gut microbial communities from Petit-Saut dam, French Guiana - Emb289 P1 | ecosystem: Host-associated > Arthropoda: Insects > Digestive system > Gut ... | reverse complement strand
TCCTGAGCGAAGCGAAGGATCTAGCGAAGCGAAAAACACTAAAAACACCTCTTTTTACAGCTTTTTATCCGCTAACGCTAGATCCTTCGCTTCGCTCAGGATGACAGACCAACAATGTTTATCATCAAAAATAGGGTTTCGTTACAAGTCTAATGACGATATTTATATTTTTTCAATTACTATTTGATAATGTCTTAGAGTTTGACGGTGCACAATTGACAAGCCATAAGATAAGATGATATACTGTTAATAATGACCGACTTTACGCAAAAAATTAAGGGATTGCCGCACTCGCCGGGTGTTTATATAATGAAAGACGGTGACGGGCATATTATTTATGTCGGCAAAGCGTTGTCGCTTAAGAATAGGGTGACTACATATTTTCACGCAGGCAAAAAGCATCCTAAAGTTGAGGCTATGGTGCTGGCGGTCGGTGATTTTGAATATATTGTGACCCGAAGTGAGATGGATGCTCTGATATTGGAGAGTAATCTTGTCAAAAAACATAAACCCCGCTACAATATCTTACTTAAAGATGACAAAACCGCACCGTATATAAGGGTATGTCTTAAAGACGACTTCCCTACTTTTAGTATTGTACGACGGCTTAAAAAAGACGGAGCAAAATACTTCGGACCGTTTATGGCAGGAGTGAATGCAGGTGCGATTATCGGAATCTTGCAAGCGTGTTTCAGAGTCAAAGCGTGTAATACTCCTCTCAAGAAAAACAAAAGCGGTGTTAGGGTTTGCCTTAATTATCACATCAATTTGTGTATGGGGGTTTGTGCCGGCGAGGTTGCGAGGGACGAATATTTGGAAGAGGTGCGGCGGGCGATTGATTTTTTGCAAGGAAAAGAAAACGGGGTGTCAGAGATTTTGACCCAAAGAATGAATCGGGCGGCGGAGCTTGAGCGATATGAGAGTGCGATTATGTACCGCAACCAACTGGATATGCTGGTCAAGCTCAAAGAGCGGGTTGTAACTAAGCTAGACAGATTTGTTGACTTGGATTGTATTGCGGCGGCTATTGATGAGGAAAACGGACTTGCGGCGGTGAGTGTGCTTGTGGTGCGGGCAGGCAAAATGATGGGACTTAGAAATTTTGCTTTGGACGGAGTGACGCACGGAGAGGCAGACCTTACCGCACAATTTATAAATCAATACTATACGGGCGATACGGTGATTCCGCCTGAGATTTGCACAGCGGGGGTTGAAAACAAGGAGTTGACCGAGGGGTTTTTGTACGGGCAATCGGGAAAGCGGGTGCAAATAAGTGTGCCTAAACTTGGCGCTAAGAAAAAACTATTAGAAACGGCGGCGCTCAATGCGGCAGAGCATTTGGCTAAAAATGTTGACTTGATTAAGCGGCGGATTGAGATGACCGAGGAGGCTGTTGACAAGTTGCAGGTGACGCTTGGGTTGCCTCGCCGCCCGACCCGTATAGAGTGTTTTGATATAAGTCACATAAGCGGAACAGACCAAGTGGCGGCGATGGTTGTTTTTAGAGACGGCAAGCCAGATAAGTCACAGTATAGGAAATTTAAGATAAAAACGGTTAAAGGGTCGGACGATTATGCGTCTATGCGGGAGGTGTTGGAACGACGGTTGAAAAGGTTGCAAATTACAAATTACAGTGTACAAATTACAAATGAGGGTGCGGAGGGTCGTTTTTATTGTCATTGCGAGGAGCAAAGCGACGAAGCAATCCCATGTAAAGTGTGTTCTGTTCATAAGATTGCGGAGCCTGCCCTGAGCTTGTCGAACGGGTCGCAAGCTCCTCGCAATGACGGTCAGCCCCTACTCCCTACTCCCTACTCCCTCCCCCCTGCTTCCGCTACATTTGCAGACAGCTTACCCGACCTGCTTGTAATAGACGGCGGAAAAGGGCAACTTAGTGCGGCTATGAGCGTACTTGCCGAGTTGAATGTGGACATCCCTGTTATCGCACTTGCTGAACGAGCCGAGGAGATTTTTGTGCCGAATAATCCGGAGCCAATCCGTCTCCCTTACACCTCAGCCGAACTGAAACTACTTGTCCGCCTTCGTGACGAAACCCACCGCTTTGCCGTAACATACCACCGCAAGCTGCGTTCCAAAACATACTCCTCAGAACTGACAAAAATAAAAGGAGTAGGACTGCAAAAAGCAAAAGCCCTACTCGAAAGATTCAGCTATGACGAAATCAAATCCGCATCCCCTTCCGTCCTAGCCGCCGCAGAAGGTATTAATGAAACGCTGGCAAAAGAGATAGCCGACTATTATAAAAAAGATTAGATAAGATTAATAATCAGAATCATTGGTGACAAGACAATAATTGAGAGATTTAGCATATTTCGTAGGGGCGGATGGCAATCCGCCCGCAAAATAACAATCATTTTTCCATATAAGGGGATTGTTTTGGATATATTGGGCAATTCGGATATAATCTTGTTCGTTACGGATTATATGGTCATGAAAAGACCTTTGCCATGGACAAAAACCAAGTTGTCTTGTCACGGCACCTTTCAAGCCTTGCACCATGTTTGAGATTGTGCGTTTTGAGGCGGGACGATTGCCATCGTCCCCTACACCGAGATTGACAAGCTGTACAATCAAATGAATATGATTAGGCATAACAACAAAAATATCTGCTGTACATTCTTTTCTAATCGTAGAGATGTTTTCGATTTCTTGCTGTGCGGCAAGTCCATGTTTATTTAGCACAAGTTGACCGTTTTCTACTGCTCCAAAAAAGCTCTCATGATTTTTTGTACATATTGTCACAAAATAAGCACCCTCTTGACTATAGTCATAGTTTTTGAGGCGGTTTAATTTGCGTTTTGGGTTGTTAGTTTGTGCGGTCATTTGCTTTAATTGACAAATCTCATTTATACGCTGTATAATTGCTTGATTAATATTCATAATAATAGCGGAGTGCCATAATAGTATTCCGCTATTATTTTATATTAAAACAAAAAATAATTTTCGTGGCATTCCACGATAAGGAGCAAAATATGTCAAACAAATCGTATTGATTTCTTGGTAATTTCGGGGTTTAGCGAGTTAGTTCTTTTGTATAATGATTTTACTGCCTTGTCCCGCTGTTGCCTTGATTATTATGTGGTCTATTCCCACTATTCCCACCACCGCCTTGTCGTGGCTGAAAAGGTCTGCGTGGGCGGGATTGTTTTTGCTTGGGTTTGCTCTCGACAAAAACTGTCATCGGAAAGGGGTGTTCTTCGATAACGGGGACTTGTTTTTTGATAACCCGTTCAATATCTCTTAGATACTTTTTTTCGTCTATGTCGCAAAAACTTATCGCCGTGCCGTCTCTTCCTGCTCTGCCGGTGCGACCTATGCGGTGGACATAAGTTTCGGGTTCGTTAGGTAATTCAAAGTTGACTACATGAGTAATATCGTCTATATCAAGACCTCGTGCGGCAATATCGGTAGCGACAAGTACACGGCAAGACCCGTCCTTAAAATCATTGAGCGCACTCACCCTCGCCCCTTGCGACTTATCGCCGTGGATAGCCGCACTACGGATTCCCGATTTACGGAGTTTGATACATAACTTATCGGCACCGTGCTTAGTGCGTGTAAAAACAAGCACATGCGACATCTTATTGTCGTGATTTTTGAGCAGCCAAACAAGCAAGTCAAGTTTGTCGGCTTTGTCGGTCAGATAAATCGACTGAGCAATCTTGTCCACGGTGCTGGACACAGGCGCAACGGCAACATTGACAGGGTCAGTCAGTAGCGTGTCGGTGAGTTTTTTGATTTCGGGCGGCATAGTCGCACTAAAGAAAAGTGTCTGACGATTAGTCGACGGAATCATCTCTATAATGCGTTTGATATCAGGCAAAAAGCCCATATCTAACATTCTGTCTGCCTCGTCAAGCACAAAAATCTCCAAAAATGACGGGTCGGCGTGACCTCTCCAAACAAGGTCAATAAAACGACCGGGTGTGGCGACAAGAATATCGACACCCTTTTGGAGCATTTTGACTTGATTAAATTCGCTTACGCCGCCCATAACAAGTCCCGAACGAAGGGGCAACAACTTGCCGTAATCTTCTAAAGACTCAAGAATTTGGAGAGCCAACTCACGGGTGGGAGTCAAAATCAAAGCCCGTATTTTTTGCTTGTCCGTACTGCGTGGCGGTATTTTGATAAGTCTGTCCAAAATAGGCACGGCAAAAGCACAGGTCTTGCCCGTACCTGTTTGGGCGCAACCCAATATATCTCTGCCCTCTAATGCAGGCGGAATAGCTTGTTCTTGTATAGGTGAGGGTCTTACATAACCCTTGTTTTTGAGAGCCGTCTGAATACGGGGGTCAAATGATAAATCTTCAAAATTCATTATAATTGTTGTTACCTTTTTGGCTGAAATTATAGTTTTTATTATCTCGGCGGACGAATAGTAGCCGATACAATAAAAATACAGCCTGTCCAGTATACCAAAAAACAGCCCAACAAGTCTATCATTTGGACTGCCTAATCAATAATATGTTTTTGAGGCAATGTGCAGGGGGCAATGCTCAATGTCGGGCGAAAGGTTAGGGCAGTTGCTTGTTAGGCATTTTCTTGTAGGGGCGGGCGTCCCCGACCGCCTAACAACAATATCCGTATATTTTATAAATGTTTAGACATATTCGGGCAGCCGGGGGCGTCTGCCCCTACCTGTGTCCACACTATGCCTGTTTTGACAACTTCACTTATATTCCCAATCGTAGGGGGTTTTGTCTAAATTGTGTGAGATATCAAAGGACCCATTATCGTCTTTGCGAGGAACGAAGCAATCCGCATTAGAAAAATTCATATTTGGTATGCAAACTACTCTTTTTTTAAGGCAGATTGCTTCGTGCCTCGCAAAGACGATAGTAGAGCGATCTTTGTCATTCCACATAATTTGAAAAATTCCCAATCGTAGAGGCGGGCGTTCCCGACCGCCTAATAATAATTATTCTTACTAAAAAACTATGGTGACACTAAATAATGCTGTAAGGCTCTACCCTAGTCGTAGGGGCGGGCATCGACCGCCCGAACATCAATTATCCTTATATTATTCCTATGTCCTAGTATCTATTCGGGGCAATGCCGTCGTTTTCTACCTAGCCACTGCCACCCTATCCTTTCTCCGCCTTATCTCGTTGCCGTACAGCTTCTTATACGCAACTAATGTCAAAATAAAGCCCGGATTAAGGAGTGCAACGGCAATGTTGACAACAACAAAAATAACGAACAAATTAGAAAAAGCCGAAGCGAGGTATACGATTAGGACTTGAGGCAGAAAAAACAAGGCAATTATCATTCCCAAAATTATCCTTGCCCTGACCAAACCTAGTGTAACATAGGGATTTTGTTTCCAATCAGAGCCTTTTGGGTTAAAAACTCTTAGCAAAAAGTGTCTTTTTGGGGCGGAGTCAATGTGGCTGTAGCTGTGTTGTTTTTGCTCTAGTTTTGTCTGAACTTTGCCGATGTCCACACATCGCCAAAATCCGGGGACAGCATAACCGACTATTGCAGGGACAACAAGCGTCACGGCAAAAAAATGATTTCTGAGCCTGACCGAGCCTATCTCTATAGCGATAAAAGGAATCAACGCCAAAACAATAAGGCATATCAAAAATATCGTGCAAAAAACCAAAGAAAGCGGAGTTGCAATCTGTAACAGTTTTTTTCCCGATTCGATTTCGTTGTTATGTGCGGAGTTATGACGGTTAGTGTCAAGTTGATTTTGTTGTTTCAAAGCGAGTTCCTTGTTAGTTATGGGGACTGTATATTATATGCAGGCAATTATAATTCCATTATAACATATCAAGATAAAGATTGTCAAAGATTGAGAGTGTGTAGCCCAAATCCTTTTTTTAGGATTACTTTGGGTTGCTGTCTCATTAGTCCATAAACGATTGGGACAGCAATGTATTTTAATTGACAACTATTCCCCCTGTTATTACGCTCTTAATTATTTCAGCTCTCCTTGTTCTAGCAGCTCTTTGATTAGTTCCCTGCAAAGTATGTTTATAATAAGTTGCTGCGTCAGCAAACGACTGCTTATCTGCGGCATCATAGAAACAATCTAAATTTTTTGAGACTTTGTTTACATTTAATTTTGTGTTAGAAATTATTTTGTATAGTTCAATTATTAAGGTAAATATATCTGTTTTTTGCTCAACTCTTTTTGTTTTTAGATTCATAGCATTTATAAATTCGAAAACTTTTTTTAGATTAACATTGATTTCATCTTTTTCTGAGAACTCATCATTATATTTTTTGAAAAAATCCTCATTTCGTTTCTCTGAATCAAAATAGCCACCTATCAAAGTTGCAACTAATGTTGCACAAAAAGAAACATCTCGCATTCTTTTTATTTCAGTACTTGAAAAAATATTGTGTTTTTCAAAAAAATCATTCTCAGATAGCTTATCACAAAAAGCCATAAACTCACCAGCATAATATGAGGCATTCTCAATCTCGATTTTTCTCAAGCCATAGCTTGTTGAATTAATTCTTTTGAAAACTTCAATAATTTCATCATCATGCACTTTGCCTAAATCACGAATAACTACTTCATATTCTAAAAAGTCAGTTTGCTGCGTTGGTGTCAAGTCCTTGTATTTTATCAAGTCCTTTTCATATTCAAACTCATCACTATCTGTAAAATAATGATATAATGATGATATTCGCTGTTGTCCGTCAACAAGCACATCAAACCCGGAAGCTGTTTTTAAATTTAATTCTCCAGTAGCAATATAAATTTCAGGAAAAGGATAGCCCTCCAATACTGTTCGAACAATTGCATTCTTGTGCTTTTTCGACCAAACTAAGTTTCTTTGAAATGGAGGTTTTAATATAAATTTTTTAGAAGTTATTCCGTCGAATATGTTTCTTAATTTGCGATTAGTTGCGGTTGATTTCATTTTGATAACTCTCCTAAGGTTTTTAGTGAATTTATAGAAATTTTTTGATAACTTTCGAAAAAATCAAGTGAAAAATATAATCCTGCATTAATTCGAATAAGTCCAAACCTATCATCCTTATTTAAAAGATTAAAATAGTTCCACCAGTTGAACTGTTGATTGTTGGGCAAAAAAATAGTTTGATTTTTGGGCAGTTTATCCGGTCTCATCCAGCCATTAAAAAAATAATCCTCAAATACGCCTTCATTTTTCCAAGAGTTAATATTATGATTACGGTCTCTAATAGCTTTCCAATAGCTTATAAATAATTCATTTGAAATAATAGCTAAGTCTAAGTCAGACTTATTGTTATCAAAATGTCTATATTTATCTTGTGGTTTGATAGTAAATCCTAATCTGCCAGAACCAACCAAAAAAACATTAAAAATTGATTCTAATTGCAAATCGCTCTTGATTTTCAGTCTAAGTTTATGGTATAAATCAAGGGATAACGCATAAGGTTCAAAATCGTTGTAAAAATATTTTGATATAACTTCATTGCCATCAAGGCTCATTATATCACACTTAAATGAGGATATTCTTTTTTCAATATCTGTAGTATTCACAAAAAGTTTTCAAAGTGTAAAATGAGGTGCTTTTGATACAGGCATAAACATTCTCAATCATAGTAAATTGTATCCGTATCTTTCGTGTAGGTACAAGTGATTTGCTACATCTCATGGTATTATATCAACAACACAATCCTTATGTCAAGAAATATAGCTAGCTAAGTTGTCGACATATCTGCCTCCTATGACCTACTTCCCCACACAAAAGTCCTCAAAAATTTGTTTGACTATATCGTCGGTTGCAATCTTGCCTGTTATCGTCCCCAATGCCTTGTAAGCTGACAATAATTCTATCGAAACGCAGTCGAGTGTGCTGTCAAGTGCCGTATAAGCCCGTAAAAGAGCCTCTGACGCCTCTAATGTTGCCGAGTGTTGACGGGCGTTGGTCAGCATAACGGCAGGAATATTCTCTGTGGCGATGGTTTTTTGGTACAATAAGTCCTTGAGGTTATCTATATTTTGACCTGTTTTTGCGGATATAGGGAGTAGCGGGTAGGGAGTGGAGGGTAGCGGGTGATTTGGGTCAAGCAAGTCGCATTTATTAAGGACAACAATCCGCCTGCCATCCAACTCCTCTGTCCACTCCTTGCCCTCTGGCATTTCCCCGATCCCGATACTCCCTATTCCCTGTTCTCTACTCCCTAATTCAATCACAATATTCGCCCCTTTGACCGCCTCAAAACTCCTATTTATGCCCTCTGCCTCGATTTCGTCAGCTGTTTTTCGCAATCCTGCTGTATCAATCAGCAAAAACTTAACATTTTTGTGCAAAAAACTGTCCTCAACCGTATCCCTTGTCGTGCCTGCCCTCTCGTTGACTATTGACCGATTATGTCCTAATAAGGCATTAAAAAGTGTTGATTTGCCGACATTTGGCTTGCCGACTATGGCAACTCTGACACCATTTCGGACAAATCGCCCCGTATTATAGGTCGCAAGTAGCTCTCCGACGGTTTTTTGCAAGTCCTTGATGACTATTTTTGCTTCGTTTGAGGTCACTTCCTCAATATCCTCCTCAGGATAATCAATTGATGCCTCGATTTTGGCAAGAATTTTTTTGATTTTGTCCTGAATTTGAGTGATTTTGCCAAAAAGTCCGCCACTAACAAGGCTTTGAGCCGATTTTATTTGGGCATCGGTCTCACTATTTATCAAATCAGCCACCCCTTCGGCTTGGGTTAAGTCCATTTTGCCGTTAAGAAAAGCCCTCATAGTAAATTCGCCCCTGCCTGCAGGCACTGCTCCTGCCTCGATTGTGGCACGCACAACCCCCTCGGCAATGGCAGGCGAACCGTGAATATGAAATTCCGCCGAGTCCTCGCCCGTGTAAGAAAAAGGCGCTTTGAAAAATACGCACATCCCATTCTCAATATATTGAGAGGCTTTAATTTGGCAATTATATAGTTGTCTGGGAGTCCATTTTGTAGGCGCTAGCGTGCTTTTGGCCACTTTTTCCAATATATTGAGAGTTTTTGACCCGCTTATACGAATTATAGAGATACCGCCCACTCCTATCGGGGTTGATATTGCGACGATGGTTTGTTTGCTGCTCATTACTATAGTATAGCAGTTATCAAAAGCCTTGTCAAGCAAACAGCTGGGTGATGAGCATTTGATAACCAAGCGAGTTTAATATATTAAGATGAATATTCTCTAACTATCTTTTTTGTCGCCTTCCCCTCTCTAACGCTTGACATCTGTCGTATAATATAGTATTATATGCAAAAGCCTTTAAGGCAACTAACAATAACTAAGCTGTGACTGTTGTCGCACAATAAGGAGAAAATATTATGAAAAGAGGTCTTGGTCGTGGTCTGGGTGTGTTGCTCGGACAAAATGAAGAAGAATACGAGAGAGCTATGGAACGCAGTAGCGGTTCTAGCCCTGTGTCCGAAAAAGCTGGGGGCGAACAGCCGACAGAGGTGTCGATTAGCAAGATTGACCCTAATATCAATCAGCCTCGCAAGAAGTTTGACGAAACCGCATTGATGGAATTGGCTAACTCTATCCGTATCCACGGGGTTATATCGCCTATTATTGTGGTGCGTACGGGTGACCGCTATATGATTATAGCTGGTGAGCGTCGTTATCGTGCGTGCAAAAAGATTGGGCTTGCGACCGTGCCGGTGCTTATCCGTGAGTACACCCCAAAGCAGGTCAAAGAAATCAGCTTAATCGACAACCTACAACGGGAAGACCTCAACCCTATCGAGACCGCTAGTGCGATTAAGCAGCTTATGGACGAATACAGCTATACGCAAGAGCAAGTCGCCGAGCAGGTTGGCAAAAGCCGTCCGTATATCGCTAATACATTGCGTCTACTGCTATTGAGTCACGCTGTCATTGATTATGTCGCTACAGGCAGGCTTAGTGCAGGTCACGCAAGATGTCTTGTTGTTGTTGAGGACAAAGAAGCGCAGATAAATTTGGCAAAAACAGCCTTAGATGACAAAGTGAGCGTGCGTGATTTTGAAAAAACGGTTAAACAATACTTAAATCCCGACAAAGCAAAAGCAAAGCCTCAACAAAGCATAGAGCTTAAAGAACTAATCGCAAATATGCAACGGGCGTTCAAAACAAAGGTGTCTGCACTAGGCAGCGACCAAAAGGGACGCATATTCATAGACTATTACACCCGTGATGACCTTGACAGACTGGCAGAAATAGTTAATCAAATTGTTTCACGTGAAACAATTTAACCCCAAAACAAGCAAAAAACGATAGGCGCTATGCCAAAAAGCCCCTAAATTGTTTCACGTGAAACATTATAAGGGGCTTTTTTAATTAGGAATTAGGGATTAGGAGTTAGGAATGGCGGACTAGTAATATTATAATATTAGCAAGCAGTCCATCAAGTCCAAGCGTAGCGTCTTATGCACTATGCATTATTATACTCGTCAACAATTCCTAATTAGCCCTTGCAGAATGAAATTACAGCAAAAACCCAATACTACATTTATGGACATTATCAAAAGGTCATCCGCTGAAGCTGTCGCATCGTTTATTCTGATATTCTTTGGTGTAGGCACGGCTATCATTACTAGTTTTAATCCTGTTGCAACCGCTATAGCATTCGGAACAGCTTTTGCCGTAGCTTTTTATATGTTTGGCGGAATTAGCGGCTGTCACGCTAATCCTGCGATTTCGCTAGCCAAGCTGATTTTGCGTAAAATAGATGTCAGGCACTTTGTTTTTTATATTTTAGCCCAAATTATCGGCTCGCTTCTCGGTGCGATTGCCCTATTTGCGATTTTTAGGACGGTGGGGCAGACTCCCCCTGTGCTTGGGACTAGCGATTTGGTTTTTGGAATCGCCACTTGGCAGAGTTATCTTGTCACGGTTGTTTTTGAGACTATTGTTTCGGCTCTGCTTGTTTTTGTGTTCCTGCATACTGTACCTAACGAGACTAAGCAAAAGTCTGCCCTCATCATAGGGATAACTATTGCTTTGGTATATCTTTTCCCAGTCGGCATAACAGGTGGGGGAGCTAACCCTGTCAGAAGTCTTGCCCCTGCTATTGCCTCTGCGATTTTTAGGCATAGCTATCTGCCCGTTATCAGAGTTTGGGTCTTTGTGGTCGCACCCCTTGCCGGCTCTGCGATTGGGGCAATGGGGCATATGATAATAAGTAAGCCGACATCTATTTCTAACAACAATACTAATACTATTCCTGCCAAATCCAAAAAATGATTTCCAATAATAAAACTCATTCATAAGCAAGCATTTCAAAAAAGCCAACAGAACAAACCTCGACTCTTTGACAATAATGCGTGTAACTCTACAAAAATTATCTAATGTGCGTAAGCGCACACCATCCTGTGCTAAAACTGCTTTGTCCATATAATGGTCAATTATACAATAAATTGTTCAGAAAGTAAACAATATAAGATATGGAAATAGGAAAAACTCTAAAATATTTGCGGAACATAAAAGGCATTACTCAAGAGCAATTATCAATTGAGTTATCGATACCTCGCTCTAATCTCGGCAGATACGAAACAGACTACAGTCAGCCAGACTATGACACGCTAGTCAAATTCGCAAAATTCTTTGATGTAACAACCGACTGCCTACTTGGTCTTGAAGATGAATACGGCAACAAGATACAATAATTTTGCCCCAAACAGCCCCCAAAAGGGAGTTTTTTGCACAAGCCCGCATTTTTGATTGACTTGCATACAAAAATGCTGATATAATAGCCCTACCATGCTGTTATGGCTCAGTCGGTAGAGCACGTCCTTGGTAAGGACGAGGTCACGGGTTCAAATCCCGTTAACAGCTCCAATAAACAGGGCGAGAGGCAAGTCGGGCATAAACTACCTTACTAAGCGAATCGCCTTATGTCGTCACAATGATAGTCGGTGCTGGGGTAGATGTATGTTTTGGCAAAACCACAAGATGTTGTGGTTTTTGTATATGTCAATCGGGGGCTAAGCACAATTACACGCATAGGCGTTGACTAATTGCGAGAGTAGCAAAGACAGTTGTTTTGGCATATAATACAGTGCTGGCGTTGTGAGCCAAAATAGAGCTTTTTTGCGGGCATTATAGTAAGACTAATTTGTACAAAAAAACATAGAAAAGTAGTTGACATAAGCATATTTTTGTGATATAATAGCAAGGCTAAGAAACTAGGCGATTGCAACTTAAATCCAAGTGGACGAGTTGCCAAAACTTAGCACATTTAGCAAGAAAAAGTTTTAATCACTAAAGTGTAGGTGAGGGCAAAAAGCCCGCTTATACATATTAAAGCAAATTTAGACAAAACATAACTAGGAGGACTATAATTATTATGAGAACAAAAGCAATTAAAAATCCTTTACTTAAGATAACCGTGGCAGTGCTTTTTGTTGCTGGGGCATTTTTGCTATCCTTCAGCACACTAGGTTTTGGCACAGCGAGGGCGGATGCACCGTCATCTCTATCGCCTGAGTGGGCAATAGGGACTAATCTTATCAACAACGCAGATTTTGAAGACGCAGCGGAGCGTGATGATGCACAGACATTTTTGCCTACGATAGCAGCCGAAACACCTGCTGCAAACAGGCAAGAATGGAATCATATTGATGACTTAGCGAGCTATAACGGGGCATTACCTGCCGGAATGGGTAGTATCAATACCGCTATGCAAAGCACCTTTGGTTCGGTGACCCACATGGGCGAGACTATCGAAGTAGGTGGCATGGGAGGACTAACCACAGGGTCGGCATATTACTTTTCGGCATGGGTAAGGACTACAACGCCAGTATACTTTGATATTGTTATTGGTGGACCGAATAGGATAACTAATGACTTAGGCAGAAGATTTAGAGTTGCACCTGAAGACGGATGGACTCAAATAGGGCTAAATGATGCGGGTAGTGCATTCTTGCCTTTCCGTACGACTACCAATACCAATGGGTTTATGCCTAATTCGT
>Ga0123355_10013000_pt1 | contig 12928 bp, 7 predicted proteins | sample TergutEmb28metaG_3_FD_89872 | JGI IMG/M metagenome (GOLD analysis project Ga0123355, IMG submission 89872) | Embiratermes neotenicus P1 segment gut microbial communities from Petit-Saut dam, French Guiana - Emb289 P1 | ecosystem: Host-associated > Arthropoda: Insects > Digestive system > Gut ... | reverse complement strand
TGGGCGAGTGGGCCTATTGATATGCGCTGGGATGGCGGCGCGTATTACATTCTCGGCACTTCAATGACTCAGGGGCATGGATACCGGCTACTGAGCGAGCCGGGCAGCCCCAACACGCCGTTACATTCGCCTTTACTCCCGATGTTCATCGCGGCGCACCAGTTGATTCTTGGGACGACTGATCCTCTGATCGTCGGGCGCGCCTTGCGTGTATCAGCGTGCCTGTTGTTTGGACTGCAGGCAGCGGCCATCTACATTCTGCTGCGCGCCTTTCTCGCACAGGCAGCAGCTTTGCTGGGGGTAATATTCTGGATTTGGAATCCCGTAAACACATTTTATTCTGATCGGCTTTTGACGGAATCGCTTTTCGGCCTCATAACGATTGTCTTTTTTATCCTCCACCGGCGCACTAGCGAGCGCAGATACTTCCTGTTGGCAGCAGCCTGCGCAGTGCTCGCGTTCTTAGCACGAACAACGGGTATGCTCCTATTCGCTGCCTGGGCCGGCGAAAGGTTGTTGAAGCGGGACTATAAGCAGGCTGCTGTAATCATTGCGATGGCCACGGTACTCGCAGGTTTGTGGGTAGGCTACATTCGCCACGTCGAATCGTCACCTCAGTACGTGCGCCCTGCCTATGCATACCAGCATGCCGACTATACGTATTTCAATATTAGCTACGGAAGGCAGATCCTCCGTCTCAAAGACCCATTCGTACCCGAGTTGGGATACCTGACACCTTATTCGTTTGCAAAGCGATTCCTGGCCAATGCGTGGGAAGTTAAATTGCAAATTGGCCAAAGCATCTTTAGCTGGACCTACCGTCTTCACTGGCCCTACGGTCCTGATATCTCTCCACTGGTTGCTTTGTTAGTTTTTGTTGGATTGCTGGTTCAAGTTGCTCGGAGACACTACGTCATTCCCATCTTCGTAGTTCTGAATGTCATCGCGATATGCATGACTCCCTTCTTAAGAGAGTTTTCGCGATACATGTTGCCGATCGCTCCCCTGATCACGCTCTCGTTCTTCGAGGCACTTCGTTGGTTGAATGCCTATACGCGAAAACATCAGATTCATGTCTTGAGTACAGCCACGTTATTCCTGACGGTCGCGTTGCTCGCGGTCATGGCCGCCCAGGAAATTCGGCAAGAACGCGATCTCTACCGTCACCATGACGGGATCGATTATTTGCACGACCGCGGACGGGTTAGCTACCGGGTGTTCTACTACTCGCCCGACGATCGCGAGACAGATCAGGGTATTGACTGGCTTCGATCTCAGGCAGGACGAGACGACGTCGTTGCGGCTACAGATCCTCAATGGGTTTATCTTCGAACAGGCCTTAAGAGCGTGATGCCGCCGCTCGAATTGAACAGCGCCGCGGCCGAGCGTCTGATCGATACCGTTCCGGTGCGCTATATCTTTCTCGACGAAAACATTTATCGCGAAAACATGTATCGGCGCTATACCTCTTCTCTGATAACTGGCAACCCAAATCTCTGGAAATGTGTTTGGCGCGGTCCTGAAGATCGGGTCAGAATTTATGAAAGGTCAGATAGCCGGTGACCAAGCCGCCGAATTCTTACACCACGGCATCGCAGGGTTTCGACCTCGCGCGGACAGGGCGCAGCAGGCCGTTGGGCGGCGTTGGCGACGATCTGATACCCCGGTATAGTGCGTTTCTTATCAATGTCTAAAGTAACGCGGAGGGAGTCAGTTCATTCAGAGTCGGCGGCGCCGTTCGCTGCTTGAAGGCGTACATTCTCTGGTCGGCGACGCGCAGCAACCTGCTCGCGTCCTGCCCATCCTCCGGGTAAAACGCGACGCCAAGGCAGGCGGTTATCGTCATCGTCGCACCATCGACCGTCAATGGCCTCTCAACTGCTGCCTGGATGGTGCTCGCAAGCTGCTCGGTTGCGTCCGGGTCCGCAACGTGACAAACGATCATCGTGAACTCGTCACCGCCGAGGCGTGCCAGAGCATCGCAGCCTTCGACATCGTCGCGTAGCCTGCGGGCTATTTCACAGAGCACCTCATCTCCGGCATGATGACCGAAGGAGTCATTGATCTGCTTGAAACCATTGAGGTCCAGCAGAAAGACGGCGAGGCGGGCGGTGGATATGCTGCTGGATCCGTTGGCTCGGCGCCGACGTTCGAGTTCTTCCGTCAACCGGTCCTCAAACCAGCGCCGGTTCCGAAGCCCGGTCAGCGAATCGTGCAGGGCCAGCCAGCGGTTGTTAGCGACCTGCTCCTCGAGCATCAATAGAATCATGCCGATCAAGATCAGCGACTTTTGCATGTTCCAGATGTGCGCGGCGATGTCAGCGTAGGCGCGGTACGCGACGATAAATGGATGCACGAAGAAGCAAAGCGACCAGATGATGAAGCCGGTCAGGATCGCAAGTCTTCCTGTGCTCTTTGTGGGCAGCCGCTTGGCAAAGTTGATGGCGGTCAACGCGTAAACGCAGCTGAGGCTCCAGTAGACTGCATCGCGGAAATTGCCGATGTGGACGAGATATCCAACGGCCAACCAGCCCGTGACCTGCAATGCCGCTAACCACCAGCTTCTGCGCATATAAAGTGTTGTAGCCACGCTTGTCACGAGGCCAAGAGCAATCCACGGGAGGAATGCCCTAGGCGTGTAGAGGTGCAGGCCATAGGTTGTATTCATGGCCAGCAGAGGCAGTGCATTCCAGGAAAGATAGCGCAGCCTGTTCCATCGCAGCCGGCCCGGCGGACCTGAGGCCCACAGGAAGACGATTCCGGCAAGCAGGTAGCAGTTGAGCACGATGACGTGCAGCGTCCGGATGGGCAGTCCGGTCTGCGAATAGAAGGCGTGCGCGATGGCTTCCACGAGCGTGAAGAATAATCCCAACAGCCACATGTCTGCCTGCTGATGCGGATGCTGCCGACGCATCAGAGCCAGAATGATCACCAGGATCGCCAACGCGGAGATGTCGGGGAGGAAAGCGAAGTTCATCCGGACACCAAACCCTACACGGAGAGTAACGCCGAAAACGCCGCAGTGTTGCGCTGCAAGTAAATTTGCTGTTCTTCTCGATTATCCAGTATCCGCAGGCGGAAAAGGTAAAAATTCATCCACCGCAGCGTCAAAAGATGACACCGATGTGAATGAACTCGGTCAGATGCTGCTCAGTCGTTCTTCACCACCGCGGCGGGCTTACCTTCCTGCACGTAGTTGCGGTTCCACTTGGGGATCTCCACGACGTAGGTCCCCGGCTTCTCGATAATGGCCTGGCAGCCGAGACGCGAGTTCAGTTGCACGTCGGCCGCGGTCTCCATACGGTCCAACTCCTTGTCCTCGGCCTCTGAGATTCCCTTGGAGCCCTCTTTAATCCACAGATGGCAGGTTGTGCAAGCGCAGACGCCGCCGCAGGCATGATCCAGGAAGATGCCGAAATTTTCCGCTACGTCGAGAAACGACATCGGCTCGCCGTGGCCCTCATAGGGTAGCGAGTCAAAAGGAAATTCAACGGTGCGTCCCTCTGGCAGAAACGTTACCCGCACGATGCCTTCGGCCGGTGGCTTTGATGTATCGACAACCTGATCTTTATTGATTTCACTCATAACTTTCTTCTCTGCCTAATCTTCGGTGGACTCTCCGGCTGTTGCCGGCTCCTTCACAGATTCCTCAATTGCTTCGGCTTCAGCATCCGAGTTGAGCACCTGGGCTCTCGCGAACGGATGCGGCGCGGCCGGCGCTTTGCCCAGGCTGTCGCCTGCAGCCTGCATCGTCTTGCCACCGAGTGCTCCGGTGACAGCCGAGTCCATCATCAACTCCGCAAACCGGCGCGTTGCCTGGTCGAGGTGCTCAATCGCCTGCCGGATCAGTCGATGGTCACCACCCTGCACTGATGCCAGGACTTCTTGCTCGGCTGCGACGATTTTTGCGATCTCGTCGGTGCTCAACCGGCGCCATGAGACGTGGCTGCGGCCCTTCTCGACGGCGGCCAGAATAGTTTCCGCCTCGTTCCTGGCTTCGATGACCTGGCGAGCGCGGATGTCGTCCTCAGCGTGGTCGAACGAGGACAGAATCATGTCCTCCACCTGCTCATCCGTGAGACCGTACGTCGGCTTCACTTCAACCTCGGCTTCCTTGCCGCTGCGCTGTTCGCGCGCGCTGACGTGCAGGATGCCGTTGGCGTCGATGAGGAATTTCACCTCGACGCGCGGCAGCCCGGCCATCATCGGCGGAATGCCCTTGAGGTCGAACCGCGCCAGTGAGCGGCAGTCCTTGGCCAACTCACGTTCACCCTGGACAACGTGGATGGCAACATTGGTCTGTCCGTCGACGCCGGTGGTGAAGTGCTCGGTTGCGCTCGCCGGGATGGTCGAGTTGCGTTGGATGATCTTCGCAACCACACCGCCCAGCGCTTCGATGCCGAGCGACAGCGGAGTCACGTCGAGCAGCAACAAATCTTCCGTTGCCTTCGACCCGCCGGCGAGAATCTTCGCCTGCACCGCTGCGCCCAGCGCAACGACTTCATCTGGATTCAGCTCTGTATGCGGCTTCTTGCCACGCGCGCTCAGCCCGAAGACCTCATCGACGAGCCGTCGTACTGCAGGGATGCGAGTGGATCCGCCGACCAGCACGACTTCATCGATTCGCGCCGGATCGATGCCGGCATCCTTCAGCGCCTGCTTGCACGGGCCGACGGTCCGCGCGATCACTCCAGCAATGAGGCCCTCGAACTGATTACGCGCAATCTCACGGGTGTAGCGCCTTTTGCTGGGCAGCGTTACATCCAGCCTCGCAACGTCGTTTGAGGAAAGCCAGGTCTTTGCCTCAATCACCGCCTTGCGGATCAACTGGATCGCCTGGCCGTTGCCGCGCACGTCTTCGCCGAAGTCGCCGGCGATGTCGTCTACGGCGATTGCGATCATCAGGTTGTCGATGTCGTCGCCGCCAAGGTGCGTGTCGCCGCCGGTGGCGATGACCTCGAAGATGCCCTCGTGCAGCTTGAGGATAGAGATGTCGAATGTGCCGCCGCCGAGGTCGTAGACGGCGATCAACCCGTCTCGGTTCTTATCGAGCCCATAGGCAAGGGACGCGGCTGTGGGCTCATTCACGAGGCGAAGCACGTCGAGCCCTGCGATCCTCCCGGCATCCCGCGTGGCCTGCCGTTGCGCGTCGTTGAAGTACGCGGGCACGGTAATCACGGCCTTCGTTACAGGAGCGCCGAAAAACCGCTCCGCGTTCTTCTTTAACTGTGTCAGGACGTACGCCGAGATCTCCGGCGGCGTCAGGGTTACGCCGCCTACCTTGAGCTTCAGCACCTCATCGGGTTTGAGCCCGTCTGCAAGTTTGAAGGGAAAGAGCTTCAGTTCCTCCTGAACGTCTTCAGAGCCGCGGCCCATCAGCCGCTTGGCGGAGTACACAACGCTTCCCGCATCTTTCAGCAGCGTCTCGCGCGCGCCGTTTCCGACTGCGATGCCGTTACCGGTTATCGCGACAACCGAGGGCACTAGCCGGTCGCCGTCCTCACCGGGAATGACCGCTGGTGTGTCCCCCTCCATATATGCGACGAGGGAGTTCGTCGTCCCAAGATCAATTCCTACAACCCGCTCTTCCGCCATCAGAATCCTTCTTATCTGCTCATCCTCTATTGTCCTACAATCACAGGCATAGCAGCAGTGTCGCTTCTCCGCTGCCCGTTGGATGCTGCACAGTCTGAGGTCGATGCCATGCTCTACCTTGAGCGCGCTCCACATACTGCTCTGACTCCCTTCGTGAAGAAGTTCTGGTACGCGTGTAAGCCGAACGTTGTACATTGCCATCAGCGAGTGCTGCCCACGGGCCGAGCTCAGATTGTGATGTCTCTGGCATGCGACTACCTCACCGATGCCAATCATCCGATAGACCCGCTTCAGCACACTGCCCCAGCCCTCTTCCTCGGGCCGTATTCTCGCTACCAGATGATCGATGCCATCGACTTTGCCGAACTGATTGGCGTCGTCTTTCATCCTGCTGGAACGCTTCCATTCTTTCCTCACTCATCACACCTGTTCAGCAACTGCGAGACTTCGCTCGAAGATCTGTGGGGTACCGCCTCCCGCTGTCTTCGCGACAATCTTCGTGAACTGAACACACCTGCATCAAAGTTCGATCTGTTGGAGGCGGCCCTTCTTGCGCGACTTCGGCTCGTGCCGAAAGCGAGCCGGAATCGAGTTGTTGACTTCGCGCTTGAGACAGTCGAAGCGTCTCCTGATAGCACCACGATTACGGGCCTGACCCGCAGCATCGGACTCAGTGCGCGCCGGTTCTCGGAGCTCTTCCGCGAGCAGGTTGGCGTTTCGCCGAAGGTCTACTGCCGCATTCGGCGTTTCCAGATGGCGGTCGAGCGTCTGCACCGAGGCGAGGATCTCCCATGGGCTGAACTCGCTCTTGCATGTGGCTACTACGATCAATCGCACTTTGCCAACGACTTCCGCGCTTTTTCGGGTATCAGTCCCACGACCTATAGTGCCGCTGAACGGCCTTGGGCGAACCACGTCACTGTCCCTTAGAAATAGGGGCCATTAATGTTAGGGACGAACGCTTGAGGCCGTGTCTTTTGTGGGATGAAAGGGTAGTCTGTGGGCATGACGTGGACTGCTGGAACGCGCGTGGGATCGTACGAGATCGTCGATGAGCTGGGCGATGGCGGGATGGGGAAGGTGTTTCGTGTGCGCCACCTGATCTCGGACCGGCTGGAGGCGATGAAGGTACTTCTGTCGGCCACGTCGGCAAATCAGGAGATAGTCAGCCGCTTTACGCGTGAGATTCGGGTGCTGGCGGGCTTGAGTCATCCGAACATCGCGGCTCTGTATACGGCGTTTCATCACGATGACCAGATGGTGATGATCATGGAGTATGTGGAGGGCGTGGACCTGCGGCAAAGGATGCTTGAGGGGATCACGCTGGATGAAGCCGTGTTGTACACGCAGCAGATCCTGATGGCGCTTGATTATGCGCACTCGCGGAATGTGATCCATCGCGACATCAAGCCGTCGAACATTATGGTGACGCCGGATGGGAGGATCAAGCTGCTGGACTTCGGACTGGCGCTGGCGATGCCCGATCCGCGGCTGACGATGACGGGAGCGCTGGTGGGATCGATGCACTACATCGCTCCGGAACAGATTTCAGGTGAGGAGAGCGATATCCGCAGTGACCTGTACGGGGTTGGCGTGACGCTGTACGAGATGGCGACAGGAAGGCTGCCATTCGAGGGTGCGAACTATCCGCAGGTCATTGCGGCGCAGCTGCGGCATAACGTTATTTCCCCGAGCGGTATCAATCCGCAGATTCCGCAGGAGTTTTCTTCGGTGGTGATGAAGGCGTTGGAGAAGAACAGGGCGGAGCGGTGGCAGACGGCCAGAGAGTTCCTGACAGCGCTGGAGCGCTCGGAGCTGGGGCAGGCTGCCGAGATGCGGGTATCCACTTTCAATCTGGGAGAGGGTTCGGCACGGAGCGCTCCGGCTGCACGTGAGCAGTTTGCTCCTGAGCAGCTGAGCTTGATCGCGCTGAAGCTTGCGAACTATGTTGGACCGATTGCGAACATTCTGGTGAAACGGGCTTCGAGCAGCTCTCAGGACCTGAAAACGCTGGTGGAACAGGTGGCCGGAGAGATCGAGTCGGAGGAGGGGCGACGGAAGTTTCTGGCGTCTGTGCGGGGGCAGCTTCGCGGGGGTGGGTTCTTCTCGGATTAGCCAAGCATGCGAAGGGCCTTGGCTACTGTGGTGACGAGGCGATTGAAGGATGCGGTGAGCTGGGCCATCTCGTCGTTGCCACGGACGGGGAGTTGGACGTCCTCGAGCTGGCCGAGGCTGACGCGATCGGCCACCATGGAGAGCCGCCGCACGGGGAGAATAACAACGAAGTAGAGAGCGAGGTTCAGGAAGAGAAGGATGGCCGCGAAGGTTGCGGCCAGCGACCACATGAGTTTTTTGAAGGCTCGGTTAGCGATATCGACGGGAATGGACATGGGGACGGAGACGATCTGAGCGCCGATGATCTCGTTAAGGTTCCAGCCGAATCCGTTGCTTGAACCGAATTTGGCGATCATCACTTTCGGCGCGACGGAGGGCTCGGAGTGGCATTCGAGGCAACTCTGTTCTACGGCAATGGGATGAGCCAGGTAGAGGCCGGCTCCCGTCGCGGTCTCGCGCTCGCCAGTGATCTCTCGGAGACCGGCCTTGTCGCGGAAGGCTTCGATGATGTCGGCCTCCCAGTCGACGGCGCGATCCCGGAGATTGGTTGGGTTCAGCGCGGCCTCCTTGTAGTTATAGTCGGGGAATTTTTTGCGGAGGCGATTGAAGGTGTCGGTGGCTCCATAAGCGGGAACAGTCTGCAGCAGGAATTCGCTGTTGTTGAGCGGCGAGGTGGCAATCAGCGGCTTGAGCTCCTCGGTGGTATAGTCGCGGGTTGCGCTGGCGCTCTCCATCATGAGCTTGGCTTCCTGAAGGACTTGTTGGCGGGCATTCTCCAGCAGGAAGGAACGGGCCACCCAGGCGACGACGGCGAGTCCGATTGCGACAAGAGCGATAGAGATCAGGTTGAACTTCAGTAGCAGTTTCATGGGATTGCCTTGTTCCGATACATGGTGCAGCTCTGCATTACGCAGTTCGATCAATGACGAGCAGGCTACAGTCGTCGTTCGGCGGCGCGCCGCCACTAAATTGATGCATAGCGGTGAAGATTGCGTGGACGGGGTCGGCGCTTGCCAGTTCGTGGAGGAGTGCACTTGTGCCGAATTGCGCTCCGCTGGCGTCCTCTGTCTCCGTGATGCCGTCGCTCAACAGCACGATCCTTGCTTTGGGAGGCAGGGTGAGCTGGATGGAGTGAAAAGTTGCGCTGGGGAAGAGACCGACGGGGAGGTCGCCGTCGGCGATTGTTTCGGCTGTGCCGTCTTCGCGAACGAGAAAGGGGTATACATGGCCACCATTGACAACTTCGATGTGGCCTGACGGCTTATAGTGCAAGGCAATGAGCGTAACGTAGCGCTGGCCGAGGAAGCGCGAGCAGAGAAAATCGTTGACGGAGTAGACGGCATCGACAAGCGAGCGACAGGATTTGACCTGGGCGTAGATCATGCCGTGAACGATGGAGGCTAGCAGAGCCGCGGGCATGCCTTTGCCGGAGATGTCCGCCACGATTGCGACGAAGCCGGCATCGCTGTCACCGCGTGATCCGATCGGGATGACGTCGTAGAAGTCGCCGCCAACCTCGGTGCTCTGGATGGTGCGGGCCATGAGGTTTGCGTAAGGGAAGACGGGAAGTTCGCGCGGGATGATGCTCTGTTGTATCGAAGCGGCGATCTCCAGCTCGTTGCGAAGCAGGTCGGCGGCGCGTTGGACCTGCACCATGTGGGCGTTCTCGACGAGCGTGGCGGCCTCGGTGGCGATGGCGTGGAGGATGTCGCGGCCGACAAGATTGAGTGTCCCGGTGTGGAGGCGGCTGTCGAGGTAGAGGATGCCGAGGAGGTTCTGTGAGGCGCGGCCACGTAGGGGGATGGCGATGACGCTACGAAGATCATGGGCGACGAAGCTCTCGCGGCCAATGGGCTGGCCTTCGCCACTTACGTCGCCGATAAGGAACTCGCGGCCCGATTCGACGGAATCGCGGAGGATGGAGCGCGAGATCCTGGAGTCGTCGGCCAGCGGCTGGCCTTCGGAGTTGAGGCCGGTTTCGAGTGTAAGGTTGGCAAGGGTGTCGCCGAGAAAGACGAAGCCACGCTCGGCCCCGGTGAGCCGCAGGGTGTACTCGAGCATGGTGCTGAGGATGTCTTCGAGAACGCGGGTGTTGTTGAAGCTCTGCGCGGCCTGGAGAAAGAGGGCGAGCTTTTCGAGCTCAGAACTGGAGGACTCTTTTGAGAGGAGCGTAAGCAGCGTGCGCGTTGTCGACTTCCGCTTATCGTGCGCGCTGAGGAAGAAAAGTGTGATATTGGAGCGGCCGAGCTGAATGCGGTCGCCCGATTCAAGACGCACAGTTTCATGGCGGACGCCGTTGATTAGGGTACCGTGTCGACTGCCGAGATCCTGTAGGACGTAGCCGTCGTCATCGCGCAGCAAGACGGCGTGCTGGCGAGATACCTGCGTGTTGGGCAGAAAGAGGTTGCTGTCGGGCTCGCGGCCGATAGTGAAAGGGAATGTGTCGAGGTTGATAGTTCGCGAGTGTTCCCCCTGGCGGATAACGAGACGTACTGGAGGCTGTGTGGCTTCCATAGGACAGTTGTTGCGGAGGTTGATGCGCAAGTTTATCACTGGATGTCCTTATCTATTACTTGCGGATTAGGACATTGTTTTTGCTCATTCAGGCGTAAAGATGTGCTGGTGTTTTGCGTGGAGAGCGGCTTTCAACAATTCTTGAGGTCAAGCGGTCGATGGTGGTAGCATCCTGTCCCCTCGGGAAGCCACCGTCACCGTGCGCTGAAATGGGGGAGGAGGACTGCATCTATGAGGGTCTATACCGGAAATGAGATTCGCAACGTAGCTGTTGTAGGACACGCGCACTCGGGGAAGACGAGTCTGATCGCAGCGATGCTGCATGCCTCGAAGATGACACCGACGTTGGGGCATGTCGATGACGGCTCGGCCGTGACGGCCTACGACGAGGAGGATGTTGCGAGACAGACCACGATGTCAAACGCCGTGGCGTATGCCGAATGGGACGGCGTGAAGATGAACTTCGTGGACACCCCCGGCTTTCACATGTTCGCGCACGAGTCGCGCGCGGCGCTGATGCCCGTCGAGACGGCACTGGTGGTGGTGAACGCGCGATATGGCATCGAGGCCATGACCGACCGGGTGTGGAAGTATGCCGCGGAGCTGAATCTTCCGCGCGTGATTCTAATTAACCAGGTGGACCATCCAAAGGCGGATAGCCGGGTGGGCCGCCAGCAGATGATTGAGGATCTGCAACACAGATGGGGACGGCAGGTTGTTCCGGTGGAGCTGCCGATCATCGACGAGCAGGGCTTTCATGGCGTGGTTGATCTGGTGACGATGAAGGCATTCCTGTATGAACCGGACGGCAACGGGCGTGGGCAGTCGGGCGAAATTCCTAAAGCGATGCAGGCCGATGCGAAGGCCGTACATGAGGCACTGGTGGAGCTCGTAGCCGAGGGCAAGGATGAGCTGATGGAGGAGTTCTTTGCGCAGGGGACGATACCGGAGAACCATCTTGTCGGCGCGCTGCACGAGGCGATCCGCGAGGACAGGATCTTTCCTGTGCTGTATGAGAGCGGGTTGCGCAATGTTGGAACCGACCATGTACTGGATTTCCTGAAGATGTATGCGCCATCGCCTGTGGAGCGCGAGCCTGTGGCGACGCAGGGGCTTCGGCGCGGTGATGGCAACGGCGGCGCGATGCCGCCCGAAGAGATTGTGATGCGCAAGGTGGACGACAAGGAACCGCTTGCGTTGTATGTGTACAAGACCATGTCGGACCCGTTCGCGGGCAGAATCTCGTTCTTTAAAGTGGTGAGCGGCGTGGCGAAGAACGATATGGCGGTGGAGAACTTCACGCGCCATGAGACGGAGCGGCTGTCGCATCTCTCGATTGCGCAGGGCAGAAAGGCTGTGGAGGTTCCTGAGCTGCACGCGGGAGATCTGGGCGCGGTGGCGAAGCTGCGCTCCACGCTGACCGGAGACACGCTGGGCGATAAGGCGCATGAGGTGTTCCTGGAGAAGACGCCAATGCCGGACCCGGCGATGACCTATGCCATCGAGCCGAAGACGCGGGCCGATGAGGACAAGTTGGCTCCTGCGCTGCACAAGGTGATGGAAGAGGACCCGATGGTGCGGTTCTACCGTGATCCGCAGACGAACGAATTTCTGGTGTCGGGTGCCGGCCAGCAGCATATTGAGACAGTGGTCTCGAAGCTGAAGCGGCGCTACCACACCGAAGTGACGCTGAAGGCGCCGAAGGTGCCATATCGGGAGACGATCCGCGGCAGAGCGGAGGCGCAGGGGCGGCACAAGAAACAGACGGGCGGGCACGGACAGTTTGGCGACTGCAAGATTCGAATGGAGCCGCTGCCGCGTGGGAGCGGATTTGTCTTTGAGAACGATATCTTCGGCGGCGCGATTCCGCGGCAGTTTGTGCCCGCCGTGGAGAAGGGGATCCAGGAGTCGGCGGCCAGGGGGTTTCTTGCGGGATACCCTGTGGTGGATTTCAAAGCGACGGTGTATGACGGCAGCTACCATGAAGTGGATTCGAGCGAGCTGTCGTTCAAGCTGGCGGCGCGGCTGGCCTTCCGCAAGTGCATGGAGCAGGCAAAGCCCGTGCTGCTGGAGCCTGTAATGCGGGTGGAGATCGAGGCCCCGGACGAGTTTGCAGGGGCCTTGATCGCGGATCTGAACGGGCGTCGGGGCCGGGTACAGGGCATGGAAACAGAGGGCTCAGGGACAACGATCCGGGCAGAAGTGCCTATGGCCGAGATGCTCAGTTATGGAGCGACGATGACTTCGATGACGCAGGGAAGGGGCAGTTTTCGCATGGAGATGGACCACTATGATGTGGTGCCCCAACAACTTTGCGAGAAGATCGTGAGCTCGGCGAAGAGACCGGTCGAGGAAGAGGAGGCTTGAACCCCTGGCAACGGCAGTTTTTTCAGGGACTTGGAGCAACTCTCTTAAAGGGGAAGGCATCTTAGCCGGGTGTTCAGCACATCAAACCGGCGTTTTGCGCGGAGCGTATAAGCGACGGCATGAGGTGGCGTAAAACGAGACCTGCCCGAGGTACTTCCGAGACGATTGGTAACAGCGCGGGCAAAGACACCGGACCAGGACAGCACTTGCGGGGGCCTCGCAGGAAAGGAGACAAAACTCAACGCAAAACAACCAGGAGGAGAGTTATGGCAGCTTCAATCATGGACAGCGTCATGAGTTTCATGGGCCCACAGGTTCTGGGGCCACTGGCCTCGCA
>Ga0123355_10012999_pt1 | contig 12928 bp, 16 predicted proteins | sample TergutEmb28metaG_3_FD_89872 | JGI IMG/M metagenome (GOLD analysis project Ga0123355, IMG submission 89872) | Embiratermes neotenicus P1 segment gut microbial communities from Petit-Saut dam, French Guiana - Emb289 P1 | ecosystem: Host-associated > Arthropoda: Insects > Digestive system > Gut ... | reverse complement strand
TAATACAGGGTGGAGCAGAGGAAACGCATGTTTTTCAAATGGCTAGTATTCGGCAAGGGTGAGGTTGATGACGTTGGGCATGAGCCAGCGGACAGCTCAGACAATGCAGTTTCAGTAGCCATGGTGCATTGGAATATAGAGCATCGTGTGTCTGCCGTCGAGCAGTTTTTTAGAAACAGTGATTCCGTAGTTACTGTCCAACGTCTTTTCCGTCGAAAGTTCAGTGTTGAGCATCGAGGTGCAATTCCAGATCGAAACATTATACTCCGATGGGTTGAAGCATTTAGAACTACCGGATCTGTCATGAAGAGCAAACCACCCCAGAAAATGTTGACACAGTGAGAAGGGCGATGCAGGACTGAGGAGAGGCTCCGAATGTGTGTCTGGCAAGAAGGACGTCATCTGACTGACATTATTTTCCGTACGTTAGTTGGTACGTACTTTAAAAATGCATTAAAATACCTTCTTTTTTGTGTAATTAAAACTTTTTTATGTTGAAAATAAACGAAGTCATTCTTATATGAAAAACATCTGTTTCCTCTGCTCTGCCCTGTACGTCCGTCGACAAATGCACATAATAAATTTCAAATCATGACAGGTATTAAACTGCTACATGTTTTGGCACTAGGGTGCCATTCTCAGGGAGTTTAAGAACAAAGGAATGTAAGCCTAACATGTTAATCTAGGTACTGCTCTGCCTGATTTGGGATGTTCACAATGTCAAAATTCTGAAGTATATAAAAAGCTGAGAAGCATAAAAGTTACAGGACTGTGATATTAAAATGATATGATGGTTGGTAGTTCTGGGTAAAAGTATGCAGTTGTTTATGATCTGTATGGAGTGTGCAGGTTTTTTTTTTATTTCCTGTTGGGCAGAGTCTGAAAATTTGTATGTATTGTAAGCAAGGAAATTACCAGAAAAATGTTTCTGCTTGTTTTTCATCACAGTTTGTTGTGTTGTGTTGTGTTGTACTGCACTGACTGTGATTGATGTTGGGGCACAGTGACAGTTTGTCACGATGCAGTAATGCGGCATGTGATAGAATGGTGACTCACAAAAGCAAGTTTCTTTTTGGTTGTGAGTCTTGTAAAAATGTTACAAGGCTCTTAAGTGTCACAGTTTGGTGGGTGGTCATCCTGGTTAATGAAGTTACAAACCTTCTGAGATTTAAAACTACATCGTTGGATGGGTGGTTCCCAACATTTCAAAGGATTATAATGGTTTCAGCTTCAGAGTGAAGCAGCCCAAGGCACTACAACTTCCTTGGGGGGGGGGACTGAATGTTACAATGTCACTTGCCACAAGACTTTCATCTGGAGGAACACTGCTGTGAGAACTTAAGTCTCACATTTTGCTGCATATTTTGGGAGGGCCTGTGTCCAAGTCAGCACAGACACTTAGTGTCTTGATTTAGGGCATTGTCACTTCCAGACTTTCTCCATTGCATTTTTCACTGATCATGCCGTTATCTGATGCTGTAGTGTCTGAGCAGCTCACAGCATTATTTGAAAACCATAAATAAATAATACAGGAAGTAAATTTGTCCCTGTACGCACAATGGGGGCATATGGGGAAACAGAGATATATCTGCACTCATTCCTACCCTTAGCCTTAGATAGAGGTGAAAGCCATGGTCATGCCCTAGGTGCTTTTTCTGGTGCCCATTGTATATGAGCTGGGTGGTGGGCCCCAGCCCTGATGCATATGTTTTAGAGAAAAGAAAAGACTCTTGTCCCTTCAGGGATTCAAGCCTTGGACCTTCCAGCCCATAGGCCTTCCAGCCATCCTAGTCCCAGATAAGTAATTGCTGCATATAAAAGAACATCACTGTATAATCTGAAATTTTCCTGAAGGTGGTTAAAAAATGGTCCACAGAGGATATGTAGGATGCTGTACTGATACAAGAAGTGGGTAAGACCAGTTACGAGTGTCAGATGTTGATATTAGATTTACTGTGGAAATTGTATGTGAATATGTGCACTTGACTGAATGTGATCAATGTAGCTCGTTTGATGCTCATAAGATGAGCTTCTTCACCATTGTAATGACTGTTGCAGTTGCTTTGGGAAAGTGTACATGAATGATCATGTGTACTTGATTTCAGTGATCCTACTTGAAATGTATGTGAATGATCATGTATGCTGGATTTTAATCAGCGTACTTGCAGTGTGTATGGATGATCATTTGTATTTTATTTCATGGAGCATGCTTGAATGGTACTTTGTACTTAAACCGTATTTCTCTAACCTTACCCATAATTTACGTCACCTTGTGGGAATAGTTGGAGCTTTTGGTTGGTTCATATTTTTGGGCCCATTGTTGAAAGTGTTCTATAAGTAAGGTTCCCAAGGGCACAAAAATTAATTGAGATGGTATTACAGTGTTAAGTGTAGCTCATGTCTTGCACTGTCATAACATACTTCATTGTAATCCATGAGCATATTGATGTATTTGGCTTATCTTTGCATGCATATAGAAATTCTGTCATAGTAGAAGTTAGGCTTTTGCTTTTGTAGTCATTCATGAAGAGCCATTTCCACTTCCTCACTGTGGTATTTGTAGCAGCAATACCATTTGTTGCTTCAGTGGCCAAAAATTTATCTGTTGTGAGGAGTGGTCCTTGAGCTTCTAATTTAGAACCCCATGCAATGCATGTCTGATGTGAATTGCTGCAGTTGTCATCTCTGGGAAATTCTGGACCACTGGTTTATTCGTTTGGGAGGTCACAGATTTTAATATAGTGTGGAAGTGGAAGTGGCTGTTTGTTAATTGCTGTGAGTGCAAGAGCCAAACTGCTACTATGACTGAACTTTCAAACTTTTTTCCAGATGGGACAGATGTCTGTGTGCTCAGGGATTATGGTGAAAACTAATGATACTTTGGTACAATAAATGAGCTGCAGTGAATGTTGTAATGACTTCTCATTTCAATTTAATGGCCTAGGGATTGTTATATATTGAACATTTTTCATATTACAGACATAAGAATTTGTACCTACCATCTGTTTTTATACATCTATAAGATATTTCACAGCTAGATAATGTAAAATGACAGCGGTGCTGCAGTACATCTTTGCGTGTTTTGTCTGAATGCCCATCCCCGTCTCCTCCATCCAGGCAGGTGGGTGGCTGGGATCTGCCAGAACTGGTTCTTTTCACGAAGGATCCCTGCCCCTTATGTGACACTCTGAAGATGGAACTGACCCCTTTCATGCATAGACTGAAGCTTAAGCAAGTGGATATTGAGGCACCAGAAAATGTTCGCTTCAAGGAGCTCTACCAGTATGAGATACCGGTTCTGTTTCTGGAAGGGCATTTCTTGTGCAAGAACAGGCTGAATGTGGCATTGCTGGAGAGAAGACTGAATGTGTTGGAGACTTACAGATGCTAACTGTTCAGAGTGCATTGGTAAATATGTGTACCAACTGTTGTGACAATAACACTTTCGCAATGGATTTATATCCTTCTAGAGTGGTGTAATAAGGCAGAATTTAATTTGTGGCTTTTAAAAAAGTTATGCTGAGTTTTATAAAAAATCTAATAGTCCAGGATCTGTGTTGCAAAAGGCGTTAAAACTCGGAGCACATAACCTCTCTCGTAATGAAGTCTGTTATAGAATGTCTGTTATTGAATGGCAGTAATGTCCACGTATGAAACCCTCAGTTCACATTTGATTTGTAATAAGAAAAATGTGACTGTATGTGTTTTACTCATGTTTATAGTAAAAAATTCAAAAGTCATGCCCACATCTTGAATGTTTTGCAGCCAAAGTTTAGTGTGATAGTCACACTGAAGCATACTTCTCACCCTTGTGACTTTTTTGCCAACTCACTCCACATGCATAATATACACAACATCTCAGCCCTGTGATCTTCTTGACCATTTATTGTTGTTACTCAGTGAAAAGGCAGCCTTTTTTCAGGAATGTTTGTAACTGCAAAAAACGAGTATCAGCTTTGTCATGTCTGTCCATCCATCTGTCTGCATGGAACAGCTTGGCTCTCACTGGACAAAAATTGGTACTTGAGGCTTCTTAGAAAATCTATCAAGAAAATTAATGTTTCTTTAAATTTGGACAAGAATAGTGGGGACTTTACATGAAGACCAGTGTAAATTTATAATATCTAGCTGAATTCTTATTAAAATGAGAAATGCTTCAGACAAAAAGTTGTAGAGAAAATCAAAACACATTTTACATTCAACAGTGTTTTCCAAATATTTTGCCATTTATGAGATAATGTGGAAAAATTCTGTAGAGCCGGACAGGCCACAGATGACTATATAACTAAGGCTACAAACACTTGCCTAGAATATATAATACTTGCTTTTCCATGGCAACAGTGATTAGATAGATGTGTGTGAATGTTGCGTGGTACATACAAGGGTGAAAGTGATGGGGCATGTAGTACATATGAGGAGAATATGTCCAGGGTTTGGCGGGGAGAAGCTGAAGAAAGGAGATGAGAGACCAGTTGGAAGACTAAGGTGTACGTACGAGAATATTATGAATATGGGGTTTAAAGAAATAGGATGGATGAGGCATGAACAGGGTTAATCTGGCTCAGGATAGGGAAATGAGGTGGGCTGTTGTGGACATGGATATGAATGCTCGGGTTGCAGGAGGTTCTGGCTGAGGAATTATAAGCTTCTCAAGCAGGACTCTGCTCCTTGGAGTTAGTTACCATGTAACCAGTTGATACAAAGCAGAAACTTGCTGGTTTATTCTGTTCATATAAAATGACTTAAAAGAGGGTGCCATATTGGCAGTTGGATGTCTGTACTGCATGCTTCATTGGATCAGGTCAGATGTGAATAGTTCATTACATTCTGCATCAGCCTTGAAAAATTCTTGCCTTTTTCACCCATATCTGGCTTTGGTACCTGTGGGACATGTTGGTACCTGTGGGACATGTTGGTGCTCACATCTTGTCCTCCACAGTGGGTCAGTTTGCCAGAAACTTATCTACAATAACTTATTTCCTCATGCTGTCTTGTATTATTGTAATTTACATTTTGTTCTCCTCCTCCTGTGTTTCCCAAACCTGCTGTTCACACCAGCACAGGTGAGGTGTTGTATAAAAATTACATCTTTTGCTTCATGACAGACATTAACCAACCCCATGGGCAGAGTGCTTGCGATGCTGAAATGTGTCATTAACATGCTAACAACAGCAATATCACTTCTGCCTGTCTTGAGACATTAATCCAGTCCACACCCTCACCTCCTTCTCTAAGATACATTTTAATGTTATCCTTCCTCTTCACCTCAGGCTTCCCAGTGGTTTCTTTCAAGTTTCCTCACTAAAACCTTGTGCACATTTTTCTTCACAGCACATCATTTTGATGCATGAAGTGATATGCTTTATACTGGTGTGAAACTTGAAAACTTTGTCAGTGTGAACCAGATATACATGCTTGGTACAACTGAACCTTGTAGCTACACCTCAGCATCAGCCTTTTCCTAAACTATCACTTTGTTGCTTATAACTACCCTCTGCCTTCCAACTTGTCATGTTTTGACCTCAGGATTGCACCTGACCCACTTCTGTATGAACTGCTGCTTCGAACAGTAAAGGACCAAGGACTGTGTGCTGGTTACACAAGCTAGTTACATAATTACTTGACCAACAAAATGTCTCTTATACAGTACTGTGGAGCACTTTTTTTTTACAATATGAATTATTATCTGGTGTGTCACAGGAATCAGTTTTGGGACTGACCAGTGGCATGCTCAAGTATTCAGTTTCTTTGGCAGCTGTGCAAACTGATAATTTGCATTGTCTTTAGCCACAAAATTAACAAGATGACCCATGTACACAACGTTATAAATTCCTCTTGCAGCCATCTCTTAACCAGTTGTCTTCCATTCAAGACTGATGGCATCCCACGTTAGTTTAATGCGTCGGTTTTACGTACCACCTGAATTTATGCACCTTCCCCATGCTATCGTTATGTTCCATCATTCTTACATTACATTCTTTAAGGATGTAACATCTAAACGGTGGTCAAAGTAAGTATTGTTGCTTCGATCAACGTCAAGGTTCGTACGATGGTAACGTTGGCCTGGACTTTGTAAGGGGATTATGTCATCGTCTGCGTAAGGGGAACCTGTTGTGACACGTCGCCATCTTAGGAAGTCGGCCAGTTTGGATCGGCGGCCATTCTGGATCCGCCATCTTGTGACATCACAGCCAATTAGGAGGAAGGAGAGTGGCGCTGCTGAGTGAAAGTATTCAACACCTCATCAGTTAAAGTAGATACTAGGTACTGCAAAATATCCAGGGAGGAAGAGAAATTCTACAATCGACCAGCTGAAGACAAATGTAGAAACTAACAACCACTTTGAAATGCTAACTAGTCTCAATGGAAACTTGGACTCAAATCCTACATTACTGGAGATGAAGTCTCACCTTAATTGTATCACAATCATCATAACTTAACTAGGGTGGTCATTTCACCAAAATTAAATGGTGCAAAAATCAAACAAATGAAGGAGAAGGTAATAACAATGACATACCAAAGTTCAAACGTGATAGTGAGATACAGGTGCCGAAATATAAAGTAAGTGCTACAAAAGAAACCAGAAATTCTGAGATTAGTGATCAAATAAGTGATAATGTTATGGATGATAGAAATACCTGTGGAAATGATCCAGATTCAACATTAAGGAGTTTGAAAGTAAATGAAGACGAAATACACATAAAAGTGATGTTGGATACAGTCACTTTTGAGGCTGTATCCCATAAGTAAAATAGAGCTATACCTCTATGCCACCTCTGGGCCTTAATGGCCTGTTATAGGGTGAACTTTACCTTTACCTTACCCCCAAAATAAAAAGCTGTCTTAATATGTGTTTTGTAACTATTGGCTTTGTTATGCTTGTAACTGATAATTCTATCAATTCGAAAAACTACCCAAAAACTAACAAAGAGGTAATAGTTTCTTGGGGTGATATCGTAGACATTAGTCAAAACGATACAAAAAATACATTATCTCAAGTAGTTAATTTTGTGGGGATAATGAGCACCCCAGCATCGTTCTGGTTACTGCTGTGGTTGGATATGATCTTAGTAAATGGTCATGCATCAACAAGGAAGTACAAAATTATAACAGAAAACTGAGTGCATTCGTAACAAACCAAGAGCATGTTACATTAATAAGATCTGTTTTTTAACAAGGAATTCGCTACAAATTATGGCCTTCATATGAATGGACAAGGAAAAGGAAAGATTGCTTATTTAATTGCTGACAGAACAGAATATTCTTGAGGAATACTATGACCTCTATTCCAGTTTCTTGCAGAGACCATAATGATGCAAACTGTAATAATGTGAGCTATAATCATGATGAATATTCAGATCCCCAAAGTAGTTCAAAGAAACACAGTAGTGATATTACCACCAACCGTTCATCTACTGGCATAAGTATTGGCTGTTACAAAAAGTATGGATTTTTTATGGTAAATTCATGTTTAGCAGAATCAGCATCCAGCAAGACCTCTGTTAGTTATAATAAACAAGTTAATGTTCACATTTGTTCTACTAATGACACCAACTGGGACGGCTATTTTCCTTCAATAATAACATTAAAACTGTATCACCAAAATATCTAAAGATGTAAGATAAATTAATTAACATGCTTTTGAAACCATTCCTGGTTTCAAAAGCATATAATTTGTATGTCTGAACATCACCTGAACTGTTTCAAGATGGACAGTATTTATATACCTAATTATAAATTGGGTGCTGTACATATTGATGTAAATTTTTCTGCATAAATTTAGATGTCTTTTGTATGGATAAAGATATAGAAGTGTGTGTGATTAAGCTGCAATTAACTAACAACAGTATTTGTGTCCTAACTGTATGTAGAGCACTGTTTGGATCACTTCTTAAACAAATTAGATATTATATTAAAAATCCTACACAACCCAGATTTCAAATATATCATATGTGGTGATTTTAATATTAATTATCTTACTGACAATCCTAACAAAAGCCTATTAGACTCTGTCTTATGTTCCTGTAATCTTGTTAGCATTGTTGATTTTCCAACAAGAATCCAGAATACATCTACGTCAGTCATAGATAACATTTTTATTGATTACTCTAGGAAAAAAAGTAGTAACTACATCAGCCCTCTTTTTCAACGGTCTTTCTGATCACGATGACCAATTTGTACTGATTCATAATGTTGATATGCTGATCCTACCTAAAACAACTCAAACCTGTAGGAAAGTTGATAAACTTCCTATTTTGAAATTGAAACTAAATTTGAGTTTAGAAATTTGGGATAATATTTTTGGAGATAAAGATGTGAATATTGTACTTAATTTTTTTTTAAATACCTATTTAAGGCTATTTTGTTGCTTGCTTTCCTTTAAAGTCACCTAAAGTCGGAAATAACAGCAGAGAATATATTACTGTCACTATAATAATGCATTGTACTCTCAAAATGGAACTCTATGTACAGTACCTAGCAAAAACAGTGATGATGATAAGTTAAAAAAAATTGTTACAAAGCCCGCTGTAAGTCACTGTCAAGCAGCGTTACTGAAGCCAACTGTTCCTATTATACTAAATTACTTTGTAATTCTGAGAATAAAATCTCATCCACTTGGAAAATTGTAAAAACTGAAACAGGTAGGACTAACGCAAATGAAGGGATAACAACAGTTAGTGTCAGTATCAATTTAATCAATAATGCCCAACTCATTTTGGATTCTTCTAATGATAGTTCCTTATCTATAACTGACAAAATTTTAAAAAGTTCATAATGTACAGAATTCTAATAGTAATATTCCCCCCTATCACATATTTATCAAATGCATTAAAAAAAACCGTTCCCGCAGATTACACGTAACTATACAAGCAGACATGAAATATAAAAAGTGATTAAATCCTTAAAGATCTCTAACTTATACAGATATGGTGAAATTTCAGTAAAAATTATAAAGCAAAGTTCTACTTTCATTAGTTGACCATTAACAAGCATATGCATCAAAGCATTATCTTCAGGAATTTTTCCTGAACATCTTAAATATTTTGATATAAGGACTAACTATAGATCAATATCTTTATTACCCTTCTTCTCCAAATTTTTTTAAAAATTAGTATTCACAAGACTGCTGCAGTATTTTACTAATAATAGCATTTTGTCAAAGGAACAGTTCGGTTTTTAAATCCAACTCTTCAACTGACAAGACCATATTCAAATTACTAAGTGAAATTTTAAATGCTTTAAATAATAAACTTACAACTGGCAGAATATTCTGTGATCTGGAAAAAGCATTTGATTGTGTAGACCACAACAAGTTACAGTATTATGGAATTACTGCATTAATTTATACTTTAATCCAATCATATTTAACAGGAATGTATCGATGTGTAGTAATAAACTCTAAAATCTCAACTCATAACTTATATTCTAAGAGGGGTATAAATTCGAAAAGTGTTCCCCAAGGCTTCATTCTTGGACTGTTGCTTTTTCTAATTTACATTAATGACCCACCGAATACCTCAAACGACAATACTACATCCATCCTCTTTGCCAGTGACACAAGCGTATTTATAACATTCTAATCTGATAGACCTTGGAAAAAAACACAATTGAGACCTTCAAACAATTACTTATATGGTTTAACAGTAACTTATTATCACTACATTAAAAACCACACACTTTATTAATTATAAAACCATAAATTCCCCTATTTTGGACATACAAAATGGATACCACACCAACTAATACCTTTCACACTAAATTCCTCGGTATGGCTATAGAAAATGTGTTACTGTGGAATACCCACTAAACCAATTAATTACTACATTAAGTAGAGCCTGTTATGCAATAAGAACTATCAAATCATTTATGTTGACTTACACATTAATTATGGTATATCACGCCTACTTCCACTCATTATTGAGTTATGGCTTAATCTACTGTACAAACTTCTCATACAGTACTAACATTTTGTGACTTCAAAACAAGGTGTTAACAATTATCATCGGTTGATTGATTGATTTGTATTGGGTTCGAGCCCTTACGGTTCCGATGCACCTAGATCTTACGGACAGACCCTTTGTGCCCCATAATCTTATATCAGCTCAGGAGAGCACTGTCCCTTTACCGAAGTTCCAGATGGCCCCCAGATTTAAAATCTTAATGTCCTCTGGGTCCAAGAAAGGAACCAAGATATACTATCCTTTTGTCCCAAGAAGTCCAAGCAAGCGAATCACCTCCAGGTTCCCCAGCGGGGTCCCAATGGAGTGAGATACCCGCTTACAGGGCATTTTTGCATCTCTCTTGATATATCTCTTTATCTCAAAGGCCCTAAGAAAAGAGCGACCCTCCATGTTACCCAAAAGCGGGGCCCCTATGGAAACAGACGCCCATTACAGAGTCATAATATATCTTTTGGGGTCCCTAGTAAAGAAGCCACCCTCCAGGTCCCCCTCATGGATTCCCCTCGGAGAGAGATGCCCCTTTCCCAGACCCCTCCATTCGTCATTCAAAGTCCCCAGTATACGAGCCCCCCCTCCTGATTCCTGTTTCCCCTCGGACGTAAAGGGGCCCCTATGGAGAGAGATGCCCTATCCGGAGCCTTTCTTAACATATCTTCCAGGGTTTCCAGTAAAGGAGCCCTTCCCAGAGGTCCTCCGCACTGAGCTTCTTCAGAAAGAAACGCTCCATTCGTAGAGCCCCCTTCACCCATCTCTCAAAGTCCCTGGTAGATGAGCCCCCTACCAGGTTCCCCAGCAGGGCCCTTCTGGATAGAGATGACCATTTCCAGAGCCCTTTTTACCTGTCCTCCAGGGTCCCCAGCAAGGGAGCCCTCCCTCTAGATTTCCTTCACAGAGCTCCCATAGAGAGAGACGCCCTACCTCCGGAGCCCCCTTTAGCCATCTCTCAAAGTCCCCGGTAGTTGAGCCCACTCCAGGTTGTCCAACTGAGCCCCCAAGAAGAGAAATGCCCGTCTCCAGAGCCTTCCTTTTATAACCTACATGGCCCCCAGCAAAGGAGCCCCCCCTCCAGGATCCCCTAACAGAGTTCCCATAGAGAGAGATGCTCCCTAGCCAGAGCCCTCCTTCAGCTAATTCTCAAAGTTCCCAGTAGACGGACCCCCCCCCCCCCTTCCTCCCCAGTTTCCCCAACGGGGCTCCTATATGGAGAGACACCCATCCCAGAACCTCCTTCCACACATAAGCCCCCGGCATATGAACCTTCTCCCAGGTTTCCCAGCTAGGCCCCCATGGAAAGAGGTGCCTATCTTCAGAGCCCTCTTTTACGCCTCCAGGTTCCCCTAACAGAGCTCCCGTAAAGAGAGATGCTCCGTTTCCGGAGCCCTCCTTCCACTGTCTCTCACAGTTCCCTGTACACGGACCCCCTCACCAGGTTCCCCAACGGGACCCCTACAGAGAGACACCCGTCTACAGAACCTTCTACATCCTACCACCTGAAAATTCATCTTTCCCTCAGAGTCCCCCTTAAGGGAGCCCCTCCATGTTCCCTAACAGGGTCCCTATGGACAGAGATACTCCGTCACCAGAGCCACTGGTCTATTTATTCATGTATGTCTGCCGGAGTCCCCAAAAAGGAGCCCTCCTACAAAACGAGGAAAAACAAAGTCGCCGTCTTCGGAGCACCGCGCAGACGGAAGGCCTACATACATTGGGGTGCGGCCTGGTTCCCCAGGTGGATCGTTAACAACTGCTACCTCTACCCCAGTGCCATGCAGCCTTCAGCACGATACCTTCCACCATGGCTTGGGTAGACCAGAGCCCCGTTAGCAAGCGTGTGTCGTAGCAACCCTCATCAGTGTATGTCCTCCACAACTGTTACCGCCTCCCACGTGACCCAGGGTGGAGTAGAGTACGAATCTATGATACCCTGAGGTAAGGACGAGGGGTTGGAATTATGGGAGGCATTATCACCGGTATTAGAAATAGAGATTTATGCAAAGATTATTTCAAAAGACAAAAAAAACTCCCGCTCCAATCTCAATATTTACTATCTATATTAGTGTTTGTAGTTCAAAATATGAAGCAGGTCAAGAGCAATACAGAAGCTCATACGAATAATGCCAAACATTGTATTGATCTGCATTTGCCATTTTCTAGATTATCAACACATCAAAGAGGAACCGCTTACATGGGTATTAAGATCTTTAATTAGTCTTCACTTTGACATAAAGGCACTTACCTACAATGTTGAACAGTTCAAAAGAGCCTTAAAATATTTATTTTCATTCGTTCTATTCATTGCAGGAATATTTTGACTTAATCATACGTAATTATTACGTAGTTCTCATTTTACGTCTGTTTGGTGTCTACGGTATATTTTATTCCATCTGAAATATGCTTTATCATTTTATATTGTATCTTGTAATGTAACTAGTTCTTATTTGTTCTACGTGAGTTTATCGCTAATTTGCGACAAGAGTGTCACAACTCAAAATTTGGTATTTTTGAGTTGTTGATATAGAAAGAAACGTTTGCAGATGCACTCTTAAGGGTAGGTCCACACTTGTTACCGCGTACCGTGACGCCGTAACGTTGCAAGTGACTCACATGATACGGAGTTACGAGCTGAACTTTCATCCCGTGCCTCACGGCGTAACCGTATCCTGCGAGCGTTACACATTGGGGTTCCCAGTTTGTTACGGGAGTCCGAGCGATGTCTTTGCAACTAGCAGCGGCTTCGTACATTTATATACATTACGCTCTAAAGAGCGGCGGTGGTGGCAAAGGCAACTGTACACAAGTAGGGAAGTGTACAGCGGTTCAAGTTTGCTGCCAGACTAGAATTTTCGGCCGGTCGGTGGGTTATATAAGAATTTCACCAGAATGTCTCCCAGTGAATTTGAATTTTTAATTAATTTGATTGGAGAAAAAAATCTCGAAAAAGGACACAGCGTTCAGGAAAGCCATTT
>Ga0123355_10012998_pt1 | contig 12928 bp, 6 predicted proteins | sample TergutEmb28metaG_3_FD_89872 | JGI IMG/M metagenome (GOLD analysis project Ga0123355, IMG submission 89872) | Embiratermes neotenicus P1 segment gut microbial communities from Petit-Saut dam, French Guiana - Emb289 P1 | ecosystem: Host-associated > Arthropoda: Insects > Digestive system > Gut ... | reverse complement strand
CGGAGGCTTGTGAGTGCGGTAATGAACCTTCGGGTTCCGTGAAATGCGGGGAATTTCTTGACTAGCTGCAAACCAGTTAGCTTCTCAAGAAGGACTCTGCACCATGGAGTAAGTAAGTATGTATACGATTCAATCACAAACAAGTGTTTAATAAGGCTATTACATCGTTTTGTTCAATTATAATGCTTACTTGTTAATTTAACAGCGCATAAATTTTTTCAAGGGCCTGGGTAGCATAGTCGGTAGAGCGACTTGCTGCGTCAACTACATATACCTGCTTACTGGAAAATAAAGTTTGGGAAAAGACAGAAAACAGTTCAGAGTAATAGTCTGACTTTAAGTCTTATTGTAGCACCGTGCATTTTCGTAGAATCACTTCAATGGTTGATAAATTGAAGTGATTCTGACTTTACTTATGCAACTAAATACTCTCATAGAAACTAGGTTCAAATTAAAATTATAAGTATTAAATTAATATGTGCTTATAGAGTAAGAGAACTTGTACACTTGATTAGTTACCAGATTTACCTCTGTGTGTTACGAAAGCCAGTAACAGTCATGTGACTAGGTTTGTGAGTGATGGCGAAACAGGTAATATTTCTGTCGAACTGTTCGCTGCAGCCATAAGTCAAAATTTTCTCCTTCCTTAGTTTTTATTTCGGAACAGGTATTTTTATCCAGAAGAGCTTCTTTACAAAATGGATGAACTTTTTAAATAGGGAGTGCACGTACGTGGGACGTACATACCTTATAAAATGTTAAAACAGAGAGGATTCTAAAACTGAAAAAAGATGAATTATGTGTAAATTTATGGGAAGCAAAAAAACAAACAACAAACAAATTTTCTTCTACCACTTTCTGTTAAGTAAAAATTATTACTCTAAGCCGTCATTGTTTTTAGCTAACCCTCAATAAAAAGCGCTTTATATAAGATGGGCCACAAAAAAGTAGCTCGGGTCCGTAGCATAGCGTAAATACAGAAAAGAATACAGTAGCCAACTGCTGAAAGGATATACTATAATAGAAGATGTTGCAAGTGGTCGCCTCCTGCATCAATACACAGCTGCACGCGTCTAATCATGTTGGGTATACCCGATGTAACATAGTGATGTTGATGGCTGCAACTGCGTGGCTAATGTTGTCTTTCAGTTCCTGTATCGTGTGCGGATTTGATTCGTATACCGAACTTTTCATGTGTCCTCAGAGAAATTCCCACCCCCTCTCCCTGGGGAGGGGGGGGGGGTAGAAATTTTTAATGTATACGAATCAAATCCGCACACGATACAGGAACTGAAGGACAACATCAGCCACGCAGTTGCAGCCATCAAAATCACTATGTTACATCGGATATACCTCAAAATGGTGACAGCACGACTGTTGACTAACTGTTCAAACACTCTAGGCAATATACATACTAAAGCCAGAGAGAATATCACAAGTACACGTGCAAAACGGAAGGGGGCTACTATTTCGTGGCCCATCCTGTATATCAACTTTTATTACCCATTCATTTGTTCATATAATGATATTTAGACCGCCCACATATGTTGACAAGAGATGGGTGAACTTGAGGGTTGTTTGACCGTGCATCTTCCTCACGAAATAAAGTGAAATGCCAAATTGATGCAACAAGGTAATTTTATTGATGTATGCTTAGCTCGACATGTTTCCGGTACTATATACGCCCATCATCAGGAACATTTGATTTTGAGTTGTAGCATATGGTTTTCTGCACCGAGTTTTTGGATGGGTGGTGGTCTTGAGAGTCCATCCAAAAACTCGGTGCAGAAAACCATATGCTGAAACTCAACATCTAATGCTCCTGATGATGGGCGTATGTACCCGAAACATGTCGAGCTAAGAATACATTAAAAAAATACCAAGTTGCATCAAGTTGGCATTTCACTTTATTTAAGATGGGTGATCTTTGCCTAGTTCTGCGGATAAACAGATCTCCCTTTCTGCAGACGAACTATGGGTTTGTCACTATCTTTCAGTAGAAGAAGAAAATAAATCCTTACAAACCCTAATGAAATTTCTCCTGATAACACTGCAGACAGTCAACTTTCTACACGAGCAAGCAGTAACGTCCGTTCGAGGACAGTCAGATTATTTGTGGGAAGCCTTTTGGAATCCTGAACAAAACTCGCATCATTACGTTGTAAAAGTCAACTTACTCCATTAGCACTGAACCTTGTCCTCCAGATGGGACAGCAGGTACACTGTGGCAATAATGAGCAAAGAACACTTCGGAAACTAACGTAGTTGGTCATTACACTGATGGAAGTCAACTTACTGTAGTAACAGGGCGTTAAATCCGCCAGTCCGTAAGGCAGACAAGGCCCCACATTAGGGCGACAGTAGCAGGCGTTTTCTGGGTTTCTGTCCGGAGAATCGAATACGTTGTCGGGAAGACGGAACCAGTATGCCGGGAAACCATCATTGGTGACGCCGCTCCGGGAGAAAACAAGAGGCAGAACCCGGCAGAACGCCTTCCGGTAGATCAGGAATGTGTCATTAGACCTGATGCGTCTGTGATACATTACAGAAGTTCAGTCTTACTTAAAGGAGGAAAAAAATCGATTTTATTAAAGAGAAAATTGTAAGTGTCAATTGGGTTCCTGTCATCACAGCATGGCACATCCGCATTTTGCTTACGGAAAAACGTTTTCCAATAAAGAGGGTTGCAGGGAATATAGTGAATTATCCGTCTTGGAGAGCCAAAGTGGTTTGGTCCTTCAGTTTGAGGAATGGGGGAGATGCTAACAACTCCTCACCCTAAATACTTATAATGTTACGAACAATATCACAAAACTCAGAACATGGAATATTCCTTTGGTGCGATGTAAACAATAGAAAGCGGGCGTGATATTCTGCACGTGGGACGCGAGGTGCCTGTAAAAGGCAGGGTCACTGAAGAGAGTGGCCAGAGAATTCTTGTGGTGCAGATCAGATTTAGTAGGCGCAAAGCATGGTGGGAGAGATAAGGGGGACACTGAACGAGCAGATATTCATACTTTTGTGTGCAGAAAAATAAATGAGAATCGTCAATTAGGGAGAAGTTCTATACACCAGGGCATAGTATCAACATGTACGACAGACGACGTGTTAGCGATATGTCAAATATTGTACTGAGATGTCGCTAGTGTGATGTTATTGTTCTCTGAATGTGCAAACATCAGCTGTGGATAGAATTGATAACCCAATGGATATTTTTATGAGGAATTCTAACAGTTGTTCCATCACTTTCAAAAGAAATACATAAGGATTCTGTTAGGAAACTGTAAATCAAAATTCGGGTGAAAAATATTTTCAAACCGATAATTTGGAATGACAGTTTACATGAAAATAGTAATTATAATGGTGCTTGAGCAGTGAATGTTGCCACATAAAAAATCTAGTTTTCAAGAGGGTTATGTTTCCTCATCGAAACGTCCATGAATATTCCTGGACCTCCTCCGTAAAGGAAGAGAAATGGAGTGTAGAAGGCTACAAAACGAGCAGTTTTATGACCTATGTTCCTCACCAAATATTATTCGTGTAATAAAATCAAGAGGAATAAGTTGTGTGCGTCATGTGACGCGTATTTTGGGAGAGAAAAGGCTTATAGAACGTTTTGGTACGAAAGCTGAGGAGAAGAAGCAAGTTGGAGGAACTAGGTGTAAATGGGAAAGTAATGTAACAATGAAATTGTGATTGAGTGGGATAGAAAGGATGGATTGGATTGCCCTGGTTTAGGACTAAGCTAGGTGTGGGATCATGTGAGTGCGGTAATCAAAATCTGGCCTCTGAGTAGCCCAGGATCTCTTAGCTTCTCAAGAGGGACTCTGCTGTAGGCAGTTAATTAGTTAAAGAAAGGATTCAAATATGAATCAATAAAACTTCTCGGACTAGCAGCAGCGTCAGCAATTGAAGGCTGAGTAAACACACGTTTCGAGAACAGAGAAATTTTTGGAAAGTAGTTACACTCGCTGTTCAAGCAGCAGATGTGGCTGCTAGCCCGAGAAATTTTTTTGAATTAAGTAGCAGTAAAGAGTAAAGGTAAAGTGATCCCATTACAGGCCTAGGTGGCCCAGAGGGTGGGTAGAGGTATAGCTCTACTCTTCCATGACCGCGGCACTAGAAGGGGGTGAGCGGTCAGCAGCATGCCCCGGCTGCACTTTACCCCCGGGAAAGACCCGATACCCACTTTACAGGTGGCTGGGTGGGCCCCAGGGTCAGTCTGGACGGGCGAAAAATCTCATCCCCACCGGAATTCGATTTCGGACCGTCCAGCCCGTAGTCAATCGCTACACCGACTGAGCTACCAGGCCCGCATGTTGTCAAATGGTGTGGCGAATATAGCAGACGACTATGAATCAGAAAGAACTGAGAGAAAAGCGACTGTATGTTATTACAAACTAAAGACATCCAAACCGTCAATCGCACATTCATGAACATCTGCAGTGGGGTATATTACACACATATCTCGTCAAACTTCGACTTGGCGAACCAAGACTATTTCCACTTCGTTCTCTAGCATCACGACCATTTCTTGATTCCATTTCCGAATAACACATATATTTGCATAATACATATTGTCTGGTTGTCTGCACACTTCATGCTTGAGATGTGATCTCAATATGTCGCAGTATTTATTTGATCGACGACTTACTTAGGGTAGAGTGCTCCCTCGCTGACGCCATTTACTGAACTACAGCTTGTGTTTTCTGTCCACTGCCTTAAGGATGTCCGTCCGTTGTAGGTGTCAAATGAGTAGCTCCTCCGCCGTCTGTCCATTGCTTCAGTCTCGTCAGCCTGGTTCCCGTTTGCAGTAATTGTTATTACGTTCTCTCCCTCATCGAACATCTGCAGTAACAAAACCAAAGTTAGATTCTGGCAGACGATCCCTGTTTTAAGCACACAGTCGATAGATTAGACTGTAAAGAACGAGTAAAGGCATATCGACTCTCCGAGGGCTGATATCAATTAAGTGGCACTAAGAATGTGGGAACTCTGGGCCAGTATTACAATATTACATTATTACATTATTACAGTATTACAGTATTACCCTGACAACAGTTATTGTAAATTTATTATTGTTTCAAATAAGCGAGTGTTTGGCATGTGCTGTGCAAAGAAGCTAACACATGTGTTTTATGCGTACCTGTAAAACTTACTCGCCCAATTTTCTCTCAGAAAATACACCCGAAACTACATTTTAGATGTTAGTTATATCGTTCTTAAAAAGTAATTTGAGTGAAATAGCATTTTATTATTATTATTATCATCATCATCATCATCATATTTTTTTATCGTCATCGTCATGAAGGTCCATAGAATATGTGAACGTTTTGTTGTAATCAGGAACTTAACAAAGTTACACGTACTCGGCATTCGGTACTTGAAGTAAAATTACCTTTTTCAAAATCAAAAAGAAAATTAATTTAGTCTACTATGCTGTTACTTCAAATCGGACCAGTGACATAATTTCAAACACAACGGATTTATAAACGTATTTTTGTTAATGATTAGAGTTTTTGTTTAGAAATTTATGCTTTCTAGATTGGTAATTGCCGGCGTTTAAAAGGCGCCTCCCAAACGTCGGTAATACCTACAAAACTACACATGTTAACATCCATGAGACTTGAATCATCCGCAGCACCGTTGTGAAATCATAATATCTCGCATTCGTTTAGTTGGACTACTCACCCTGTCCATTAGCCCTAGTCTCGAGAAAGGTAGCCAGTTGGGCAGCAGTGTGCTGGCGAGGCGCACTAACTGATCGTCATAGCCCCACAGATAATCGTGAGCAGTGATATTTATAAATGGCTGCGAGTCCAGATAGCGCGCTAGGGTGGACAGTCCCATGTTGAGGAAGAAGGACGAGTTGTGCAACATGGACGCCATGCCCTGCAACACAGTCCTTCAACTACAGGCGTGTTTGATGCTCGGAATATTTACAGATGACGTCATAATGCCATTAAATTAAAAATTAGTTTTTGTAACATTTAACAATGCCCTAAGAGCCAGCCATATTAGGTAAATTTGAATAATACGTGAGAATATTAAAATTGCCGTAAATGGAAAGCTCAAGAACCCTTCCGACCTTTACCTGAAATAATGATTTGGGCTACGAAATACCTTATTTGAAAGTCAGGCAGACACTGCTGCGGTCATGTGCTTGGTATCACGTGTTATAAACATTCGGTTTGTGATTTCAAGCTTCCACAGAGAAGCAGATGAGAACTGCACTCTTCAGGGTTAGTACGGAGTGAGTAGTGGTAATTCTTTGCCGACGATTAGGATCAACCTCTCGGGTTTTGGATTCTTGGCCCTTGAAGATTTGACCGATAGGTTATTCCGAAACATCAGTAAGGAATTACCACTATTCACCACGTAATAACTCAGAACAGCGCAGTTCTCAATATAGGGCGTAATTCATATCCTGTCCCTGTGCACTGCAGCGACCTTCGGTAATGCCATTTGTTACCGAGTGGTTCAGTACAGCGGTATTTCGCGTGTTCGGGAAATATGGTCGAATTACCGGGTATTTTTACAGGATCTTTTTTTTTATTTTTGTTCCTCTGTAGAGGCAAATGTCTGCCGAGTAGGTACTTTGAAGTAAAGAACGATGGTAAAAGGTAAAGCAGTCCAGTTACAGGCCTGGACTGGTCCAGAGGCTTCCAAGAAGTTAAGATTCCCAGATTTCATGACAACGGCACAAGATAGTGGTAAGGTTGTCAGCCTTACGCATCGACTGCCTTTACCCCCAGGAAATGCTCCTGGTACTCATTTCTGTTAGAGGCTGAGCCGACCCCTGGGCCATAGTGAGATTGAAATGATTTCATGTCAAAGAAAAATTCCAATGACACCAGCTGGGATCGAACCAGCGACCTTCCGATTTGTAGGACAGCACCTTAACCACTGAAAGAACGAAGGTGTCCTTCCATTGTATCTGCAAGTCTTGAATATCTTCCCAGTGAGTAAAATTTAAGTATGGAGCGTTGTGGAATGACACTATTATGAATACCCGAAGTACCAGGACAAAACTTGTCCATTGCTTATGTGACACTCCGCTGTGAGGTCAACTTCTGCTGTAAGGAATTCACGACATTATAGCAACACATTGCACAAACTTGTTCCTTAGATATTTATATGTTAATAAAACAGTGAATATCATTGTTATATTTTAATATAAATAACTAAGAACAAAAATTGTGCCTTTTGTAGCTTTAGTGTTGACTTGTTTATTGATATGCAAGGAATGAACAGTATAAATTTTGCTGTAAAGTGTGACGTCCCTCTGGGGAGGACAACTTACCAACAACGCGATGTTCGGGACAATGATCCAGTCAGCATGCGCGTCCCTCGGGGATATTTCAGGCTCCGCTTGTACCCTACGTTTAGGGATGTAGGTCACGGTGTCGTTGGGGTTGAACGTCGCGTTTGTATTCTCCAGAATCTCCCTGCAACATTCAAGAGGTTTCCACTCCGACTACCAGAAATTCAGAGGCGATATCTGACTGATAAAAGCACTGGATTTTAACTTCATGTGTTTCAGTAAATACATGTTAAAGATAATGATGTTTCATATCTTCATCATCACCCCTTTGTTCTCTCCCTCCCTCCCTCCCTCCCTTCCATCCTTCTTTTCTTCCTTTCCGTTACTACTTCGCCACCACACCGTCTTCCTTCCTAACCCGCATCTCTCTTACGTTAGAAGAGAAAATTGGGTCTTATTTTAACAGAATAATAAAAACCAACTGGATGCCATCTATTATTTTATTGTACTTCTTAGAGGCTCAACACGTTTCGGGCACTACTATGCCTATCATCAGGACCTCCAGACTATAATGTTGATTACCACATTGGTCGTATCGTTCTTGGTTTCCTGTAGGTTGGAGGTTATGTGCGCTTAAGCTAGAGTAGTGTCTGGGCTGCAGGCTAAAGCACGACTATCTTATTTTTTTATCTGACACATTTTAAAACATAGAGCTTTTATATGTTGAAGTACGTGAAAACTATATGTTCGTGGAAAGAACGCACGCATAGTCAATCATAAATCTTCCTTTATTAGCATATGCATAAAAATTCTAGGTTTCTAGAATCATACGCTTCCCATTCACTCAATCTTACCTAATCTTGCGACGATACAGTGCCTAATATTTCAAATACACAGCCCATGTGTGAGAATAACATTGACCTGTTTCCTCCATGTAATGTTAATGTGAATTTCACTTTCTTGAAACTTGCTACAACAAACAATTATTCGGCCTTCAGTGCAGTGTCAACTTTATCCTCTTATGGAATAGGAAATTAAGCCATGTTCATAGGCCTGAAGGTAACACATAATGAAGATGCAAAACGTGCGGCTACTGGAATGAGTTGAGATGTAGGAATGGTGAAAACACATACAAACGTCACGTAATGGACGGGATTCTAACCCACGACATAAGGGTTACTTTGGCCTAACAAAATGCGCCTTACTTAAACATTTCGGCAGGCTGATCCTGCCTGTAACTTTGTTCCGCCACTTTAGTCATTAATTCTGCCGTTCCTGCTTAATAGCTGAAGTGTAATGAGTGCTTAGCAAATTTTTATGCAACTTAATATCAATGTTTATTACATTTTCCATATAAAGCCGCAAATTTTAGTAGTTTTTCTTATGCCGTAAAGTCTTGGAACAGATTCAACTTAAGAAGCTCATTATTGCTCGTCTAGTCAACAAATTCTCCGAATTCGAAATGATTTGTGAGATCAACTTGATGCAATAATTATGGTTTATTAATCAACCATTAGCTCAAAACGTTTCGGGCACCATTATGCCCATCTTCAGGAGCGCAAGGCCGTATATTACTGCATATGGTTTTCAGCACTTAATGTGCTGACTAGAGTCTTGATAAGCAGGGAGGCAGGTCGTGTGCACTGTGTAAAGGCTGTTATTCCCAAGACTCCAGCCAGCACATTAAATGCTAAAAACCATACACAGGAATATACGGCCTTGCGCTCCTGAAGATGGGCATTATGATGCCCGAAACATGTTCAGCTAATGGTTGATTAATAAATCACAATTGTTGCATCAAGTTGGTCTCACGGGTCATCTCATATTAAGGATGCACGGTCACACGAACATCAAATCTCCGAATTCGTTTGAACCCAAAAATTCGCTACCCCCTTCTCAACAGAGCGTCACTTACTGTTGCTCTGAACTAGACTAATACAGGCCAAACTCTCCTATTCACTTTATTTAATGTGCGTTTCAACATCGTACTTCCTCCTAAACTTAGGTCTTCGAAACCTTAATTTTTTTCAGTTTTTCAAACAGAAAATATGAAGGCATTTCCCTTCTCCCCATCAGCGTTACATGTCCCGCTCATCTGATCCCTCTTGATGTAATAGTACTAGTAATATCTTGCGAGCATTACAAACTATGGCGCATTTAATTGGGAGATTCTGTCCTGCCTCCTTAAGAACTGTGTCCCGTACAAACAAATGCTCTTCTAAACACCTAGTACTCAAACACATCCATCCTGAAACCTTCCCTTGATCGAAGAGGCCAGATTTCAAACCCCTACGGAAGGACAAAAACGTTTATTGATCAGCCCGGCGCGGCTGTAGCCCGGGAGGATTTATTGAATTTAGTTGTTGTGAAAATTTCATGGTATGTACTAGCAACATAACTTGTGTAGTTTAATATTCACGTCTTTAAATGGCTAGAGAGAAGACAAAAAGTTACTAAAATGAACTTAAACTGGGCTCAAATTCTTCGTGCATACAATTTTGGCCTGTTATTTTCTCCAGCTAGTCAAGAATTTCTCCGCATTTTAAGGAAATCGGGTTTTCGAATAAGCTTGCCATTTGTACATATTCCGGTCCAGATTATTTTAGTCCACATCTTCTCAATCTATTTCTTCAAGACCAATTTTAATTTTAAATTCTTATCTACGCATGGGCTTGCCAAGTGGTCTGTTTCCTTCAGCTTTCCCCACCAGCATGTATCTTGTCACCCTCATTTCCTCCTCCTTGATCTTAACGCCCTTAGTAATATCTAGTGAGATTCACAAATCATTAAGATCTCCATTATGCATTTTCTCCACTCTCCCATTACTTCTCCAATCTTGGGTTGAGTACCTTTCTCAGCACGCTACTTTCGAACGCCCTGAATGTACGTTCTTCCTTAAATGTGAAAGAAAGCTTTTCACACCATTATAAAATAAGGCCACGTACTTACCTGTAAATGTAAGGTCCAACTTCCTGTACTCGCAGTTTCTCTCTGCCGCTAAGGAACTCCTTGGGGTTCGTGACGTTGAAAACGTACACCTTAATATAGAAGTTAATTGGAGGCTTCTGCCACAAGTGATAGAGAGTGGATCCTTCCGCGAGGCTCATCATCTGTCGTAACATTCAGAGAAATTCCTGTATTCGTAAGAGATTTGTGGTTCTTACAGGGATGATTCGAAAGTTTAAATTCTTCTGGAACATGACGCTGAAACTTTTGGCGAATAGTTTCAGAATTTTCCAAGAATCCTATTTTCCTTATGTTCACACTAAAGCCTTCCGTCTGAACCAGCAGCTGAAGGCAGTAACATCCCTCTAAGTTCCGGTAAACACTCGCTCAAAAACATGGCGTCATATCGCGGAAGATTTTAATTTTCTTTTCATACTTTTTTGGTCTGATCGTTGTTCATGTCAATGCAATTGTGTATCTGAACTTCATGTTTGGACCCTACATGTTTATAACCAAACAGCCTGGAACGTGATCTAAGGCAGGAAAACTTTTCTAGTGCTATGGCTTGAAGCTAGAAATATTTTCTTTTTAAGCTGACGTTTTTCATATTGCAAAAAGTAAAGGTCTTCGAAAAATTTGATCCTGTGGTGTTCTGGTGCTAGTCCCTTTGTCGGCACAGCTACTGACAAAATATTTACTAAATGATTTTTAAAGTGTTCTTAGCATAATTTTTACATGCATCTTGGTTTCTTTTTTTCGTTTTTTGTCCGTTTTTTTTTGTTTTATCACTTTATGTAGACTAAAATAATTAAAATATGTGTTTTGACCTAACCGCATTTGACACACAATAAATCAACGTCAGATAATATCAACATGGGTTTCATGAAATTTACTGCATTGGGTACTAAATTATGACATTCCAATACAACATTTTATGATGGTCGAAAATGGTGTCATAGTGACTGTGTGAAACATATATGATAGTAATATATTAATGGCCATAATCTGACATTTCAATTGTGTAGAATGACAAGTTGTATAACCATAGTAGCTAGTAATACAAACGTTTTCAGGCGCTTTCGCAAAATTGCAAACCCCGTCTATTAGCTTCTTCATGTCCCTCTGTCTGTCCGTCCGCATGTAACAGTTCGGTTCCTACTGGACGAATTTTCATCAAATTTGATATTTGAATATTTTTAAAAAATCTGTCGGTAAAATTCAAGTTTAATTAAAATCTAACACGAAAAATGGATAATTTACCTGAAGACCAATATACATTTTTTGATCATATCTCGCTAAATTCATCTTATAGTCAGAAATGTTTCAGGCATAATTGTAGAAAACATTAAAACACACATATTAAGACCAATAAATTTTCTTCGAAACTTATGCCGTTTGTGTAATACTGCAGAAAATTAGTGTAGAGCCTGGCAGACCACAGATCATAACATGGCACATGCACATAGCATTCTGGATGCCTAAGGTTAAAAACATACCCTGAAAATATATAATATTATTGTTTTTGCATAGCAACAACGGTTGCGCGAACGCGCCGTAATGTTACGTCATGCTTATACTGCTTCTCTTGTTAGACCTTCAGACGTCTATATTTTGGATGCTAGAACCTGTGAAGCTAGGAATTTCGCCTTAATCTCCTGCTTGTATGCTGGTTGGTCAGAAATTGTGTGTGTTACACTTTTGTTGGTGTAGGTAATTTGTTTATTATTATTATTATTATTATTATTATTATTATTATTTGTTATCGCCTTTATGCGGGCAATTTACAATTTACAACCACACATATAAATTAAACCATGTTTCTAGGGTATGCAATTTTGCAGCTATTCTGTACTTACAACTTATGTTAATTTAATGATGTTTCCTGTGATGAAATTTTGTACCTTAAACATAGTATTTTCCGAATTGTGTGTTCAGTTGCCATGATGGATTAAAATTGTAGTAGTAGTAGTAGTTGTTGTTGTTCTTGTTGTTACTGTTGTTGTTGTTGTCGTCGTCGTCGTCGTTGTTGTTGTAGTAGCAATAATAGTAGTAGTAGTAGCAATAGCAGTATTACTATTAGTAGTAGTAGTAGTAGTAGTAGTAGTAGAAGTGGTGGTGGTAGTATTAATAATGGTGGCACTGGTGGTGATATTATTATAGTAGCAGTAGTAGCATTAGTAGCAGTAGTAAAAATATTCCCAAACTCGTTGAGACCCGATCATTTACTGTGGTGCGATGGAAAAACAGCCGGAGTGACCCTGCAGAGTTCAGAGCGTTAAAAAATGCAGGCTTGACTTGTCTGCTAAGCTAGCGATAGATTGCTACAAATATGATACCATAGCACTCCTCTGTCTGTATTTTACCATTGCTGTTATTGGTCACATTTCGATATCACGTGGAAAGGGGCAGAAAACTGCGTACAAAGAGGTTTTGTAAACACTTCTATTTCCTCTTAGCTATTTTGTCCAATCAACCCTTTAAGGCATTCGATAAAATAGCTAATATGAATGTAATGCACGGTGAGAATTACTTCAAAAACTTGCATTTCCTGGCTCGGACAAGGTTTACCGAGTTGGAAGATGATTGTTGTGTAGTGGTGGTTTGGTGGTGGTGGTAGTAGTAGTGGTGGTGGTGGTAGTAGTAGTAGTAGTAGTAGTGGCAGTGGTGGTGGTGGTAGTAGTAGTGGTGGTGGTGGTAGTAGTAGTAGTAGTAGTGGTG
>Ga0123355_10012997_pt1 | contig 12928 bp, 4 predicted proteins | sample TergutEmb28metaG_3_FD_89872 | JGI IMG/M metagenome (GOLD analysis project Ga0123355, IMG submission 89872) | Embiratermes neotenicus P1 segment gut microbial communities from Petit-Saut dam, French Guiana - Emb289 P1 | ecosystem: Host-associated > Arthropoda: Insects > Digestive system > Gut ... | reverse complement strand
GTCGGCTGTCCGCGACTGCTTATTCAATTTATTCGCAGCTGCCCTCCTTATCGGAGGCCGTTCCTCTATCCGCAACCTGAGGACGCGCCATGCCGTGGTGACAGGGACCCACTACATAGAACAAATGCACTTAAATATATAAAATATCTTATATTGTAAATAAAGTTTTCCTCCTACATATTTCTGCCATTCTATTGAACATCCTGAGGGTCATGGATTATTTAAAACTGAATAATACCGAATAGGTAAAAAACTACATACTCTTATAAATACCCCTCTGGGGATGGTCACAAAAGTGGCCGAAACATGTAGGAGTTACGTTTATATACTTTTATACATTTACGTTGAAAAATGAATGTAGTAAGTCTCTTTTAGACGATATCAAACCCAAATAACTTCAGTGGTATGGACATGTTCAAAGAATGGAAGAGGGGAGATTACCAAAAGAAGTTATGAAATGGAGCCCACCAGGAAGAAGGAAACAAGGTAGACCTAAACTTACCTGGGCGGAAGGGATTAGATAACTGATGAGAGAAAATGGATTAATGGAAGAAGACTGGAATGACAGAGGCAAGTGGAGGAAGAAGATCATATAATTGTCAAACGGTCGCAGGAAGATGTGGAAACATTGTACAGCCTGCTAAATAAATAAATACATCTACGTTGGTTTGTCGGTTTCTTTACCATTTATAATCGCAGCTGAGGGATTTGTGACGTTAAAGTGTGAAATTGTAATTAGGATTTTAATTTGTTTGGAATAAATTTTTATAACTCAGAGCAAGATTTTGAGTTACGTGAAGCTCCTTACGACAACAGACAACATGCATGAGAACTTTCAATGAATATTCCATTTCCATGTTCAGGAAATTAGATGAAACCGGGTTTGTGACAAATGGCAATACTTTGCGACAGCAGTTTTGTATCCCTTAGTTTCTGTGTACTTGTGTCCAAATCATACTTGCAAACCAAAGGACACCGATGAATGTTGCATTTTGAACAGTATTTCGTGTAATCGACACAACATGCCTTCTCCAATGGCAGTTTATTCATTCATTAGTATTCAGCCTTGAAGGCCGGGACTGGCAGGAACCAGAGCACAGTCATGTGACCGGTATGGCTCTGGCACACTGCATCTTGGGCAAGTTCCTGAGGGTAGTTTGCCATTGCTTTCCCCGCCTTTAGACTTACCCACTTTAGCCGCCAGGTGCCTCCGTCCGCAACGAAGCGAGAGATCCTAGCAGCGAAAGGTGGAACTGTGGGCGAGAAAGATATCCGGTAGTAATTTTGCCTAAATTCCGACTTCCACGTAAATTTGGGGATCTTTTACATGCCGCAAATCTACGATATGGGACCGACGACTTTACTTCCCTTCCGAAGGAAGGCGTGCTGAGGATTTTTTCGCCCTAAATATCCGACGGCTTCGGCCGGGTTTGAACCCGCAGACTTGGGTATTAAAGGCCATCACAATACCCCTAGACCACTATAATATACAAAATACACAGAAGGTAGATGTTAACATTTACCGGTAATTTCTGAATGCGAGTTTCGGAACTTGGTGGAAAATAAAACACCGTATGCACTACCGTTTTAGCTTACAACCGACAGATCGTTGCATTAAGTGGTGATGTAAGCAGAATATCGGGACAAATACTGGCTTGCAAGGTGCTCCATTGACAAGATGGGCCCTGTTTCTAAATAATCCCACCGCTTAATAGAACACCATGTTAGCGAGTTATGGAATCATTTCTGTTTCCATCTTAAAGGAGAAATGATTAAGCAATGGTAATTGCTGAGATATACAACAACCCGCAGATCCAACACCTATAAGAAGGGTTGCGTCTAATGTGTCTGTTCCCACTGCGTACAGTTATTGACTGGAATTACTGGAACTGGGAAATCTGTGTCCAAGTTCTGCTGATTACATCTATTCATGTAAGGATATTACTGCTATACACGTATAAGTACAATAATTACCTACAAAACTTTTATACTCTCTGTGGGTGGTCTAATGCTAGAAGATTACAATCTGATGTGTAGTTTAAAACCAATTATTTGACAGCTTTTATACTTTATTTGGTAAATGCTTAATTTAAAATGCTGCAAGGTGCACCATGACGGTTAATAAAACCTGAATACTGTGTTCAAAGGCAGACACAATAAATAATCAATTTATTGTTTCAGCACACATTATTTGAAGAAAACAATGGGTAGTTGATTTCGCTTGACGAAATGTAAATGAGGTTAATATTTAATATGTGGTTGTCGATGAACGGAATTCAGAAACAATTTAAAGAGCGATAGCCCTGCCTGACAATATAATATTAGAAAAGTCATTCTTTTCTTTCTTATAATAAAAGCCAACGGGATGCACTATTCTCAAGTTTATTTTATAAAGTACTCTAACATGTTTCGGACAGTTCCACTGTCCATCATCACGAGTATCTCGACATTGTGTACACGCAGTAGGTATTTGTCGAGCTAGTTCTGTTGGCTGTCTCCATCCTGACCGCGCTATCAGACAGCCAACAGAACTAGCATGACAAATACCTACTGCATGTACACAGTGTTGAGATGCTGCTGATAATGGACAGTGGACCTGTCCGAAACATTTAGAATACTTTATCAAATAAATCTGAGAAATAGTGCATCTCGTTGGCTTTTATTATAAGCACATACCATGATGCACGGTCCTCTGAATGTCAAATTTATTCTTTTCTGTTTAACGTACATTGTTCGCGCAACTATATTATATACATAAAATTTAACATCAACTTCTTGTACAACGTTTCTTATTTGCTAATTTTTTGTTCATTAATTAACAATTAAAAATGTTGTACAACAAGTTGCCGTTAAATTATGTTTTTTTTCCCTATTTTTTTTAAGTTCTATGAGAAAGATGTACTATCAAAACTTATGCAGTTCAACAGTCCTTTGACTTTTACAGTCTTGTGTTTGACGCTAAATTGATGTTATAAGTACAGGCAAGTACAATTGTATAAACAACCAACCAGATGCAACAATAACCATTTATTAGTAATTTCGATCAGCTCAACGTGTTTCGGGCGATAATTTCGACCATACTCAGGAGCACTAGACTGTGTTTACAGCTTTTGGTATAAATCACCGAAGAAATTGCCTGCTGGTGACAAGGATGAGGTGGAAAAGTTTAACCAGTTCCACCTCAAACTTGTCACCAGAAGGCAACTTCTTCGGTGCTTTATACCACAAGCTGTAAACACAGTCTAGTTCTCTTGAGTATGGTCGAAATTAACGCCCGAATCAAGTTGAGCTGATTGAAATTACTAATAAATGATTATTGTTGCATCTGGTTGATTGTTTATACTATTGTATTAGAGATGCACGGTCACACAAACATCAAATTTACAGGCAAATATTTATTTGCAACTAAAGTAAATATTGTATACCTACGAATTCTCATTTCTGAATTCGCAACCCAGTACCTCCTGAATTAAATCAAATCACTTGCTCAGGACACACGTGTCTACGCTGTGGACAGACATAAAACAATATGAATTATCTTTCAGTCTGCACCCTAAGAGACAGCAAGGTGCAATATTTTGCACCGCTCCTTGTCAGTCGCCCTGTTGCTAAGCATCTACAAGAACCCACCCAGCATATATTCTTCTATCCTTGACATAATGGGCAAACATTATTTCCTAAGGATACTCTCTCTCTTCTGTCGTACCAACTGCGTCCTATCCAAGACATTTCAGAAGACAAATTCTGTTCTACATGAAGGAATGCTGCAAGGGGACGCAAAATATTCGTGAATATTATATGAGAGACAAATGGCCTTTAAGTCCTACTCAGAACTCACATAATGCGGGGACGGACTTGTTTTGCTATTCATCAAGCACAATGGAAGCTGAGCAGAGAATTAACAATCTCTCAGATAACAAGATGTTTGATTGAAAGGACTGATGGCAATTCCAAGTCGGATTCTGCCATTTCCATTTTTTTTTTTTGGTGTGTGTGTGTTCATAAGACAGACGGCTTTACACCTGCACTCGACTTATTTCTGAAAGAGATATCACTTTTTGTGACCTTTACGTCTTTATGGTTCTTTGATGACGCTGTCCATATATCAGATAACAAATACACACCATGCCTGATAAGTTTCAAACAACGTGGAAGAGGTCGATAGTGACCCAATTCAGACACCACACCGGAATTTGCCTGCAGGCACTGAGAAAAAAACGTGAGACGCCACTAGCAATAGCCTATATCTCGCCCTAGATTCGAACGAGGCAATTCTTGACACGCCATTCTAGAAGGTCATTTCTGCATTAGTACATTTTACAAACGGTATCAGTTTATCTTTCTCGCATGACGTTACAGGTGCGCCTGACAGGGGCTGTTGCGATGACACGCAATACGCAACATTCGGAGAAGTTGCCGCCTGAACACGGCGTTACTGTCAGACCAGACCACTCACTGTTAATCTTGCTTATTGGACTATGCATCATCTTGATATTTGAATAAAGAGAGACCAACTTGATGTCACTTGCTTCATTATTTCATTATTTAATGTTCAATATGTTTCGGATGTTAATACATCCATCCTCAGGAGCTTGCGACTTATTTGTCGAGTTATTTCATGGGTTGTATTGCACTCAGCCTGCATACGGATACCACACCACCACAGCCAAACCACAACGTAACACCAACACACATCAAACCACAGCAATACAACCCATGAAATAACTCAACAAATAAGTCGCACGCTACTGAGGATGGATGTATTAACATCCGAAACATGCTGAGCATTAAATAATGAAATAATAAAGCAAGTGACATCAAGTTGGTCTATCTTTATTCAACTCACTCTTAAATTGGCTTTACTGAAAGTGATCTAAGAATGGGCGAATGGAACAATCGGAGGTAATGAAATATGGAAGTCGGAAGGCGACGCCAGACGTTTTAAAACTGCGCAATATATATATATATATATATATATATATTCAATACTCTTCTGATATGTAGATCATTCCATATTTTTGAAAGACTCAGGTTTCTGTGGAGTTGTATTAGTCTTTGCTCGCCAGAGATGTTGCGTGGCTGTTGTTGGTTGTAAATTACCGACGTTTCGAGACAATGTATCTGTCCCATCTTCAAGTTTAAGCAGTATAAAACGCTTCATTGTTTCACGGATTCGATATTTTGTCCCGAAACTTTGGTAAGAGCTTCCAACCAACGTCGCGCAATATTCGAAAAAGACGACGACTACCTCGTACATCAGTACTCAACTGCTACCAATGAACAAACTAAATGACCATAATCGAGTTCCAGCTGAACGTCCACATCACAAAATAATCCTATCTAAACTTCTGGTGCTCAAAGTGCCTACCCTCTCTCATGTCCATCGCACAGCAGTGAACAAGAATACTTAATAATCAGCGTCTTTTATTTGCAGATATCTCTCACTGAATGCAATAGTGGCACAATCCAAAAACTGCCATTAAGAATTAATACTAGAATGGAGTTCAAAAATATAAAATTACGTCCGACAATACCAGCAAACTTTTAAGTTGAAACACAGCCCGCTAGATGACATAATTGCCGGATGAAGTTGTTAATATTTTCAGCTCAATCCTAACCTTAATACAGAATAGCCAATTTTAGGATTGTACCCCTACTACATTCAATGAGCCATATGTGCCATAAGTGTGCCTAAGAAGCACGTAGATATAACTAATCTTTTTTTTATCACTGAATAATTAATCTGAATTATTGCAGTGTTTCATATTTCATACATATCGTATATTAATTCTCACTGAGCGAATTGTCTAAAGAAGAAAATGTGTTATTTTATGTTTTCCTAGAGTTACGTTGATTAAATAAAATAATTACTTTTTGGTTATTTAACCTCAAAACACCAACAACAAAAATTATACAGAAAACTGGAAAGGAATATACTGCAGGAAGAGAGAGATAGCAAAGAAGAGAATTCCGTATACGATAAAGAATTTACTGAATGTCTTCAGATATCACAAACATGGCCTTTGAAATTAAAATTTAGGGGCCTTAACTAAGTAAGTAGCTTATTTATGCCGTGAGGCAAGACTGTCCTGAGAAGAAGGTAATCTTTTACCACACCCAAGAACTTCTCTCTTTGAATCGAAGAAACAAAACTTGGGGATATAAATAAAAGTGTTGGAACATTGTAAGAGAGACGAAGTAAAAAGCAATAGTAGGAAAATTGCAAAAAGAATTGGAGGAAATGGCAGGATATTAAAAAGAGAAAAAGATTGGTAAGGGTCTGATGCGTCTGTAACATAGAAGAGAAACCCTAGGACCAAGAACGAAAAAAGACATTCTTTTAATTCAGCTTAGCAAAGTAGAAACGTCTCCACTTTAAGAGGTTACTTACAAAAAAATAGTTCGAAATGTAATGAAATAAAGTGACGTAAATTATCCTAGGGACGAAGAAAGTGATATTAACGACGGCAATAATGGTAACGCTGATACAATTTTTATGATTCTTGATCTCCGAATATTTGCAAAAGAAGACAGAGAAGTTAATAAATGAAGAAAATAGGGTTCTTCTTTTAGGAAAGTGGGATGATCAAAGCAAAAATGTTTGTCTTTTCTTTCATGTAGTTTTAACCGAATATTATATTACGTGATACGTAGTCATATATCTTATCTCTTGCTGGAAATCTAAATTGAATCTAATTTTAAAAAGGACTACGTAAAAAAATACACTTTAAATAATGCCAAACGTACATTTAAAACAAAGTGACTTCCCTGGAAAACGAAAGTAAATATATCGGAATATTTTTTTCTGGGGTAAGTGAATAATTGTTTAATTGCATTATAGAATCTTACGTCATTAAAGAATATTATTATTTATAATTCTCAGACTGAATAAATTTCTACCGTTTTAGAATTCAAACCAACTGCACAACACACACATTCTCAGCAACCAAGTAATGTCTTCAATAATCTCAAACGCTTAGAATATTACTACTGAAACCGACAAGTAACGAATATAGATGACACAAAGCTTAGATAAAAAGACGAATTAAACCTCGCAATGAACTAGGGACAATTAGAATGCAGCAAGCAAAGATTCAGAGACGAAATACACCTCCAGAATATAAGAACAGGCGATATCCCAATTCTGCTTAGTCTGTCAGCAGATGACAGGATATTTCTCTACATAATCTATTACAGCTTCCTTAACATTACGGCACACTATAGTAGATGAAACACATTATGCTCCAAGAGAAAGTAAATTTCATGCCTGTAAGAATGAGCTGTGCCGTAGATCTGACAACCAACTGATCTTCATACAACAGATGTTGAAACCCTGAGATCTTACTACAGACGTAAAGATTCAGTCTCCATCATAGATGCGTTTCTTAATGCTGCACAGGGAAATACTCGTTCTCTGTTCGAGGAACACTGAGCCAAAAGTATACATCTGTGTTAGAAACACGCAGAGATTTGTTACACTAGTTGGTACGTATCATAACTTTGACAGAAGGTTAAATAACATAATTGACAGGATAATCAAAATATATTTTTGGTGCTAAATAATGTAATGCTACAGTAAAGCGACAGAGACAAACACAACAGAGGGCTCAAACTGTGAGAGTAAAATCTGAAGGGGTTTCTCCCGCATGTTGTTGCAATTTGAAAACTCCTCTAAGACTATTCAGTTCCCCACAACGTTACAGAATTTCTGAGGTACCCTGCACATGAAATAAGTATATTGTGTGGTAGTTAGTTGTGCTATGTTCTTATAATCTATGGTTCAAAACACATTCGACCGTAACGCGCAAGATATTGTGTTATATACGAGGGAGAGAACAGGCTGCAGTAATACCTGGGAAAATGGTGAAATTCAGAACACCTGTTGGTATCTACAGCAGAAAAAGGGAGAAGAGAAGAGAGGGAGAGAGGGGGGGGGCAGAGAATGAGGTAAATACAGACAGAATAAGCCAGCACAATGTGATGTATTTTTATGATTTTTGTGTAATACAACGCAATTTGAACTGTAATAAATACTCTATTGCCTTATTTTTTGTGCAGAACAAAATACGTAACATGTAGCGCCTAAGGTTGTATAAAATGTATTGTTTATACAATACGTATTCTGTAAATATTTTGATATCATTCGTGCGGTGTGTGTGTGTGGGGGGGGGGGGGAAGAGGGAAGGGTTTTCTCCATACCATACAACGGGTTTCCTCTCAAGCGAAACATTGTAACACAAAAGCTAACGTTCGGAACTCGCAGCATCTGATAACAATTCTAGAAATAAAACAAAGACACAACTGAAGGAAGTCTAAATTTTTGCAATGTCTTGAAAAACAGAGCTCGCAATACGGCTCAGTGGCGGGATTTCATAAACACATTAATAAAACGCCTGACTCTTCTAAGACTTGAAAATTTTTAACAAGATTATCTATTATGAAATTTTGAACGACCTGCTTCAATATGGTAGTTTCAAAGGAAAAATAAAATGACTGTTTTGATGCGGACATAGATAAGTCTATCTCACGTCAAAAAACAATCACATTTCTCTCCTTTTTAAGTATTAAAACAGAGAAATCGAGTCATATTTTGTCATTTGAATAACACAATATTTGAACGCTTAAAAGTTTAAAGAAAACTCAAGTGAAGATAATTAATTTAATTATTTCTTACTTTAGGAACAGGCTGCAACAAACTACAAAGGCTTCAGTATGTATGCGAAATATTTTGCAAATATTTAAAACAAACAGCAAGTTAACAGTGTTGAAATTATACCATACAATGGTATTACCAATACTTTCAAAGGGTGTTGCGACAGATACAAAAAACAACAAAATGCACACAATTGTAGCTTAGATATTTATATTATAATATCCCACTGACCATTCCGACATGTTTCGGCCCGGATGGGACCATCATCAACGAATCCAAAAAAAGTAAAAGCAATACCAAATGAAACCAAATTAGCCACTTTTTTAAAAGCTGGCGTGGTGTCAGAGAGTCAAATAGTTGAAACATAGATATTTACGCAATAGAACGGCAGTATAAATGTCCTGGATCTTGATGTACAGTAGCCTGGAAGCAGCCTACGTACTCAATGAAAGTTAGTAAAATACTGTGCTAACTTTCATTGAGTACATAGACCGTGTTCTGCTTTTGTGTCTCCATGAGGTTCAAATAATTTCTCAAATTTTTCTTCTGAAATATCGATAAAAATGTCTGGAACTCTGTCTGTGTTCTGTGATACCGAGGATTGTGACCCGCACATGTACCTTGTGTATTAGTACCCCGCGGCGGTCATATCAACACCAGTTAATTACAAGTTATGGTAGGGTTGGGACGTTTGAACTCGGAATCTTGGATATCAGGATGGTATTACACGCAACACAACGGCTTGTTTTGGTCTGTATCTGAGCTGTTACGCGGGAGGAATATGTACTGGTGAATTATGGGCATTAGAGCGAATATTTATACATCCAACACGAAATCACAGCCGACAGTTTTGTAACCAAATTACACAGCTCGTTAAAATTTGAAAGGTTATGTTCTAAGTAACACATTCGAAACGATGCGTAACACGTAAGTTTAAAAATACGTGTCATAAAACATACGCGTCATCTGCTGAAATAAATATGAATGGGATAATGCAAATAGACGTTAAAATTTTAACGTGTAGTTACAATAACAGAAGAGGTCTAGTTTAAGGTTATATTGATATAATGAATCCGTGCCTTATCTTAAAAGCTTTTCGAGTGTAAAATCAAAATAATTTAAAACATGCAGCCGCTGTCAAGTCTCCAGAATTACCGTTGATTAGGTTAGGTTAGGTTAGGTTAGGTTAGGTTAGGTTAGGTTAGGTTAGGGTAGGTTAGGTTACCTACTGCTGCTACGCTGTTTGAAGTTAAGCACGATTTATTAACGGGGAAAAGAGGAAAAACATTCGAAATAATTGACAGCCAAGTGTTAAGTAAACTATCTTGACCTAGAAAAGGTGAAATAATGTGGAATTAGAATGGACAATATGGAACAAGGCGGTAAACTCCTCCAGTTCTTGTCGGGATAGAACATTACTAAAGGTCTCGCAATTCTGAGGTGTGTCATCCCCGTTGTGTGTTTAAACTATATGGTGAGGTACATTTCACTCAAAAACACAACTATAAATATATGGCCAAAGCTTAACGAAAGCACATAAACCGATAATGAGATCTCAACATCACCACGCGGTTTAGGCATATTATATAAAACTCTTTTAGCAAGAAAGTTGTCAAAACCTGAAGATGTTCGCTATATTTCGAAACATGTAGTTTTTTCCATTTCTAACAAACACCATCGTTTAGCCATATATTTATAGTTGTGTTTTTGACTGAAATTTACCTCACCATATATTCTCACAATACTTGAAATTATGTATCGGCGTTGAAGGTAGGGTGATATGAAATGGATCGCAAGGGATAAGGACGAGGAATGGACTGGAAATAATTATTTCACGACAGTGTACAGCGGCGGACTCTTGCTACGACTGTAGCGAACATTCAGTTGCACAAACTGTAGGGAATTTCTTAACAGCTGAGTTATGATCGGCCTCTTAAGAAGGACTCTGCTCCACGGAGTTGGTTGCTTTAAGAGTGATTGAATGCAGGTTATAGTGAGCAAAGATGGGGAAGAATTATGAAAGTAGGGAAGCTACAAAACCTTTAAATATAGGAGAGGATAATATGGCAGGGAAATTTCTGTGAAGAGCTTAAGACGCCTGGTTTCGAAGAAAAATAATCTGATAAACACACGCGATCTGACCTAGCGCTCTATTTCTTACCGAATGTTTTGTAGTGGATATACGAGTATAAAATGCCTAAAAGCCATCAAACATAGCCCTAAACTGACAGCTTTTGAAGCATAAAAATTTTCCATATGTAAGATTTAGATATAACCTGTTACCACACGTCACTTTGTTTTCGCTCAAAGTTTCATCACTTACCTTCATCGAAAAAAATCATCATCAACGTTAATAAATTGTAATATGAATGCAATTAGTCATCACAAAGCACAGTACCACCGAATTAATCTCTGGCCGTGATACGGCTAAACCGGCTGAAATGCACCTTCCTCTGGATTCTTCTTCTCTTCGGTCTGAATTGATAGCCCAGATTCGGGACATGGATTTTCAAGACTTTCTCTGAACATTTTGTAGACGTTTCATTTGATAGGTTTCTGTTATTGTACTGATCTGTTATTTCCAGTTCTTCTGCTACATCTTTATTGCGTTTACGACCCGTCTTTCTGTTTCCCGTGACAACTCTCAGAAAACTCATTTGCCGTCTCTGTTCTTCTAACCTTTCTTTATGTAACATTCAACACTCGGTTCCTTACACAAGCACAGTTATAGCTGTAATTTTCATAATAAATTTTGTTTTACAGCTACCCACAACTGCTGGTGTGCCTAGTATTCTATGACTTGTACACCACCACCGGTTCCTTATAGCCAAACGACAGTTATGTACAAAGTAAAAAGGCGAAGTTCACCCTATATCTTGATATGAAGACACAAAGGGGGTGTAGAAATAAGCTTTACATTTCCTTTAACATCTGCGCTAGATGGGGTGGATGGCTAACGCCAAGCCCCGGCCACATTATCTCATGGAATAAAACAGTATTTGTTTTATAGGAGCCTGGGTGGGGCCAGGGCCGCTCTGGACACGCGCGGAAAATTTCGCCCCCAGCGGGATTCGATCCTCGGACCGTCCAGCCCGTAGCGAGTCACTATGCCGACTGCGTTATCCGGGTCCAGCGACAGTTCTGTACACCGCTCAATATCTTTTACGGTAAGTACAAATTGTATTTTATGTATTTCTTAGTTTAATTAATTGTATTTCACTCTATCTTAGCTGAAATAAAAGAAAGTTTGTAATGTAGGCTGATGGGACACAATTTTGAGCCATACATACTGCATATCTTACGAGAGACGTAGATGCTCTGAGATAGGAAACAAGTCTTGCACATTCATTCAGTAGCGTCTTCAGGTCAGAGGTAGAGTGTTAGCGCAAAGGCTCTTCAAATGACTGTAGGTTGCCATAGGCGCCTTGTGGGACCGTACTTAGAGATTAAGTTCTCTCACCACTCTCCAGGAAAGAGCGAAGAGTTGTCAGGGGATTTCGGTCGACAAAGGTGAAGCAAAGACAGTGGTTTCTTCATGACGTGTGAGCTGGAGACTTCACAGACGAAACATAACTGGCGTCAGCACTTTGAACCTTAAAAGATAATCCCAGACACTGTCCTGGTTCCATACAAACTCATTTCAAGTCTGAAAGGGACAAGTGACTCCGCACTGATATTCGATTTGTCTGTATTTACCAAATATCTGTACGTTCCGTACTGTAAACAATACATAAAATTCAGTGTCTGAAAACCTGTATGATCCTATATTTTCAGACATTTTCCGTCTGTGTAAAATTACGTTCTGGTTAATTGTTCTTACAGTTTAAGAAGCTAGTCATAAATTAATTCGAAACTTACGGATTATAAAACCACGAGATTTATATCCACAAATGCAGGATTCAACTGTGGACCTACTGCATGTTTCCACTTTCGTGGGTGCAAGAGGCAAGGAGGCTGTAACTAACACAGCTCAATAGCAAACAAAACTACAAACCCAGGCTTTCAAGATAATGCATGTTATTGCGCGTTGCTATAAGGGTGGGAGTTACTAAATGTGGTTGATATGGTCATATATGTTGATGGACGGACGGCAGGGGGGGGGGGTTAATTGGAAAGAAGGAACACTTCAGAAAGTTGAAAATGTTGTCCCGTTGCCTAAGCACGACTATATGAGGACTGGGGCAACCTGAACAAGTACTTTCCTGCACAATTAATCTCTTCACTTAACTGAACAGGTCGCTCATTTTAACGCAGTGTCGCGATCTGAACAGTCTT
>Ga0123355_10012996_pt1 | contig 12929 bp, 10 predicted proteins | sample TergutEmb28metaG_3_FD_89872 | JGI IMG/M metagenome (GOLD analysis project Ga0123355, IMG submission 89872) | Embiratermes neotenicus P1 segment gut microbial communities from Petit-Saut dam, French Guiana - Emb289 P1 | ecosystem: Host-associated > Arthropoda: Insects > Digestive system > Gut ... | reverse complement strand
CAGATGCAGATGGCTTTATACTTGTACCAAGTGGCACCGGCGGTATTATTAATTTTAATAATGGCGGCCATAGGGAAGACCCGTTTAGAAGTAATATGTATGGTATGGACTTTTTGATGAACGAAGTCCGTCCACAAGTAATGCAACCTACACGCCTTCCGATTATTGGAATTCAAAATGATGGAGCGGCTGTTTTAGCACATGTATATAATGGGCGGGCATTGGCCACCGTAAATGCAGATGTTGCAGGGCGCACCAACTCTTATAACCATGCATGGTTTAGCTTCACATTGCGCTCGTCGCAAACTCTTAACATGGATGGTATACCTGGTGCATCCGGTGACCTGACCGTTGTGCAAGAAGAGTCTTACATGGGTGATATAACGGTCATCTATCACTTTTTAGCAGGTGATAACCCAGGCGTTGGAGAAATGGCACAAGCCTATCAGCAATTTTTGGTAGAAACAGGTGCACTTACTCCGTTAGACGGTCCGGGAGACCGTGCATTCTATCTCGATGTTATAGGTGCGGCTACGGTTCGTGAACATTTTATGGGTACTCCACGTAGCACTACCAGAGTTATGACATCACTTGAAGATGCAAGTTACTTTGTAGATATTTTAAATGCACAAGGTGTTAATAATATACAAATGCAGTTGCAAGGTTGGTTTAACCGCGGAGCAAACCATGATGTTGCTAAAAATATTAACATGATTAGAGGTGTAGGTCGCCCACAAGATATGCGAGATTTAAACGACCGCTTACAAGTATCTGGCGGCGGGCTAAATCCAGTAGTAAATTTCCAAACTGCCTTTTGGGCTACTATGAACGGTGGCCGCAATATAAATTCTTCATTTGAAATAATTCAAGATCTTTCCGGTACAATGGGAGTATTTGGCGGTGGAAGAAGAGATTTAATGCATGTTCGTTCCGGCGGGGCCTGGACAGATTGGTACATGCTGATACACCCCGGAGCACTACCGTTTCATATAGACGATTTTTTACCTGCGTTTGACCGTAGAGTTGGTATGGATAATTTAGCTCTTTCAGATTTGGGAGACATAGTAAATGAAAGTTTCCACCGCCGCAATGCAGTTAATAGAGAAAGTTCCAGGCATATAGTCGTATCCCAAATGGAGCGCTTACAGGAGCAAATGCCTAATCTGGTTGTGTTTGGCGGTAACGATTATTCTTTGCCATTTGCATCTCACTTAGTTGGTGTGCCAACGGAAACAGATATGTTTTATATCATAGATTACTCTGTACCGTTCTACTCCATGGTAGTTCATGGTTTTGTAGAATTTGCTGGCAATCCTGCAAATATACGAGATCATGTAAACCCTGTTAGCCATTTGTTAAACAGTATGACTACCGGTGCCGCACCAAGGTATAAATTTACGGCACAACCTACAAGGGTATTACAATTTACAGAGCATGAAAGGTTGCACACAACCTATTACGCTAACTGGGTTGATATTGCTGCGGAGCATTTCCATTACTTTAATGATGTATACCGCTACTTGCGTGCTGAGCGTATTGTAGACTTTGAGATTTTGTCCGGTGGAAATTTATCCGTTGGGGCAACAGGTCAAGTTACAGTTACAGTATTTAGCGACGGTACACGAATTTATGTAAACAATTCTTACACTCCTTTTGATGCTGATGGATTTACAATTCCAGCAAGGTGGTTTGTAGTTAGAGGGGGTACAAGATAATGGATACAGAAGTTAAAGTAGTTAAAAGAAAAAGTTGGATGACTCTTCGTAAACGTGAAATGGTATCTGGCCTACTGTTTATTTCGCCTTGGTTAATAGGTGTGATATTTTTCTTCTTATTTAACCTGTTTCAGGCGGGAAGGTATAGTTTTAACGTTATAGAAATTGACAGGGTTTATGGTGGCTTTACCATGGAAAATGTAGGACTGGAGCATTTCCGCTTTATTTTCCTATATCATGGTACATTCCTCCGTCAGATGATGACATCTGTTGGTATGATGTTAGTGAATGTGCCGCTTATCATCTTTTTTAGCTTGTTAATGGCAATTATCCTTAACCGAGAGTTTTTGGCACGTGGTTTTGTGCGTGCGGTTTTCTTCTTACCAGTTATTTTGGCAACTCCTGCTATTACGGGAACAATGGAACTTGTTATGGCCATGATGCTTGGTGGTGTAAGTGCTGTACCACCGGAGATGATGCAGGAACAGACAGGGTTTAATGCTATGGCAATTGTTGCATTGCTTTTGGAATTTGAAGTTATACCAATGCAGGTTATTGGCTATATAATTGAAGCGATTATGATGTTGCACAATACTATTCGTGCTTCCGGTGTGCAAATATTGATATTCTTAGCAGCATTACAAGCAATACCGCCTTCGATGTATGAGGTTGCTCAAATCGAAGGTGCCACAGGTTATGAAACATTTTGGAAAGTAACTATTCCAATGGTTAGCCCATTAATACTCACAAATGTTGTGTATACTATGGTAGATGCTTACGCCAGTAGCCCGATTGTTACAATGGCTCATGAAATGGCATTCACAAACCAAAACTTTGGTGTAGCTTCTGCAATGAGTATAACAAGTGCTCTTTTGGCTTGTTTAGCGCTTTTGCTTGTTGGATGGCTGATATCTAAACGTGTATTCTATTATAATTAAGGGAGGCAAAAGATATGATGCCAATAAAACGTGGTATTGCAAGCATACAGGCATGGACTCAATCTGCCACCTATGATAACACTGTTCAAAAATGGACTAGTCGATTTAAGGGTTTAATTGTTGGTATTTGTTTAGCAATTATTGTTACCGGTGTTTGCTACATTATTATTAGCCCAATTATAGGGGTGCTGTCTAGGGCGTTTATGTCTTCTACAGACTTGGCAAATCCATTAGTTTTTCTTATCCCACAAAATTTTACTCTTGAAAATACAGTATTTGCTTTGCGGCACATGAATTACGCCCGTACACTTTTTATGACTCTTGCGTTTGCTTTAAGCTTTTCACTTATTCATGTAGTAATTGCTTCTATGGTTGGGTATGGCTTTGCTAGGTGTAAGTTCCCTGGGGTAAATATATTATTTGCTTTAGTAATCATAACAATTGTTGTACCTGTGCAAACATACATGGTTCCCCTGTTTCTAAATTTCCGATTTTTTATGGGGCAGCCGGATTGGAACTTGCTTGGTCCTGCAAGTGTATTTGGTGTTGAAATGCCTTGGTCTTGGTCGTTCTTACTACTATCTGTTACAGGAGTTGGGCTTAGGTCTGGCTTGTATATCTACATTTTCCGCCAATTCTTTAAAGGGTTGCCAAAGGAAATTGAAGAAGCTGCGTTTATTGATGGCGCAGGGCCGTTTTATACCTATACTAGGGTTATGATACCAAATGCTGTTCCGGCTATAGTTACTGTTTTCTTATTTGCTTTTGTTTGGCATTATAACGATACTTTCTACTCTGCTTTGTTAATTACGGGTAACCGTTTTATGGCTACAATGTTAACTGCTTTGGGGCCAACGTTTAACGTAATGGAAGATGTTAATAACCCGCTTGTTACACAGCTTGTAGTTTTTGCTGGCGTATTGCTTGCAATCGCCCCTATTTTAACAATCTATATGGTTTTGCAACGCTATTTTATTGAAGGACTAGAGCGTAGCGGAATTGTAGGTTGATATATGGCATATTAATAGAAGAATACTTCTTTAATCTAATTGTCTAATATTTTCACACAAAAAAAGGAGGAAATGCATAATGAGAGCATTTTCACGTAAAGTAAGTTATTTAGTAGCTATTATGCTTGTTTTGATGCTGGCATTGGCGGCATGTAACAGAGAAGATAGTGAAGAACCTACGGTAAACGATGACGATAGTAGTGGAGTAGCCACCGATGTGCCCACACACGGTGGCAACATTCACGAACCTAGGGATTTAGGCGGCCGTACAATTGTTGGTGGTGCCTGGTGGGAAGGTTTTATTCCTTTCTCTATCCATGAATGGGAAGAGCCAGACCCTGCAACGGCGGGTAATTATTTTACCGCCAGGATGATTTGGGAAAATGGCTTGCGTGTAAGAGAAGAATTTAACTTTGAGTATGAAGAAGTTATTATTGGCGACTTTGGCGAGGTAATGACTGTATTAACATCGTCTGTTTTGGCCGGTGACCCGTTTGCAGATATAATGCTGCTTTCCGGTGGCTGGGTGCTTCCTGCTTCTCATGGGGGATTGATAGTGCCTCTTGATGAAATTGATCTGCCAGGTTCTGACCTTTTTGGCCCACAGATATATAGCCGTTTTGAAGGTTATCTTTTTGACAGACCATGGTCTTTTGTAGATAGTCGGCCAAATACCGGTGGTTTTAGTCTTGGTATCAACTTAGACATTATTAATGCAATTGGCGCGGCAAATCCGGTTGATTTATACAACCAAGGCCGTTGGACATGGGATGCAATGCTGGAGATTATGCGCCTTGCAACACGTGATACAACAGGCGACGGTATTTTTGACCAATTTGGTATTGCCGGGCAGCCAGGCGACCTTGCATACTATTTTATAGGTGCTAACGATGGGCGTATGGTAGATGATGACCTTAACTATTGGATAGATCATCCGAACACAATTGTTGCTTTAGAATTTATGGAAATTATTTTCCGTGAAGGTTTATGGGAATATGATAGAGCTCATGGTTTTGACACAGGTGACTGGTCGCGTAACTTCTTTGCATTCCAAGATGGTAATGCTGCGTTCTTCCCGGCTGTGTTGTGGGCATTAAATGATGGTGACCTACCTTTTGAATTTGCTGTTGTGCCATGGCCTACAGGTCCGAATAACACAACCGGTAACACATGGATGACAGGATTTGACCAAGCACTTGCATTCCCTCAAGGTTCTTCATGGGATCCAGCAGAGATTCTTATGGTTGTAGAAGAGTTCTGGTCTTGGGCAGGCAACGATTTGGATTTAATGCATGAAGACGGATTATCTTGGGCACGTTCAATTCTGCCAACAGAAGAAGATGTACAGCGTCAAGCCAGTGTTACACTTACAAGAGTTAGTGATGTTGGCATGCACGTTCCTTATTACAACTGGATATTTGGTACATTCATTCAACACTTTTCCGATCAATCTATGACAGTACTTCAAGTTGTAGAAACTTACCGCGGGCCTCAGCAGGAACTCCTGGACAACTTCTTTAGAAACTAACTATAGCACCCATGGTCAGAAAGCAATTATGCTTTTTGCTCATGGGTGTTTTTTTACATAAGTATACCTCGTATCCAGGGATATAGTCATTTGCCCGAAAACCACCACACATAACTTGCAAATTTCCCGCAATACAGCGTCGCTAAAAACCTTATGCACTTCCAGTGCACTGGGGCTTTCAGCTCCTTGCCTTGCGAAAAAATTCCTGCGTTCTGCGTGTGCGTTTTCAGGCTAAATGACTATAGATGAGCCCGGTGCGCTACAGGATAGTTTATTTGTTAAATAGAAATAAAAAAATGCTGTCTCGCTAAGCATTTTGAGACAGCATTTTTTATATGCTAAGAAATTGCCCTACAACTTCGCTATAGCCTGTATGACAAGAAGTGTCAGAGCCGCTTTCTTGAGGTGTATTATCGTCCTATAACCCACATCTTCACAACCGACGCAACTTCCCGTACATAGGCAAGAGGAATAGCATACCAAGGTACGCTAGAGGGGTACATGGTGGCATTTACAGCTACCCCGGTTTGTTGTGAAAACCACACAGAACGATACATATGAAAGTTGCTGGTGATTATGACTACATTAAGTTCCTGCCCCTGAAAGTATGCATCCAAAAGCAGTCGTGAATATCTCATATTCGTATAAGTTGAATGCGCATGATCTTCCAACAAAATGCGCTCTGCCGGGATACCTCGTTCAATTAAATATTGAGCCATTACATAAGCTTCCGTAACAACATCTCTATGACCAAGACCGCCGGAGACTATAATTAGCGCATTTGGGTTTTGCTCGTGAAAAGATACTGCTTTATCAAGCCTGCGTGCAAGCGTGCTTAAAATTTCTCCATTGTGTGTACCTGCTCCTAGAACGATTGCCACATCTTCCGTAAAAGTAACGGTTACTCTCCTACCGTAAAAAGCTAAAAAGATTGAAAAAATTAGAGTACATGCCATTAACGTAAAAATGGACACTGTTAGCCATTTCTTTTTTCTTAATGTATTGGAAAAATAGGCATATACCCATAAGGCAAAAGTTATGCCACCTAAAAATATGGTAGTATTGTTATGTATTCCGCTAATATATGCACCTCTTAACATTGCCAGAAATGTTAGTGTCCCTACAACAAAAAGAAAGATTTTCATGAAATATCTCCTAGGTCTTGACGATATATATGTATTATATCATAATGATGGAAAGTATGTTTAAAAATTCGCTTGTGCAGAATTTTCGCATACACTAAAATAACCCTTTTCGAGGTATACAATGTACGACGATATATACATGCTATGGTTATCATCTTTTGTTCACCAAGTAGGTTCTCGAAAGTTAAACTCTTTGTTAGAGATTTTTGGCGGTGCAGGGGCTGTTTTTAAGGCACCAATAGAAGAGCTGCAAAATGCAATGGGAGCTGCACACCATGCATTCCACTGCCTTTCTAAAGACCGAAACTTGGAATACATAGAAGCACTATTGGAAAAAATGGAGTTCGGAGGGGTAGCGTATATTTCTCGTAATAATCCACGTTTTCCAACTTTGCTTGCAAAAATACCCGACCCTCCTGTAGGGATTTTTTTCATAGGAACTCTTCCGGCAGACAACACGGAAAAAGTTGCAATAATAGGTTCTAGGAAGTGTTCTGAATATGGGCTTTTGGCTGCACGGCTGTTGGCCAAGCCTCTTGCGGCGGCTGGGGTTGTAGTTGTAAGCGGCATGGCTCGTGGTGTAGACAGTATGGCTCACCGAGGGGCGTTGCAAGGTGGAGGGCCGACAGTTGCGGTGCTTGGCTGTGGAGTGGATGTTTGCTACCCGTCCGAAAACAAAGATTTGCGTGAAGAAATTATCCAAAATGGTTGCGTACTTTCGGAGTATCCACCGGGGGTACGACCTTCACCTGCATTTTTTCCTGCTCGTAACCGTATAATAAGTGGGTTAAGCCGGGGCGTTATTGTTACAGAAGCAGGGCTGAAAAGCGGTACATTAATAACCGTAGACCAGGCACAGGAGCAGGGGCGCGAGGTATTGGCCGTACCGGGCAACATCTCTAGCAAACTAAGTCAGGGCACAAACCAACTTATACGAGACGGAGCTTTCCCTGTGTCCAACCACGAGGATATATTATCTGTGCTTGGCATAAGCGCTGATATGCAAAATGAGAAAAAACAGGAAAATATTAAAAGCAATCTTGCACCGGAGGAAAAACAAGTGTATGATAAGTTGTCTTTAGAGCCAGTGAGTTTTGATATGCTGGCAGACATTGCTGAAATTGATATTGGCAAATTGCATCTGATTTGCACAGGGTTGGAGCTTAAAGGTTATGCTAAAAAGCTACCCGGCGCAAGATATATTAGAAATGTATAGGAGAAAGCATAAGCTATGGCGAAAAGTTTAATTATTTTAGAGTCCCCATCTAAGGCGAAAACAGTAAAAAAAATCTTGGGTAGCAACTATAAAATAGAAGCTTGCGTGGGGCATATTAGAGACCTGCCTAAAAGCAGCTTTGGGGTGGACATAGACAACGATTTTGAACCTAAGTACATTACAATCCGCGGCAAGGGGGATATATTGGCCAACTTGCGCAAGCAAGCAAAAACCGCCAAAAAAGTGTATCTTGCAACTGACCCCGACCGTGAAGGTGAAGCAATAAGCTGGCATTTAATGCATGCATTAAAATTGGACGAAGCTAATACTGAGCGGATTGTATTTAATGAAATAACTCAAACCGCTGTAAAAAAAGCATTAAAAGAAGCCCGCAGAATAGATATGGATTTAGTAGACGCCCAGCAAGCTAGGCGTGTTTTAGACCGTATGGTTGGCTACCGCATTAGCCCGCTACTGTGGAAAAAGGTGAAAAAGGGCCTTAGTGCAGGGCGTGTGCAATCGGTGGTGCTAAAGCTGGTATGTGATAGAGAAGAAGAAATTGAGCAATTTATACCGGAAGAATATTGGACGCTAGAAGTTGACTTATCACCGGTAGGAGGTAGCAGCAAAGGAAAACTAACGGCACGTTACAGCATTAGTGGTAACGATAAAAAGGAACTTAAAACAGAGGCAGATGTGCAGGCGGTTCTTGCTGCTATAAAAAAGGGCGAATTTGAAGTAGTTGACGTGAAGCAAGGTACACGACAGAGAAAGCCACCGGCACCTTTTACTACTAGTACACTACAGCAGGAAGCCAGCAAGCTGTTTGGCTACGCAACTAGCAAAACCATGCGCATTGCTCAACAATTATACGAAGGTGTGGATATTAAAGGCGAGGGCACGGTGGGTCTAGTTTCCTATATTCGTACAGACTCACCACGTATTTCCGATGAAGCATATGAAGATGCGAAAAATATAGTTACAGATAGTTACGGCGATAGTTACCTACCTATAAAAAGGCCGGAATACAAGTCTAGAGGGCGTACGCAAGACGCTCATGAGGCTATTCGCCCAACGTCTGCGGTGCGTAAGCCAGAGGCAATTAAGGCTTCCTTAACAGGGGAGCAGTTTAAGTTGTACAAATTAATTTGGGAACGTTTTGTTGGTAGTCAAATGAGTCCTGCCATTTACGATACTTTATCTGTTAGTATCTCTTCTGGTGGTGTGAACTTTCGTGCAAGCGGGTCTGTTTTAAAATTTGACGGATACCTTGCGGTGTACAGCAAAAATGAAGACTCTGAAAAAGATGTTACTATGCCTGTTTTGGTTGTGGGAGATAAGTTGGAAGCATTGGAATATAATCCGGTTCAGCATTTTACGCAGCCGCCGCCCCGTTATTCAGAGGGTAGCATGGTGCGCACAATGGAAGAGCTTGGAATTGGCCGTCCTGGTACTTTTGCCCAAACAATTACAACGCTAATGTACCGTGGTTATGTAACCAAGGAAAACAAAGTGTTGTACCCTACAGACCTTGGGGAAATTGTTAACGAAATAATGAATGAATATTTTGAAAATATCGTTGATGTAGATTTTACTGCACGTATGGAAGATGCATTGGATAATGTGGAGCTTGGGGAAGAGGAGTGGAAGAACATTCTGCGGGAGTTTTACCCTTCCTTTGAGGAAAAAATGCGGGAAGCAGAAGAAAAAATTGGCGATATAGAAGTTAAAGATGAAGAAACAGATATTTTATGCGAACATTGCGGCCGTAATATGGTTATAAAATTTGGGCGATTTGGTAAGTTTCTGGCTTGCCCGGGCTTTCCGGAGTGTCGTAACGCTAAGCCTTTGTTTGAAGAGGCGGGGGTTGGCTGCCCGTTGTGTGATGGTCAAGTAGTTATTAAAAAATCTAAAAAAGGTCGTACGTATTTTGGCTGCGACAAAGCACCGGATTGCGAGTTTATTTCCTGGAACAAACCTACTGGAGAAAAATGTCCGGAATGTGGGGAGTTTCTAGTGGAAAAGGGACGCAAGAAGCGGTTGGTTGCATGTTCTGTTTGTAACTATGCAATGGAAGTGCCAGAGGGTGACGAGTAAAATAATATAGTGTACGGGAGGAAATTCTTCTTACTGTGCACTATCATACATAGCGAATTATAGTTGAGGATGTTTGGTGTGAATATTCCGCTGTTTGTTGCGCAACTTAATCAGATATTGCAAGGCCGAGCAATTTCAACGTGTTTGGAAGATGTTTGTGAATTGCTACGTGCGCATATTTTTACTGCGGTAACAATTACTGATAGTAATGGCCACCCTATAGTTGAGCTATTGCAACAAAAGGAAATCAGAACCGGCGGCGAAGAACACCGTCTTGCAATGCCCATTATGGCAGGAGATTCTGTATTGGGTAATATATTGTTATACCGTTTTGGCGATGCATTTAGCGATGATGAAAACCTTGCTTTAGGCATCGCTATTTCTGTATGTACAATTTTGCTCCGGCAAATAGATAGCCAACTTGCGCTGGATAAGCAACGGCGTAGGGAAGGGGTTCGTAATTTAATAAACACGTTATCTTTCTCGGAGTTGGAGGCGGCGGTTCATATTTGTAGGGAAATTACTGACACTGCAGGTAAAATGGAAGGATTGCTTGTTGCCGGACATATTGCGGATAGGTTGGGTTTTACCCGTTCTGTTGTGACTGCGGCATTGAAGAAGCTGGAGGGTGCGAGCCTTATAGAAACACGCTCCCTTGGAATGAAGGGGACGTTTATACGGGTTAAAGAAGTTTTGTTGGTTGAAGAATTGCGGAAGTTGTAGATATAATATTTAAAAACATGACATACAGCTGTCTGGTTTGCTGTGATATGCTAAATAAAAGCGGTTCTACTGCGTGTTTCATACGTAGCCAACAATTAAAACCAGAAAGGTTGTAAAAAATGGATAAAAATGTTGTAGAGTTCTTGGTTAGAGCTAAAAAAGCTACTTTCGCCGGCGGAGGCACAAGAATAGAGCCATCAAGGCCAAACTCAAAAGACTTGCTATACGTTGAGGGGGTACTAAAATACATTGACACGTACTTGGGTGGGGCAAACTTCTCTGGACAAGAAGCGTTGTGGGAAAACGACGTTCCATTATGGTCGATGAATTATGCTGGGAGATTGCTGTCAGAAAATTCTTTGATATTCAAGTTTCTAACCGATGCCCTATTGCTTGTGCCAGAGGAATATCCATACCGTGGCCCTTTGTGCTACACAGACGGTGATTATTGTTATAAATGTGCTGTTAGTGGGGATTTCCATTGGTTTTCTGGAACGGAAGAAATCTTATACAAAGATAAAAAAGTGTATGAGTTGATGTTTTGTGGCGGCGATGTTAGATAAAATGCGGGAAGAAATTAGATTGAACTAAGCGATGGCGGTGTGTGAAATTGTCACATTTAAAGGAATTTGCAAAATATACTTCATTAAACATCATTGCTATGGTAAGCGTGTCCTGCTATATTTTGGCGGACACATTTTTCATTTCGCTAGGGCTGGGCTCATATGGGCTTGCAGCCCTTAATTTTGCCATACCTATTTGGGGAATAATATTCGGCTGTAGTTTAATGCTGGGAATTGGCGGGGCTACGAAATACACAATTTTGCATAGCCAAAACGACATTGCGGGTGCAAACCGTGTTTTTACAAACACAGTTGCGCTTATGTTTGGGTTTGCGATGGTTTTTGTCCTCTCTGGCATATTTTTTGCTGGCAGAATTACAACTGTTTTTGGCGCAGCTCCTGGTAGCGATGTTTTTCTCATGTCAAAAACGTATTTGCAAATTCTTCTGGTTTTTTCGCCAATTATGATGGCAAACAGTGTGTTGGTGTGTTTTGTAAGAAATGACGGTGCGCCCAAATTTGCCATGATTGTGATGGCGGTTATCAGTTTTGTAAATATCGGGCTGGATTATGTATTTATAATTCACCAAGAAATGGGTATGTTTGGGGCGGCACTAGCTACCGGACTTGCTAATGTTACAGGACTTTTGGTTCTTTCTACTTATTTTATCCGTAGGAGAAACGGTTTTAAGCTGATACGCTGCAAAATATCAAAAATATTATCTTTTGAAATTTTTACAATTGGCCTGCCAAGTTTTATAACAGAAGTTTCCGTAAGCGTTGTTATGGTTGTGTTTAATGTGATAATTTGGGGCCTTTCTGGTAATATTGGCGTTGCGGCCTATGGGGTTATCGCCAATATTTTGATTGTGATAATTGCCATATACAACGGCATTGCCCAAGGCATACAGCCTCTTATTAGCAAATACTATGGAAATGGGAATATGGTGGCAACCAAGCAAATACTTAGCTATGCCTTGGCTCTTGTATTGGGTATATCTGCAGCTGTTTACGTTGTGGTGTTTTTTGGAGCAGGGCAAATTGCAAGTATTTTTAACAGTGAGCAAAACGAAGTTTTACAAAGTCTTGCAGTTTCGGGTATGAGAATATATTTTGTTGGTGTTGTTTTTGCTGGGCTTAATATTGTTATATCTATGTATTTCACATCCGTAAACAACCCACGTCCAGCACATATCATTTCCATTTTACGTGGTTTTGTTGTAATATTACCATTGGTGTTTTTACTGTCAACGTTAGGTGGAATAACCGGGGTGTGGTCTACTTTTCCGGTTACTGAGTTGATTGTTTGCGGAGTTGGATATATTTTGTATAAAAAATATAGGAGGAATTAACATGAACCCATGGGAAGGAAAGCAGTTGCGCTCTATGTACGACACTAATACGCAAGGGTATTGGTTTTCTGCCGTAGACCTTTGTGCTGCGTTAACTGATATAAGCCACGATGCCGCACGGAATTATTGGAAGCAAATTAAGCACAGGCAAAATCTTAATAAACTTCAAACGGTTACTGAGAGTAACCATTTGAAGTTTAAAACTATGAACGGCAAATATTATTTTACAGAAGTAATGGACTATAAAAATCTTATTAAATTTATACAAACCCACCCGAGCCCAAAGGCTAACCCGTATAGGCTATGGCTTACAGACATGATGTTTGCCGGTGTTGCAATAGCAGATATAGAAAAGGAGCTAGCAAAGTTAGGGGAAGAAATTGCCGGACAAATTGTAGAGAAGTACAAAGACCACCCTAAAGAGCAGTACACACGTATGAATGTGCAAAAGGAGAAGATATAGGGCTTCTTGCAAGACAATGCAGCAGTTCCGCTTTTATGTTACAATATATGAAGGTACAGAAATAGTAAATAACTGGCGCTCTACTTATTACGCCAATGAAATTATTCGCTTACTACAAGAAACAGAAGAGCCAACCACATTTTTTGTGGCTGTAGGCTTATCGTATATTAATAGGTCTG
>Ga0123355_10012995_pt1 | contig 12929 bp, 6 predicted proteins | sample TergutEmb28metaG_3_FD_89872 | JGI IMG/M metagenome (GOLD analysis project Ga0123355, IMG submission 89872) | Embiratermes neotenicus P1 segment gut microbial communities from Petit-Saut dam, French Guiana - Emb289 P1 | ecosystem: Host-associated > Arthropoda: Insects > Digestive system > Gut ... | reverse complement strand
GCCCTTTGAACCTGCCTCTCCTGCCTCTCCGGTTGCTCCTTTTGGACCTGCCTCTCCTGCCTCTCCGGTTGCTCCTTTTGGACCTGCCTCTCCTGGCTCTCCAGTTGCACCAGTACAGCCTGCCTCTCCTGCTGGGCCAGTACAGCCTACCTCTCCGGTTGCTCCAGTACAACCTGCTTCTCCTGTTGAACCGGTACAACCTGTCTCCCCGGTTGCTCCCTGATCTTTTGAAACATCATCAATTCTACTATCTAAGCGCTCAACCTGACTTGCTAAACTAGCCTCATGTTGAACTAGAGTAGTATCAACTACCTCAAGCCGCCGCTCATGCTCTTGCACTGCTCCTTCTAACAAATTATCTATATTTAAAATAACAGAACCTTCCATTACTCTCATATAAATCGAATCTGGCGTATTAGTGCTAAACCTGAGGACACCATTATCAGGCATCGGGTACACAGTTCCAGTTTCTGGACATTGGACATTAAAAATATAGCTACCAACCTCCAGATCTTGATTAATGCGATCTACCTCTTGCTCCAGCTGCTTGACATTCATCGCCATTTCACTAGTCATCACACGAGCCAAATCATAATTGCAATGTGGACATCGATGTTGACATCTCGTTGTGTTCAGAAAAGCCCCACATCTAGGACATTTTATCATTACTTTTCTTTTCATCTTCTTCCCCTCTTCACCAAAGTATTATAATCCCTATAATGTATGACAAATCTCAATATTATATGACAAGTGCCTAACAATCATTTAAATTGCATGATAAATTCCAAACAAACGCCATCACTCCTAAGCTTAAATTGAATAAAATAAATATAATGCTATACTCTCGGTTTCATTGGTTTTAAAGCGATAGATGATGTTCGAAGTCTCAAACTGCGAATTCCGAGAAGTTATAAGGAGGTTTTTTCATGCCAGCAACAATATCGGGGATTGTTTTTAACGATCTCAATCACAATGGCGTTTATGATACTGGCGAGCCTGGTATCACAGGTGTCTACGTTTATTTATCAAGTTCCTCAGGAATGGTGGAGACCCAAACGGATGTAAATGGAAATTATAGCTTTTCAGTAACTGCTGCGGGAAATTATACAGTTTATGAGACAGTTGCCCAGAATACAATCAATCCACCAACAAATTTTACCCAGCCACCTGGCCTTACTGTCTCAAATGGACCACGAAAAATACTAATTACAGTGACTGCAGCCCAGATAACTGGAAATGTTACCATTGGTAATAATAACTTTGCCCATGATACAAATACCAATACACTCACTTGTACTGCTAATTTTATTCAATTCGTAGGTAATCCAACGGAATGGGTTACCATCAACTTAGTTACGGGAAGTGATGTTGATCGAGGAGGTTTAACACCGCCACATTATATTAACGCTATTGGTTACAACACCCTAGATGACTATATTTATGGTTACGATGATACGGTAAATGGTATTTCTCGCGTGGATGCTTCTGGAAATATCATGATGCTTGGCGAACCGACAGGAATGCCTGTAACTGCTGCTCAATATAATACAGGTTGCTTTGATGATCAAGGTTATTTATACCTTTATTTAGGTGGAGCTGCTAGAATGTATGTCGTGGATTTACGCCCCAATTCACAATCTTATATGAAGTTGGTGAATCCAGTCAATGGTTATGCAGAACAAACAGCCGCCCCATATGGCGTTGCTCTTGTTAATGGGACACCTAACATAGCTGATTGGGCTTGGCTTCCAGCTACTGCACAGACAGGAACAGGTACCAATGGTTTCTTGTACGGGATTCAGCCTGGTGGTGTCATGGCAAGAGTCAATCTTGACAATGCCCATGTCATTAATATGACAACCAGTGGTCCTACCTACAACAACTCCTTTGGTGCCATGGCAGTAGATTTACAAAATAATATTTATGCTATTGCAAATCAAAACGGAAATGTTTATCGCTATACAATCAACGACGTAAGAGCAACTGGGTCTTATTTTTCCAATACTTATTATGATAATTATAATGATGGTGCCATGTGTCGAAATGCTACCCTTCTTATTGATTATGGCGATGCACCCGATACCGGCATTGGCAATGGACCTGGTAATTATAACACCCTCCTTGCTAATAATGGTCCTCGTCATCAAATAGTGGCAGGTCTCACCCTTGGAACCCAAATTACTGGCGAAGAAGATGCCTATCAAAATTCCGATGCCACCGGTGATGATTTGACGCAAGGAATTCAAGATGATGGCGTTCATACACCACTTCCAATCCTCTCTTTAAGTGCAACTACTTATCGACTACATGTAACTGCTACCAATAACACCCCAACACCTGCCAATCTCTATGCATGGGTTGATTTTAATCAAAATGGTCTTTTCGAAGTTAATGAAAGTAGTGTCGTTACTGTACCTGCAAATAGCGGTACAGCAGTTTACCCAATGAATTTTACTGTGCCAACAGGCGTAGTTCTTAATTCAGGTTCAACTTTCGCTCGTTTTCGTCTCACTACAGATACATTAGCTCAGGAACCTGATGATATAGGGCAAGACGCGGCTAGTGTTGGTCCAGCAGATGATGGTGAAGTCGAGGATTATATCTTAACAATAAGTGCAATCGCAGACCTGCAAATTACAAAGGTTGCTAATGCTGACACGGTCGCAATTGGTGAAACATTAATGTATACTATCACCATTACCAATAACGGTCCTGATGCTGCCCAAACACCTTTACATATTGATGCCCAACCCCCTGAAATAAAAAATCCAGTCTACTCCATTGATAATGGCGTGACTTGGCAAAATGTTGCCCTTGGATCAATGACGCTACCAACCCTCCAACCAGGCGCTGTTTTTACAATTCTTGTTAAAGGGGTTGTTAATCAATTTGCTGATGGGATTATTGATAATACTGCTTCAATTAGTTCGGTAACACCAGATCCGAATTTATCTAATAATACTGCCACCATTTCAACACCTATTGTAAATTCAGCTGATATCTCCATTGTAAAAATAGGATCACCAAGTACAGTTACTTCCGGGAACACGTTAACATATACACTCGTAGCTGCTAATGCCGGCCCTTCTCCTGCAGAAAATACCATTATTACCGATGAGGTTCCACCTGCTGTTTTAAACCCTCAGTATTCACTTAATGCTGGAATCAGCTGGAATCCGTGGCCTAGTTCTAATACGATAAATATCGGTGAAATGGCAGCTGGAGCAAATACAAATATCGTGATTAGAGGGACGGTTGCTTCTACAGCTGCTAACCCAATCGCTAATACTGCTACGATAAGTAGTGATACACTAGATCCAAATCCAGATAATAATTCCTCAACATTACTAACCACCGTTACTCAATCAGCTGATTTAGCACTTACAAAACAAAGCGATCAAAATTCGGTCAACCCTGGTGATATGCTAACATATACGTTGCAAATTACAAATAATGGTCCCTCAGATGCTGAGGCTATCCAAATCACCGATGTTATTCCAGCAGAAATGCTAAATCCAGAATTTTCTATTGATGGTGGTACAACTTGGCAACCTTGGAATGGAAATTATGCACTCGCTTCATTAGCTAACGGCGCTGTTTATACATTATTAATTCGAGGACAAATTGATCCTAATACCACTATCGGGGCAACTGCAAATACTGCAAATGTCAGTAGCGCCACGCCAGATCCAAATCTTAGTAATAACAAAGATAACAATTTGACATCCATTAATCAACCAGTAGCTCTAGAAGCCGATATAAGCATCAGAAAAACAGCAACACCTACCACCGCAATTATTGGAGAATTATTACAATATAATATCGTAGTTACTAATAATGGTCTAGATCCTGCAAGCAATGTCGTACTCACCGAAAATATCCCGCCACAACTGCTTGCCCCACAAATATCTTTTGATGATATCAATTGGGATCCATTCACCACACCAATACCACTAGGAGATTTGGCTGACAAAGCCAGTATATCGCTTTATATTCGCGGTACAATTGACCCAACTATTAACCCTGATTTACTACACACAATCACTAATCTCGCAACCGTCATCGCTGATACCCCTGATCCAAATTTGGATAACAATACTACCACTCGGATTACACCACTCCAAGCAAGTGCTGATTTAGAGATTGAAAAAATATTACTTACCGACCCTTTGATCCCAGGAAATCCGCTCCGTTATCAATTAACCATCACAAATAATGGACCTTCAAATGCTCAAAGTGTAATTCTCACTGACCCGATACCAACTGGCGTTATGAACCCGCAATCCTCCGTAGATAATGGCACCTCTTGGCAAGATTGGACTGGAAGCTTGGCACTAGGAACATTAGCAGCGCATCAACAAGAAACTGTATTATTACAAGGAACCCTATCTGCAGCGACAACAACGACTGTTACTAATACAGCTACCATTTACAGTTCAACGCCAGATCCTGACCTTAGCAATAATACATCTACCACTAATAATGATCCCGAGCCCACTGCTACTCTGAGGGTAACAAAAACAGCAACACCAAATCCAGTTAATGTTGGCGATGATCTTACCTATAGCATTTATGTTTTAAATCAAGGACCTTCTTTCGCTTATAATGTTATCGTTACCGATGTAGTGCCTTCTGAATTGACAAATGTCCTTTACTCCACCGATGCAATCAATTGGTATCCATGGACAGGTTCTTACACATATCCTACTATTCCATCAGGCAGCGCGCGAACTTTGCTCATTAAAGGAACAGTTACTACATTTACCAAAGACACCATTTCTAATACTGCCCATGCTAAGGGTGATAATACACTTGATGCTGCTAACACTGTTTCGGTAACTGTTATCGACCAGGCAGATGTCGGCATCATCAAATGGGCCAATGTCAATCATGTAATTGCCGGAAATCTGCTCCAATTTAGCCTAACAATTACTAATTTTGGACCATCAACTTCACAGAATGTTCTCGTTACCGATTTAGTTCCCCCTACACTCGCTAATGTTGAATATTCTTTAGATCAGATTAACTGGCAACCATGGACAGGTCAATATGAGGTTGGTGATATGACTAGTGATCAAGTCTTCATCATCTATATCCAAGGTACAGTTACAACTGCTGCCACTGGAGAAATCATTAATACTGCTTTAGTTACTTCTACGACCAACGACCCAAATCTTGCTAACAATTCTAATAGTTTTGAAGTCCATGTGGGAGAATCCGCCGACCTTTCTGTTACGAAAACCCCAGACACCTCAGCTGTTTCGCCTGGCGATACTGTCACTTACACCCTAAACATTGCTAATGCTGGACCAAGCGATTCCGTAAGCGCTGTGCTGCAAGATAACATACCAACTGAACTCGACAATGTCCAATTCTCTCTTAATGGTACTGACTGGAATCCATGGGTGAGCCCCTACTCGTTAGGAAATCTAGTAGCGGGATCAAACCAAACCATTTACATAAGGGGAATTGTTAGTGCAGGTGCAACCAATTTTGTCGCAAACACTGCACTCATTACCAGCAGCACCTCAGACCCTGATCCATCAAACAACACTGCTATTAGTACCATACCAATTCCAGCTGAAACTCCGCCAAGCGCTGATGTCTCTATCACTAAGCTACCTAATAACATGGCACTACCGGGAGAAGAAATCACCTATACCTTAACAATTGCTAATGCTGGACCAAACAATGCCCAAGAAGTTATCATTCGCGATGAAGTGCCTGATAATTTAGAAAACGTCATGTATTCCCTTGATGAGGGCGCTAATTGGTTGACTTGGACGGGTTCATACGCCCTCGGAACACTAGCTGTAAACGAAACGCAAACCATCCTTTTAAAAGGTACCATCGCAACAAATGCCACAAACTTCTTATCAAATACAGCAGTTGTTTCTAGTGCAACATCTGATCCAGATCCAACTAACAATACCGCTAACAGTACCCTACCAATACCAACTGACACTTCCTCAAATGCTGATCTCTCCGTTACTAAAACATCTGATTCCGAAACGATTACACTGGGCGAGGATGTTGTATATAATATTCAAGTTGTTAATAATGGGCCAGACGCCGCTAAAAACGTTACCATTACCGACGTGGTTCATTCAACATTAAAAGATCCAGAATACTCTCTGGACGGTGGTGCAACATGGAGTGCGTGGGATGGCAGCTTAACTCTCGGCGATCTGGGCGCAGGGGCATCCGTAGACGTACTCATTAAAGGCGTTCCTAAAAATGCTGGTGCGACAGCCAATACCGTGATGGTCATCTCCAATACGGCAGATCCCGATACTACAAATAACATCGCTATCACCGACATACCGCTGGCAAAAATGGCTGATTTAGCGGTTGTAAAAGTTTCATGTGACTCATTTGCTAACCCGTGTATGCCAATCCAGTACACGATCGTTGTGACTAATAATGGACCAGATGAGGCAGAAGATGTTATATTACGTGATGAAGTGCCTAAAGAACTACACTGTGTGGAGTACTCCCTTGATAATGGTAGAACATGGCGTAAGTGGTCACAATCGTCGCTAAAACTTGGAACTTTGAAAAATGGAGAGAAGCGAGTTATTCTCTTGAAAGGAATTGTTAATGAAAGCGCACGAGGAAAGGTAGATAATACAGCAAGTGTTCGCTCTAGTACGAGTGATCCAAATCTGGATAATAATACTTTTACTCAGAAAACGCGGATCTTTCAATAACTTGCTTCAATGCTCTTAGCGCTCTCGGTGCTCCCAAGCAGCCACTTAAGTGGATTAGCAATGGCTTTTGCTTGGTGAGTATCGGAAATCTTGGGTTTTTAAAGGAATTCCGACAGTTTAATGTCGGAATTTCTATTTTTTTGAGCAGTTTCCGACATTCTCCCTTCCCGAATGTCGGAAATCTTGGGTTTTTAAAAGAATTCCGACAGTTTAATGTCGGAATTTCTATTTTTTCGGGTAATTTCCGACACTCTCTCTCTTCCCTTCCCGAATGTCGGGATTCTTAGTTTTTTTAAGGAATTCATAAAAGGTAAGCAATAGGAAATCATAAACACGACATTGCCAACGAAAGGAGCATTTTAATGACAGATTTAACTGAAATCTTGCTGCGTGTACTACTAGGCTTTGCTGCCCTCTTATTTCTAATTCGAATAATCGGAAATAAGCAATTAGGACAAATGAATGTTTTTACTTATATTTCCGGAATCGTCATTGGAAGCATGGTTGCAGACACAGTTCTCCATGAAGATTTAAGTATTTGGAAAACTATCATTGGGATAAGTGGCTGGGTTGCTCTGTTGTTTTTGGTTGAAATCGTTAGTTTAAAAAACATAAAAGCCCGCGAATTATTAGATGGTCAGCCGGTCATTTTGATCAAAAAAGGTCGAATCGTCTATGATGCCTTGAAGAAGGAGCGAATGAATATTGATGATTTAACGATGATGCTTAGAACAAATATGGCTTTTTCCATCCTAGATGTGGATTATGCCATCCTCGAGTCTAACGGAGATTTAAGCATTCTTAAAAAACAAAACAAAGACAATGTGACAAAAGAAGACCTGAATTTGGTACTTAAGAAAAAAGAATATTTCCCAACATCGCTGATAATGGATGGTAAAATAATTACTAAAAATCTAATAGAATTGGATTTATCAAAAGACAGATTGACCGCTGTCATTAAGCAATTAGAAATAGAATATCATGATGTGCTATATGCTGAATTACAAGATAATGGAAAATTATACCTGCAATTACACAGTGGTCAAATTCATAATGTTGAATTCTAATCTTCCTCATCCTCGTCGATAATCACCATAGGTAAATGAAATATCCGCGTTATCTCAAAATCATCATCATTCATCTCATTTTAAATAGATATGTAGTTAAATCAGGTGCAGAAATTAACCGCTCCTTGGCAACCTTCCCCACAATCAGCTCGTTATTCTCATCAATTCCTACTACACTTGGCGTTAGAAAATCTCCATATTCATTAGGTATTAAAATATTTTTACCATCTTTAAAGGCAACCACTAAACTATTAGTCGTACCTAAATCAATTCCAATAATCATTTAAAACTCACACCTTGTCTTTATATCTAATTTCAACTCTTCTATAATAATCACAGCCTTCCGTTAACCGACAACACATTATAAGAAAATATGGAGTGTTAAATATAGAATTACTTTTTTTTCAACTTAAATCAATGTATTTTAGTGTTTTAGGAGTATTTTGTCGTTTTTTAGAGAATTTTGTTTGACAATACTAGTACAAATATGTTACTATTCTAACTGTATTATCAAAAACAAAAGGGAGGGTTTTAAAAGATGGAAACAGTTTTAAAATCAATAAAAAAGCACGTTGCTATCGTAGCAGCTTTAGCACTTTTAGTTACAATTTTTTCACCAGCAATAGTTCAGGCATCAGAAGTAGATCAGCTAAGTGAATTAGAAGATCTATTAACGTATGAGCTTGGCGAGGAAAACATGGAGGTTGAATACATTGAGATTTCCGCAGATGAAGTCATCATTGAAGTGGCCGTTGAGGATCCCAATGGTGAAGAATTGCTGACGGCACTCGAATTTACACCTGGAGCTTCATATATGACACTTTTTGTTGAAGCATATAATGATGAAGGTGTTTTAGAGTATTCGGAATTCATTGTTGACCTCAGTGATGTTGAGGATTATGCTGGAGTTGACGGTGAACCACTGGAACTTATCTTTGAGGATGTTGATACTGGTGAGATTTTTGAGTACCATTCAGAATACGGCGTCCTAGCTTGCTTTGGTTGCATCTTTCTTGCTTTAGCCACTGGAACAGTTATTATCGGATCATTGCTTGCTGCTGGAACCGCAGTCGTCGTTGGTGGCGTCGTTCTACTATCTGCTGCCCTAATGATGCTAATGCCTCCTGAACAACCTCCAGCTCCGCCTCCACCACCACCGCCGCCACCTCCTCTACCAAGTGAACCGCCTAGTCAGGGACCTTCTGACCCAAGTCATCACGGTTATCCTTACGACCAAATACCCCCTGATCCTGCGCAAGCTTCTCCTCGGTTAGCATCAACTATCACTTACTATCATTTTGAAGCTGTAAGATATAATGGTGATCTCTTTGTCGGTGCAGGCTTAACCCTTGATGCAGCGGCAGCTCGATTAAGAAATCGTCAAGATACATGGTCAATATCGCAGCAGCATGCACAAGAAGTTGCAGCACTAGCGTCTGGAACATTATTCCTCAGAACGAGATTAAACCCATTTGGACCTTCTAATAATGCAAATTTAGGTCGAATGGATAATTTATACTACGACCACTTCCGACCAAACCCTCGCACAAATAGTTATGCCTTTTTTGGAAATACGCCTACACCTGGTAGAAGAAGATAATTTAATAAATCCAACAAGTCTTTACCGCAATTGATTTAAATCAACTGCGGTTTTCTTATGCTCACTAACTATTGGGCTACATCCTCCATCAAAACAACAATCCGTTCAAAAATGCTCGGATGCGTTGACCTGAAAATCCTAACTAACCTTGGGGGATGTACCTCATTTAAAGCTGTGTCGGAAAGAGTTTGAAATAAGCCGATTCCCGCTTCAGCATCCTGCGTCATCTCTAAAGCAAACTCATCAGCTCGAACCTCAAGCCACCGCGAAATTACATTCGTCGCCGGACTAACAGCAAACAACAGCAGCGACACCGTCAAAATCGCCACCGGAATCCTCCTTAAACTACGATCATCCATTCTGTCAACCACCTTATAAACAATAAACAGCCCACCAAAGGCGAAAGCAACCGCAATCCCAATCCCGATATACACATCATAATTTACATAATGGGCGATCTCATGAGCCATAAGAAACATGATCTCATCTTCGCTCAACCGCTCTAAAGCCGTGTCCCACAGCACAATCCTTGCAGTAGGTCCAACTCCTGTTACATAACCATTAATCGTATTCGTCCGGTCTGACATTTCAACTTCAAATACACTCCCAGCAGATACACCTGCCTCATCTGCCAACTCAAGAATCCGCGCTTCTAACTCAGGATTTTGAATCGGACGAAAATCGCTGTATAAAGGGTCGATTACAACAGGTCTAATCAGCATAAAAAAGAAGGCAAATGGAATGAAGGCTAACCACGCAAAACACCACCATGTTCTCCGAGACATTCGCATCAAAAACATCACACCTTGGATAATTATCATCATCAAAATAAAATCAATAATAAAGTCAATTCCCCTATTCCTCACCCAATGAGATATGCTCATTATTGATGTTCCATAAAACCTAGCCAGCTGATAATTAATAAAACTAAACGGCAACATCACCAAAAAAGTATATAGTGCAAACATGAAATAATACACCATCACTTGGAGCCAGCGCATAGAAATTCTCGTCTTCACAACATCCTCAAAATGCTCCGACAGCCCACCAAAAATAAAGAACAAGACTGCCAACCACTCAAAGGGTGTGGACAGGAAAAATATCAAATGCCTAAGTCTCGAAAAGATTGTGCTAAACTCATATCCACCTGATACCATAAAAGTCGCGGGATCAGCAGCCGTTCCAACATACTCAGAAGGAATACCAATCGGTGCATGATGAAATAAATAATACCACACACAAATCCCATATACCACATATCCAATTAAAACTAAAACCCCTATTTTCTTCATAACTTTACTTCCTCCTCCCACCATTAAGCTTATGCCTAGGCTCTCTTAAACAACCTTTCAATTTCATATTTCGTCAGCTTCACAATAACCGGTCGACCATGGGGACATGTGTAAGGGTTATCACACTTACAAAGTTGGGCTAGCAATTCGCTAACCTCAGCATCGTTAAGATACTGATTGGCCTTAATCGACTTCTTACAACTCATCATAACCGCCACAGCCTCCCGCAACTTAGCAATCGATACTTCGCGGTCTCCGAGTAAAGTATTAATCACAGTTGTCGTTATCGCTAATGCCTCTGGCGCTGCCCAAACTGGAACCATCCTGACAATCAAATCATTCGCCCCAAACTCTTCAACCTGAAAACCGAATTCAATCAACCGTGGCAAATGCTCCTTAACCCTCACTAAATCACCGATTGAAAACGATAACGTAATCGGCACAAGTAGCTCCATATTTTCAGCACCAACAGCTCCAAGCAGCGGATAGTTTCGCTCATACTCGACACGTTCCATCGCCGCATGCTGATCAATAAAAAACAGCCCTTCCTCATTTTGCGCTAACAAATAAGTTCCATGTAACTGACCAATAAAATAAAGCTCCAAACTAGGCTTATTACGTTCAGGTACATCAATAACAACCTCAGGTTTTTCTTGTTTTTCAACCAACGCCCGCGGCTGATCATTTTTTTCAGGGTTCGGATACATTACCTGATGTCCATCCGCCCTGCGCTTTACGCGCTCTCTTTCTTTTTCGACACTATACTCTGAACCAGACGGCTCTCTAATTTCCATATTTTTTGTCGAAGTGTGGTTATTTCCTCGGAAAGTAGGATAATTCCCGAGAGATTGCTTATTCGTGTTGTTTGCTAATAATGATGGTTGATGATGAGGTGATTCTGGCGATTTAGCGGTAGGCTTAGCAAATGTTGGTTCTGGAATATAAGTAATCTTTTTTAAAGCAGTCTGTATTTCTGTTAAAATAAATGATTTTAAAGATTCCTCTTTCGAGAATCTAACTTCAATTTTAGCAGGATGAACATTTACATCAACTAATAACGGGTCAAGATTGATATTAACAACGACAATAGGAAATCGATCCCGCGGTAAATAGGTATGATATGCATTTACAACCGTGCGAACAAGGTCGTAGTTTTTGATGGGACGGTTGTTAACAATTAAGGTAATGTAGTTACGTGAGGCTCTTGTTATAGTTGGGTCGCTGATTAGGCCGGTGATTTTAAAGTCGTCATTTCCGCCTGTAAACGGGTGCATTTTTTTGGCGATATCGAAGCCGTAAATGCGTGAGATGACTGATTGGACATCGGTAGCACCAGGTGTTTTAAATACTTCGCGATTATTGTTTGTCAAAGTAATGGCGATATTCGGGCGTGCCAATGCTGTTTTTGATGTATAGTCGGTAATATGCGAAAGCTCAGTGTTTAAGCTTTTTATATGTTTAAGCCTAGCAGGTGTGTTAAAGAACAGGTGGTTAACTTCAATTTCTGTCCCTTTTCTAATAGCAAATGGTTGTTCTGACACAACATTTCCACCTTTAATGTGAATATAATAGCCCTCGTTCTTGCCATCAGATGTCTTTAGATGAATGTCAGTTACAGCAGCAATCGATGGCAGCGCTTCACCGCGAAATCCTAAGGTGCTAATACGCATAATATCGTGAGGCTGTTTTATCTTACTTGTTGCATGTCGCATAAATGCTAATTTTGCATCGCTTTGGTTCATCCCCGACCCATTATCGATAACTTTAATCTGGTGAACACCACTATCTTGCAAATAAATTTCGATCTTAGTCGCACCAGCATCAATCGAATTTTCAACTAACTCTTTAACAGCAGAAGCGGGACGCTCAACTACCTCACCAGCAGCAATCATATTGGACAACTGGGTGTCCATTACATGTATTTTATTTGTATTCATCTTCTTCACCTACCATCGCAACTTAATCAGCAAGACTTTTGTCCTAATTACTATTGTAATGCAAAAAGATGCTTTTGGCAACAGCTGTTGCCAAAAAACTACTTTATACATGGGAATTGGAAGAACCTTCGTGTATATAAAAATGCTACAATACTCCACACGCGTCCATTATAAATTGGATAATGTGCTATCGCCAAAAAGAAAAGACCAAGCACCTTGCTAGCCTTTTTGCTGTGCGGTGGTACTATGGTGTTAGAGTCCCTTGAATTGGCACAATAGCCAGATTTGAGGGACTTGGCTTTGCTGTGCGGTGGAACTATGGT
>Ga0123355_10012994_pt1 | contig 12930 bp, 7 predicted proteins | sample TergutEmb28metaG_3_FD_89872 | JGI IMG/M metagenome (GOLD analysis project Ga0123355, IMG submission 89872) | Embiratermes neotenicus P1 segment gut microbial communities from Petit-Saut dam, French Guiana - Emb289 P1 | ecosystem: Host-associated > Arthropoda: Insects > Digestive system > Gut ... | reverse complement strand
TCTGGCCATTATCTCCGTAACCGTTCTACTTTGGACATAGGTGTTTTGGGTTATATCGGTATAGTTTAACATAAGGAACACTCTCCCGAAGTCTCGCACATTCCTCCCGGGACACCCCGTATAATGTGAGTTTCTTTCAATATATCTCAAATTGACATTAAATAAATAATATCAACAGTATTGTTTAAGGTACTGAAAAGAAATATTACAGTTTTAAGCACAGAAACATATTTTTACCAGTAAAATTTGCAGAGCCTGTATAAGTTTGGCTGGCTGCTTGAAACTGACAGTGACTTCAGTATCCCGCTCAGTGCTGCCAACTGCCTAAAAAGGACACTGTGTACTCTCAGACGACCACCTAACCCAAAACCAACCTTACCCTCTACAGACTACTTGCCACATGCTTATCACGTGCATGTCTCTAAGATTTTTTGGCATTCTTTACCAAGTACAAAAAGAATGCCTTATGTGGAAACTGTCCGCCTGTGACCTACATAATCAACTAAACAATTTCTTGGACTTGCTTTGAAGTCAGTATAGGAGCTCTGTACAAAAGGTTGTCTAAAATGTGTGAGTCATGTTAAAATCAGACCAGTGGCACACTTTACTTAAGAGGGCAAATTAATATCTGCTTGTACTTTCTACATTTCATGACCAATTCAGGTGACATTTCACATAGGAGACCTATGATGATGTGAAGCAATTATGAGTATTGTGGAAACTGGTGTTATAATGCCATTCCTTACTGAGGGACACACATTCTGTACTTTCCAAACTTAGTGGCAAATTTGGGTGAAATCTGTTATGAGATGCTGTTCAGAATTTGTGAATATCATTAATAATGGTTCTGGGCAGGTATTACTATTCTTATGTGAGTATATAAAATCAAATTTACAGGTGTACAGGAACACCATGCCACATTTTGAAGTAAAGGCCATCTTGGAGAAGCCTGTGTGCTACAATGAGGAGTACATAATTTGCATTCTTGTTCTGAGGTGCTGACAAACACTGGCATAATTCTGCTGGGCTCACAGTCCGCAGACACGTGACACAGTGTTCTGGCATGATCTGCAGTAGTCATGTACAGTAATGATTTTCCTTGTTTCACACAACACTGCCACACATTTTGCTCTTGCCTGTACATCCCAAATGCTCAGCATCATTTAACTAAATTACTATATTGTGAACTCCACATGGTATTACTTCAAGCTATAACTTGAATTCTCAGAAGATGAGTCTGTCATGCAGGATCTGAGGATCTCAAAGCAGTGTTGTTGAATGTGCAAGTCTTCCTGAATGTGGCTGTCAGTGGGTGACCAGTTCTCACCCCAGTGACAAAGCATAACAAAACAGAAGAACTAAACCTTTGAGTCTTGTCATAACAGCAGCAGTTAGTCACATGCCATGTTATCTACACAGTATGGAGACACTCAAATCTGGTACTACTGGAGTTGACTTGTGCAGTGGATTTCCACTGACCCCTACATGCCCTCCCATCCTCTCCTACCTCGAGACCTGAAGCTCGAATCGGGTTGACTTTGTTTCTGTCTTCTGTAGTATGAGCATGTTTCAAAATCTGGTCTTGGCTCTGGCACCAAAATAGGGTTTTAGTAAGCCACGACAATGTGGCATGGTTCCTACTCCAGTGTGTAAGGCATCCCCCTCCCCAGGTAGTACGTATGTGTCATTATTTTGTTATGAGAACACCGGGGCAGTATTGTGTGTGTGTGTGTGTGGTGCTGCAGGTTAATATGTGGCACACCAGCTTATGTATGTGTTGTGGTGCTGCAGGTTAATATGTGGCACACCAGCTTATGTATGTTGTGCAATGTACAGGTTAATATGTGGCACACCAGCACAAGTTGGCTGTATTTACTCCATTACCTAATGCTGTCAATACACTTTCTTGACACACTGCTACACTGCCTTGTGCTGTTTCCTTACAACTGGTCCTTACACCCTCATGCTGATAGCAGTGCAGTCACAAAGTGGACAGTCCAGTCAATAACAGATCACACCACATATTTAGCATCAAATGATAAACCATAATGTGACTGTGGGTTATTCCATTATTTGCCAAGAAGTAAATCAGACAAATTCTCACTGAGGAGAGCTGGTGTTCCTTGTGAGATTGTTGAAATTAATTTGATCTCTTATATGTGTAAGTAAACTTTTCTGTGATGGAAAGAACATCTCTGTATATATTTTGAACATGTCACACAATCTTGCTCAGAATCTAAGAAACTGACAACGGGACTGTCATTCACTAAAACATGAAGAAAGAATCTGGTGGAAATGTAAGGAATCCTTATAAAATATTCACATATACATCTGACACTACACAAAGTGCAATATAATGTTCCCTACCATTTTAACAACTCCCACTACATTATCGAAGTACATATTTGTATCAGGCTACAAAAGTAACACACAATGATCATCACCTTCTTATTTCCTGTTCTCCTTCCAACCTGGATATCAACTGGGTCCAATTTCCCTTTCTGAGGAACAGTCTTCTCACCAGAAAAAGTCATCTGATATGAGCGACTCATTCGTCCTGTGATCAATCCTATCAGATCTTCCCATGAAACAGCTACTGTGTTTGGATTCTGGATAGCGTCTTGAAGCACAGTATTGACTTGCACCATGCTAAAAGCAAAAGTGTCTTAAGTTCACTGAATGCTGGAACTACTTGGCCCAAAACCTTTTAGTCTTTTCATGTGCTAACAAAGAACTGTCTTCAATTAAACCAACACATAATGCAGTAGCTATCATACACCAAATCATGCTGTTTGACTAACATCCTCATGTGTTCCGGCACTCAATGTTGCCGCTGTCGGGGAGCACCCTCTGAAATGTTCACTTCTCAACACATCAGTTGGTTTCAAATATCTGTTGCGTCGGAGTATTGGTCCAGCATGATTCGGTATACGGCAGATAGTGCACTGTTGGTTTAACTGAAGACAAAATAAAGTGTGAACATAATGCATGGTATGTACAATATTATTATTATTCAGGTGATTAATTCAAGGACATGGCCAGGACATGTGACATGTAAGGGGTACAGCAGAAATGCATACAGCATCGTGGTGGAGAAACCTAAAGGAAGACCACTTGGAATAGCGGAAGGCACAGATGAGTGGACTGTATCAAAATGGATCCTAAAGAAACATGATGGAAGAGTGTGGACTGCATTAATCTGGCTCAGGATATGGACAAGCGGCAGGTTCTTGCGAACAAAGTGATAAACTTTCAGGTTCCATAAAATAAAAACAACTTATGGATTTGCTGAGAACTCATCTGTAATAATTAACCAACAACTGACCGATCTTTGTATTTACTCACTCATATTACATTACCACTTAAGGATTCCTCCGCCATTTGGGATGACGATACCAACAAGGACCAAAATATGCAAGATTCCTTAATGTTTTAATGTAATGTCATTGGGTAAACACAAAGACTGTGTGTTTCTTGGTTGATCAATCATTAACAATGCATGAAGTGAATTACAAAATTTGCCGAGGATGATCAGCTTCTCACGGAGCACTCTGCTCGCAATTGGTCGGTCTCATCCTCATGGTACTTCATGAGTAAAAGCAGCAAAAACCACAGTCATATAAAAAAATGCTCAAAATTAGCAGGTCAAGCTAAACGGTATTTTGCATACTTGAAAATCAAAGCATACTGAGTGGAGATAATTGAAACAAAGGAAGATTTAAAACTGTTAGAAGTTTCTGGGAGACAGAGCAAGGGGGGAAGAATATATGAAAGACAAAATTAATCAGTTGGATAGAACATTAAGGCAAAATAATAGTATAACTCTACAACACGGGTCTCCAACCCGTGGCCCGCCAGCCTGTATCGTGTGGTGCACAACCACATGTGTATACTGTGTATATACCATAAAAAGTACATAACAATTCAGGCAATTCGGTATACCACATACTGTTATTTTTCCACATGCAGCCCACAACCCGACCTGCAATAAGCGGTGTGGACTACTGCCATAAAAAGGTTGGAGACCCATGTTCTATACAGACATGAATCAATTTAAGAAGTCATGAACCTAGTACATAGCTACTAGAAGATACGAATAGCAATCTATAATATTTTGAATGGGTGAAAAATTCCTCATCAGCCTTCAACTATACGTAGGGTCCAGATGTTGTAAACAAACTGCAGTGCATATAACTGGGCAGTTACAATCACGGCGACTAGTTCCTTCGGGAGTCAAACAGCTATTGACAGGTGCTAAACTCTTGAGTACTGATCAACAGACTTCATCCAACAGAAGCAAAAAACACTCATCTCGCACAAAAGAAAAAGCAATGTGCAAAGGACAAGCAAGAACAGTGTTCATTTAGCAACAAGAAAGGCAACGTACTTATAATGTAACATTCTGGCAAACTTGCATAAACACTGTTGTTGTGCAAAATGTGCAATGTATTATATATTCTGAATGTGTCTGTGGCCTTAGTCAGCCAGCATGCAAAGCACATGCACTGTATCATATTGTTACCTGTGGCCTGTCTGGCTATACCAAATTTTTCCACATTATCTCATAAACAACACAATTTTTGGAAAAACATTACTGAACACAAAATGTGTGTTTTGATTTTCTCTACAAATTTTGAATGCAACATTTATCATTCTAAAAAAATTCAGAGTGATATTATCATGAATGTGCATAGGTCTTCACACAAAGTACCTGTTATTCTTGTTGGATTTTAATGGACTTGAATTTTCTTGACAGATTTTCAAAATAATACACAAATATCAAATTTCATAAAAATCCATCCAGTGGAAGCTGAGTTGTTCCATGTGGATGGCCGGATGGATGAACACACAGACATGACAAAGCTAATAGCTCCTTATTGAAATTTTGTGAAAGCGCCTAGAAACTGTCCACGTTTATGTTTCAAACATCCCTACCATTCTGTGCAAGATGCAACTGAAATGTCCTTGTAAATTCATAACACAACATAAGTAAAAAGGACTCACCTTTTCTTCATTGGGTCCTGCAACTTTTCCATTTTAACATAATCAGTAACATGTTTACGGACATCCGCCAAAGTCAAGTTGTCCCCTTTCCTGCAAAAGAATCAAGCATAAATTAATGTGGGCACGTCACTCACCTCAGAATTACAGTTTGCCTGTACCTACAGCTCACACTGTTGGCCACTTCATGCCGCACCAACGTCAACTAGTTCACTAGTTCTGCAGCCAGCTTCAGTATAATTCCTTTATTCTGACACCCACAGGACTGGACAGGTGTCAGTACCAAATATTCCGTATTATCAGACAGTACTTAATTTTGAAGCCAGCCTTCTGAGAATTTGCATTGGTCAGTTATCTTCACTTTTTCATTAAAAAACTTAGCTTCTTTAATTATCATAGGCCCAGTCACAGGTTTTCCTTCCAAACACACTGCTGTCAACCACTTACACAACATCTTAACCAACTGCACTAATTTAGGCTGTTTCAATGTCTGTCACTTGAGAAGGCCCTTGACACTTCACCTTCATGTCATAAATAATTGTCACTGGTCCTTTTGTTTCCTTATATCATGGACTGTTGATGATCCAATGATGCATGAAGGCACAACTACAATTTGGTATTTGCCACCTTCCAGACCCCTAATTATTTCAAAATTCTGAGGGACTGTTAATGTAACACATTTTTTTTTTTTGCCAGTAGTACCTTGTTCACTCACCTCAAGATCTTTTGAAGCCATTATAATAGTCTGATTGGCCCAATAAAGTCCAGATAAACACAAGACTCAATCATGCAATCAGCTACTGATGGCACAATTTCTGGCTGTAGCTCACAGAAAATCCAGCCTTGGAAATATCTTGCTCAAGTGTTGAACTGTCAGGATTTCTGGATTATCAGCAGACATATTAAAGGAGTTGTATTGTCTACATATTTCAACCAAGCAATTTGGGGCCCTGAAAAGTACCATCTGTCTCATTTCCTGTTCACTGCTCCCACTGACCCAGACCATGCTCTAGCCCCTCTCCCTCAACCATAGGCCTCAGTAACCAACTGCACGTATGCCCTAAAAACTTTCTCTTCTGTCTCACTGCAACCCTGACAAAGGAGACAGTAGAGTCCTCCAAAATGTTGGCAACACAGCCCGGTGACACTGCAATGCCACTTCTTGAGAAGCTAACAGTTCCTTAGCTGGTAAAGAAATTCCCCACATTTCATGGAACCCAAACGTGCACTGCCATGTTCACAGCATGCCACCTGTCACTGTCCTTCATCACATCAATCCAGACCATGCCCTCCCATCCTATTGCAGTGAGACATACTTGATTATTATCCTCCCATCTATATGTGTGTCTTCCTTTTGTCAGGTTTCCCCACCAAACCCTGGCATGAATGTCTCTTCTCCCCCCGACATGCCACATGCACCACCCAACTGATTCTTCTTAATTTGATCACTCTAATAATGTGTGGTGAGAAATACAAATCATGAAGCTCCTCACTATGCTATTTTCTCCAGTCCATTGTTACTTCCTCCCTCTCAGGCCCAAGTATTTTCCCTAGCACCTGCAGACCCACAAACACAGGATCAACATTGATAGTATCAAGTAATGAGTTTACCTCAAAATATACTAATGTAGGAGAACGACATGGGTGTGTGATGTGCTGTAAAATACATAAATAATGCACCATCTGAAAACAATGCATGTATCTCTGGCAAGTGTGATGCACAAAGGCTGCAGTTACAAACAAAACTAGACCTGACAGCTACCAATGAAAAGCAACGTTGCCAACGAAGTGCCATATTTAATTGCACAAAGAATTGCAAAGAACAGCAGAGTTGACCCTCTGATGTGCTAAAGACAGAATAACTGTTCTGAGAGGGCAAGATTATTTAACCAATTACAGACAGAGATCTGACGCTGCGTTGCTAGGTTCATAGCTTCAGACATTTCACAGAACTGTAGTGGCTTCATCTCCAGAGTCAAGGTGGCTAAAAAGAGTCCTTCTTCCACTCCCTTCTGTTTGAAGATGAAGGTACTAACTTAGTTCAAAATATTCAGAACTATGAGTCTAGAAACAGAACATCACATTCCAACAGACCTGAATCTTCAACTGCACTGCTGTGGAAGCCTCAGATCTCACCAATTGTAGCCAATCTGTCAAATGACACAATTAAGTATAGCATTCAATACATGTCATACCTATGTTACCATAAGTATCTATCAGAAATAAAAAATTATGCAAGTGGTTTGTTCAGCATACAATTTCAAGCATTTTTACATGCTACAAGGATTCTTTCTTGTTCACCCACAGCACAAAGAATTTCATTCATTTAAACATAAACTTTGTTTATAAAACTGCAGCTTGTCATCATGCAGGCAGTCTTCTTAGTCCTGCCTTAATATGTGTAATAAGTTACCTATTTTTATTTTCATCTGGTATTAAGCAAAGAAAAATAAATGGAAGACCCTGGAAGTGATGCAAGTAAATACAGTAACTGTTACCATACTTCTGATTAGGGGTGGCGCCAAATAACCAAAAGACACAAAAAAATTGCACTTTTAAATTACACATGTTGCCCACCCAAGTGCAAACATTAAATGATCAATATAAATATGGCACACACGAAGTCTAAATCTGACATGATTACTATGGACAAACCTTAAAAGATAAACGTGGTTACATTACTTACCGAAGTCCAAAACTATAAAAGAGTGGAAGTACTGCAGCAGTCACAGTGTATAACTCCACAACTGCAGGCTTAGCTGCAGTGTTAGACAATGCACACATCTGTCCCACAGTCTCTGATGACTCTTCTGTGTCTACAAACTCCTTCAACCTTGGATGTTTTGTATTGACAGTCATTATACTTTCCACACCTTTTGTTAGTTCCCTCACTTTTATTATATCTAAGTTCTCCATAGCACTCAGAAACTTTGATAATTTTTTGTAACTTGACCTTTTCAAATCCAGTTGTTTTCCTGAAGGGCAAGCTGGTATCATATGCAACTTGTAAAAATTACTTGTCAGCAGTGGAAATTCTACTTTTTTCGCAGTAGTTTTCCAAGCTTTCAAGAAACAGTACTCCAGCAATTTGTCCATACTTTCTTGAGGGTTTATATCCAATTTGGGAGCCTCACCCCCAGCCACATTCTCTTGATAAACTGCACCACACTCTGAGACCTCTGTAATGCCAAGTTCTTCTGATTTGTCTTCACCAATTACATCCAAAACTAAGTCTCTGGCACTGTTACATATATGTTCAACTGTGCTTTCCTCAAAGTTACTTGGCTGACTAATGCTTGATGTCAAAGTGTCACTGTCACTCACTGTTTCACTCTTCATGCTGCTTGCAGATTCAGGTACCACAGAAATACCATCATCCACTGAAACTGAAGATATATCCACATCAACCTCGAAACCAGATGGAGGTCCTAGTTCAGGGATTGTAAGTTTAGTACCATATGACCACAGTTCATCACCAACAAGGTGTAAGATTCTCACTGCTTTGCCATGCTGTGCAGCCATGTACATATCAAAACTTGATAATGCTGTCAATCCCACGGCGACTGGAGCTTTATTTGTCATCATGTTTATTGCAACTGCCTCCCCTTTCTGCAATTTCCCATATGCTCTGATATGTAACTGTCCTTTCAGAACTATGCCAGGCAGCATGAGGTCTGCACCTGCAGCAAGTCTGTCAAAAACTTGAGGCCATATTGTGAAAGAGGGCAATATACTAGGAAAGGACCACAGCAAACATACTGTTGGGTACATCTTCTCTCCCAGTTCAAAGATCAGAGGCAGTTTCTGAACACAGTACACAATCACCAAATCACCACTATGTGTAACAATTTTTATAGCACTTATCACTTCCTTTGGTGGAAAGAGAACTTGCAGGTCACTCTCAGAAAGCTGTGGAAATTGTTTCATTACTTCTTTTCCAATTCGCTTCCTGGGGGCAAAAGAGAAGACTGTTTTACTGACATACCATCACTACTGCACAGCAGTGTCAACAGTTTGTGCAAACTGCAAACTGATACTCAGGAATGTTAACTTTCACGACCAGTTCCTACAAATCAACATGAAATGACATGCTTTGTTAAGTTGGCTTCCCCCACCCACCTGCCACTGCACAAATCATTCTGCTCTTTCATTACGTGAGATTAACTCTGACCATGAATGTGACTCACCATCCAACATGTAACGCAATGTGACTCACCATCCAACATATAACGCAATGTGACTCACCATCCAACATGTAATGCACAATGTGACTCGCCATCCAGCATGTAACACAATGTGACTCACCATCCAACATGTAACACAATGTGACGCACCATCCAACATGTAATGCAATTTATGCTTCCAGCAGTGGCAACATTCTTTTAAAAATAAACTAAGATACTTTCTGAGGTTATTGCATATTTTATTACTGATATCTCATAAAATTATTGGAATCATATATGCATTTTATATTGAAAATGGATTCAGCAAGTTTATGACAGTTGTACCAATCCCACTGAATGACAAATACTGAATCTCTATTGTACTGCTGTTATGTGGCCTTCAGCACATGATCCATCAACTAAAGTGCAAGCACTCATCCTCATAAAATCAGTTTTCGGCCTTTATTAGGAATTAACAGGAATTAAAACACTAAAACAAATATCAAAGCAACAGGCCACTGTACTACTTGTGTAATGCTAAGCACATTATTATATTTCATGTATCAGCTATATGTGATGTGCTGTACATGCGAGTTTCAGCACTTCCCAATCATCAACCTTGATTGCATCCTTCTATTCATCCACCAATCCAACCTGACAGCCACCTATTACTCTCTTTCTCTTATAATTATTGTAAAACCAGGGCATTGCAAAAGTATAAAGCCTAAACAAAATTTCAGAGTTTAGAATACTGCCAAAACAACGGTAGCAACACAAATATGAAGTTACTCCAGTCTGTGTTAGTACAGGAGACATGATGTACAAGGCCCCAGCATCAACTATTAAGCATGGGTAAAGTCTCCCCACCTCAATGGAAGAATCTTAATATATAATTCAAAATGCTCATACCAGACAACAATGAATACAGCACGTTTGCTTTATAATGAAAATACACCATTTGTTAGGAATAAAACTCAACCAAAGAAAACTTAGCAGGCCTAAGAATACATATACAAATTAACACACGTACACGACAGCGGCTGCAGCATCTATTTCAGTGAAAAGACAAATCCACCACCTTAGTATTTCCGTATCTTTCCAGCATACGGACTGCGGATTTTGCAAAGTTCCAAAATCTACCACCTTCCACCACTGTTATATCCCGTCCCCCGCACACACAAATCAGAAAGGTGTACCCCACTGGCTCATTTACAACAAGAAATATGATAATACATGTTATATCACCAGTGGAACGTTTTAAAACTCCCGGACAATGAAATCAATATTCCCACGCAACGTTATACCACAGCGACAAGTATGGCTGTCCTAGGTCGGTACCCACTTCCTTGGGGGATCCAATACAAGACAATATTTACTAGTACTGCAACAAAATATTATATCAAAAGATCGCACATAACATGTCTGCTTGTTGGTCGTCAAAATTAACCAAACTGATTCCGACTACGAATGTTTATACTCCAATTTGTAACAAAAATTTTACCAACCTTTCCGATCCTTTTAACTGAGTGTTGGTCTTTATGCGAAACGGTTTGTGGAACATCTTGCATTCCTCGTACTACTGGTAAGTAAAATGGAGATAAATATTTGGAAAGCCTTGATTGGATCTGTATACAGTAGTGGACTCCACAAATGTCACATCAGCATGCGTTATTTGATAACCTGGAACATTGAAACATGATGGCGGTAGTCGTCACTTGTAGACGAAGTACGAAATCAAGTGAAGAACTTGATACGTGACTAATCAAGTTCAACTTCCAGAGAATAAAAATTCATTATCTGAGTTGATCCCTGCATTAATGAAAGAGATTTCCCTTTTATTTACATTTGTATTTTTATAGATTTGCCTCCTTTATAGTCTGAATCTGACGTAACATGAAACAGCTAGCTTTGGTATTGACTAGTACAACCGTAAGGTATTGCAGTATGCGATATTTGGCAAACTTGATTTTCCCTGCTATTGAATGCAGAGTTTCCTTGTTTTTACCACATTTGCTTTCAAAACAGTATTCAGAACTGCAGCTATGAACCAATTCTATGGGTAGTACCTATTTGAATAATAATGTAAATGAGATGTGTTCTCCTAATAAAACTGCATGTTTATGTCAGAACTACATTCCTATTACATATTTTTAATATCTTTGGGTTACAATCATAATTTTTCATACTTTAAACTATGTGTTTTGTGAAGAGGGTAGATCAGTTTACCTAGAGATTGGGCTATGATTTTTGGAAATACACTTGAAATCAGCCAGGCCAATGTGTTCCTCAAGACTCATGTTAGTCTGCCAGTTGAAAGCCATAAAACAGGTCAGAAACATTTTTTCTCTACCTTTCATTCACTATAATCTAGTAGTGCAAAACAGACTGTAAACATGAACTGTGCATTTAACATATCAAGGCTAAAAATAACTCCCATACAGTTAATCATATTAGCTATTTACAGGTCACCTTCAGGTAACTTTACCAATTTTTTTGAAGAACCTAGACAGTATTTTGAACACATGGTATAGTAATAAAATTGGATTTGTGATATGTGGTGACATAAATATTAACTATTTAGAAAACTGTAAGAAAAGGCAACAATTAGATTCACTATTACAAACCTATAACCTAATAGGAACAGTATGATTTCCTATGCAGAAATCAAAAGCATCTACTACAGCTAATGATAACATATTCATAACAAGGACTAAAAATTATATTATAAATCACCATATCAATGGGCTTTCTGATCACGAGGCGCAGATAATAATGAAAGAAAAATATTGTTCTTACAAAACAAATAAATAATATCACCACAAAGAGGGACATCAATGACCAAAGTATACTGGAATACCAATTATTACTAAATCATGAAAATTTGGAAGAAATTTTTATGGAAGATGATGCTAACACTTTTTTCAATAAATTTTTAAATATATATTTAAGGATTTTTCACTCTTGCTTTATTAAGAAACATACAAACTTCAATATAATTTCTAAACCTTGGATAACCAAAGGGATGCAAACCTCTTGTAATCAAAAGAGAGAGTTATATCTGAAGTTGAGGGATAATAATGAAACGGAACATAAGTTATATTACAAACACTACTGCAAAATATTATCTAAAGTTATAAAGGAAGCAAAAAAACTGCATTATAAAGAAGTTATTAGTAAGTCAAAAAATAAAATGAAAACCACATGGAATATCATACATAAAGAAACAAGTAAATTAACTAATGGGAATAATATTAAATCATTAAGAATTAATGATCATGTAGTATATAACCAAATAACCTTTGCAAACGAACTTAGTAATTACTTTTTAAACATAGCAGGGAGTATTAGTCACAAAAGAATTAATGAAAAAGAAGAAGAGGCAAGTCCACTACAAAATTTATTTAAATACTTTAATCAGCCATTCGAAGACATAAGTTGGCCTTACACCTCTGCAAAAGAAATAAACAAAATAATAGACTCACTAAAGGATAAGAATTCCAGTGGGTATGATGAAATCTCAACAAAAATCATAAAAATAAGTAAACCTTTTATAATCTCTCCCTTAATAAATATATGTAACAAAATGCTTGCCCAAGGTATTGTATTGTATTGTATTTTATTATCTTTCCTTGGATCCTCATCAGATTACAAAATCCATGGATATGGAAATAGTCAGTTATAATAATAATAAATGTACATCATCGTTAAAATTCTACTACAATATTATACAAATACAAAATTAATTCAATATCATTAATACATTCAG
>Ga0123355_10012993_pt1 | contig 12930 bp, 11 predicted proteins | sample TergutEmb28metaG_3_FD_89872 | JGI IMG/M metagenome (GOLD analysis project Ga0123355, IMG submission 89872) | Embiratermes neotenicus P1 segment gut microbial communities from Petit-Saut dam, French Guiana - Emb289 P1 | ecosystem: Host-associated > Arthropoda: Insects > Digestive system > Gut ... | reverse complement strand
TTCTCCGTCTTGATAGAAATAGTTAATGTCTTTGGCTTGTAGGAAGGTCATGGTGTATTCTCCTCTCAGGTTTAGCTACATCATTATCTTACGCGGATTTAAGCGCAAGATGTAGAGCATGGGGATAATGGTAGATACGATGACTGTACTTATAGCTGCTGCAAAGAAGATAAGGATAGTTGCAGCGTTAAGTGAAACATTGTAGGAGGCAAGGATTTCTTCGGGGGAAACTTCAGACCTTATTCCCAACCTATCGAGCGGTCCGCCCCAGCTCATCCCTCCATTCATATTTTGTGCAGCACTTAGCTCTGCTGCAAGCATGCTTTCTGAAATATTTGCAGCCACAATATTGCCCACAAACAAAGAGAGCACAACTGCAAGTAGCGCAACAACCAAAATTTCAAGCATAACTTGCACTGCCACCTTTATTCTACCCTCACCAATGGCTAGATATATGCCTATCTCTCTTCTGCGCTCACGAATAAACAGGGTGATAAGCAGACTCAAGATTAGCACTGAGGCAGCGACGGCTATTATCAGTATGATATTTGATAAACCACTAAGAGAGTCCAAAGACGAAGTAGCATCAGCACCAGAGTGACTGCTAGCATCCAAAACCGTAAAAAAATCTGGGGTCATATCTTCAACTGCTGTTCTAAACGCAGGAATATCGTCTGGAGTATGCAAGCTGTAGGTGTTCATATGCCAGATAAGATCCTCGACAGAACTTTCCTCATGCCATTCAGCATCAGGTTCCATTTCTATAGATTGCTCTATTTCCCAAACAGTGATTGTCTGAGCAAGGGTATTGGGTACATAGATGCGATTTTCTAACTCTATCGTAAGTGCTTCACTTGCCCATTCGTCACCTATGTCTATTTCTGCAGACGGTCTAAAAATCCCCACTATTTCAAGATCGTAGGCACGCTCTGCATAAATATTTTCCTCTGTATAGAAGCTTTCATCAACATCATGTACATCTCGCCAATCCCAGGCAATGCTTCTCAGGTTCATAGTAGAGCCCACGCCAAGGCCGTTCGTTTGAGCAAAATTTTCTGAAACAATGGCCACAGTGGTGAGGTTATCAAGTTCAACCTGGTTAAACAGTCTACCCTGAGCTACCTCTATGACCCCTTCACGAATTTCGACAGGTTCAACATTTTGAAGACCCGCAAGTTGAAACTGCTCGTAGTCACCAAAACCACCACCCCACATCCTCACATCGCTATCTTGATTTTCTGGGGCATACAATTCAATGTCTGTGCTAAACAGTGCAGCCCCTACAGAAATATCATACGACTCTACATAGGGCAGTGTTCCAATTTCAGAGAGGCGATCTACAGAGAGAACCCACTCTTCAAGCTCAGGCCATTCCCCTGTGGCGTTAGCAACCTCTTCCATGGCAGCATGGTCTATATCTACGGTAACTACGGAGGGAAGTGTTGCACGCACGTTAGCGTCAGTATTCTGTATTGCCTGTCTTACTGAAATGGCACCAGATATAACGCAACCTAAAATAAAGACAATGACTAAAAGCAGAATTGTTTTTCCGAGGTTTCTCGATAAGCTGGCTAGTGTCCTACTGAATAGACCCATAGTATCACCCTCATTCAAATACGCTCAACACAAATATGTGTACTTTGCCCACTTTCATCTTACACTATCCCTGACAGAGCTTTAGATATCTGCCTCGCTTATTGGCTGCCGTGTCGTCAAAATGCAAAATGCTCAAAGGAGGACTACAAAAAGCCCCAGGTCAAAACCCGGGGCTTCAGAAACAAAATAGCAGCGGAAGTCTTATTATAAGACTTCGCTTAGGGGAGTGTACTCCATACCGTGCTCGCGAGCCACGCACTCATACACTATCTTGCCCTCTATTACGTTTGCTCCTCTGGCAAGAGCATCGTCGTCTTTCAGTGCCTGCTTCCAACCCTTGTTGGCAATGTTTAAGCCATAGCGCAGTGTTGCATTATTGAGGGCGCGCGTTGAAGTATTGGGTACTGCGCCTGGCATATTTGCCACACCGTAGTGCAAGATACCATCTACAAAGAAGGTCGGATCAGCATGAGTGGTTGGCGTTGAAGTTTCAATGCAGCCACCTTGATCAATCGCAACATCTACTAGAACTGAAGCTGGCTTCATCAAGCTGAGCATATCACGTGTTACTAGCCACGGGGCGCGTGCACCAGGGATGTAAATCGCACCAATAACTAGGTCGGCGTGAGGCAAGACCTCTAGCAGGTTGCCACGTGATGAAAACAGAGTTGTAACCTTGTTTTCCCAAACATTATCAAGATAGCGCAGGCGGTTTAGGTTAATGTCCATGATAGTAACCTGGGCACCCATACCCTTTGCAATGTATGCTGCACTAGTACCTACAACTCCCCCACCTAAGACGATAACGTTTGCTGGGGCGACTCCGGGGACTCCGCCCATAAGTACGCCGCGACCACCGCAAGGCTTTTCTAGGAAGTGCGCACCGACCTGAGTCGCCATGCGTCCTGCAACTTCAGACATAGGAGCAAGCAGCGGCAATGAACCATCAGGTAGCTCGACAGTTTCATAAGCAATGCAGATTGCACCTGATTTCACGAGCCCTTCGGTTTGAGGAAGGTCGGGGGCAAGATGCAAATAGGTATAAAGAATTTGGCCTTCACGCAGCATTTCAATTTCGCATGCCTGAGGCTCTTTTACTTTGATGATCATGTCTGCACGCTCAAACACTTCTGCGGCAGTATCTACAATTTCACAGCCAACTGCAAGATATTGGTCGTCAGGAAACGACGATCCAAGACCTGCACCCTTTTCTACGATAACAGCGTGACCATGTCCAACATAGTCAGCTGCTGCACCAGGAGTCAATCCAATTCGATATTCATTGTTTTTGATTTCTGCTGGTACCCCAATAATCATGTGCTTCCTTCTTTCATCGCGCGGCCTAAATTACACTACTACTTACATATTACACACTTACATAAAAACACACTTGCTTTGTCACACTCAAGCTTTATTATCGCATGGACTAGGACAATTCCCCGCCTCTTTGCAACCCTGTCCTACAGATGACTGTGAGGCACATCCAGTTGCTGCAGTAGCCACCGCAGCTTTGATCGCGTCCTCGTCGGCATCGCTTGCACCCTGTGCATCCTCTTCAATAGTCATAACAGCAATCATAGCTGCAGTTGCGCCTGCTGCAGTTGCAGCTTCAAAAAAGATAGTATCTTGGGAATAGTCGCGTCCCATAGTCTTTATGTTCAAGCCGCGCAAGGCAGCTTCGTCATAAAAGGGTTCTTCAAGTTGAAAGGCCATATGCCCTACAGGATTGGGCATCTGGTCCAACTCTTCTTCAACAAGTTCACGCACAGGACAATCTTTGCCCATGAAAGGTATCGCAATAGTTGCTGGCGCTAAAGCCACGCGGGAAAGTGCCGTCAAAGAATGATGGCTGATTCCTAGGTGCCTGTCGCGCGCGTCAGCCTGAGACATGCGCAGGCAAACTACAGGATTTCCGCCCAGGGTCGCTGTAGCATTGATGATTTCTCCCTGAGTGACCCCTCCGTGACCAAAAGGTGTTCCCGTACCTGCAAGCCCTGGTCCAATGCCTGCAATGACAACATCACAACCGCCTATATGAACGGCTGCGAGAAGACCCGAGTGCAGATTAATTGCTTCAATCTGCCCGCCAAAAGCCTGTCCCGTCGAAACGGTGACATCGATCAATCCTGCAGAGACAGCATCTGCAAGAACCTTTGAGAGGTTTAGCGCAAGCGCAGCAGAATCATCCATGACGTAAGCTACGACAAGGCTGGGCATGGCTTTTTTCACTGCTGCGGCAACCAGAGGAACCTGGCTGTGCAGGCCACAGCAAACCACGGGAACGCCCTCGAGACTATCGCGGGTTTCCATAATCTTATGATAGGGGGATTCCTGAGATTCAACGCAAAGGACGTTAAGCTGGTGTGGCGTGTAACGTAGCTTCATCAAATGTCCAGCTTCTGGCGTCATCGCCTCTTCAAAGTGGACATCTGTGTCGCCGCCTTCTGCCCCCTTTGTACTGGCGACCACAAAGTGTACGCCCCCTGTGCCCAGATTCAGGTCAAGTGCAGTTGTATTAAGCAGTACGCGGTCCCCTGCTGCAATAGTCCCCGTAAGCTCAGGATAAGAAATCGCCCGTGCCTGACCTTTGCGCCCATCGACCTCTACAAGAAGCTCGCTATAACCCTTGCGCTGCGAACCTTCTTGTTCGGCCAGTTGCAGCACTGTTCCCCAGATTAATCTCACAGATATATACCTTTGCTCTTTCTAGATTAGCGTGATTTTTTATGGTTGATAGCGGCACTTACAAAGCTTGCAAAAAGTGGCGCGGGACGCGCTGCACGGCTTTTAAATTCGGGATGCCCCTGCGCCCCAACAAACCACGGATGTGTATCGCGGGGCAGTTCTATGATTTCAATTATTTCCCCGTCAGGTGAAATCCCAGAAAATACAAGTCCTGAGTCTTCTAGGTGACTGCGGTATTCACTGTTGATGCCGTGACGGTGACGATAGCGCTCGCTCGCCTCAAGGCTACCGTAGGCTTCATGCGCTAAAGAGTTCGGGGTAATTTTTATATCCTTTGTACCTAAACGCATGGTACCCCCCGTGAAATCAGAGTCTTCTTTGCCTGCCAAAGGATGAACGACAGGATAACGTGCATCTTGATCGTATTCATAAGACCCTGCGCCTGTCATCCCTGCGACATTGCGGGCAAATTCAACGACAGCCATTTGCATCCCTAGGCAAATCCCAAAGAAGGGAACTTTATTTTCGCGTGCATAGCGTGCAGCCGCTTTCTTGCTTTCAGTTCCCCGTTGACCAAAGCCACCTGGCACTAAGATACCGTCAAAACCTTCTAGGGCAGCAGCCATATCTTCTGCATCAATACCGCCTGCATCAACCCATTCAAGATCGATCACATGGTCATGATAGACAGCCGCATGATGCAAAGCCTCGGTAACAGAGAGATAGGCGTCAGGTAGCTGGACATACTTGCCCACCAAAGCAATGCGCAGCGTGTCGCTAAGCTCGCGTTCTTTTTCAATGAAATTCGTCCAAGCACTGATGTCAGAGGCTCCCAAAGCCATACCAAAGCGCTCGAGCACTTTTGTGTCAAATCCTTGCGCTTGCAAGTCGCGCGGAACGAGATAAAGAGACTCGCTGTCAGCAGCGGTCAGAACACGTTCTGTTTCAACATCGCAAAACAGGGCAACCTTATCAAGAAGGCTTTTTTCAATTTCGCGGTCGCAACGACAGACAATAAAGTTAGGATGAATACCCTGACTGCGCAATTGCTGAACACTGTGCTGCGTAGGCTTAGTTTTCATTTCATGCGAGGCTTCTAGCCAGGGCACTAAGGTCACGTGAATGTAGCAAACATTTTCACGCCCGACATCACGGCGCATCTGCCTGATAGCCTCTATGAAGGGTAGCGATTCAATGTCTCCCACCGTGCCGCCAACTTCAGTGATTACAAAGTCAGCGCCCGAATTGAAGGCGAGGCGCTTTATGCGGTCTTTCACCTCGTTGGTAAGGTGTGGCACAACCTGAATAGTCCCGCCAGAAAAATCGCCTGCGCGCTCGCGGGCGATTAGGTCATAATATACAGAGCCCGCAGTGGCGGTAGAATCCTTCGTCATAGCTTCATCGACAAAGCGTTCATAGTGTCCCAGATCTAGGTCAGTCTCTGCCCCATCTTCGGTTACAAAAACCTCGCCGTGTTGATAAGGGCTCATGGTGCCTGGGTCAACGTTTAGATAGGGGTCAAGTTTTTGCATGGCGACCTTGTAGCCACGCGATTTCAGGAGGAGTCCTAAAGAGGCGGCAGTAATACCTTTACCCAGCGATGACACAACACCACCTGTCACAAAAATGTATTTCGTCTTACGGTGACTGACGTCTGTGTCTGTACTGCCTAATCCCATATGATATTCAACCTTTCCTCAGACTGTATTGGCAGGCTTCGCTGCACTTTAGTGGCATTGATTGCACTAGTTGTGATTGCCTGCTGTGTGAGCAGATTGCTCATACGGCATTTTAGTATAGCTGAATTGTTTGCTTGTGCGAGCAACGATTTATAAAAATGTATGAGGCGGAATCAAGGACTTACGGCACACGCCGTGTTGGTCAACTATTATAGTAGCCATGGAAAATGCTAGAAACAACTCTGAGGGCTCAAAGAACCTATTAGATTCTGGGGAAGAGTCTATCCAAATTGCCCAAATAGACAATAAAGTTAGCGCAAATTCTGACAGCTTAGATGCGGGTGCTGGCTCGGGTATAAATTCTGATAGCTCAGATGCGGGTGCTGGCTCTGGTTCAGGCCCTGATGCAGGCTCGGGCTCAGCTGGACTAGAAGGTGACGCGCGCGTTGGTCGAAGCACACTTATCATGGCAGTTGCGACTACCCTGTCACGCATCACCGGCTTTGTGCGCGCCTGGGCCTTAGCCCTCGCATTAGGCACGACCGTTGCATCAAGTGCCTACCAGGTCGCCAACAATGTTCCCAATATGATATTTGAGCTGATTGCAGGCGGTATCCTGTCGTCACTGTTTATCCCCACCTTTATGAAAATCCGCAAAGAACGCGGTGACGAAGCTGCCTGGCGTTTCGCAGGGAATTTGATGACCCTGGTCGCCATTGCGCTAGGTGTGATTGCCCTTGTGGGTATTTTGTTTCCGCGTCCCATCATGTGGACGCAATACTTCCTTGCAGACGCAGGATACAGTCAGCAATTGCTTGATCTTGCAAGCTTTTTCTTCCGCTTCTTTGCCATACAGGCTGTATTCTATGGCGTAGGCATGATTATCCAAGCCCTGCTAAACGCACAACGTAAATATCTATGGGCATCCCTGGGACCAGTATTTAATAACCTTGTTGTTATTAGCTTTCTTGTTATTGCGCACCTCTTTCTGTCCTTTGACCAGACCATGTTCACGGTCATAGCCATCGGTACCTCACTGGGTGTGCTTATCATGTTTATCGTCATGATGCCCTCTTTACGATCCTCAGGCTTCAAGCTTTACCTTGGGGTCAACCTGCGCGACCCTGATCTGCGCGCTATGCTTAAGCTGGCATTACCTATGATTTTCTATGTGATCTGCAATCTTATTGCAGTGTCAGTGCGAAACGCCGCTGCCGCAACTACAGGCAGCGACAGTCAGGCAGTCATCCTCTTTGCAAGCATCTGGCAAAGCCTGCCTTATGGCATCATTGCTGTGTCCGTTGCAACTGCCCTGTTTACAGAGCTGTCCAAAGCCGCTACAGAGCGCAATATGGAAGAGTTCAAGACGTCACTTGTCTCAGGTCTGCGCACCACTACCCTACTGATGCTGCCGGCCTCTGCGCTTCTTTTCGGGCTAGCACAACCACTTATTACTTTTTACCGCTTCGGACGCATGGGGGCAGAAGACATCTATCCCATCGTAGCAGTATTGCAGGTCTGGGCAGTATCCCTCGTCTTTTTTGCCGGAATGATGTATTTGCTGCGCGCTTTCTACAGCTTGCGCGATACCTGGACGCCAGCTATTGCAAACTTTTTCCTAACGATTATTCAAATTGCAGGCTACCTCTTTCTTACGGGAAGCATTATTGCGCCTGATGCCTTTGGGGTCATAGGTATTCCCCTCGCAGACGGCATCTTCTTTGTCTTGCTTTTCACTGCCCTGCTTTACCTGCTGCGGCGCAAGATTGGCTCTTTCGACATCAGGTCTTTTATCAATGTTTTTGTCAAAATGAGTTTCGTCGCACTGCTTATCGGCGCTTTTGCGCACTTTGGCTCAAGCTATCTAAGCAGTTTTATCGCCAGCCAAAACTACAGTCTTGATGGTCGCATCACTGCACTTCTTGTGGTTGTGATTATCGGTATTTTAGGTATCATCCTTACTACTGTTGCCGCCCGCCTTATGGGTGTTGAAGAAATCGCAAATTTTGGAAAAGCTATACAGAGGAAACTGGGGGGAAGGTTTGGCAAAAGCCGCACCTAAAGTCGTGCTGAAGAATCGCACCTATAGCTTGACAACAGCAACATGCATCCCTTTAACGAATAGCCCACTGATGGAGGAGTCTAACCATGCCTAAACATACTACAAGCCCTGATAAAGCAGTACCTACCGACTGTCCATTTGAAAAGCTAGAGAGCCAGCGTGTCTCACTACCTGAAAATCCTACCGTAGTTGCCTTAGTGCCCGCCTTTAACGAAGAGGATCGCATTGCCCAAACAGTTAAAGCGATTCTTGCTATACCTGAGGTAAGCCGCGTGGTTGTTATTGATGATGGCAGCAAGGATGACACCGCACAGCTTGCCGTTGATGCAGGTGCTCGCGTCATCAGATCAACCCGCAATGTGGGCAAAGGCCCTGTGTTAGAGCACGCTGCAAAGCAGCATGAGGACGCAGACATTACTCTACTTCTTGATGCTGATCTGGCAGAAACAGCTCAAGAAGCGCGCAAGTTGTTAGAGCCTGTACTTGCAGGTGAACTTGACATGAGTATTGCCCGCTTCCCCAAGCCTACTATTAAAGGCGGTTTTGGATTTGTGAAAAAACTGGCTCGCTTTGAAATTCGCCGCGCAGGGGGCAAAGACGAGGATTTTCAGGCCCCCCTATCAGGACAGCGTGCACTGACCCGCTTGTGCCTAGATCACATTCGCCCCTTTGCCAAAGGATACGGCGTAGAAGTTGCACTGACCGTTCGCGCGCTACGCCGTGGCTACCGTGTGGGCGAAATTGAAACCACTATGGCACACAAAGCCACTGGCAGAAACTTGCGCGGTTTCTGGCACCGCTTCAGACAATTCCGCGACGTCCTAGGTGCCATAATAAGCATGAACATCCAACGCTTGCGCGGAATTGGCTAGGTGTTAGCTATTCTGAGGAACTCTTTTGAGGCAGCAAAAAAGAGTGTATCCTTCGCCTGATACACTCTTTCCAGCTCTTCAATAAATCTAGAGGAGAGCTGCGTCAAAGAGAGAGAACGGAAAACTTCAACGCAATAATGAAGAGGTAGAGCTTCATCTTGTACTACATATATTACACATAACTTAAACAAATGTCAAGCAAATAATTCATACTTTCTCTACATAATAAAAGGCGGGGATCCCTCCCCGCCTTATCAGCTCTAAAGCAAGCGTCTCGCTTAAACCCTATTAACAATCCTTTATGATTTCAGCAGACGAACAGCATGCAAAACGGCAGCCTCATCAATCAAAGTGCCATTCAGGTAGCGGTGAATAATACTCGATATTAAAGTCTGGTAAGGTATACCTTCTTCTCGCGACTTTTCCTTCACGCGTGAAAGATCATGTCCCGAAATACGGATATTGATACTTCTATTTTTCCGGGCAGAGGCAAGTATAGCTTCAACCTTTTCTAGCTCTTCTCCCTCTAGGGGAACATACTCTTCTGCGGCATCTTCTATCGCCTGTTCATACTCGTCCAATTCAATCTCTCTCATGAGCCTTCTCCTCCATACAGCTTCTGATACTTTCTACTTGGGTACACCGTCTTTAAGATAAGACAGCGATTATTTTTTCGAACACAGGGAACGATGTGAATGTAGTCATTAAACTTGCACAGAAAGATGAACTGCTTATTGCGTGACGGACTTTTCAACATCGCAATATATTCGCCGCTAATGATCATGTCTGCAAATGGTTCAAATGATAGCCCTCTTTTACTCATCAAAAGTTCATTCTTGCGCTCATCCCAAACGACTTCCTGCACCTTAGTATATGGCATTGTATATACTTTGTCTATATTTTGCTCCATAATCACACTCCTTAAGAATTTCCCGAAATTGGGTCTCGGTAACCCTAGCAAAAAGGTATTAAAGGGTGATTACGAAATGATTAAAGAGTAGTAAAAGAAGAATATTTTCACGAAACAATTGGAAGGTGGGTGTCTCGTTACATCATTATCTTACGCGGATTTAAGCGCAAGATATAGAGCATGGGAGCAATAGTTGCTGCTATAACCGTTCCTATAGTTGCAGCAAAAAAGATAATAACTGTCTCACCGTCTAAAGATGTATCATAATTTGCCATTACTTCTTCTATTGGAACATTGTTAGAAAAGCCCATAAAATCTAATGTGCTGAAAGTCATACCAGTATCAGCAATTTGACCAGCAACAAGGTTGTTCCTAAGCATAGTTTCTGATATTCCACTCGATATGAAATTTCCAATAAACAATGATACGCATACAGCAATAAGTGCAATTATGATTACTTCAAAGATAATTTGTAAAACTATTAGGCTTCGCTTTTCACCCAAGGCAAGCAAAATTCCCATTTCTTGCTTTCTGTCACGCACGAATAAAATTGTAAGCAAGCTTAAGATAAGTACTGATGCGCCAATAGCTAACCCTAAAATCCCCTCCGATAAAACACCGAGAGATTCTATAGAAGCCACAACGTTACTGAAAGAATCACTAATGTAGGTTACGGTATAGAAGTTGGGAACTACATCTTCAGCTGCACGTGCAAAGCTGTCCATATCATTTGAATCATAAAGCGCATAAATATTTTGAATCCAAACTGACTGCCAAAAATCTTCTTGCCAAACTGTTTCTTCTGGATACATCTTTGCCATTTGATCGAATTGGTATTGCATAACAGCAATTGTCACCGTATTAGGAACGTATATATAGTTTTCAATATGATTGGCAAAGTCTGCGTCAAGCCACTGGTCACCTGTGTCAAACTCTACCACTGGATTAAAAATACCAATAACCTCAAAGTCATATGAGCGCTGTGCAAAAACGTTTTCGTCAGCGTAAGTGCTAGGATCAATCTCTTCTGCACCACGCATATCCCAGACAATATTTTGAAGAGTGAAAGTAGATCCAATATGTAAGCTGTTTATTCGCGCAAAGTTTTGCGAGATTAACACTAAATAGCTAAGCGTAGATGCTTCCTCATCAGTAAACGTTCTACCTGAAGCAAGCTCAATAATGCCTTCTTCTATCTCAAAGATTTCAGCACTGCGAACACCTTTCAAATTATGCTGAACCAAGGCATCTTCCATGCCCATGCCTAGTGGCATTTCACCTTCTGGCTTATATCTTTCGAGTTCATCACTAAGAAGAATAGTCTCTATAGAATAGTCGAAACTTCTCACATAGGGTAAGTTTCCTACTTCTTCTAAGATTTGAGGGCTCAGTGCAAGCATGTCGCCTGGCCATTGTCCTGTTAAAGCTTCGTGTACTTGCAATGCGTCCATATCAGCTTCGACAATAGCTACTGGAGGTAGATCACCCCTTAGACTAGCATTAGCATTTTGCACTGCCTGGCTTACAGATACAGCACCTGAAAGCACTACTCCTAGAACTAGCACAACGAGGAAGAGAATAGCTGTCTTCCCTAAATTCCTCGTTGTGCTAGCTATTGAACGCTTTATGAAATTCACAAACCTCTCTTTTCTTCTTGCTTGAAACTTAGAGCGTCAATTGCTAGCTACACAACTGGAGCCTGCTTCTGCTCCTTACGCATTCTGAGTCGCAATCCAAGGTATATAAGTGAAGATGGGATAAATGCTGCCACGAAGAAGGCAAAATATTCAGCATATGCAAAGTCGATGATTCCGCCAGAATCGATAACCATGGTCATCAGCAAATACGCAGGTAGATTAATAAGAGAGAGAAGCCCTAGGTAATTGTCTAGCAACAAACTCCCGATAATGAAAGTGAGCGAAATCACTGCCAGCAATAGCGAAAGAATAGACACAGAAAGCAAGTTGCGCTTCGGCAGTACCTGCAATATCAGATAGCCCAAAAGTGGATATCCAGCTATTGCAGGTACCGCAAATACTCCGGTAGAAGGAAGGGCATAAAAAATCGTTCCGAGGAGAATAAGCCCCGAAGTGCCAACTACAGTCACGAAGGCATGAATAAGGACAGAGTAGATAGCGTTCGAGACGAATTGACTTCGATAGCTAGCAAAATCACTTTTCCTCTTCATCAAGCTCCTCCACATCAGAAATCAACCCTCGTTCAATTTGACTCTTTTCCACAATTGTACACATAAACTCTTTACCTCTAGTGTCTACGCAGGTATCCACGTCCAGTAAATTGCCATATGTTGCCTGTGCAGCGAGGGTTTGCAGGTCCATTACTCAAAATGCTTGTACGAAACCTAGTGTTATTTACAATGAGAACACACCCTGCATGTATCGGTGTTGCCCCCGTTCTGCCGAGTCCAACGCTTGTCGTCTGCCTGTTCCATTCCCTGCCAGTTTGCACGTTAATGCCATGGATTATAACAAGCATGTTATTTCTTGGGTGTCTGTTCACTCCCTGTGCTGAAGCCCTAGCCCGCGTCGTGCCGCTTCCTCTCCATTCACGCTGCACCGAGCGAGTTGAGGTAGCATTAGTCACGGCTGGAATATTAGCTACTACCGTTACCGCATGTGCAACACTTGGAGCAAAGAGAAGCATTATGAAAAAAGCGGAAACTACTATCTTAGAAATTCTATTCATTTGAAACCTTTCCTCAAGAATGCGCCTTGGCGCACCTGTCAAATACGCTTTGGGGTTGCTAAGTGTGCGAATGTTACACACTCAGGCGCCAAGGTTCAGGAAATGCCGTATGATGCGACAGTATCTGATTGCGAATAATCAAATATCGCATGATGGCTAGTCCTCCCCCTATTTGCTGAAAGTTCTACCTGTATTAAACGAGCAAATTACCTCGCTTAAAACATATACTTCTTCAGCAATTGAATATTCCCCAGTAGTAAAATCACACCTAAATATTCCCATACATGTATGGTGGTGTCAAATTGCTAGTTCCGTGATAGTGGCTAACATGAACGAGGAGACCCGCTGCATAAATCACTTAGAAAAGGCAGAGTATTCTAAGAGACTTGGCTTGAAGCTTTATCAATTGCGGATGGAGTC
>Ga0123355_10012991_pt1 | contig 12931 bp, 14 predicted proteins | sample TergutEmb28metaG_3_FD_89872 | JGI IMG/M metagenome (GOLD analysis project Ga0123355, IMG submission 89872) | Embiratermes neotenicus P1 segment gut microbial communities from Petit-Saut dam, French Guiana - Emb289 P1 | ecosystem: Host-associated > Arthropoda: Insects > Digestive system > Gut ... | reverse complement strand
TGTTCGGCGGGCGGCGCGCGTCGGTGGTGCCGTTGGTGTGCGAGGCGCGCGATTGGGAGCACGGCGTGTTTCTGGGGTCGATCATGAGCTCGGAGACGACGGCGGCGGCCGCCGGCGAGGTCGGCGAGCTGCGGTTTGACCCGATGGCGATGCTCCCGTTCTGCGGCTATCACATGGCCGACTACTGGGCCCACTGGCTGACGATCGCCGAGCGGGACGGCGCCCGGCTGCCGAAGGTGTTCTACGTCAACTGGTTCCGCAAGGGGCAGGACGGCCGCTTCCTGTGGCCGGGGTACGGCGAGAACTCCAGGGTGCTGGCGTGGATCTTCCGCCGCTGCGAAGGCACCGCCGGCGCGGTCGAGAGCGAGATCGGGCTGCTGCCGCCCCTCGGCCACGAGGGCGGCATCGACACCACCAGTCTCGAGGTCACCGACGCCGACATGCGCCAGCTGCTGACCGTCGACGCCGACGGCTGGAGGCGGATGCTCCCGCACCTGCACGAGCACTACGCTCGGTTCGGCGACAAACTCCCCGCCAAGCTCCGGGCACAGCTCGACACGCTCGAACGACGCCTCACGGCCTAGAACAGCAGGACCTACATACTTCAGGCACTCTGGCTCTCGCGTTCATTCCATCTGACGCCGGCCTGCTCGCAGTACAGGCCGGCGTCGTCGCCGCGCCGCGCGCGGTGGCGCCGGTCTGGCGCGCGCGGTTGCGACGGTTCCATGGGCGCGGCTGGGCGCTGATCCCGATCGCCTCGATCATCGGCGCGATCTTCCTGATCCGGTACGCATCAGGGTCCGCCGACGTGCTCACCTACCTGGCGTTGGTTGCCGTGCCGCTGCTGGCGATGGCCGCGCTCGGGTGGGTCGCCCACGGCGCTCGCCCGGCTTACGCTCCCGTTGCGCTCGGGCTGTTCGTGCTGGCATGGCGGGCGCCCGGGACGCTCGGTGGCCAGGCCGCCGCGGCGCTGCTGTCAGCCCTGTCTTGCGTGACCCTGGGGGCGCTGCTCGCGACCGTCACCGAAACCCGCTGGCTGAAGGCAGGAATCGTCGCGATGGCCTGCGCCGACGTCTGGCTGGTCGCCTCCGACCTGCTCCAGCAACCGAACAACGAACTGGCCGCGGCGGCGCCCGGTGGCGGGCTGCCGCAACTGCAGAGCGAGCAGTTCGGCACGATCGCGATGGGGTACGGCGACATGTTCGTCGCCGGCCTGTTGGGAGGGGTGATGGCGGGCCGCGGGCGGCTCCAGGGCGCCGCGGCGCTGCTGACGCTGGCGATCGCCGCGATCTTCGACCTGCTGTTCTTCGTCGTCGACGAGCTGCCCGCGACGGTGCCGGTGGCGCTCGCGCTGATCGTCGTCGAGTTAGTGTTGGCCGCTAATGGGCGCCGCGGCCGGTCGAAGCCGGGGGACGCGATTCCTCCGCCAGCGACGTGATCGCCAGCGTGCCGCGCGCCGAGTCCTCGAGCACCTCAGTCGCCTCCTCGGCCGATCTGGCGTAGAGCTCGACCAGCAGATGGACGACGATCCGCTCCTCGTCGTGCTTATGGAACCGAACGTGGGTGAAGAACTCCCGCGTCCCGTGGTCGCCGAAGGCGGCGTAGGACAGCGCGTCGCCGGCCTCGGGGCCCGAGCAGGTCTCGACGTCCTCGGCGTCGACGGTGACCGTGCACGACGCCACCCACGGCGTGCCGGCGATCATCCGCTCCCAGCGGTCCTCAACCGGCTCGACGCGGCCGTTGTGGAACCCGAGATGGGGCTGGTCGTGCATGCATTCGAGGCACTGGACGACAGCCTCCTGCATCTCGTCGACGACCTCGGTGCGCTCACCGCTCTCGGGATCGATCCGGTGAATTCCTTCGTAATGGACCTGAACCTCGAGGTTCTGGGACCAGCAGCGGTAGCAACGCAGCCAGCTCCTGACCTCGGTTGAGCCCTCCATCCGGCCTAGTGTAGATGTTTGAAACGCGGCAGCCGGTCGGCGTGATCCTGGGCGGAGGGAGGGGCCTGCGGATCGGCGGGTCGAAGCTGACGGTGGCCCTTCGAGGCCGGCCGCTGATGGCCTACCCGCTGGCGGCGATGCGGGAGGTGGTGGCGGACGTGGCCGTGATCGCCAAAGCCGACGTCGTGCTGCCCTGGCTGCCGGGGGCGATGCTGTGGATCGAACCCGACGCTCCGCGCAACCCCTTGCTGGGGGTCGTCGAGGCGCTGGCGCTGGCCGGCGGCAGGTCCGCGCTGGTGTGTCCGGCCGACCTGCCGTTCGTCACTCCGGCGCTGCTGGCGGCGCTCGCCGAGGCCCCCGACGACGGATCGCCGGCGGTCGTTGCGAGCTGCCACGGGACGAGCAGGCCGCTGCTCGGGTGCTACCGGTACCAGGCGGCGGCGATGCTCGCCGATGCCGCTCACGTCGCCGCCGACGCCGGTCACGACGAGGAGTTCGTGCGCGGCGCCGTCGCCGCGATCGGACCGCGAGAGTTCGAGGTGGCCGACGAGCTGGAGCTGTTCGACGTCGACACCCCCGACGACCTGCTGCAGGCTTCCGCGATGTTGGATGCCCAGGGCTCCTCGCCACCCGGGACCACTCGCTAGCCGAAGGTGAAGTCGTACGCGTCGATTCCGCGCGGAAGCTCGACGGTCAGCAGCAGCGTCGCGTCCTTGTGGAGCTTGACGAGGTTGTAGAGGCGCTGCGCGCGGACGGTGAACCAGCCTCCCGGACCGACGTCGGTGCCGCGGTCGGCGGCGGGGATCGGCTTGCCGCCCAGCAGCACGCGCCCGCGCCGGGGGGCGCCGCCCGCCGAGGTCATCACCAGGTAGACGTCCTGTGCCTGCACGCCGCCGATGATCGACGCCCGCGTGTCCGTCGGTGTGATCGACTCGGAGCCGACGGTCCAGCGGCCGCTGAGCGCCCAGTCGTTGACCCCGAATTCATGCGCCGGCGGCGCCGAGTAGGTCGTTGTGCCCTGCTGCAACGGCTGGTAGAAGCCAGCCTGGCGCTGCGGGTTGAGGTAGGTCTCGGGCGTCCCCAGGCCGGCGGACGGGATGATCGCCCGAGCCGTCATCCGCGCCGGCAACGTCTTCGCCCCCGCCGCCTGCAGCAGTTGCCTGACGACGGTCTCGTCGTGCGCGTAATCGCCCTCACCGAAGTGCGTGTGGCGCACCTGCCCGCGCGCGTCGACGTAGTACTCGGCCGGCCAGTACTGATTCTGGTAGGCGTCCCAGGTCCCGTAGCGGTTGTCCTGCACAACCGGGTAGGTGATTCCGTCGTCGTGGATCGCCTGACGCACGTTGCCGGCCTCCTGCTCGAACGTGAACTCGGGGGTCTCGACGCCGACGACCTCAAGCCCGTAGCGGTGGTAGCGGGCGTACAGGCCCTCGACGAACGGCAGCGTTCGGATGCAGTTGATGCAGGTGTAGGTCCAGAAATCGACGAGCACGACGTGTCCGTGCAGGCCGCTGATCGTCAGCGGCCGGTCGCCCGGCGTGTTGAACCAGTCCTGGGTGTCGGTGAAGTTGGGCGCAGGTCCGAGCTCGGGCAGATTCGGCTGGGAGTGCCTGGCCGCCGCCTGCTGGCGCGCGAGGAAGCGGGAGGTCGGACGCAGCGCGGCGAGCCTCGACTTGACGGCACCTGAGTTCTCCAGCGCCTGGGTCGGGTCGGTGAGGATCGCAGGGAGGCTGCCGGCGTTGCGCGCCAGCAGGTTCTCGAAGCGAACGTCGAGGTTGAAGGCCATCGCGACGCCGGTGATCAGCAGGATCGACCCAAGCGTGCGTTCGACGACGTGCCCCCGGGCTGCCCGCCTGATCCGGCCCAGCAGCGCCCGCCCGCCGAATCCGTAGAGCAGCATCACCGCGGAGAGCCCGACCGAGTAGGAGATCGCGACCAGTACTACCCGCAGCGTTGGGCCTCCCGTCGAGGCGCTGACCGAGATGACCGCCGCCAGGATCGGCCCCGCGCACGGAGCGCACACGAACCCGAGCGCCCCGCCGACCCCGACGCCTGTCCAGAAGCCGTCGCCGCGGGTCTTGGGCCCGAAGCGCGCGAGCCGCGACAGAGGTGCCTGCACGCGCTGGGCGACCTCGGGCACGAGCATCACCAACCCGAAGCCGATCAGCACGACGATCGCGAGCGTCCGCGCGGCGCTGCTGGCGAGGCCGACTCCCCTGACCAGCTGGGCCAGCGCGACGATCGCGATCGTGAACGTCAGCGCCAGCCCGAGGACGATCCCGAGCGGGCGCCGGCGACCGCCGAGCGCGCTTGCCGACAGCACCGCCGGGAGGACCGGGAGCACGCACGGGGTGATCGCGGTGCCAGCCCCGGCGATCAGCGCGAACAGCATCAGCAGCGGCATTACGAGACCCGATGATCCTCTGTCGAAGTTGCGTGGCGGTTAACCGAATATTCAGTCCGTTGAGCCGCTCGCGCGTTACATGCGGCCGGGGACCGGCGGTTCGTTCGCCGGAGGCACCGGTTAGGCTGATCGTCTGTGATGCGGCCGATCGACTGCCTACATCTGGGCCGCGAGCATGTGATCTGTTGCTGGCAGCTCGACGACGTGCTCGTCGATCCGGGTCCGAGCTCGTGCCTCGAGACGCTCCTGGCGGCGCTCGACGGGCGCCGTCCGCGGGCGTTGCTCCTTACGCACATCCACCTCGACCACGCGGGAGCGAGCGGCAGCCTGGCGCGGCTGTTCCCCGAGCTGGAGGTCTACGTCCACGAGCGCGGCGCCCGGCACATGGCCGATCCGCAGCGGCTGCTGGACAGCGCCAGGCGGCTGTACGGCGACGACATGGACCGTCTCTGGGGCGTGTTCGAGCCGGTCCCGAGCGAGCGGCTCCGACCCTTGACCGGCGGGGAGGTGCTGGAGCTCGGCGACCGCCGCTTCGAGGTCGCCTACACGCCCGGGCACGCCTCCCACCACGTCTCCTACCTGCACGACGGCACCGCCTTCGTCGGCGATGTCGGCGGGGTCCGGATCGCGCCGCAGACGCCGCCGTTTCCGCCGACGCCGCCGCCCGACATCGACCTGGACCTGTGGCATCGATCGCTGGAGGTCGTCGCCGCCTGGGCGCCCGAGCGCCTGGCGATGACCCACTTCGGGGCCAGCCAGGACGTCGAATGGCAGCTGGCCGAGGTCGGCGCCAGGCTCGATCGGATCGCCGAGCTCGCCAGACAGCTCGACAGCGAGCGCTGGATCGAGGCGGTCCGGGCTGAGCTTCGCGACGGGTCCTCGCCCGAGGTATTCGAGGCCTACCTGCAGGCCGCCCCGACCGACCAGGCGTACGCGGGACTGCGGCGCTACTGGGACAAGCGACGGGCCGCGGGCGAGGCCGACGCGGCGTAGGTTGTATTCTCGCGCGCAGATGGCGGAGACAGTCGAGCTTCCGCGCCTCGGTGGTCCGGGTAGCGGCCTCGGTGGCCTGTGGCGTGTTGTTGTCCTCAACGACAACCACAACACCTTCGACCACGTCGCCGAGACGCTAGCGCGGTTCGTGCCCGGGGTGAGCCTGGCTGAGGGCTACCGGTTCGCCGACCGCATCCACCGGACCGGCTGCGCGATCGTCTGGAGCGGCCCTCGCGACGACGCGGAGTCCTACTGGGACGAACTCGACGGCGCCGGCCTGACGATGGCGCCGCTCGAGGCCGCCTGAGCGGCCTGCGCCGCCGCCGAACCCGCCGTGCCGGCGGCGTCTGACGCCTTCCGGATCAGCTTCGCGGCCTGACGCTCGGGGCTGATCCGGACGACGTTCCAGATCAGGCCCAGCCGCTCCAGCAGCGCGATCAGCAGCCCGGTCGGGTCGGCGATCCGTTCCCAGAAGCGCAGCCCGTGAAACGCCGACGTCGGGAAGGCGTGGTGGTTGTGGTGCCACGCCTCGCCCATCGACAGCGGCGCCAGCCAGAAGACGTTGCGGGATTCGTCGTCGACGTCGTAGCGCCGGCGGCCGAAGAAGTGACACACCGAGTTGATCGACCAGGTCACGTGATGCAGGAGGAACACCCGCACCAGACCTCCCCACAGCAGCGCCGTCAGCGCCGCTCCGACGCTTCCCCCGATCACCCAGCCGAGCCCGAACGGCAGCAGGAAGCTGACCGCGACCCAGACGAAGAACAGGCGGTCGATCACTCGGATCATCCGGTCCCTGACCAGGTCCGAGGCGAAGCGCTCGCGCTCGGCCGATCCGACGGTCTCGAACAGCCAGCCGACGTGCGCGTGCCACAGCCCCCGGACGGCGCCGAACAGCCCCGGGCCGCTCAGGTGCGGCGAGTGCGGATCGCCCTGCTGATCGGTGAACGCGTGGTGCTTGCGGTGGTCGGCGACCCAGGTGATCACCGAACCCTCCACCGCCATCCCGCCCAGCACCGCGACGATCGCCCGGAACGGCGCGGAGGACTCGAACGCCCGATGGGTGAACATCCGGTGGTAGCCCAGCGTGATCCCGAACGCCGTGATCACGTACAGGCCGATCATCAGCCCGAGCTCCATCGGCCCGATCGCGTGGTGCCACAGCAGGACGATCGCGGTGACGACGGCCAGCGGCGGCAGCGCGACGGCGATGAGGTTTGAAATCTTGTGTGTGGCGGACACTTCCGGGCAGATGGTACGTAGTCCGGGCGCGGGTGTCTTGTAGCTTTTGGACAAATAGAGAACGCTCAACCGCAACCCTGGCATCAGCTTCCCGTCGAGGTCGCTGCGGTCCTCCGCCCGCTGCTGCCGGAACTCGTCGACGAGATCATCGAGGCGGTCAGCACGGTTCCCGCGTACGCGCGGCCGCTCGAGGGGGACTTCGGCGTCGGCCTCCGTGCGGGTGTGCAGCAGGCACTTACCAACCTGGTGGCCGAAATCGAGGCGTCCGGTCCGGTCGCGCGCTCGGATGTCTACCGACAGCTCGGACGTGGCGAGATGCGCGCAGGCCGCAGCCTGGATTCACTGCTCAGCGCCTACCGGATCGGCGCCCGCGTCGCGTGGCGCCGGGCCGCGGCAGCCGGCGAGGCGGCGGGTCTGGAGCCGGCGACGCTGTACCTGCTGGCCGAGTCGATCTTCGCCTATATCGACGTGCTGTCGGCGGAGTCGGCGGAGGGTCACGCACTGGAGCGGACCGCGATCGCGGGCGCCGCCGAGCTCGCTCGCCGGCGCCTGGTCCGGCTGCTGGTGCGGGAGCCGTCGGCCTCGGTCGAGACGGTCCGCGAGGCGGCCCGGGTGGCGGACTGGGGGCTGCCGCGAACGCTCGCGGCGGTGGCGATCGAGGGTCACCGCCCGGGCCGTGCGATGGCGCTGCCGCAGGATGCGATCTCCGAGGTGATCGGGGAGCTCACGTGCGCGCTGGTGCCGGACCCCGACGGCCCCGGGCGGCACGGAGAGCTCCAGCGTGCAGTATCCGAGGCCGGCCTGCGGGCCGGCCTCGGAACGACCGTCGCCTGGCCCGACGCGGCGCTCAGCTTCGTCCGCGCCCGGGCGGCCCTGGTGCTGGCCGGCGAGGACCGCGGCACGCTCGTCAGCGCCAGGGAGCGCGCCGGGGAGCTGTTGCTCGGCGGCGATCGCGCACTCGCGTCCGAGTTCGCCGCCGACCGGCTGGCGCCGCTGGACAGCCTGTCGGCCGGATCGCGTGAGCGCTTGAGCCGGACGCTGTCGGCGTGGCTCGCCGAGCAGGGCCGGCTCGGCCCCACCGCCAGGCGGCTCGGGATCCACCCGCAGACGGCCCGGTACCGGCTAGCCCGGCTGCACGAGCTGTTCGGCCCGGCACTCGACGACGCCGAACAGCGGTTCTGGCTGGATCTGGCGCTCCGGGTCGCCGAGCAACCAGGCCAGCTCTAGCGTCGTAGGTACTGTCCATCGCATGGTCCTGACGCCTGCCGACCCGCGGGCCGGTGATCAACGCTCCGAGGCCGTGCTCCGCCGGCTCGTGCTGGTCGTCGGCGCCGTCGTGTTCCTGGACACGATGTTCTACGCGGTGATCACGCCGCTGCTACCGCAGCTCACCCACGAACTGCGGCTGTCAAAGGCGTCGGCGGGGCTGATGACGGCCGGCTATGCGATCGGGATGCTCGTCGCCTCGCTGCCGGGCGGGATCCTCGCGGCGCGGTTCGGGCCGCGGCGGACGGTCGTGCTCGGCCTGCTGCTGCTGGCGTGCTCGACGGTCGCCTTCGGCCTCGTGCACTCGGCTGTCGCGCTGGACCTGGCGAGGATCCTGGAGGGCGTCGGCGGCGCCTGCTCCTGGGCGGGCGGGATCGCCTGGATCGTCGCCGCGGCGCCGGTCGAGCGTCGCGGGGAGATGATCGGACGCGCCGTCGGCGCCGCCGTCGGGGGCGCCCTGTTCGGCCCGGCGATCGGAGCGCTCGCCAGCGCCACCGGGCGGCCGGTGGTGTTCTGCGCGCTCGGAGGGGTGGCGCTCGCGCTGATCGTGGTGACCCGAACCCTGCCCGACCTCGCCGAGACCTCGAACCAGGGCGTCCGGATGGTGCTCGCCGCGATCCCCCGGCGCCCGATGCCCGCGGCGCTGTGGCTGATGCTGCTGCCCGCCGCCGCCTCGGGGATCATCAACGTCCTCGGACCGCTGCGAATGCACAGCTTCGGAGCCGGCGCCGCGGTAATCGGCGCCACCTGGCTGGTCGCGCTGGGGCTCGAGGCGCTGGTCGCTCCAGTCGTCGGCCGCGTGTCAGACCGGCGCGGCCGGCTGGTTCCGCTGCGGGCCGGACTGGTCGCCGTAGCCGTGACGTTGGCCTGCTTCACGCTGCCGGGGGCCGTGGCGCCGCTGGCGGTCGTGATCATCTGCACCGCGCTCGCGCTCGGGACCTTCTGGGCTCCGGCGATGGCGCTGCTGTCGGACGCGGGCGAGGCCGCTGGCCTCGACCACGCGCTCGGTGCAGCGCTGATGAACCTCGCCTGGGCCGGAGGTCAGATCGTTGGCTCAGCCGGGGGTGGCGCGATCGCCAAGGCCGGCGGCGACCTGCTGCCGACGGCGGGCGCGGCGGCGGTCTGCGCGCTGACCGCGGTTGCTCTTTTCAGGCGGTCTGCGGCTCGGGATCCGGCGCTGAGCCCGGCGAGTCGCTCGGCCTGACGAGCTCCGGCGGGGCCCCGTCAGACGCCAGCTCGTCGTGCCAGACGTACACGATCGGGACCTGGTACTTGCCGCTGTAGCGAGCGCGGAACTCGATCAGCTCCCGGCCCTCCCAGTAGCGATACCAGTCGTCCTTGGAGTCGAACCAGATCGCCTGCAGGATCCGATAGGGGTCGTCCTGCGAGCGCTGCACCGTGTAGCGGGTGGCGCCGTAGCGCATCGCCGCCGGGGCTGCCATCTCGGCGACTGCGTCCGCGAACATGTCGCCGCGCAGCAGCGTCGCATACCACTGGACGTGAACGACTCCGGCCACCTGCCGATCTTACCCAGATGCACGGTCGCGGGAGTCCTACGGCTGCAACAGGGCGTCGTCGCCGCCGGCACGCACAGGGCCGACCCGGAGCGTCGCCGCCGCCGGCCCTCTTGAGGCCGTGCCGGCGGCGACCGAGTACACGCCCGAGCCGAGGTTGCCGGCGACCTGGGCGGTCCCGTTCGGCGCGATCGGCCCGGTGCCGATGCGGATTCCACGACCGGTCTTCGGCGTGATCGCCAACGGTTCGCTCCTCGCTGACTGGTTGGTCACGTTGAACACCACAGGTCCGCTGCCGATGGAGTCCGGCGAGATCGTGACTCGCGAGCCGTCGACGTAGACCGACAGGTTGACCGGCGGCGCGGCGCGGCTGTGTCCGCGGAAGTGGACCGCCGAGCCACAGCCCGCGATCGCGATCGCTCCAGCCGCGGTCGCGACCGCACGCGCCCGGCGCCCGGTCATGGCGGAACCACTAGGCCGTCGAGGTCAACAGGCGCCGGTTGCGCTCGAGCCGGCGCAACTCATCCTGGAGCACGCTCCAGGACGTGACCTCGGCGTGCTCGTAGGCCTCGCCGGTGAGTGACTGGATGCTGTCGTAGTACGCCTTCCAGGCACGGCGGGTGCCCTCGTCCAGTTCCTGCAGCTTGTCGGCGGGGGTGGCAATCGTGGTCACGGCCGGCTCCCTCCTTACTCGATGCCAGGATCCTATCCGCGTTCGCGGCCAACGTCGGGGAATGGCAGCGCCACGACCTCGGCGCGTCCGGCGTCGCCGGCATCGACGGTCGTGCCGACCGGCGCTTCGCGCCTGACGAGGGCGAGCGCAATCGGGCCGAGGCGCGGCGAGTTCGCGGCGCTCGTGACCCGGCCGACCTCGCGCCCCTGATGCGTCAGGACGGCGCCGGCGTCGATCGGCTCGGCGCCGCGAAGGCCGCGCAGCTCGCGGTTGGGCTTGCCCTTGTAGAACAGTCGCGCGACGGTCTCCTGGCCGACGTAGCAGCCCTTCGTGAACGACACCGCTCGCTCGTTCAGCCCTGCCTCCTGGGGTATCACGCTCTCGTCGATGTCGACCCCGTAGCGCGGCCGGCCGTGCTCGATCCGCACGCACTCCGCGGCCTCCGCGCCGATCTCGGCGGCGCCGGCGTCGAGCAGCGCCGCTCGGACTGCATCGACCGCGTCGGCGTCGCAGAGGACGTCGATGCCGGTGTCGGTGCGGATCAGCCGAACATCTGTTCGTCCGATGCGTCCGGCAAGATGGGCATGCTCGGTGTCCGTGGGCGCGACCCTGGAGGGGGCGGCGGCCGCCATCACGACCTCGTCCGCGCCCGGGCCGATCAGCGACAGCAGACCGGACTCGAGGGTGCGCTTGTGGAGCTCGACCTCGTAGCCGATCGAGAACCGCCGGATCATGTTGAAAAGCTCCTGCAGGGCCGCCCGCTCGGTGTCGAGCAACAGCTCCGCGCCCGTGTCGAGGATCCTCAGATCGCCGAGCATCTTGCCCTTCGCGGTCAGGAACGCCGCGTAGCACCCCGTCCCCGGCGTCAGCCCCACGACGTCGTTGGAAACCTGCCCCTGCAGGAACTCCTTGGCGCCGGAGCCGGTCAGCGCCAGCTTCCCGCGGTCGGAGCGGTCGAGCAGACCGGCGCGCTCGGTGGCGGTCTCGTAGTCGGTCTCGAAGCTGCCGATCACGGTCATACCTACAGGTTAAGCAGGTCGCTAATCTCCCCGCCGATGGCCCTAGCGGACACCTTCAGCGAGCTGGTCGAGTCGCTCCCCGACGACTGGACCGATCTGGAGCTGGATCTGCGGATCTTCGACGAGCGCCGCTACGTCGAGGCCGCGACCCTGCTGGTCACCTGCAACGCCCAGCCGTACTCCAAGCACGACTGGCACTGGCGGCTGCTGGTCGCGCACCGGTTCGGCCACGCCGCCTCGGCGCCGGCGGTTCACGCCGCGCTCCGGCTGCTCGACGACGCCGGGATCGACGGCGAGCTCGTGCTGCGCGAGCACCGTGCAGGGCGGGTCGAGGTGATGCAGATGTGGGGCCGGACCGAGTCGGTGCGTGAGGAGTTCCGGATCCGCCGAGCCCAGTAGCGGCTGGCGGCGACGCAGAGTCCGGCCGGCGAAGCAACTCACCTGCCCTGGGGGCCCGACTTTGGCGGCCACGTGGCCGCCAAAGCCACCCCTGGGGAGCCGGCCGAGCACCCCAGCTGACTAGGATTTAGTCGCGCATGCGCCGACGGGTCACGTTCAGCCGGAATCTGACGCTGTCGCTGTCCCGGACCTGCCAGTGCTACTGCAAGTACTGCGCGTTCGCCACCCATCGGCCGCATCTGCACGACCCCGACGAGGTGCTGGCGCTGCTCGACCAGGCCGTCAGCCGACATCGCGTCAAGGAGCTGCTGGTCCTGACCGGGGAGCGCCCGGAGGTCCATTCCGTGGTCGCCGACAGGCTCCGCTCGCTGGGCTTCGAGGACTTCGTCGGCTATGTCGTGTGGGTCTGCGAGCGGGCGCTCGAGCGCGGCCTGTTGCCGCACACCAACCTGGGGGTGCTGAGCCGTGACCAGCTGGCGCGGCTGCGCGAGGTGACGGCCTCGCAGGGCCTGATGCTGGAGTCGACCAACCCGGGTCTCGTCGCCCATCAGGGTTCGCCGACCAAGCATCCGGCGCGACGCTTGGAGGCGATCCGGGCCGCGGGCGAGGTGCGGATCCCGTTCACCACCGGGATCCTGGTCGGGATCGGCGAGAGCGCGGATGACCGGATCGCCGCGCTCGAGGCGCTGGCCGCGGTCCACGCCGAGTACGGCCACCTGCAGGAGGTGATCCTGCAGAACTTCGTGCCCCACCAGAGCTACTACGGGCGCGAGCCGGCCGAGATCGCCGGCGCCGCTGCCGCCGAGTATTGGCGGACGGGGATCGGCAACGTACCCGTGCTTGACGCCCCGGACTGGGCGACCGAGGTGACGATCGAGGACCTGAAGGCGCTGATCTCGGAGACGCGACGCCTGCTTCCGGATGTCGGGATCCAGGTGCCGCCCAACCTGTCGGACTGGTGGCCCGAGCTGGTCGCCGCCGGGGCGACCGACCTCGGCGGCCTGTCCGCCAACGGCGACCACATCTCCCCGGAGCAGCCGTTCCCCTCGCCCGCGCAGGTTCGCCGGCGGCTCGCCCAGGACGGCTACGCGCTGTCCGAGCGACTGTGTGTGTACTCGGAGTTCATCGACCAGGAGTGGGTCTCGCAGAGCGTGCTCGATGTGATCAAGCGGAACTACTGGTCGTTCATCCCCAGGCGCGGCAGCGGGCGCCGCGGTGAGGTGAGTGTCGGCCCTGACGTCGCCGGGCGGGCGATCGAGCGCGGAGCCGCCGGCGAGCAGCTGACCGCGGAGGAGCTGACCGCGCTGTTCGCCGAGCGCCGCCCCGAGGTGATCGAGGAGATGCGGGCCGCCGCGGACGAGTTGCGCGCCGAGTTGGCCGGGGACACGGTCACGTTCGTCGTCAACCGCAACATCAACGTCTCCAACATCTGCATCGTCGGGTGCGCGTTCTGCGGCTTCGGGCAGGGGAGGCGATCG
>Ga0123355_10012989_pt1 | contig 12932 bp, 5 predicted proteins | sample TergutEmb28metaG_3_FD_89872 | JGI IMG/M metagenome (GOLD analysis project Ga0123355, IMG submission 89872) | Embiratermes neotenicus P1 segment gut microbial communities from Petit-Saut dam, French Guiana - Emb289 P1 | ecosystem: Host-associated > Arthropoda: Insects > Digestive system > Gut ... | reverse complement strand
CTCAACAACAAGAGTGGATGGTAGCAGATCCGGTTGACCAGTGCCAGAAGCTGTAATTACAGTTGTACGAGCTCCTGATGATGGGTGTCAACACCCGAAACATGTAGAGCTTTCTACAGATATGTAATAAACTGAATACAGTCGCATCTTGTTGGACAGTTATTCAATTTGATTCACGATGCCCGGGCCCATAAATATAAAAACTTAACAACAGATTAAATTCTGTTGTAGTTTAATAAGACGTGGTGTATAATTTTCACCTTTCCCTTTTCCACATAAGGACATTAAAATTGAAACAATCGAAATTACAATTTCCTTGTGGTTTTGGACGGTTGTGAGACTTTGTCTATTGATTTTAAGAAAGGATAATGATTAATATTACAATTAGAATTTAAAATAGATGCTATTAAATATTATAATTGTCAGTTTGTCACCAGTACTTACAGTGTGTATCAATCAACTCAAGCTCTCAGAATCGTTATTTTTGTTATAACAAAAGTTATATCGGAATAAATCAAAACATGAAGAAACTGAGAATAATTTCGACTTGGCAACAACCTAATCTTAAGAGTACACATATCGCTAAATATGACCATGATCGCAAAGGATATTTCAGCACAGTAAAATGCCCATCCTTTCCATATGTTTGACAGCTTTTATAATGTATGCCTTATTTCCTTCACATTGTTCTACGTTATGCGCAATATACTTTTAATTTATGCAAGTTTGTAATGCACTGCTACTTCTAGGTGTTCATAGTTCAGTGTAAACATGCTTATGTCATAAAGTCTCCCCTGCAGAAGCCTTAGTGACAACCATATTGAAGGTGTTTAATTCCACCACTTTACTGGAAGTTGAGGTTCGATGATTCGTATGGAAGTTCCATTGATTTAAAGTTCGAATATTCGTATCGATTAAAGTGTAAATATCTTGTGCTTAAAGGTTCCTGAATGCATCATTAGAGTAAAATAAATTATTTAATAAATAATTTGCAATAACAACAATACAGATTTTGTGTCCAGTGTGCTTCGGTTGTCATACTCAGTGTCTTGACAATGGTAACATTAACTATACTGTTACAGTAAAGTAACAATACCAGTTTCCTTCTGAAGCTGCCTGTGTGTTCAGTTACATGAACGATATCAATATTTTAACAGTTACATGCATTTGACTTGATGTGATTTTCCGATTTTGTGCACTTAGTTGTACTACACTGGTTTAATGGTTTTTATGGAGAGCGTTTTTCGTTTTCGCTAATAACTTTTTATTTGCTTTAGTAGCGAATTAAAGGCCAGGAAAGTATCTCAGGCGCATATCAACATGACGGTATACGTCAAGTACTATTGATCACAATCCTCGTTTGCCTGTAGTCGAAAATAAAGTAATTTTAAGTGGCGTCACTTATTTCAATTTAATTTTCGAACATCATTGGATATCTATTTACGTCGACTTGCGTATGATGTTTGCCTGGTTTTTCCAAGGCACACCCTAATATATCAAAAGCAACAAGCAATTGGTACTGTCTCTCTGTTCTTTTAAGCTTCTCTTTTTAAGTAGAGGCTAGTTGTTAATTAACAAAAGTATTTCAGGTTACGTTTCTTTTGTTTGTTTAGTGAATACCGCAATGTCCTTTGGGACTGAGATTATTCAATAAATGTCGCCTTTAAAAACGTATTAAAAACTAAATTTCCCAGCCGTGCACTATAGTGAAATGTGCTGCGCAGATTTGTGGCGATGCAGTACTTTTAGAACTTACGATTAATAGAATATTTTGTTAATAAAGACAAAGTCTCAAAACCTAAAGCTAATTCCTTTCGTACTAGCCTCTCCGTGTATTGTGAACGAATAATCTTTTATTACTAACAAATGCGTGTGTTAGTGTAATCTGTCTAACAGAGACTCGCAGACAGTCAGTGGCTGTTCTTACGTCGCTTTTCCCCAGTGTCAGTATGCGTAATGTACGAGTGATTTTGCGGCAAGTTACACAACCTTTTTTTAATGAAAAAAAGACGTAGGATCAGTATATAACGTCATAATGTAAGAAATTTTAACAGAGAAAGAGGAGTGTATATTCTGCTCAGTTTTATGACAGGATTTGCAACACACTGTTGCAGAGCTAGCCACAAAATATAGCTTAAGATTAAGCTAATGAAGATGCGCTACATAAGTGGGTGTGTTTAAAATTTATTTGAATATTTTACTAAGTCGATTATGAAGTTTATTGCCGTGAATTAAGTAGTACCACATAAAGCGGTATTTGCTGGAGTTCTTAATAAAGTGAAATGTAACAGAACTAAAGAATTTGTAAATAAATAGCATATTTTAATAAAATCTTGCTTAATAGTGTACCTTTTCCCACTTCGGTTATTAATCTGACATGGTGTTCTTAAGTAACGATGATAAACGTAAGCAGGGCACAATAATCTTTAAGTGGCTCTCAAAACGAATGCCGAATTTTTGCTACTTACATTAAAATAAACTACTGAAAACTGGCAACATCGCACGTTGTTCGGTCATATACCGCTGAGTAGGCACGTCCTGATGTCGTCTAAGCATGGCTGATTATGAAACATAAGGTGGACTAAAGTGGACAAATATGGAATTGCGTTTTAAATATAATCTCTGGACAACTGTCAGATGCTAGTGTGAAAAGAAATTAGATGGAGCGAAGGACGTTAACATTGCTGAATGTAACATAATGTAGCTAAGTGCGAATTTTTAAATCGTTCGCAGATATTGTAGGTGGACTGTACACGCTAAACAATGACTGACGTAATTCCTGTCTTCAAGAAAAGAGCCATGCGTAAGGGATTACCATGTTGTGTATCTGTGTATGTGCATGTGTATGTGTATGTGTGCCCTTTCTAATGTATGAAACGTTCACTAAATTTTATTAAGTTTTTCTTCAAACCCCTGGCCGTTGGGGGACAGCCAGCCAGCTTCACAGATTTTAATTTTCTGCGATCGGTAATGCAGGCGGTGCTCACCTAGACCATCACGAAGCAGGAGAGACAGGAACGACACTTACCCTAGGACACTGAAAGGACGTATGATGATAGATCGTCGACAAAATGCAGCCTATGTTAGGGTCATTATTTTGTGGAATTCAAAAATAAAACTACGAGCGGTTGCATGAACATTGTACTTAGCGTTCGGTGTGAAGTCAGTGGTTACGTGATGACTGGAACGAGACTTGAAATTTATTGCGGAAAGACACAAAGATGTTACACGCAGATTCTAAATTAAGTTAGTTTTTATGCTGAAAGTAACGATTATAAAAAAGAGTGCTAAACGTTGAGGTTTAGTCGGCCAATTCACCAGAGGTTCATTCTGTACCCAAATATGAATTTATTTACATTTACATTAAGAAAATACAACTGGTACTACTACTACTACTACTACTACTACTGCTGCTGCTGCTTCTGCTATTACTACTACTACTACTGCTACAACTACTACGACTACTACTACTACTACTACTACTACTACTGGTATCACCACTGATACTAGTAATACTAGTACTACTACTACTACTACTATTGGTAATAATAATAATAACAATAATAATAACGTATGGGCAGACAAATATTCGAACGCCCATATATACGAAACAGCCCCTGGTTAAGAGACAGACATTTATAACTGAATGTGCAACTGAGATTTTTTTTTTAAATATTTACAAGACAGGGAGTCGTGACGGAACAGTCCATAAATTAAACCTAAATTGACTTCATATTTACTGAATACTATTACTAAAGAACATTCTGTGGAATAAGGCATCAAGTTGTTCTTGAAGTGTTTCTTGTTAGACAATTTAATCAGTGTAATGGAGTTTCAGCCCAGAGACGGTTTGCTGTAGACTTGCAGGTCGCATTTATTATAGTTAGTCTTTCGAAGATTTAAAATTATCATAGAATAAACTCTTTTGTCGTATACTGTCCGATATACTTCCTGAAAGAGAAGTATTAAAGTAGCACGCCAAGATATTTTTCTTGTTTCGTAGATGTGGTTAACATTCTTAAGTTTTTTTTTGTTTTGTTTTGTTTTGTTTTGTTTTGTCAAGCGAAGGAAGGATAGGTCCTGATTCTGGTGTGTCTTCAAGATTTAGTGGACGAGTGGTGAAGAAGGGCACTATATGGGGGTCATCTTTTATTTCTGGTTAGAAAACCCGCACTGATGCTCGTGTTGCTGACAAGTCAACCCGAAGTGCGAGACAAAGACGATTACTTTCTTTGAGGTTTTATAACTCCAGTCCTTTATGAGATTCTTTACAGGATGTTTGCCAAATACATAATTTGTTGCTTGGGTTATGCTTAAGCTTAGCGAATACTGTCCATATTTCTTGCATTGAGCATGTAAATTTCAGCAAAACACCTCCTGTAAATTGCCTTTAGATATGTTTCGGCCAAATCATATTAAGATCTTGCTGTAAATCGCGTCCATTTTTTATTCTTTAATGTATCTTTTACCCTAGCAATTTCCTCCTCGGCATACCCTAATGAATGTTGAGGGCAATGAAGCCAGTTCATTGAATCATTAAATACGGCTAACCGTCTCATCCATTTCTGCAGTAACCTGTATTTATTTTTCGAATGGAGTTTTAATAGATTGCAAAATTCGGTAATTTCTTTGTCTGTTGTTTACATATTTCTCCTAGCACTGATTTTTGTGCTGCAACTTACACAATTACTAAATACCCAGCGTACGTCTATTATAAAGTTGCGAATAAGGAAATCGCTAATTTTCCAATTCTCTGTAGCTGTGAATTACTTGCACTTGTAACTTCAAGTGCTCTCTTATGTTGTGATAATTCTACGGCAAAATATTTTATAATATTTAATAAATTAGCAATGCCGTTGAAACATCTAAAGAGTGAAAAAATGTTAGAATTTTAACAAGCAGCTTCCTCGTTTCTACTGGGATCCTAAATGTAATTTGAAACAGGACAATGAACTGCCAAGTTCTGTAAGTTTACGTAAAGCATTGGAAAGTTTTCCGGACTTAATCAGGGGCTCGGAATCAATACTGACAAGTAATCAATCTCAGTCTGTCATTTCATCTGTCTTCCCCCTGCTCGACAAAATGAAATTCCTTAACGCTTGTGAGGTGACTTCCACCTTCTGTTCGTGTATGTATCATGTTTAGCCAAGCTGGTGTGTTTAAAAGTGTGGCGGTGACGCAGTTGCTTGAGGCACTCTACTACAAGCCGGAAGGTCGCGGGTTCAATTCACGATAGTGCCATTGGATTTGTTCATTGACTTAACATTTCCGGCCGCACTATGACCCTGGGGTCGACCCACCCTATAACAGAAATGAATAGCAGAAATATTTCCTGGCGGTAAAGGTGGCCGGTGCTTAGGTCTGACAAAACCTTACCATTTTCTTGTAACGATTGTCTTGGAATTCTGGGAGCCTCAACCTCAAGGAACCCTCAGGGCTTATGCAGGGATTGCTTTATTTAATACACATTCACTCCCCCACATGACTGTACATCTTTCACAGGAACAAATTCCCCTTTTCTCTAGGACATAGTTCAAGATTATTTGGTGCTGTTTTAGCTCCAGCACTGGACTCAGTTTATCTGCCTCAAGAAGAGGTTCAGTCGTGTCACGAACACGACACTGAACATTCCGGATCCATAAAAGGCTGGATATTTAGATTAACTAAGCGACTCTTAGCTTGCTAGGAGAAACTTTATTACTCCATGAACGTAATTAGTTCGTTAGTCTTGACAAGCAACGATCAGTTTGCATTGAAAGCACCTAATATTTACGCTGTGGCGTAATTAAGCATAAAGTTTGCAGGAGTCTTCAACGTATTTAGCTGCTCGCTCTTCCGTTGTCGTGTCTGCATCCTCTACTTTCCTGTGTGTTTGTGTGGATTTTATTTAAAGGCAATGTTGTAGAATGTTCTTGCATCAAAGTTAACCAATAATTTATTTGAAACATTTTGGTTCATAAGTCTGTTAATTTTAATTTATTGCAGAATATAGAAGCCATTCTTTGAATATTAATTTGTAGAGGTAAATTTTCACTATACAAGGTATGAAGGCTTTAGGGGGAGTGTATTTTTTAACTCCATTCATTCTTCACCTCGACACTAGATTAGAAGGGAGTGGTGAATGTTTTTGAAATGTGCCTTCCATAACTGGAATGTGGTGGTGCAGACTGGATTAATGGGGCTCTGAAAACGGAGTAATAGGAGGCTCTTGAACATGACGATAACCTTTGGCGTTCTGTAGGGAGTTGAGATTTCTTTGAATTTGACGTTCGGGTGACCGTGCATCGTGATAAGTTCTTATACTAAATCAACTACATGCACTAATTTCTCGAATTCATTTTTAGAATAAAACTCTGTATGTTTCGGAGAGTTCCTCTGCCCATCATCAGGAGTTTTTCACTGTACACACAGCAGAATCAGGACGTTCCGTCCTGATCCTGCTCGCAAGCTGTCAGCAAAAGTGTATGACATATACCATTGCTGTGTGTACAGTGAAAAACTCCTGATGATGGACAGAGGAACTGTCCGAAACATGTAGATTTTTATGTTTATTGGACCGTGCATCAACTTGATAGTTGAATAAAGAGAGACCAACTTGATGCCACTTACTTTATTATTTCATTATTTAATGCTCAACATGTTTCGGATGTTAATACATCCATCCTCAGGAGCTTGCTACTTATTTGTTGAGTTATTTCATGGGTTGTATTGTTCTGGTTCGATGTGTGTTGTTGTTACGTTGTGGTTTGGCTGGGGTGGTGTGGTATCTCGGATACCACACCACAATGTGACAACAACACACATCGAACCAGAACAATACAACCCATGAAATAACTCAACAAATAAGTAGCAAGCTCCTGAGGATGGATGTACTAACATCCGAAACATGTTGAGCATTAAATAATGAAATAATAAAGTAAGTGGCATCAAGTTGGTCTCTCTTTATTAAAATATGTAGAGTTTTGTTCCAAAAATAAATTTGTGAAATTAGTGCATCTATTTGGTTTTATTGTAAGAACTTTTTTGAATATTAGCTTCTGCAGAATGACTCTCATATGTACAGTTAATTTATATCTCTAAATTTTTCAGTTCTTATCTCCCGCGTCCCTGTTTCTTTTGTGCCCTTAATTTTTCCATATATTCCATCAATTAAACTTTATTTTTATTTCCAACATCATTCTGAGATATTTCATTTTCATATTTTCTGCTTCGGCCATGCTGTGTGTCTTGGTTTAGTGACGTGACGCAGATAGTTGAAGTCTGGTGGCATCAAATATACAGGTGTTGGGTGGGTATAGGAGCTTCGGCTGTTCTTTGTAAGCTAGTGGCGTTGGTATTTCGAAACGAGAGAATGAAATGCATGGGACAGACACTTCATTTCATGCGATATATCCACAAGGAGAATTTTGCAGTATGGACTGCGTCTGTCACAGGTAAAGGAATAAGCTACGCCAGCAGTATGGAACCTCAGGTGGCCGTTTTGAGGTATCTGCGACTCGCAGCGTCTTTCAGTTGCCTGTCCGTAACCAAACAGCCAACCGTGTGACTCATGTACAGAACCGATCAATTTACTGCCTGGCAGCCCGGAATTACTTATTCTTTGAAATTAAGTATTACAGGTTGTCAACTGTCTTTCTATTTCCGACAGGAGGAACGTTTTTCTGGTCGCATTGCCTATGGGACTTGTTCAGTTTCTAAATCGTGCAGATTGACTCATTTCTATCGGATTAGCTTTTGCCTCCGCCCCTACATTTTGATCTAGTGCCAAAGTCATGACTGCTTGGACCTTTACCTCCAGCCTTCTTTTATAGTTTCCTACAGCTTGTGAGTTGCGAGAACCATTTTATATTTTTGTCATCAAACGAGGAAACTGCAGGTAAATAGTGATGGACAGACAGACCTCTACCAAACACGATATACAGGAAATCAACCCTGTACCTGAGAATGAAAAGCAGCTAAAAAGAAGCTCCAAAATAAAAGAGTTACGGTCGTCATTTCAAAAGAACTTGTCTTAGTTGATGTTGAACGAGATCGACATTCAGAAATATTTTCTTTGGTGATACAATGAAATATTCATTAGAACACAAACTTTACTTTCAAATGTCTTGGGTGTCGAATCCCGGTGGGGGCAAAATCTTTCGCACCTGCCCAGACCGGCTCTGAAGCCCTCCCCCCCCCCTCCTGTACATTGGGCACTGGGTCTCCTTCGGGGGTAAAGCGGCCAAGGCGTGGCGTTGACTACCCACCCCAAATAGTACCGAGGTTAAAGAAAGAGTTAAGCTATACCTCTTCTCCTCCTCTGGGCCTTCGTGGCCTGTTCTAAAGTGAACTTTACCTTTACATTTCCCTTGGGTGTTACGTGTACGTATTTTGACATTGCCACTCAAAGCAATTTTCATCAACTTTTGGCCCGCTCTTTGGAATATTTTCAGAATGTTATTTATGGTAAAGTTTTTCTTGTATTTTCTTCAGCTCCTGCGGTAAAAGGTGCGCAGTTATACTTCAGTGATTACGACGTAGTGATAAGTTAATGCATCACAATACGTAGAGAGTCTTGAATACTTTTAATAGGACATGACAAGAACATCCATATTGGATAATTAATGGTGTGTTTGGAAAGAAGTACCATGAGTCGTAAATTATCAGTCAGATAGTGATATCTAGGGAATTACACGGATGATATTTAAAATTTAGGAATATTTTAGTTTAGGATAAATCGTGCACTTTCTAATTGAGACTGAATATTTTCTGTTCAAATTATACTTTTTCTTTGCATTTCACATCCGTTTAATTTTGCAGGTAACATAGAAATGTGTAGGTGGAGTGATGAACTGCTATGAGCATTTCCCGTATGTATTTTGAAGGACATTAAATTGTTATATACGCAATTTAATCTCTTATTAAACCAACATGAAAAATTTCCTCCCCCTATAATTCAACGGTATTTAAATTAGTAGCGACATCTTTAGTAACTTCCTTTTCATTAGTTCGTTGGAAGAGGGGAGAAATTAAAAATCTATTTCCTTCTCATATTGGAGCAAGCCCACGGTTATCCTAACGGACAGGCCACTTCACGTGTTCCATTCAAATTGTGTAATTGGTAGTCCGGAGATGCAGGTACTGACAAGGGTGCAGAGTGGAGTGATGGTAATTACAGACGGAGCAATAATGCCGGGCTCAACCCCAACGCTAAAACCTAAAGAACAAAGCTCCCTTGTACTTGGGTTGTCCCGCGACGTCACTGCTTACATCACAAAAAGTGTGCACTTGGAATATCATGTTTTTTTTTAGTTTTATGGGTTGACTAAGAGTTTATATCACCGTTGTTCAGACTGATTCTGTAGTAGATTTTGAATTTGTCTCAATACATTTTCATATATTGCGTTCTTATTAAGGTTTCTATCTTTTTACATTCTGTCTTTCACCGATTTATGATAGGCCACAAGATTCTTAAAGATTTAATCCGTCTGTAACAAACAAGTTTCTTCTACCTCGAATATAGAAACAAGAGACTCTTCGGAAATGTTGGGACAAACCAAACAATCTGCAAGTCGATACTTTTTTAAGAGAAATTTATCTTCATGGCCACCACCGTGAGAACTTCAAATCTCACGTACGTTGTTGGTGTTTGAATATACATTGGCGAGAAATTATTGGGGTATTAGAAAGAGCAAACGACATAAGGAAAAAATATGTGTTCGGGAGCTCCATAAGTTGTGTCCATTTCCAAATATGGTAATAAAATGAGGTTGTTCAGGTTGGTGGGATACGCAGCGCAAAAAACGAGGGAAGCCTACTCTTACTAAGTTATCGCCGGAAATCCTAAAGAGAACACAGTTATAGACCGAAGCGTAGGTTAGAGGGTAGCAGGAAATATATATTAGAGATAGAATCGGATTACACGGTAGGCGGAATGTTGATAGATTAGGCGCACAGGAAGTTTCTGCTCAAGAATACCTCTCTTGGATGAAATTTTATAAAAGAATATTCTGAATAACACGCAGTGTCCACCCCAAGTCTGTCCGTGCACCTACTGGCTCAAAGGAATGCCGTCCAATTGTTGTATGGCTTAGTATAAGACTTATGATATATGTCCATTTTAACACCATTACTTACGTTCAGAGGAAACAATGTCGATATGTCACTTTCCAGTAATAAAATTTGTTAATCTGCTGTCATAGCGAATTAGGAAATGACAATACATTTCAAGCACATACTTCAACATGGCAAAGCTATCGATTTTAAGCGTGGCATTTTCCGTAGTTAAAAACAAAATAATTTTAATTGGTGTCGCTTATATCGATATATGTTTGAATATTATTGGATAGCTATTTGTTGGTGCGGAAGTTGACGTCCATAGGTTCGTGCATCGTAATATATTTCTATAGTAAAACCAACCAGATGCATCAATGTCTCAAATTTATTTTATTGGAGTAACACTCAGCATGTATCGAATGGTCTTTCCTTCCATCATCAGGAGTTAAAGACTGTACATACAGCAACAGGCGTATGTCAAACAGATACTGCCGACTGCTTGCTACCGGGAACGAGATGGCAGCAGACGGCCGTATGTACAGTCTTTAACTCCTAATGATGGATGGAAAGACCGTCCTAAACATGTAGAGTGCTACTCCAATAAAATAAATTTGAGACATTGATGCATCTGGTTGGTTTTACTGTAGAAATACTGTGAAAGTGTATTTATGCATTTATACTATCGGAATGAGATAGTTTCCTCAAATAGTCTGAAGTTGTGTATTTTATATATTAGGAGGCACGAGGTTCAACAGAAATCCCATTTGTAGAGCTACTCTAAATATTCGGTTATAAACTACGAATAAAACTGCGAGTATCAAACACAACCTGTTGACGACTACACTGCTTATATAGATGCTTGATATAATTCCGTAAAGCTGCTTGTACAGATTTCCTGATGATGAACACTTAGTTGTTCGAAACATGTCGAAGACAGGATAATTGAATAAAATAATTAATGACAAAATTGTTCATCTTGTTGGTTCTTCTTACATATGTATATCACGATGCACGGTTCAGAAAACGTAAAGAATAAAACTGGATCGACGTCATCGACTGAAGAGCGTTATGACAGAAATCAGGGTTTCCCTTAGGAATTAAATAAAAAGGGACTCGTTCTGAATGCGAAGTGTGTTGCTGTACATCACGTCACTGACACATCGCCTTCTGAACTGACTTCACAGATATTTCAGTACTAAACTCTTTGAATTCAATTTCTTACGTACGTACTTAACATACATAATTTGAACTGCTACTTCACAGATAACAAACGTACTGCATCTATATGACAATAACCCACAGGTTTATGGAAGTATTCACCGTTTATTTTGAGAATCATGCAAACTCATGAGAGCAGTCTGTTAGCATATAGTCAGTGGAATAATAACTGCTGGATTTTTAGTAGTAAATGTAACTATGGTATTTTTCATTCATCCGTCAAACGAGGGTGTCCTGTTCGTATTTTGTGAACTTTACGTCTTGAATTTTAAATTTATTGTTTTCATTTACGTACCAAATAAACACACGTACAATATCTGATACAATAGTCACTTTACTTCGACAAGTTTCGGCGTAACCATGCCATTAGGAGGAAGTACATGCCCAGTTTTAGACACTTTAACAGTACGATGGATTACATCTGTGAATTTCCCAACCATCAGTACATACTGCCCCTACAACCAGTTTTACATTGATAAAACTTGAGAGTTTTCTAATGTAGAATGTTATATATGAAGGGTATTATAACGCATTTAAATTTTAAAATATTTAAAATAAAGAATATGATCAGATACAATGCGCTGGGTTGTGGCAGCACATTTTCAAACAAATCTTTCAGTCAATTTTCTATAATACCTGACCATGAATTAAGGTGATAAGATTTGGTAACCAAAAGAGCAAATGCATTTAAGTGCTTAAGCTATCATATTTTAAACATAGTATGCCTCCTATATGTTTTGACCATTCTTGTGACCATCCTCAGGCAGGTGCATCACAAAGGATATATTACAAATTTTTTGAACCGAAGCACAAATGTAAGGTGCCAATTTTAATATGTTCCATCTTCTGAGCATCAATAACATTCGTAATATATCAGTAAGCAACATGATGCACTTCAATGTTTATGATGTACTTTATTCACAATATTCTCACAACATGTTTCGGCCGCTATTGCGGTCTTTTCTGGGTGACGTTATTATTACAAGAACACAAACGTACAAATGTCGTTTTTTTTTGTGCTCCAAACTGCAACACGGATACCATTCCAACCCAACCACACCGAAATTCCAACACACATCGAACCAAGAACAATACGACCATTGTGGTAATTCAGCAGAATTGTCGCAAGCTCCTGATGATGGATATATTAAGGTCCGAAACATGTTGAGTACATAAGACGTGAAATAAATTATCAAGTGACATCAAGTTGGTCTTTCTTTCTTCAGCTATCAATGTTGTTTTATTTATTATTTTATAGTTTGCTGGCCTCTCTTCCCTTGTAATATTTATCTGTATTGTATATTTTAATATATATTTTAAACCATCTATTTTAAAACTTAGTAGCTTACGTGTGCATTGGTTCAAAAACTTTTGTAATATATCCTTTTTAGTGCATCTCACTGAGGATGGTCGCACGAGTTGTCGAAACATGTAAGAGGTATACTATGTATACCCATCCTCTGTAATGCACCTCCATGAGGATGGCAACAATAGTGGCCGAAACATGTTGGACACATACTGTGTTTGTAATGTGAGATATTCTGAGACTCTTCAAAGCATTTGTTGTTTTCTTTACTCTATCTAATCGGCTATAGCAGTGATGAGCAAACTACGGCCCGCGGGCCAGATACGGCCCCCTGAAATGTTCTATCCGGCCCGCGCGACATTATTCCTAATCT
>Ga0123355_10012988_pt1 | contig 12933 bp, 7 predicted proteins | sample TergutEmb28metaG_3_FD_89872 | JGI IMG/M metagenome (GOLD analysis project Ga0123355, IMG submission 89872) | Embiratermes neotenicus P1 segment gut microbial communities from Petit-Saut dam, French Guiana - Emb289 P1 | ecosystem: Host-associated > Arthropoda: Insects > Digestive system > Gut ... | reverse complement strand
CAATAGATGAACTTAGCAGTATTTTATGCTGAATTCAGATACGTATACAAAGTTTTTTCTATCAAGCAGGGTTTCAAAGATACAGAGGAATTTAAATGTGCAAAATAGTACTTTACATGCTCACGAAACAGGCAGAAACTTTCCACTAAAATGTAGAGGCTTATGCCTTTCGCCGGTATTTGGCGTCAGGTACAGGTCTTTAGTGTCCAGCAATAGTGTGCCAACATACTTGAGGTCCACTTGCCTTGGTACCGCTTTTCCATAGTCATTATGTCTTGGTGAAATCTTTCACCGTGTTCGTCACTGACTTCGCCGAGATTTTCTGGGAAAAATTCCAAGTGTGAATCCAGAAAGTGGATTTTCAGACTCATATTGCATCCCATAGCTTTGTACGAATTCAACAGGTCCTGCAAAACATCCCGATAATTCACTGCTTTGTGATTTCCTAAGAAGTCCTTGCAAATCCTCTTAAATGACAACCATGCATTTCTTTCAGTCTCATTCAGGTCTTCACCGAACTGTTTGTCTTGCATCAGTTCCCTCATCTTGGGTCCTATAAATATACCTTCCTTGATTTTTGCGTCACTCACTTTTGGGAATTTATTCCTCACATATTGGAATGCACGGCCGGTTTTATCCATACCTTTCACAAAGTTTTTCATAAGGCCCAGCTTTATGTGCAAAGGGGGCAGATAAATTTTCTCCGGATGAACAAGAGGAGGACTGCCGACATTTTTCTCCCCTGGCGTCAGTGACGTTCATTTAGGCCACAGTTTATTTACATAGTGATTCTTCTTGTCCTGGCTGTCCCACTCAAACAGGAAACAGCAGTATTTTGTGTACCCGAGTTCCATTCCGAGTAACAGTGCCACAACATTGAGATCACCATATAACTTCCACTTAAATTCGTCATACTTAATCTTTCCCAACAGTAGCATCATGCTTCCGTAACTTTCCTTCATGTTGGCTGCGTGAGCCAAAGGAACGGAGGGGAATCTATTTCCGTTGTGGAGTAGAACCACCTTCAAGCTCACTTTTGACGAATCAATGAACAAGCGCCACTGATATGGGTTACATTCATGAAAAAGAACTTCCATAACGGAACAAACATCATTGCAAAACACGACATCATATTCCTGGGAGAAGAAATCCTTGCATTCTTCATGGCCCCCACGGTAAAAACACACTTTAGTGTCCTGGCGCAGAAGATTCCAGCCCTTTAACCTGGAGCGAAAGGTGTGGGTGATGGAGAAATTCAGGAAACATACTGGAATTCAGCGTCCAAAAATACATCAGAAACAGACATTTTTCCTCATGGGACAAAATCTATGTTGGCCAGTGTTATTAGCTTTAGAATAGTTGCCTTTGTTATCTAGGGTACCGGGTCTTTTATGGTTGCTAGCTAACCTTGGTATCATGGTTGTCATGATTACTAACGTTACCACTGTTTTTTCTGGTTGCCATGTTCACCTCAGGTACAATATTTGTTAATATCCCTATGGTTACATTTGCTACTATGGTTCCCAAAGTTAACAGTGTTTACTGGTTGTTAGGCTTACGCCAACGCGCCAGTAATGTTCCGCCCTGCGAACATTTCCTTTCTTGTCTACATGTACAATTGACAACAAACTGTTCTTGCTTTTTGGTTTTGAAGACAAAAATAATTATTTCATTAACTAGTAATAGAACATATTTCCAGCTAATTAGCACCTACATTAATGTAGTTGGTTTTTATATATATATATATATATATATATATATAACAGGGACAGTTTAATAAAAACGAGCAGTCATAAAATTAAGTTATAGCAAGATGTCCTCTTTTTAGCTCCAGGAAATAAGGTTACTTCGACCGACCAAGCACATCAAGAAAAGCTAAATACATGATTTTCAAGCCAACATAAAGATAAAATGCAGTTGTTTGGGGCAAAACACATAGGCCTAATATATTTAGAGGAAATATGCCTTGAAAGGATTCGAATTCCACTTTCTCAATCGTCTAAATCAATATTAAAAGCATCCATCAACGCCACCGCACATCTCTTAGCAGAAGCATGAACAACAAAGACCTTTCTTTATTCAAGATGGACTGATATCCACCCTTTGTTTAATTCATATATTTCAGCGTATTATCTGTGTAAATTCTTTGATAGACTGGCGATCCTGAACTCATTCTACCAGAATGCCTTGTTTCTAGGACACTGACAAGATATACACAAAAGGCTTTTGTTGATACGAGAGCTGGCTTTATACGAGTATATTCGTACCCTCATGCGACTTCTCCACTCGAGGTCTTTCACATTTTTGTTAAAGGGGAGAAAGTCGTCGGGTCAGAAACCTCCCGCCAAGAATGGAACGGGCCCTTTTTATTGTGAAGAGCACAAATAAATTCCGTCATGACTGAATGGGGTTACTGACACAAGCAAACAAATGACATTTTCTGCACTTAATATCGCATTCCCCATGATGTCAATGACTGTAATCCTTTAAAGACGAAGCGCAAACTACTTTATTTTAAAGACCCATTTCGTACCGCGCAGTAAACACTTTTCATCGCGGTTATAAATACCAATCGACTGACGTTATATATGGCAAAAGTCTCTGTTTTTTCGTCGATAAAAACAAAACACATAAATACAGTGAGGGCAGAATGCACAGTTGTTAATTGTTAAACCTACTGGTACATCAAGTAACTAGTAGACTTTAAGAGGTTAGCAGGTTAATGATTATGAAGCATTATGTCCCGTTTCCATTTTTACACTTCGAAAGTTTTACCGAAGCTTAGATCTAGAGGTCAGGCGCTTGATACATGTAATTGTGGTTGTTAAGAGTGCTCTATGTTTCGCAGAGATTAAATGTGTTAAATGAGGGGGAAAAAAGGTTTTTTATTATTCTTTTCATTCAACTGCACTGTCAGTAGCTCATACTGTCAGAGAAGTGGTCTCCAAAATATTTGCAACTTACAGGTCTATGGGACTAGTGGACTGGAGGGGCTCGACACCAAGACAGAGTGACAGACCGAAGTCCTGCTGTGATTACTTCGCCTTTAAAACGTTAAACGGTATTAGAAACAGACCACAAAAACAAATATTCTCAACAAAAATGTTTCTTTTTACAAAAACATACACAATTCCTTCATCCTAGACACACAGAAATGCGTTCAGTAGCGTGATTAGAACTTGTGAGGTTATGGATACAGAGACAATAATAAGTGTCATACTTCATGTGCACCAATTTTCTTTAAAAAACATACATTATTTATCCATCTTCCGTATTTATCAGTAAGTGTGTCTGAAATGTGTTTATAATGTCTTTCTTTATTACTATCGACACATTAGCTTCAATCGCTCTGAAAATATTCTTTCTCTCCAGTGACTAAAAGTTTCATATCCATAATCTCAACACAACTGTTCAGCTGTTAGTTTATTTCTTATTTCATTTGAAGACTTACGATAATCGAACACTTGGACGAAAGTAGGCTTCGAAGTTTGAACGTTTCATACACAGATGTCCGTATCTTAATTATATCTCCGATAATAACACGAAACAACAACAACAACCGAAAACAAGACATGGTCTGAAATATTTAGCAGTTAACAGGAGTAAACAACGGCACTCAAATTACAGTCACAGTTCTTAACGATGACAGCACTTGTCCACAACACGTATCTCGCAGTTACTAAAAAGTTACAGATAAACATTTGGCACGTGCTCCTTGGCGTATTCCAATAGCAAATCAGACGAGAACACAGGAGTAACTTAGGCCACAGAAGAAAGACAATGTATCTCTGTCTTCTATTTTATGAGAATATTTATGCTTATTGTGTCAGTTTCCTGTATCCACAGGCCACTAATTCCATTTGAAATCAGTTTCTCTCTGAATCAAAGAACCACTTTTCACTAAGTCTATCAACGCTGTATCTATTCGAATATGGCGTAATTTAACGTTCCAAATAGCTCAGGAAAATGTGACTGCGAATTATACTCATAAAATTTCAAATAAACAGGCAGATGTATTTAAAAGAATTTAGTATGCCCATGTTTGTTTACTGTATCTAGTAATGATTTAACAAATTCTGTCTAATAATTTCGTAACTCCTTCCTTCCATTCAACATGTCAAAACCTGGACATAACGTCCGATGTCGAATTAAATTTGAGTAAAGTGCCGTAATTCATGGACAACAGTCAACGTGCACATCTACGGTGGAAGGTCAACACCATCGACTGAATAGTACTCAAGGTCACAGCAAATGACTTCAGTTAGTAGTACCAATGTTATCCTGAAAGCATCTTCTTCCTCACTGCTTCGAGAATGCCCAATTTCCCTTAATGAGCTTGCAGCTTTTCCGCAACACAATGCAATAATGGAGCTCCAATCGTTAAAAATTTCTGCTGCTCCAATTCTTAGCCAAGCCCCCACACAATTTTGTCACTCCATTCATACTTTATTTGAAGATCCCGTTTCAACTGTCAAACATCATGTCAGATGGGCAGATGTGTACGGAAAATACGAAATGATTTAGCAGAAAAAGGTCGCGCCCTATTTCATGGTTCTATTCCGGTATTCTTCTGTAGTAACAAAGAAAAACCAAAAGGCTCCCCGTTATCCGGTAGACTAGTCGAAACTTGAATCCGGTACTCTCAGTACAGGGGACCGCGGTAGCACAGTGGTTGTGCTGTGCTACAAATCGTAAGGTCGCTGGTTCGATTCCAGATGGTGTCACTGGGATTTTTAATTGACATAATCCTTCCGATAGCACTATGGCCATGGGGTCAAACCAGCCTCTAACAGAAATGAGTACCAGGAGTATATCCTGGGGGTAAAGATGGCCGGTGCGTAAGGCTGACAATCCTCAGCCATTGTCACGTAACCTGAGAACCTTAACTTCCTGGAACCCTCTGGGCACATCGGGCCTGTAATGGGACTGATTTATATTTTTCTACTCTCAGTACAACTCTGGAATGTCACTGATGCATCAAAGTGTTCATTACTTGAACACTGTTATTTAAACTGGCTAGAATACGTATGATGCGGATCCGGTGTGATTGTGCAGCCACTGAAGAACGTGTAGAATGTAGCCCGCCATGGACCTTAGAAACTCCATTTGAGCTACTTGAGCCTGTCTCTATTGACGTGTGGAAGAGTCCAAGGTCCCGATACAGCATAATAATGCTGTATATCCACTTCCAAAATTAAGGGCTCTCTATTTCTAATTTTTCACACGGCGCTCTTTTAATTGCTCCACCCATGTACTTCTTAAAATGTAGATCCATTTAATTTCACATAAAAATATTTGAAAGTAAACACATTTATGTTCAACGTCACAAGGACTTTAATTATCCGCGTGGGAACTCAAGGAAGCTCTCGGGCCCGTCCTCTTCTTCTTCTTCAGCTCTACAACTCTTTATGAGTTTTGGCTTGCTCAGTTATTTCGTTCCATTGCTTCCTCTCTTGCGCTCTCTGTTTCCAGTTCTTCACCCCCATCTTTCTCAGATCATTTCTCACGTCGTCTTCCCGTCTTAATCTTGGCCTTCCTTTCGGTCTTGTTGCGTATGGTTCACATTTGTATATGGTCTTAGCCACTCTTTCATTAGGCATTCTTTCTATATGTCCCAACCAGCTCAACCGTTTGCTTTTAATGTGTCTTACTATATTTTCATATCCAATTGCGTTTTCCTGTTCCTCACTTGTTTTGAGTCTCCACTCTCCATTTCGGGCCCATCCTCTAGGTGACGGATACGGAATTCTGCCAAATAAGGTGGAGTGATAATATACCGAATAAGTGCCTGAAGATCAGTAGGAAACTGTTACTGGTTAACAAGTCCTTAGTGTGGGGTTACCGGACAACATCTTCAGTGACGAAGCCTTCAAAACAGCAACACATACAGCTGCCTCTCTTATATTGGGGACAAATGGCGCGCTGCACTGCAATGTCAGGATATTCCAGCCCCATTATAACTGGTACGAAGTCCAGAGCAAAAAATACCTTGTCTTCCTAGCAGCAAAAAGTCACTTCGACACAAGTTTTCTTAGAAGTCGAAGCCTTTATTCCTATAGAACCCAATACATTTCTTACTATTCTTTTTTTTTTAGTTTTGCAGGTACTCTTTATGTATTCTGTGTTGTTTGAAGTGAATTAATCATAAAAGATTATCCGTTTTACAACACGTCATTTGTTCATAGACTAGAAAAAAAGGCTAACATTTGTATAATTACACGGCACATTCCGGTGTAGTAGCCTATAGATCCTTTCCTTATCCTTTCCATTTTATCATTATCAATCATCCTACCATTCGAGGTTCAATAATGAGACAACGCAATAAATAAATATATAAATAAATAACAGGACTGAAGCAACAGCCGGAGCATCCATCTGGGTAGCGTCGAATTAGCGTATCTCATCTGTGCTAAACTCCAGTTGCCTATGACGAGTCGCAGACGATAGTGTTCGTCTGGGTAGAACCGTGAAGTGACAGCTTGAGGGCGGAGTGACCGTCCACAGATACTCAAAGACTGTTGCCGATTTTGTTTAACGGCACTGTGTCATATATACAGGTCATAGCCCTTCGAATGGTAAACTGTGACGAAAAATGAACTGACATTAGCATTTCACAATGCCAGTAAATTCAAATGTGCTGTTGCCATGTCTTGACGCTCAGTCGGAAGGTTTTGTTCCCAAAAGCAAAATTCCGAGCGGGCTGGCTCATGTGACACAGCTTCCGACTTGTATTCGGGACGTGCGTTGGTCGAATATCGGCAGAACTATCCTGACTGATTTACGTGGCTTTCCTCAGTCTCTAAATACCTCATTAAATCAGTTAGTCTAGGACCACTTACTCAGACTTCGTTCCACTTCACCTTTTACATTGTCGCTCTTCAGTCACGTATACTGAGACAACGACAACTTCGTAAATTAAACCACAAAAAGGCAGGCCATAAATCGCTATGAAAAAGCACGAGAAACTTGTGAAAGCACAATAAAGCTCTAAAGAAATTCAACTTGGAAATGATTGTCTATCCTCACAATTTTCGTCTTTCACTGTTGTTAGCTCTTTTACTGGAAGACTTAGCAGGGCTGTGTTCTAGGGCTTCATTATTAATTCAAGTAGGACTTGATCTAAAGGCAGATAAAGTCGACGGATGAAAAGACGTTCTCTTTGTACACAGCAAAATCGAACCCATAAAATTACAAAACGATGGCCTTATCATACGTAATTGGATATTTTTGTAAACAATGTGTAGATCAAAAATCGATATTTCTTGCGTTTGTAATGGAAGTTCATTAATACTTGAATACTATCAAACTCGTGGTCAAAGAAGTCTTACCATAGATTATTAAGTGACTGACTACTTCGTTTAACAGTTTTCAGTCTTCGTATGCAAGGTTAGATGGAAAGCAGGTTTCATGAATTTGGTATTTTCCATAGCATATGTACAGTATGTCGATTCGTACCACGCAACATAAAAGGTACAAAGCTACAGGCCAACTAAGTGCGCACAGTGCTAGCTATGTGGACACAGTTTCTTCAGTAACTGATTTGAATGAATTTACAGAGGAATTCATTTAGTTACCTATTATAAGCACAGACAGACACTTCAAATTGCAACGATCTAGACGTCCTTAGGAAAACCCAGCTCAGATATTACACGAGCTGCTGGGACCTAGACTGTGTTGGAAATTTTCTTAATCTCAAGAGATAAATAGAGAATAAGTGTTCTGATGTAGGTCACGACAATCTTATCAAAACCTTTATCTAATCGCCTTTTCTTTAGTTCGGTATAACTTGCTACTGCAAAACATCTTCATTTAGAATGGCGGCATTAAATAATTCAAGAAAAGTATTCCAATATATTTGCATGTTAACAAATGACATCAGGACGACAAATTTTGTGACAACATATTCATAATTAGACATTATGGCAGACGATTAGTTTCAAGTATGTATGTGAGCGCAAATAAATATTAAATAAATAAATTAGTATCTAAACTCATAGGAGGGGAATCGTTGTTCCAAGACGACAGAATATGGCCAGCACATAAAAGACAAAAACAAATAAATAAAACGATTTCATTAATACAACGCATATAATTATATACCAATAAGGATAAAAACTGGATACCGTTTCGTCAAACAATATAAATTACGCAGGAAACGTACAGCTTTAAAATTATACTATATTTTATACCTTGGACGTACGAGTATCAATATAAAGACAAGTATCATATAGTTGGGGTCTCAAATACTAGAAAGGTTTAAAAATGTCTTTAACAACAAGTCTTAAAATATTTTTTAAAAAATATTTCAGCCACCCTGCCGCACAGAATGTACGATGTAAAAAGCATGAGCTCCGAAGTTTTTTTTTTAAGTAGTGGTAAAGAAAATGGTAACACTATTCCCCATAGAATTTATATCAGCTTGATGATGGCTTAATCCTTAGCCGAAACACGTAGCTGGGCATAAATATACTTTAATTGACTAAACAATAGCGTTGTTCGCGCTGGGAAAATCAAAATTAACAAAAAAACAGGAAAATACTGAATACACTTACGTAAATTTCAGTTTTCTAAGAGCTTAGTAAATGTTATACTGCAAACATTTAGCGTGGTGCTGTGTTTGGTACCCGAACGAGCTGTGTTGCCTAATGATGAAATAAACGTATGTTCTACACATCTCTTTTATTCCTTATATCCCTGATGACGGCACATAAATGGCGCAACAAGCAGGACATTATAATAGTAAGTAATGGTAACATAGCAGAACTACCTGCAATTGAATTTGTTTCTTTCTATAGTAAAACCAACGAGATGCACCAGTTTCTTAAATCTATTTTATTTTGAAGTAGCACTCTACATGTTTCGGACGGTCTTTCCGTCCATCAGCAGGAGTCTAAGACTGTGCATACAGCATCAGGTATGTGTCATACAGGTTCAGGGACTGCGCAGTCAGTCGCTGCACCTGTTTGACACATACCTGATGCTGTATGTACAGTCTTAGACTCCTGATAATGGACGGAAAGACCGTCCGAAACATGCAGAGTGCTACTTCAAAATAAAATAAAATAGATTTAAGAAACTGGTGCATCTCGTTGGTTTTACTATAGAAATATATCACGAAGCATGGCCTTATGAACGCCAAATTTGCATTTGTTTCATTTATTAATACACGTATTTCAGGAAATTTCACAGGGGAGATGGGTTTACTAGTGACTACTGTAGATCTGAAAAGCAATGGATAATATATGACATCATTACGAATGTAATTTAAAAAAAAAGTGAGGCGGAGATGTACTTAGGAGCGATCAAATAGTACGGTAAATGTATAAAGTTGTTATTGAGCACGCCTTGAAGTCACGTGAAGGAGTGGAGTTATGGCGCTACTTATTTCTTGACTTTGGCAGGAATTGGGGGAGTGAGTGGTTAGCTTCGCACCCCGGCAGATTTAGGGCGGGGAAACAGCCCCATAAATGACGATAATATGTATAATGGCTGATAGATTACGTGAGTCATAAACCGCGAGTTTTGTCTTGTCCTAACGCTGTGCTTGTTTGTTGTCATTCGGCACTTCCCTTTACGACGACGTTATTGAGTACAGCACGTTGCAAATCTAGATCACCTGAGTGGTGCTAATAACCGAGTTGTAAAATTAAAACTACATAATGAGGAGCTTAATAGTCTGTACTCCTCACCCAATATTTTTCGGGTGATAAAATCGAGAATAATGAGATGGGCGGGGCATGTAGCGCGTATGGAGGACAGAAGAGGCGTATACAGGGTTTTGGTGGGGAAACCTGAGACAAAGAGACCACTTGGAAGACCCAGGCCTAGATGGGAGGATAATATTAAGGTGGATCTTCAGAAGGTGGAATGTGGGGCTATGGACTGGATCGAGCTGGCTCAGGATAGGGACAGGTGGCGGGCACTTGTGAAAGCGGTAATGAACCTTCGGGTTCCATGAAATGAGGGGAATTTCTTGACTGGCTGAGAACCGGTTAGCTTCTCAAGAAGGAATCTGCTCTATGGATGGAGTATATCGTTGTCTGACCTGCAGGTGTTAATATTTGTTTCCTAAACATCTTCAACAAAATCTCGACCAGTAAGGCGTCAACAGCCGTCTGTATTCGGTCACCCTTTCTGTACAGGGTTATTCAAAATGATTGTCGGGGTTTTAACAACTTGTCATGCACAATAGACTTGAGATAGGATTGTATGTGTGTTTTTTTTTATTTAGTAGAACAATACTCCAAGTTTTTGTTACATACCTTACAGGTGCTATATATGTGCACCCTTTGTGATTCTACAAACATCAACACGATAATCGAGTTCGTTCCAAACTGTTTGTAGCATGTCAGCGGCGATGGTTTCAATGGTCGTTCTGATTCGTACCGTCAGTTCCGGGATACTTGCGGGAAGAGGAGGAACATAAACCTGGTCCTTGACGTAACCCCATAGAAAGAAATCACATGGTGTTGAATCTGGAGAACGAGGTGGCAAGTTGTTAAAACCTCGACAATCGTTTCGAATGACCCTGTATAATTCAGCCAGGAAAGAGTTTCAGCTGGTTACACAGAGCGTGACATGAAACACTTACGTCTTTGTGTCTGTCAGGCAAGTGTTATTGCATTCTGCTGTTAGCAACAGTACAACGGGCGAGGTCATTATACCACTACGCTATTGGAAATTCGAATCGTAAACTAAAGTTTGTGCCACACAAGAAGGCGACTGTCGCGCATATACGGCAGGACAACAGTGCTGCATTTTGTTTCCGTTTGAAACTGGCAACGCCTCATACCCATTTGCTTGTGGTTATTATACGACGTTCCAAATATCTTAGACCTAGGGCCTGTGACACTAGTGATCTGTGAAAACATGTTATAAGTGCATCAACATGGGAAGTCCTGAGAACACCGTCAATCTTCCCTTCATAGTAGGCATAATGCTTGATAATTAAACGTATCAAATCTATGATTCTGGCTTGTGTCCACGCTCTTCCAGCTGTAAAATAAAGAATAAAATACCACTTAAAACTACAGGAAAATTTTGTCTAAAATAAATTATAGATCTGAAAATCGCGATAGGAAGCCAACAGCAACGGAAAGAAGGACTGACTGAATGACTGGCTTGGTGTAATAATCAGCAAGTAACACTCCTTGTTACTCAATTCGAGAACCGAACACTGACATCCAGTGGTGATTAGCACACGTGCATCGTATTCTGTAAGACCTGGGTTCGATAACCTTCTCGAAAAGCAGCTGTCCTTTCCGAATTTTCTGAGGTTCTTTTAGTCCTCTACCGGAACATACCTTACAATAGACCACAATCGCTTCTTTCCACGTTACTCCGAACTCATAAAAAAATCCGATATTGGATGCTATTATAGGTTTGTGTTTAACCTATGCAGTTGAGGAATCGCCGTTCAACAAAGGCCTACAAAGAATGAATCGTCTTCCCCATAGACACTATATGTATAACTAATGCATTTGAGAAAGTAACTTAAAAGATTAGTGAACATTTAGCTACCCAGTTCAGATTTCCTAAGGAGTGCTTGCTAACGTCATTAAAATATTTCGTGACTTCCATCTGTCCATGAAATTCCGGAATAGGCCACACGCGCGCCGTTCCAAATTCTCACGCATCATGAACAACCTTACATCTCGTTCGACAATTATACACTCTGACGTGCAATAACCTGAAAGCACAATCAATCTAATTGTATCCATTTTCTTATTACAGAAACAAAGGCGTTCCCGTGAGCAATATGTCAGTTATCTATCTTTCCTTTGGCCTGTTTAACTTCCAAAACTATCCAATAGAACAGATAATTCTTTAATTGTCGGGGAGTCTACATTAAAACTAACTGGTCAGTTTATTTTTGTTCTTTCAAATCATAAAGTTCATACGCGACGTAAAGCTAACATACCTTATCGAATTTACAGACAAATGGAAGGTTTGGAGATGAAGTGACCTACATACTTGTACTTCATACTAAGTTGGTATTTCAAAACATCCATTAGAAGTTTCATGGTAACTGATCCGGTGTTAAGGCTGATTTATGTATCCAATCGATAGACTTCAAGTTTTACTAACGATTCACAGAAGAAGGTGACACAGTGACATATGACCACAAGCAGTATAGAAATAGTAACGATCCGAGTGTCATCGCAGTGTAGATGGCAGCCTGGCTTCATATTGCGGCGGTACACTTCTTTATTTTATTTCATGACGCTTACTCTACTGCAAAATATTAGGCAGCATCGAAATGGAAGAAAACATTGGTGATGTTCATTTTCTCTTACAATTCCCTGCAGAGACTGAGGAATTCCCAGCAAACTGCAGCCACAATTAAAAGTCAGAAGGCGACGAATCTAAAACAACCTCCAAAAAAGGAAAAAGATTGTTAACATGGCGGCATTAGATAAGAAAGGATCTGGAAGAAACCGTTCCCTCTATCTTTTTTTTTTTATATTCGTGGTTGCGTGCATCGTAATTCTAGGTTGAAGAAATCCAACGAGATGCAACTGTATGCCGATATTTATTACTGTTAAATTACTTTACGTGTTTCAGGCGTCCATCGCGCCCATCATCAGCCTCTGGTACAGATCATACTATCTATACTCTGGTACAGACCATACTATCTATACTCTGGTATAGATCATACTATCTATACTCTGGTACAGATCATACTGTCTATACTCTGGTACAGACCATACTATCTATACTCTGGTACAGATCATACTATCTATACTCTGGTACAGATCATACTATCTTTACTCTGGTACAGATCATACTGTCTATACTCTGGTACAGACTATACTATCTATACTCTGGTACAGATCATACTATCTATACTCTGGTACAGACCATACTATCTATACTCTGGTACAGATCATACTATCTATACTCTGGTACAGATCATACTATCTATACTCTGGT
>Ga0123355_10012987_pt1 | contig 12933 bp, 11 predicted proteins | sample TergutEmb28metaG_3_FD_89872 | JGI IMG/M metagenome (GOLD analysis project Ga0123355, IMG submission 89872) | Embiratermes neotenicus P1 segment gut microbial communities from Petit-Saut dam, French Guiana - Emb289 P1 | ecosystem: Host-associated > Arthropoda: Insects > Digestive system > Gut ... | reverse complement strand
GCGGACGCTTGTGAGTGCGGTAATGAACCTTCGGGTTCCGTGAAATGTGGGGAATTTCTTGACTAGCTGCAGACCAGTTAGCTTCTCAAGAAGGACTCTGCACCATGGAGTAAGTAAGTAAGTTATGCTTATTGATTTGTATGGAACATGCCAGAAGGCCTTTGTGCCTGTAAATAAAATTTACTTCTCCAGTTTTAGTGTTTGTACACTTAAAGGCAAGGATTTGAGATCCCTGCGTTTACCTAGCGGAGATGTTAACATTCTAATACTGACGACATTTCCGCTAACTACTAGTGTGATATGACACGCAAATAAGCCATTAAGCGTTCTCAGAAATCCGTCTTTTTTTTTTTTCAGTGACCATGAATTTTAAAATGTTTCTGAGGGACGTCGTCTCGGGTGAAGACGCGACCAAGATAATACTCGTACTTGCTATTAATTTAGTGGAACAATGTTACTCCGTATCTACTGAGAATTACACTGTCGGACATTTAATTTTGTGGGATTTATAGATGTACACCATTGCATCTAATGATATTTCCAATACAGACCAAAGCCTACTGTAAATTTCATTATTTATGGAACTTTCATCACATTGTTGCGAACTGCTTCTGTTGTTGAAACGTAATATCTCTTTAGACAGTAAGGTGAACGCTCTAGCTTTAAGGCTGTAGATTAACATTTAGGATATTTTATGGGCGGTCGTGTTTGAAGTGTTTTCTTCAGTCTCATCAACGAGCACCCAGGACAGTACCTTGAAACTAGGCCACGACTGTCTCTTTCTAGACCATTTTCTACCCTCTGCCGTAATTTCTCCATCCTGTTCAACAGTACAACTTTTGCAGTTGGAAATCTTTCGTTTAATGTCTTAAGAACTTTGTTATTTAAGAGGATGTGTTTGTCAGTCGAGCTGGAAAACAAGTTAGCCAGTCGTAAGCCTAGCGTACCAATTACGGCGCGTTGGCTGGTCTACAGATTTAGAAAACTGATTCAATCATTCAATCTATGCACTACTTATATAACGCACGATTGTAGTACTAATGCACAATACGGAGAAAACTGTATAAAATATCTGATTTTGTTTACTATGCACAAGGAATTTAAAAGAGAGAGGGAAAATTAAATTTCACCCTAGAGCGGGACATGAAGGTCCAGATGGAGGAAGAGTTGTAGCTCTACTGTTTCTTTAACCTCGACGTTAGATGGGGTGGGTGCTCAACGCCACGCTCCGGCCGCTTTATTCCAGGGAAAGAGACCCGGTACCCATTGTGCAGAGTTTGTGTGGGCTCCAGGGACGTTCTGGACGGGTGCGGGAAATCTTGCCCCTCGGACCGTCAAACCCGTAGCGAGTTGCTATAATTTGTATAAAATATATAAAATTAATTTTCCTACCTTATGTATTTGCCCTAAAAGTGACAGGAATTGTACGTGTCTGTGTGGAGCAGGATTCGAATCCTCACATTCTTGCAAAAACGTTCGTGGCGTGGAGGCCTTCATGCAGCGTGGTTGTTAAATTTTTTCCGTCAAAATTAAAATTTAAATTGAAATGTCTCGACGTTCTTTTTTAGAACTGTCCGGGGTTATGTTTCGTAAAGATTGTTACATGCGTATATGCGTGCAGACTACGGGATTTTTACAGGCTCGAGGCAGAGATGAAAATGAGCCACAATTATCTCGATTACTGGGTTAAATCGCTCATCAGGAAAGGATAACTGTGTGCCTTTTTGTTGGGTGTTTTTCACGAGTTGAAGTGAACGACTTGTGTATGGGCCACTTTCGTCTTTCCATCCGTTTGTGACTTGGGATCTGGGACTAAAATGTATGTCGGATTCTTAATTCTTGACTAAGGAGTTCTTTACAGAGAGTTGTCACACTAGCGCGAATTTATTGAAAATCGGCTCAGTGACCGTCATACGTTACTGAAGGGATAAATGAATTTATGCCCATGCTTTCCATATTTCTTGATAGAGTTGAATAAATTCGACGTAGAATGTCACCGCATAATGACACTGAGCAGTTGTGAGTGTTGTGTCAATTAATGTAGTGAACGACCCCCTTTAATTGAAGGCTTAAATGAAATGTTGCATTATTTGGTACATTGTAATACGATCTGGAAAGAACTCGAAACACGAGGTCTTCACAGTTGATTAAGAGATTTGAGTTTCATGAGAGTCGTATTTAAGGGTGTAAGTGAATTTTTATCCGTACTTTCCACATTTAGGCCTATTGGATGTTGGTGAAAATAGGTTCAAGCGATTTGTACATAATGGTGTTGAGTTTGTGTTGGTTTCATGAAAATCGGCGCAGGTGTACACGCTGAAAGTAAAGAACGCCCTGGTAAATTCTATGTATCACATGACGATGTATATCTTACCATTTGGAGTCTTGTAAGTGGGAAGTTATGTCATGTGACCTGAAAGCACTTGACGAAGGCAACACTGAAAGTGACAGCCATAATTGTTGTATATTGTTTTAGTTTTTTGTATTCTTCGTATTCCATTTCGTTCTCCTGTTTCCGGCCAAGCAACGAATTTTTGTGCAGATGTCTCTAATATCTGTACTTCAGTTATTTAAACACTATTTTGGAAGTGATATTTAAGGAAATGCGGGCGTGCGTGCCTACGTGTGTGTGTGTGTGTGTGTGTGTGAGTGGTTAATTGTATGTCCCAGCCTCTCTTTACTCTGTGAAAAATTCCTCCAGTATCTTTGTACAGGAGGATGGGTAGTTTGATAGATAAAAAACAACTGAAACTGTGGAATGTTTTAGCTATTTGGACGGCGTGATAACAAATAATGTAATATGGACACGTAAAATTATATCCAGGATTGTCATTACAAAAGCATCAGTCAACAAAAAAAAAAAAAAATTCACCAGCAAACTGGATTTCAGGAAGAAACTAGTGAAGTATTACTCTCTGAGTATAGCTTAGTATGTATGATGGTGAAACTTTGACGCATCGGAACCTAGATCTGAAATACCTGGAAAGGTTTGAAATATGGTGCTGGAGAAGGCTGGAGAAGGTCAATTGGGCCGATCGTGTGAAAAATGAAGAAATATTACAAAAGGTCAACGAGGAAAGGTATATCCTACATACAATAAAGAAGTGGGAGGTTAACTTGATTGATCACATCTTGCGTAGGAACTGCCTTCTAAAATACATCATTAAAGGAAAGCTAGAAGGAAGGATAGAAGTGACGAGATGGCGAGGATTAAGACGTAAGCAGTTACTGGATGACCTTAAGGAAACGAGAGGGCCCTGGAAATTGAAAGAGAAGCACTAGATCACGCTCGGTGGAGAACAGTGGTGGAAAGAAAAGTTTCCGCCTGAAATGAACCCCAGTGCTTGGCCACCATAACGAATTTAACAACTCTCCATTCGGCAAAGACGTTTCGTGCTTTTTCGGAATATGGAAGTTCGCCCGTCACTCTTCTCACATATAGATGTACAGGAAGGCGAAAGGGAAATATCAGTAGGCTTCGACTTTCCAGAGGGCAGGAATTATATATTTTAAGTTTTCTTACGAGCCTGAATAAAACCACGAACAACCTCGTTACGAATTCTTTATACTTATATCCGATTCAAACTGGGTGCTTACCACTAGGCTTCCTGAAATTTACCGTTACATCTGCTTTGTCATTCTGTAACTCTTTTTGTATTTGTAGGTACTCGTAGTGGTGGTAGCACCCCTTGAGGATCAGCTCGTATATAAAAGTACCAGTGGAACCGTTTGTAACAGCAGCTTTGCGGATAAATTTGCATGAATGCCACAAACAAAGCTTCTGATTATAGAACAGGTATCTAAACAACGTCACATTGCTTCACACATCGCAGCTCTTCACGGCATCCAATATAAAACTTTATATGGGGCTAACAAACTTAGGGTTGTCCGTGCAGTCTATAATACCCCACTGACATTAAAGAAGCCCTCTCAAAGATTAATGGACAGGTATACTCACAGTTTGTAAAAGGTAATGTATTTCCCAAATCCGTTTTTCAAGAATTTGCATATGCCAATTGACTTAATATATACTAATTGCAGTACGCCCAAAATGATATCGTGCTAAAGTAATAGCACTGTTCAAGTCAGAAAACTTGTCTCATTATATTTATTTAAATATTAAACATAATATTAAGTATTGATGTACAACGCCGTGAGGGCTTACAGCAAAATGGAGGCACAGTTTCACGCATACCTAGAAGCCGTACTAGATAACGAAGAGTGGCAAAGTTCATGTTCCGCTGAGTCTAACCTTAGTGAGAGGATCGCAGGGCCCACTGGATAGCAGGCCGGATGACTCTCAGAGTCGCTATGGACTACATAGTGAAGACAGAAATTTCTGCTCCTGCCTGAAATGGGACTTTTATTCCCTAATCGTCGAGTACCATGCAGACTGATCCACTCTTCGTACCAAGGATATTGAAAGTAAGTATTGAAGACTGTATCCTAACGAGACCTGGACTTGTATATAACGTTCTCTAGGTCGAACCATTCATTTTTAGGAAATTTATATCGATTTGAGCAAAAAATCTAGTTGAGACGGACCGAAAATAAATTCACTCGAGAACCATGAGTTTTGAGTCCCGCTACCATGTTAGAACAAATTCTGGACAGTAGTCTACCTTCCGATATAAAATTTGCGAACGGATGGGCGATTGGGTTAAAACCCTACAGCTACAAAGAACACATGAAATATGACATTCCGGTTGTGATGTCAGCATGAAGATCGTACTTGGAGAACTCCGCTTAAAATATCCCCTCAGGTGATTAGACTTATGTATTTTAGAACTACATTTTCTTCTGTAAATTCACTGCTTTGCATTTACGAAGTTTGTGGCTTGTGACATGAGGTACTCACGGACGTGATTATTACATTCTTGGACGTCACTGCATGTGCTATGTCAGGTACCAAATTTTCACATAAATTTTCGGAGCACTTCTGCGCCAAAGTTTTAAGCAGTGCGTTTCCCCTTAACATTTGTTTGTATGTGCCAAACTACATGTCATCACCTGACGTTCATTAGTTGAAACTTATTGTTTATTTTTTGGTGAGGTCATCCCGTTCTGTTAATCAACTAGATATGTACAGATAAACTCAGTCAAAAGACAACGCTTTTATTGTGAGTATGCAAATCTGCATGTTTCAGCACTCGGAATGGGCAATCCTCTAGCGAGAAAATAAAAAAGTGTATGCAAAGGAAGGCACTTTTGAGACGAAAGAGGCCTCTTTCTTACGGTGTGAAAAATGTTTGCTATGTTAGAAATAGTACAATGCCTCCCCGAGTGATAATAATGTTAATGTATATTAACATATTAATAGATTCTTATATAACCATAAAATCTTATAGAATGAAACTGTCACAGAAGTGTTTAGCTCCCTAACACACTGGGCGAATTAAATGGCAAACAAGCACGTGAAATGTTGTCCTTTAAAAAATATCCGTTCATGTGCAGAAGGAATTTCGAAACGGTATTCTCTTACACACAGTTTCTTCATATCAAGTGGGGTTGCAAAAAAATATAGAATTAAAATTGAGTTTGGAGTTATGAAGGTCGTGATGTTTATCTCGTGAAGGTTCGCGTGCCATTGGACTGCCAGACGTATTGAACATGTGATCACGGTTGACTTCTTTCTCTTTCTGAACCATTATATCGAAAATCACATTAAACCTCAATGCAAATTTTAATTTAATTTAACTTGTAATATTTAGTCTCTGAGGTAATTTAAACATTTTCTAAGGGTAAAATTCAAGCTGTAGCCGCACTTGTCTAATGAGACAAACCTTTTCCATCCAGTGAATCAAATGCTGACTTGAACATAGAGCTTAAGGCTGGAAAAACGAGGAAAAGTGGTTTGATTCCCAGCAGGGTTAAGGGACTTTTCTTTTCTCCAAATGTCTAAGCCGGCTCTGAGGCCCAACAAGTGGGTACTTAGGACATTTCCGTGAGAAAAAGCGGCCTGGGCGTGAAGCTGACCTCTATTTCCATCTAATGCCGATATTAAGAATGAGTGGATCTATACGTCTACTCCCATTATGCCTTACAAGATGTGCAACCGGACAAAATTACCTTTTACATTTGTAGGATTCTAAGAAACAACAGCGGTAGGTCTTCGTAGTGGGTACACAGGCTTTTTTTATATTAAGACAGGGCTAAATTTTTAAATATTATGGTACTAAATTTACTGCTTCAAAGGGCTAAACTTCTCGTATTTAATTTGAACACCTCTGATTGCCAGTAGCGTGTTGGGACACCCCTCGTGTCGATTTATGTTTCCATTTGATTGTAACATGAATCCTTTTACTGCTGTGTGTGGGACTATAGGCGAACTGCCTTGCAGTCAACCGTACGACAACAGGTGGCACATAACGGGGAGACCACAAACACGTCCGTTAAAATTTAAAATTGAGCGTGAGCAGGTGAATGGAGTCAGTCGCAGACAGTCACTGCCGCCTACAAATGGACGCTATACGGAAATTCACACTTTGAAGACTAAAATTATGTATATGTGGGTGTGTCCGTCTCTGTGTGTGCATGCGCGTTTGTTTATATACACTGTGTGTGTGTGTGTGCGTGTGTGTGTGTGTGAGTATGTACATATATATCTATATACACAAAGATTCAGTACGTATCTCACAGAGAACACATTGTTTCCATTAGAAAATCCAACAAGTAAATATGTTACAGTGGGACATCGGTATTTATTGAGAGAAACATACGAAACGTACAACACACTACTCGTATGTGGAAAAGTGCCGGACCGGAATAGCGTAGTCGTTATAGCAACTCGCAACAAGCTGGACGGGGATCCAATCCCGGTGGGGGTGAGATTTTCCGCACTTGTCCAGACAGGCCCTGGAGACCACCCAGCCTCCTGTACGATGGGTACCAGGTCATTCCAAGGGGTAAAGCGACCAGGGCTTGGCGTTAAGCACCCACCTCCACAAGCGGCGATGTTAGAGGAAGAGTAGAGCTATACCTGTCTACCTACCCGTCTACTATCCGTGTGTCCCATAGTGGTAGGTTATAGTGTGAATATTACCTTTTCTGTGGAAAAGTGAAGATAGCTTATTGTTAACCCTTGATGGTGTATATAATAACCACGAGACCTTAAAAAGTTAAATTACACGAATACGCGAATTCTGTGTAGGATGTAGAAGTTCCTTTAAAATCGAAAACCTCTGCTAGTGTGAGTCAGCTCCTCTTCGATAGGATATTCGTTAAAAATGTTAATTCTCTCTCTGTTGCGACAGAGATATAGCGCCTTAAAGCTAGATTTTCCTGCTGTGAATCTATTGGGTTGTATAACTGTCAGTATAAAGAACGCACGGATGTTATCTTATTTGTTCAGACATTACACACTCGGGGGAACCTAGCGCCGGGTTGAACACACGCTTTCACTCCAGTTACGCACATGAAAAATCGAGTGCTGTATTGTAGCATTGGTGCTGGGAAAACACAATATTCAGTGCAGACGTTCATGCGTAGGCAAAATATTTTAGGACCTACTTTTACTTTTTAATAAACGACAGACGAATTGTGTCTTCCTACTAGAGATCTTTTCGAATGCAAAACTTATCATGAGAAATGTAACCAGCTGCCCTTTACACCCTCAAAGGCGTCTCATATAGGAGCAGCTTTACAGATTATTACAGATTTTACGGCGATTGCGTTGTGGTTTATAGTGAACAGGGTGACCTTAGATGCTGGAGTATCCGGACAAAAGCTAAGGGCTGCTGAAAACACTGGCATGCGGCAAGTGAACCCTTTAATTTTGACCGACGCATTTACAGCATCTAGGCCCCGAGAATATCAGACACAAATGTTGGTTCCGTCATGTTCTTCCAGGACGCTTGGATTAGGTTCCTTTTTTCGGAAATTTTCTGCTTTAACAGTATATTAACTGGAAAGGGGCCCAAATAACTGATAAACTGACATTAAAATTGCATTCTACCGTAGTTAAGAATGACGATATCGATATTCCACTGCATTATTTATACTAAAAGGGATAAAACGCTTCGTTGATAGGGGACGGAGTCCGTCTTTCCGTCACCATCATTTAACATAAAATATCTGGTAGAATATCGTATGGGAAATTATTTTAATGCTTGTACCGTACATCTTTTATTATTTTTTATTATAACCAACAAATAACCAACCAAGACGTAATAATCAAACATTGGATGGAAAATGGTGAAATAACATACTATAGAAGAAATGTAGATGACGTCAAAATCATATTTGACCAAAATAAAATTAATGAAGTTTCATTCACCAAGTACATGAATAATATACACAAATATTTAGAATTCAAACTAACAGAAGAAGAAACAAAAACATTAACTGTCTAGATCTATTCATACACAGAAACAACAACCACCTGAAACTAGGAATTTACAGAAAATCCACATAGACGCTACTATACATTTCACGTCTAACCATCCGTTAGAACATAGACTCGTAGCATATGACTTCTACATAAACAGAATGCTCTCTACACTATCACAGCAAGAAAACAAGAATGTAACACTATCTGCACCATAGCTAGAAATAATGGTTTTTCATTACAGACTATCCAAAATTTAAAGAACAAATAGACAATCAAGACACAAAAGAACAGAAAACACTCCCACAAAAACACAAAGAAAGAAGTGGATTACATTTACATATCACAGTCTACTCATACACAAAGTTACCAACTTGTTCAAAAGTACCAACTTAAACATAGCATTTCGAGCATTTGATATCATATACAACCAATTATGCGATAGGACACCACAAAACGAATATAACTGTAGTGGACTATATAAATTATAATGCAAAACATGTAGCAAATCATATGTTGGCCAGACTGGGAGATTAATAGAAATAAGACACCGTGAACATATAAGATGTATACGAAAACAAACAACCTTATCTCGGTGTACGCATTACACATTCTGAATAATAGACACGAATATCGAAATCCGGAACATACCATGCAATTATTAAAAACATGTAATAAATGAAAGTTAATGAACTGTTGGGAGTCATGTTACATGCAAATGCTACAACAGAACTTATTGATCGATGAGCAGAAGACCAATGAACCCAACCCACTATACGCTCTAGCCACCATAAGGAAACTACACGTCACACAACCGGACACCCAGTCCGAATCAGTACACGTCAGACCAGCACAATAATAACATCAACAAAGGAGTAAATCCATCATTGAGTATATTCAAAATATCCACGATATAATATCTATACATCCGCATAATAACGTCCATATTTATAGCAGATTTTATATGCAGCCTCAACATATACTGATTGCACGAGAGATTGTAACACCGAAGAGAAAAAATAGAATAACTATTTTATTGTAAAAACGACAGTATTTTAACATTTTAATAATTTCAACAGTTACAATCTAAGGACTTATATAAGCTTGAGGTGAAACATCTTAATTTTATAAATTGTATTTTCAACAGCTGCAATTAAATAAAGCATATAACTTAACAAGGCATTGGTTGTAAACTCCCTAATGATGATGATACGAAAATGTCGAAACATGTAGGGGTATATATCACGCCAAGAGGCTGCTGTGATATATACTTTATTATATTAATTGTGCATTTGTTGGTTATAATAAAACGTAGAAATTCGTATGGGAAATAGACAATAAATATTCTTTGAAGCCTGTTGGTCTATATTGATTTATTAGAAGGTGTGATTTACATAGAACCTTGAACCAGTTTTTCTACTATTTCTTAAATGATTATGAAATGTGAAGCGGAGTAGCGTAATCTGTTCAGTCACAACGTTATGAGGTGGACGACCCGGATTTCTTATCCCGGCGAGGGCAATAGATTTTTCTCTGCTTTGAAAAGTCCAGGCCCGCTGTAGGGCATAGCCATTCGTCGGTTAAGGCGACCGGGGCCTAAGGCAGACCACTCACTTATCGTTAGTGTCGAGACTAAGAAATAGTGGCGCTGTACCTCCACACCCATATACTTTAATGGCGTTTACGAGGACAAATTTGCATTAAGTACGAAATATATTATTACCTTAAAAATTTCGAGCACGCAACTTGCGTGTCAAACTTCATGTACCCTTATATAGGCTACGTAAATCTTATTTCTGAATTTTGAGAACTTGTGTTAGAAATCAGACAACGCCAAGTTTTTTTTTTTTTTTTATCTACTTTTCGATGTTGTACTCGCTGCTCGTTCTTGTGTTCGGGTTACAGAAATAATTTATTTCATGTAGTTGAAATGTTTTGAATTAATTTCACACCCAGATGCTTTACTTAATATGTCAAAAAGCTGGAAGAAAGCTTTTTAACAAAGACAGTTTTAGATAAGTATCTGCAAAGAAGGAGGGGTGATGGAAAATATGTGAAAATATTAACGTTCAGTCTGGCTGGGGCAAGCCTGTGTAGGCTAATAAGTTCCTCAGGTGCTAGATCTGTTTGCCAAAAAAAGCCTGAATTCAGAAGATGATGAGGGGTGACGATCTGTACCATTGACGTGATGTGAAAGGTTCTCAGCACCACTCTGAGCAATTCCCGCTGATGTCATTGTCCCAAGTGCCAGTTTAGTGCTCGATAGGAATTGTCTCCGAGTAAACCCCATTACATAATTAGTGACAATGGGGGGGGGGGGTTAATAGTAGCTTGGAACCGGGGGGAAGGGGAGATTGTCTGCAGCGAAGCGACATTTGGTGCCCAGTATAATAAGTGTAAAGATTAGAGTCTCCTTGGTTGCGACGCCGTCTGGACTGACAGCTTCTTACGAACGTCCATATTCTGCGCCGAATGTGGAGGCAGCAACGCGTGTTTCCTACCGTGAGAACTTAATCTCTTACTTGGAATAAGGTGTTGTACAAAACGGGGAATTGTGGTGTCACAGGGATAGAAGTTTTTTAATGGCGGTGGCAGACTTTAAGGTATATAATCAAGAGAATTCCGGATTGTTTTATGCCGAAGCACTGAAGTGTACCAACAAAGATGAACCAGCAGATCAATAAATTAATACTCTCATACATGTTCCGTGAGAGTAGATTCGCAGGGATGGAGTTCAGACGTATTAAATATATTTAGAAGGCCAGTGGCAAGTTCTTTGTCGTCAGTAATTTATTTTAATCATGTAAAGAATTCGGAACTTAATTAGCAGGCGGCTGTTGCTGTTGTAATCAATTTGGCAAGGCCTATTTGTTACATGTAAAGTGGTTGCATTGTGCTCGCTGTAATTGAACTTGTCATTTGTTTAATTGAAGCTGCAAATTAATTAATTATGTTTACGAAGAGGCTAAATAAAACAGATTAAATGCCTTATTTCTTTACCACACACATTGTTTGAATTTTTATGGTCATTTATGATTTATATTGGCTTAAAGAATAATTTTTGTCTAGAATTTTTATGGCATGATTTTTCCTCTTTTAAACCCCGAAACAGTTCGAAACTGAAACGGATGGCACATCATTATGTTGCATCTCATTTGTAACATGATAAAGGTTAATAAAATCTTACTCTTTGTAACTACGCAATCTACATATCTACAGTTTCTTTGTCTTTGTCACAGAGTAGCTAATAGTTGCTCAGCTTGACAAAAAAAATCCCTTCACTTTATGGAACCCTTTATTTGCGCCCTCATCTACAAGGCCCCTGGCTCCTGTACTAATAACCGAATCGTTCAGATTCATTTTAATATCTTTAAATATCTTTAGTGGCTTAAGTGTCCAAAAATTACTCCTTTTGCGTACCAAAATGTTATATTCGGTTATTTACTTTAATGACAACGCTGTACACATGATTTTAGACGTGTATTCCTAACTATTACTTCAATTAACAGAGGTCCCTGTAAACGGGTGACATCCAACTACAAGACTACATGGTTTCACACCCTGAGAAGTCAAAATCCATATCTTTATCACAGTACCTCCTTACCTGACACTTGGCACTTGGTGCACTGCAAGCAAGAAAGGCCGAATTTTTCTTACATGTTAAAATGACGTTTCTAAAATCTAGGGATGTGACATCACATGCCTTGTATACTAACGTCATGACTCCGCGTGATGTCAAACTTCGTAAATAAGTTTCTGATCATTACATGCATCTTTCCCTAGCGATGGGCATTGGTATTTTTAGGTCGGCTTGTGTCTCTTTGTACCCCCCATGGTCTGTCTGCATCTATCCTGAATTCAGCATTCCTGTGAAGGAGGCAGGAGTTGAGCGTATTGTGTACGAATGTATTGTGAATAATGACGGAAAAGGGATGAGGAAGTTGGTGCGAATTGAAGAAGCGCGGAGAATTACAGAGACGGCAGCGAGAGAAAATTTCCCATGAAAGGGGAAGACAGCTGAATAGAAAATGGATACAGATTTTGCTGCCTTCAGCACAGTTCTGTTGAAAGATGGATAAAAATTGAACGTATAGTCTGACTTTCTCGAAAGTAAAAAATAAGAGGTTAACACACTTGTGACTTCTGTGTTCACTATTAAAATCCCGAAAACACGGGGCGTTAATCGCGCCTACATTTCTAGCGCATTCTATCTGTGAAACATAGCTTATTTAGACCTCCAACGTTTTTTGAAGGTTTTGTCTCCACTGTCAGATCCTAACAGAGCCGGCATATTTCACTCAGAGCAGTTACTAAGCCACGAACTGGACGAATGGAGAATCGGAACTGGGTACCGACAGAAGCAGAGATTTATGTGGTCAATACAGTGTCCAAAGCGTCTCTTTAACCTAACCGACCTCTTTTACACGGCATTTAGAGCTGCTATTGATCCTGCTCGACCTGGTCTACGCAGCGTCCAGAGCGGCTATTGATCCTGCTCGACGTGGTCTACGCAGCGTCTAGAGCGGATATTGATCCTGCTCGACATGGTCTACGTAGCGCGAAGAGTGGTTATTGATCCTGCTCGACCTGGTCTACGCAGCGTCCAG
>Ga0123355_10012986_pt1 | contig 12933 bp, 7 predicted proteins | sample TergutEmb28metaG_3_FD_89872 | JGI IMG/M metagenome (GOLD analysis project Ga0123355, IMG submission 89872) | Embiratermes neotenicus P1 segment gut microbial communities from Petit-Saut dam, French Guiana - Emb289 P1 | ecosystem: Host-associated > Arthropoda: Insects > Digestive system > Gut ... | reverse complement strand
CCCCCGCCTTTAGACGTTCCCACTTTAGCCGCCAGGTGCCTCTGTCCGCAACGACGTGAGAGATCCTAGCAGCGAAAGGTGGAACTGTGGGCGAGAAATATGTCCGGTAGTAATTTTGCCTAAGTTCCTACTTCCAATTAAATTTAGGGATCTTTTACATGCCGCAAATCTACAACATGGGACTGACGGCTTTACTTCCCCTCCGAAGGAAGGTGTGCTGAGGATTTTTTTGCCCTAAAAATCCAATGACTTCGGCCGGGTTTGAACCCGCAAACTTGGGTACTAAAGGCCAGCATGCTACCCCTAGACCACCAACGCTGATATATGTATATATAAAAAACTAGTTATACTAATTATATGAATGTGACATGAAACCACTATCAGCAAGTTATAATATAAATGTACTAAACTGACTGGTTCAAAATTAAATGTATGGCACCACAAAGATATAGAAAGGTGGAATTTCCTTAGCCATTTCCTCCCCTGAATCAGTATTGGGGATGGAAGTTATGGTGTTTTTACTTCTCTACCTCCAACTTTGTCTCTGGTGATTCATCGCCACATAATTTAATACTGTTTTGTTACAGGGTAAAACAATGCACAGAGGAAAATATACACCTAGTGAAACGTATCAAAGCTTTGCAGACACAAAATCAAACTCTAGTAACCCAGTTGAAGAAACTACAGACTGTGTTGGCCCGAGGAACAGTAAAGACAGCACAGCCAGCCACTTGCCTTATGGTGCTTCTACTTTCCATGGCCCTTGTAATGGCTCCAAACTTACGGCTGAATCAGAGTTCACCCTCCAGCTCCGACAGTCAGCAGGATAAAGATCTTTCACAGTCGGAAAACAAAGTGGCACCTCTGGCAGGTTAGATATGAAAGAACTCTTCTTAACTGAACTTTGTAATCCTACCCTGTCATATATATGGCCAATTTCATAAATGATGCATTTTTTGGGCTGCAGAAGTGTTTTCAGATGTTGTCAACCTGAAAGTAGGACATAAAAGATTTATTTCAGTATAGGCAGGTGGTCTCGTTTTCTGGGATTTCTTTTTCATGACTTTGCTCTAACGTGACTTGAAAATGTACACCATTTTTTAATTTGTGCGATAATTTTCGGTTAATGCAGCTTGGCGTAGACAATCTGTGGCCACACTTACCTTCTTTAGGAGGCTAGCAGAAAGTGATGTCACTGTCACGCCATCAGTCACATGCATGGATTGATTGCGTTGGTCATATAATCACATGGCTGGTGTAGTTTCCTCTTCAGTAGCATTGGTTTTTCACACAGTCAGTGAGAAACGTAAATCTACATCATCTAGTGCAATCCCAGTTAAAAATCGGCAAGGGACAGTAGGTACTGAAGGGTTATAACAAGCTGACTTTAAAAAGGTGAACAAATAGTTTACATGTTAGGCTTGCTTATAGTAGCATATGTACAGTTTGTGATATTGTGATATAGCTGATAGAATAAAAGAAGATGCTAAGTCAGGAATTAAAGTGGTGACAGTCTATCAGAATGGACCACACCAAAAACTATGGATGCGAGTCTCGTACATTTTTATTGCATGAGAAATAATTAAATAAATTGCATACAAATGTATGTATACTGTATAGAAGTTTATATACGCTGTATATACAGTACATACATACCCAACAGGTCCGTTTGTCCACTAGTGGTGGTCATGTGCCTTATGGGACTATAGGATGAGGTTGTCAGTCCCCTAACCCACAGGCAATACACTGTTTTAAATGGGAATTTTTTGATTTGCATGATGTTTTTCAGGAACATAACCCTGGCATAAAATAAGACCTGCCTGTACTTGATTAATGCATTCATGTATGTTTAGCAGTTGGACCAGTAATGCTGCTTGTGTTATATGCAAGTCTCGATAGAACTCTATTAGAATATTCATTTTTTTTGGAAAAGTTGCACTCCTTCAGTTTGAAGTAAAAGGACCCTGCCCCTTCTGATGTAAAATTGAAATCGTGACGGAAAAAAATGGGATGATTACTGTAGGTGGAATAGGCAGAGGGTTCATATATTTAAGGTGGACATCTTTTGGGATGCAACACTGCATTGTTGGGCCAGTAGTTCCTGATGTTTCAATGGATTGCAGTGCCTTCATCTTCTGGGTCCTTCAGAACATCAGGACTGTTCACCCAACAACACATCATGACATACCAGAAGCTACTATTCATGAAAACCTCAAATCTTGTGGTTAACATACTGTATATGTATCCCTCCTCCCCACCATAAAATTCCTAGGATAAAAAAAAATTGTTTTATGTATAAGATTTGCTTATCCATTGAATCACATTAAGTGGCTCCATTGTTATGGCATGGAACAATAGAAAAAGTGAGTTATGTGGGGCAAATAAAGTATAATTACTATTTTCAAAACTTAATGACATATCCATCCTTCGTTTCTTTTCTGGCAGCCTGTTCATCATGAGTGTCATGCAGGATAATGTCTTCCCATATATCAAATGTGAATGTCATACATTTACCTTTACTGGCTGTATGTTATAATGGTGCATGTACATGCATGGCTCAGTTTGGAGAGCATTGCATCTTTTCAGCAATAGCACTGTTGCCCCGGTGGTAATATACAACCACCAGCTCTGTAACTGTAAGGGATTTAAAATTCCAATTCCTGGATAACAAAAGTTTGTGGTTAACACAAGACTGATATGTTTAGAAGCCCCCCCCTCCCCCCCAAGTTGACACAACTCAGAGGAACAGTCTGAATAGTCGTTGCTGTAGCACTTCTTATCACACATATAACATCATTCATCAGGATGTTTTTGAATAACATCACCTTATCCTTCACAGGGCGTTCAAGAAACCTGTTGGAATTCCCAAAGAAGGGGCTTTCTGAAGATGGCAGCATGAACAGCGCAGATCAGGATGATGAAGCTAAATTCATTGCTGATATGGCTGAACTTCTGCAGTTTAATAATCCTGCTGTGGGTGACCATGATTATGAAGTTCCACCCTTAAAACGTTTCCGCACAGACGAAAGACCAGAAGATATAAAACCTTCACTACTCTCTGCAGGGAGAGATTATATCGTACCACCACCAGATGAAATATGGCCACCACCAGCACCTGGTGATAATCATATCACCAACATGATTGAGAAGGCCTTGGGAGAGGAGATGAAGGTCAACATTTCAGATGCTGGTGGGATGAGAACAGTGGTGCTTCAGGTACCTAAAGAACAGTAAAAAATATGCATACAGAACATTTGTTACCAACTTTAAGAATGTTCTCATTGAATTTTGGTACTATTAGTTGTTGCAGTTTGCAGAGTGAGGGTTTCATTCATGTTTCATTTAACACTGTGGATGCCATTTGTGTTGATCATTAACCGTTTGGCACCAGAAGTAAATGCCTGATGTGATCTGCAGCAAACCACAATTTAAATAGGGGCTGCATAAGATCAGTCACAAGTACCTTTGGTGCAAAAGGGTTAGCAAGTATATCACAATGGAACTGTCTTGCCCACTGTAGCAGAATGTATAAGCTCTGTGTGCAAGTAGTTCATTGTTGGGGCAAATAGAGCAGCTGACACAATTCAAATGTCTGGTTAGAGAATTTGTATTTATGTTCCTTATTTGAAGTGTTGTAGAAGTGCAGCTCTATGTACATTTGTATTCTTTGTGAGATTACCTAGAGATTAGATATTGCAGAATGTGGAATCACTTTATCTTTCTGCCTACCTTTGAGCTGAGCCACTATTCAATTAAATGCCATCTGTGGGACAGTGTTACCCTTTCAGATTGAAAGGGCACAAATTTAATGGGCCAACATCATGTTTGCCCAGTAAAGGTTCAAGTGAATTTAATTCAGTAACAGTTTTTTTGCCTTGGGAATTCATATAAGCTTGTTTCAGGAACTTCGTATCGTCAAGTGTTGTGTACTTAAAATAAGGATTATTCTTACTATGGAGTACACTTAATCTTAAAAGGGGACAAGGCTGTAAGTTATATTGAAGTAGATCAGACAGCATATGTGTGATGCTGGTGTAGAAAATAAATGGAGTGTGTGTGAAATACTGCCTCCAGAATTGTATGTGTATATATCCAGTTTTAGAGATGTCTTTTTGTGTTGGTATGTACTGTGTGGCGCATAGGTCTTTTTGTACTTTTAGTAACATCTTCCTGCTATATGATTTTGCTCCATTCTAATGATTAAGGGGGGCAGAACTTGTAACGTAATTAAATTTTACTGTGTAATGAGTCATTTTGCCCTGACATGGATGTTTTGTAATGCTTTGTGTATCCTTGTTTAATAAATGTTAAGCTGAGAGTGATTTGCTTTTAACTCTTAATTTTTATATGTCCAGATTAATGAGTTAATCAGAATTTTGTTTATTCATATTAACATTTTAGTTTATTTTTTTTTTAAGTTTTGATAAACAGAATATTTTACATGGATATTCCTATGGGGTTTCTCACTATAAAAGCAGTTCTCACAATGCACGCATGAGGGGGAAGAATTGATGACAGTCAATATGGCAATTGGCAACAATGGCCTTGGGGAAAACAAGAACAAATTGAACAATCACATATCTAATTAAAGCATGACTAAAACAATGGACCCATCTTTGTTTACCAATGATCTAGACCTAACTGAAGAACTGAAAAGAAATACTCATATTGTCACAAAACTTATACTACATAAGAACACAATTTGCTCAATACATATATACAATGTTGTCTTAAATAATAAATGTCATACACTTCTGACGCCATCACAATACTTTAAAAAAGCCATTCACTTCATTCTGTCTTGGTTCAGCATGGGTACAGGGACCAGCTAGTGGTTTAATAAAACATCATACTTCACTTCATCACTAAAACATTATATTTTGCAAATCATTATGTAAGTCCCATTAACATGTTTTTAACACATTAATGTGACATAATGATTAACAATAAAACCACCCTGTCTTAGGTAGAGACCATATAACAAAACTGGCTGAACACTGCTTTGGCATACCTAATATTTTAAATTGTCCAAGACATTTTATCAATGACAAATCATACAGTCACTATTTTTCTCCCTTTGGCAGCTGCAACAAGTCATATTTTAAGTCTAAAAATGAAGCCAAAACAGGCAAGTTTCATCTTTTGCAGACTTAGAGAAGATGCACTACAGTGAATCACCTTGGCTGCCACAATTCTTGGAATATCAGTCCCACTTCATTCACTGGGATGCCTATATACAAAGTTGGAAGCTGGATCAACCCCCACTAGAACAAATGTAATTTTTATCACAGTGATTTTTGTCCATTCACACGGGAAAAAAACTACAATTTACACGTTTTCCGTTCTGACCACATATAATCAAATTTTATACCAAACACAGCTAAAAAATAAAATTTGGGTTAAGATGGCAAAACAGTCTCCTCCTCATAGCAGGGACAGATATATACTGCCTGTCTCCAACCAAATGTTAAACATTATTAAATGATTTGGAGCTGCCTGCTGTACTTCTTATGCAAACCCAAGCAGTTACAAACTCAACATGTAAGATTTTCACAAAACATCCTTGCTAATTCCACTAACAAAATTCTTCTGCTGAAAATCCTTCTACAAACACGTCTCTCTGAAATTAGTGCCATAAAGTATATGCATATTCACAATTTCATATTCCAGAGTAAATGTTTGAAGTTGAATCATCTTAGCAGCAGTTTCATAAACCGTATTCTTTTCATGTGCCTGATGGTGTTGCACCGTGTTAAAATGGAACAATATGACATATTTCAACAGCACATAACAATATGAACACAACACACTATGCACAAAAAATGTGTTGTAGTAAAAAAATTCTACCTTGCAGGTCAAAATTTGCACATTATTAACAGTGTGGAGAAAGCAATGGATGATACAGTCACACTACTGTGGCTTTGCAAGATATGCAGATATATATGAAACCAATGTGTTAATGGGGGGAGGGGGGAGGTGGGATGTCTGCTACAAACTCTGGCTGTGAGCAATAGGTACAATAAGTAATGTACTAAAACAGGTCACACATGCAGTATTTCCACAGTTATCATTATGTCAGGAGTTGTTGCAAAACATATTCTACATACCGAGTGAGGAGGAATACTTCCTGAGCAACATCTGCATAAAACTCTCTGGAAATGTATAAACATAATGCTATGCATAAGTCTATTCCTATGAAATTAAATATCATAAAAATTAGTTCATTAACGATAACATTACATCTGGGGTTAAAGTTTGTTCAGAAGTGACTGAGCAACCCCGTCTTCAGTGTTGATTCTTACATACAAAATTTAAAATGTTATGAAGGCGACAGGCACAGGGGTCTGTAGTGCTGGCAAATAACTGTGTATTTCAGACTTTATGTGTGAGTTTACCTGGATTAAAGTTTAACAAATGTGCTTTAAGACCGAGCATATCATCAGGCTATATTCTCTTTTCTATTAAAAAGTAAACGCTGAAGAATTTGATGTGATTGCTTTTGTTACAAAGAATAAGTTCTTCAAATTGTGTGAGAAACAAATTGCAGCTTTACCTACAGTTCTGTGGGTGAAAAGGTAACGTAACCTCATACAGTCCTGGACAGGGCCTGAGGGTTCCAGGAGTCTGAGGCTCCCAGATTTAAAGACAGTCGGCACATGGTGGTGGTAAGGTCAGCCCTACGCACTGGCCCTTTACCCACCAGGAAATGTTCCTGGTACTCATTTCTGTTAGAGGCTGAGTCAACTCCAGGGATCGGAAGGATTATGTCAATGAAAAATTCCAATGACACCATGGGGAATCTAACACGTGACCTTCTGGCTTGTAGCGCAGTGCCTGCATCTCCGCGTTCCCCTCTGTGGGTGGAAGATGGAAGATATTTTAAGTATTTGAAAACAAAGTGATTCTTGTGAAGAAGTTGTATGGAAAAATTGTATGGTACTAGTTACAGCTGGAAGTTAAGAAATACAGTATACAGTCATAATGGGATTCCTTAAAATACGATATTTTTGTTCATGCCAAACAAATTTTTCAACTATTTAATTCAAGCAACATGAAATGACATGTATGGACCATGTTGTTCAACCAGACCTGTTGCTTTGCTGAATGGCCAAAATTAATTTTTAACTTAATGGCTCTGAGTTAACAGACTCTTCAATTCAGTTCACAGTACTAGAGAAAATGCACACCCCTGAAAGAGTTTCATAACTGAATTCCATGTTGGTCTTTTCCCCTCTCTCTTTTGTGGGGAGAGGGGAAGATAATTTGTGGAAACTGCTAAAATAAGCATGAAATGCTGCCATTTCACTACTATGTCAATAGGCCAAGAATAATGTAATATTCACTGGACTGGACTGAATTTCTAAGATTTGACACAGCACAGGAAAAAAATGGCTGTCAGCATGTAAACTTACATCTAGTGCCCACCATTTGTGGCAATATTAAACACATGTGACTTGGCTTATTAAGTGAAAAGTTTAATTTAAATAATGTACCCTTCCTTACTTTTCTGAAGCTAGTCTTTAACAGCAATGGGACAGAGTAATTTTTTCTTTGTCTTGGACATTTTTTACTGTACTGTAATATTTATCATCAGTTAGGCAGTAAAACTTTCTTTGATACTGCATACAGACTTTCTGGACTTTTAACCAAAAAGCTCTTGTCATGGTCACTTGAAGTTACTTTCTTCACCTTCCAGTATTCTGTGTCATATTCCATTTTCCATGCAGTATGGAGAAGGGGCTCTTATTTCCCAGAGAGAAGGGCAATTCAAAATGAAACTGATCACTCAACAACATTTAGTGCTGTGGAAAGAAATGGGCATATCTCAATCTCCATAGGCCTTACATGGGCATTAAAAAAGGTAAGAATGAAAACTACAGTGCATGAAATATGAACACCAAAGAAATGTCACATTCACATGTTCCAAAGAAAATTAATATCAACACACCTAAGTCTACAAATTGCTTTGGTGATATTCTCAAGCAGAAGGGCAAAATCTCAAAGTTGGATGTCTATACATCTCTAGTGTGGTCCACACAGGTGACTTGCATTAGAACGGTACACATTACCATACATACCTTAAACTAAGGCGAAGAGTTTTTTTTCCCCTTAACTTCACTACTTAAAAAAGTTCGGGTCACCATAAAATCACCAACTAAAAACTAATTGAAACTTTTGCATTTTTTACATTATATTAAAATTTGAGGCTGTCCTTGTTTCAGGAAAATATGGTTATGTGCTTGGTAAACGCAATGAAGAACAATGGACATCGATGATGATAATGACTAAATGTCATGCAACTATCTAAATCCATGCAAGTGTTAGATGCATGATTAAGCAGTCTTGGTAATGAACTATGAACTAGAATAATGTATCTCAATCTCACAAATACGACTAATATTTCTGTTAATTGCCCCTTATCTACTACCCTTCTGCTTTGTAGTACCTGTACTTCACGTAATGATGGGTCCCAGTACAAATTCCTACATTAATTGATGTGGCATTGAATGATGGGTGGTGGAATGGTTAGCTGTTGGATCCAGCCAGCTGCTTCAGTTGCAAAGATGGGCATCGCTCCAGAGAATTTTCGGTTGGTTGGTGTTAATGAATGGGCACTTCACATATAGTGAGATAGACCGTTAAAGGCAAATGTACTTTTGAACTGTCCCACTTGATTCTCCTGTACTGTTCACTACAAGCATGTAGTCACTTGTACCAATCAGTTCAAATTTTCTAAGTATAATTTAAAAATTTATTTGTTATACTGTGATGATAGCTGGAAGAATGTTGCCAGTTTAGAACACTGCATACTGTAATGTTGTCACCTTTAAGTTTACATGATTAACTACTAATACCCTTGATAAAATAATCACTATTTATTACTTATGTACAAGTAACCTCTACTGATTCAGTCCAATTAAATAGCTTTAACTCTTCAAAGTGGCCATATAACTTTCTCAAATCAAAAATGGATATATGGTAATTCATCATAGTATACCACATGTGCATATATCTTTTCCTGTGCCTAAATTCAGAGTCCCTGTGCTATGAAACTGCAATAGCCTCACCCTACAATAATTTGGCTTCTGTGACAATTTCCAACCAAACTTAAAACACTAATTTATTTTTCTTATTTGGATTTGTCTTCTTTCCCAACTGGTCATTCAATCAGGGGTTCAAAATAGTGTCATTAACTCATCTTGCAGATTTATTGCTCATTGACCTTCTTTCAAGCAATCTTTTTGGAGTCTGGGCTGAGTGGCAACTCCCATGTGATGAGAGATCACCACTTGCATCTGTCAAACAGCAAAACTTTGACTCCAAGTAGCTTGGAAACCAAGTTGCTTAAATAGCAATCACAACTGTGAATACTGTCACTTCAGTCCTTTATAATAGGCTGTTCTGCTGCCGAAAGAAGTTCCTATTTTGAACTAAACTTTTCCCATAACTCGCAGGCACAAATGTCTGGTTAACAATACTGAACACTATAAAGACCAATTAGAAATCATATTTGGGTAAGAAGCACTGGATTTGAATTGTAACTTGTCCTGCCACACATCTTGTTGCAATATGGAACAATGTTTGCACTGAATATTAAGGTAAATTCTAAATTTACTAAGAATGGTTCCTACTTAAGTAAGGTTTGTGTTCTTGTAACCATGGGAGGATGGGATTTTGGGGTAAATGACTGACAATAAAAACACAATAAATCACCTGAAAGTAAACACCAGAAATGAAAAAGCACCACAGTACACACAGAGATAGACTAACTTCTGATAATGGGCATTTTCAGTTAAAGTGTAATAACATATACATAAAATTAACTGCAGCATAATTTCTGTGACAATGAGATGACTTCTAACCCCCCAGATCGATAAAAGCATCAAACCAAAAGAAGTACTGATGTCAGTTACTTCTGTTACTGGATGCAAAAGAGAAGCAATTTGAAATTTTATAGTTATGAATTCATTGTACTTGTATCTAAAAATTTGTGGGTCAGAAGAAGATATTCTTGCTATGACACCAGAGAGGTTGATTGGTAATACATGCTGCAAAAATATGACTGACCTCTGATGAGGTCAAAATAATGGAAAATCTTTACTACATTTGATATCGAATACATTTTCACACCGCTAATTGAGACTGATTGTGTGCAAGCTAAAAGATGCAACAAATGTGACTGAAACAAAGAACATATTCCAGAAGTCAATTCTGAAACACACCAACATCTACAGACTTGAAACAATAATTTTATGTTGATCTGGTACAAAAAGACATGTATACAAACAGCAGAATCCCTGTTCTAGTCAAATATTTATATAGGCAGTAAAAGATGTGCAGTAAAGCCAAATCATACACAAATACGAATCAGTTAACAACCTCCACTTCTTCTTTAGCAAGACACCGGAATATTACCAGATGCTCACTTACTGTAAATCAAAGCTTTTTCATTTGTTCCAGGGCTTATATGTTACTCAAAAAAGGAATTTGTAATATACATACAGTGACTGAGTGCTAGAAGATAACTTACTTTATTTCTTAGGAAACATTTCCGTTACATCCAGATGCTCTCTCATTTTCAGTAGCCATATGGAAATAGGAACATTTTCCGAAACTAACAGACTTTAATAATGTTATCTGGCTAACCTGGACACTTAATGAACTGTCTGAATAAAACATTTAATGGCCTGTAAATAACCGAGTACAAATTGTGAAACAAACAGCCCCTTTGCAACAACTCCACACAAAGTGAAAACTTGGAAGGTCTGCTCAAGCTAACCACCAGTGACCATACAGAACTGACATACAGAAAACTTTCTACCAGACAAAATACGGATCCATGAAAGAAACACTGAAGTAAATTCCGGAAACATGTGGACAGTATGTAAGATGAGTTGTAGTTTACAAAGACTATAGTAAAATTTACATTTCAGATTCCTGCCAGTTTCATGTATCATGCATGGCCAAATTAACATGTAAAACACAAGTGTAAACTCTATAATGCTCTTAGTTTCCAAGTAATAACACAGTACAGCATTTCATGACTTGACCTAGTTGAGGTGTGTACCCTTACATTAAGCTGCTCAGTTCTTTTAAAGCTCCCAAGTGAGATTATCATTGTAAACTATTTTATCAAGACTGAGACTAATGGAAAGGCCTGAGCAGTCATCATTTTTCTGACAGCAAGGGCATGGTCCATTAAAAACAGAAGTATATGTGGACTGTAACTCAGCATGTAACAGCTACAATTTCACCATGTCCAATGACTACAGCCACTCAGCTCATATTTCAAAGCAAGTGGCGAGAAAGAAAAGTGTTACACAATGTTAAGCCACATTCGGTCAATAGTCTAGATATGAAATAAAATATACTGCATTTGTGATATTTTGTCCTTTCTCAACAATGAAAACACAGCACAGTATAAGATAAAAATCACAGTTATCTGGTTATACTTATTTAGCCATTTTTTTTTTTTAACTTTTCTGTATTACATTTTACAAATGATCCAAGTCAGACACTTAAATGATGTATGAAATGTCTTTCTGCAATCTCAGTGCTAACCGTCATTTCAGATGGCTCTGTTGTGGATGGAATAAGAATGACGAAAACAACCACAACCCATTCCATCACGAAACAATGGGACCGCTGATTAACAACAGCCTTCATTTCTGGATACCATAAATCATTTGAATAAAAATGAATAAAACAGCACGACATGGTACCTGAACAATTTTTCTGGCACCTCATTCTGCACATAAAATACTGATCATGGAAGGAGTGGGCTGATAAAGGATACACCAAACGGCCACCACCAGCATTTCCCCACAAACATGACACATGAACATAAACTTCTCCTTGTGACAGGTTGAGTCTCCTGCTGCATTACATCTCCAGTTTCATGGTATGTCCCAATATTTCTAAGTGCTTCATGATATACTCCCCCTATCTACAAAGCCACATTCAGCATAAATTCCCACATTAAATACGAATGATCCAACTAGGGTTGATTAAACAAGAATTCAGTCATTTCAGTTGTATCTACCATACAATCAATCATTCATACAGGCTATTGAATAATTCTGGTAATGAAGATCAGATTAATCACAGAATCTGATATGACATCTGACAGAGTTCAATGGACTTCAGCAAGTGAATCATTGTATGAATCCACAAAGAACTGTCTCATCACACGTCTGGCTACATAATGTAACTCTGGGTAACCAGCCATTCTCATGCCATACATATACCAAATGCATACACACACACGCGCGCGCGCACACATACCACAACAGCACACAAGACTTAGTTATCATGTATAATATAATTAATTGTTATACTGTAGTAGTGCATCATCAGGGTGAGGGAGGGAGGCTTGACATAATGGTGGCAGCTGTGTGGGTGCTCCCCGTCTCATCATGTGACACTGGCGGGTGTAGGGTAGCGAGCAAACTCGCTGTTACTAGGATTGTTGAGGACACTGTCCCTAGAATTGGAGTGGGACGTCGCCCGCAGCAACGTCACTGCCTCACGCTCTGGGCTGCACTGCACAACTGCTAGTCATTTTTGACGTCCTGACTTCTTCTTCTTACGTTTGAAGAAGCAACAGCATCTGCAGAGAAATATTACAGGCATGTCTCATTATATGCAGACCACAGCCTCTGTCCACTGACCAGGAATGATCATATTTTAAAAGGAAAAGCTTCATTTACTCAACCATAAGGCAAGAATTTTACAATAGTATAAACAGCCAAGTAGATGCAACAATAACAATTTAGTAGTAATTTCAATCAGCTCAACATGTTCCAGGCGATAATTTCGCCCATCCTCAGGAGCACTAGACTGTGTTTACAGTTGCCTGCTGGTGACAGCAGGCAACTTCTTCGGTGCATTATACCACAAGCTGTAAACACAGTCTAGTGCTCCTGAGGATGG
>Ga0123355_10012984_pt1 | contig 12935 bp, 7 predicted proteins | sample TergutEmb28metaG_3_FD_89872 | JGI IMG/M metagenome (GOLD analysis project Ga0123355, IMG submission 89872) | Embiratermes neotenicus P1 segment gut microbial communities from Petit-Saut dam, French Guiana - Emb289 P1 | ecosystem: Host-associated > Arthropoda: Insects > Digestive system > Gut ... | reverse complement strand
TGCTCTGCTGAGAATGCTCCGATACGGAGTGTTGACACAGTGCTCTAATACGGAGTACCGAGATTGTTCCGACAACCGGAATGTTGACACTGCTGTAGTACGGAGTACTGAGAATGCTCCGACAAACGGATTGTTGACACAGTGCTCTAATACGGAGTACTGAGAATGCTCCGACAGTCGGAGTGTTGACATAGTGCTGTAGTACGGAGTACTGAGAATGCTCCGACAAACGGAGTGTTGACACAATGCTCTAATACGGAGTACTGAGAATGCTCCAACAACTCGAGTGTTGACACAGTGCTCTAATACGGAGTACTGAGAATGCTCCGACAACTCGAGTTTTGACACAGTGCTTTAATACGGAGTACTGAGAATGTTCCGACAAACGGAGTGTTGACACATTGTTGTAGTACAGAGTACTAGGAATGCTCCTACACGGAGTGTTAACACAGTGCCCTAATATGGAGTTCTGAGAGTGCTACGACACGGAGTGTTGACACTGCTCTCAAAGGATGTACTAGTGCTCCGACTACCGGAGTGTTAACACAGTGCTTCCTTATAGAATACTGACAGAAATGCGACGCGATATTGTGTTGATACAGTGTTCTAGTACGAAGTGTTGGCAGTACTTCCATACCGAATACGTCGTGTGACAATACATTTGCAGAATGCATCAATTCATTTCAGTTTAAATATCGAAAGCAAAGGCATTATCTTCTCCAAGATCCTATCGTTCGTTTAACATAACTGTGAACGTGGGGAAATCCAGAAACCCTAAATAAAATGCTAGTCGCTCCACAACACTATAACTTAACTGGCACAAACAAAACGTTTTCAAATATTTTGTCTTCTTCGTAACAGCGGCCACTATATCCTCATAAATGTTACGCGAAATGTTATAGATAAAGCTTTGGTCAAAATTATTGGAATGATTTGAATTTTAAAATTTCAGCTTTTATTAAATCACACTGTAATATTAAACTAAATTAGGATTGAATTACATGCTCGATACAAGGAAAACAAATCTATTTGCAGAGTCATGTTTGTATTAGGTTTTATTAAAGGTTATTGTTTATTTTGCCTTTTATGCGATTTGATTTTTATGCCTTTATGCGTTTTATTTTATTCATCACACAAGCACATATGCTTGAATAAATAAATTTGTTCGTTATTTCGTTGTAAAAACTTCATACACTGCCAAAACGTATAATGACAGAGCTGATTGTATTTCTACATTTAAAAACAAAGAACTTGTTTTATGTAATGTGTTGAAGCCATCAACATTGACACCACATCTTGTTTTGGTTTCTCCCTCCGCTATTGTTTCTTTCCTCTTCTGAATGTAAATGTCATTACGGCTTCAATATTCTGCCTGTATGTCTAACTCTATTTATTCAGTGCACTACATGGAAGAATTCAGTGTACACAGTTCGAAAAGTTCGGACACGAACAGCCCGTTCCACTGCTTTTAGCGAAATTCGTAATCATCCAACTGTTTCCTATTGTATATTGCATAGCCTGGCGGTTGAACAAAGTTATAGACACTTTTAAGAAGTTACAGTGTTTGCCAGTATAATTTAGAAATACTTTCGTAAACTTTTGTGTATCAAAGGGAGACTTGTGACGTAACATAATGAACTAAGAAGTGCGGTGAACCGTAACACGCCTAGTACTATATAGTTTATTAGGCTGCAGTGATAGGACTGATGCGCGTTACTCTTTTCACTTCCTGACTGCGAAGTACGTATTGTTCTGGAACGGTCGGAAATAATTCTTCTGTCGAGGGAATTATTTGCTGTTACGGAACCCGCAGCTTTGTCGTATATTCTTGGCCAATTCAGTCCAATGTACAAATTTATATTTTATTTTTCGTTTTAATATTATCCTCTAAGTAAGTCCTACGTGAATTTGATGTGCATGTGACCGTGCATCACTGATACAATAATATAACCAGCCAACTAGATGAAACAATAATAATTTTATTAATAATTTCAATCGGCTCAACATGTTTCGGGCGATAATTTCGCCCATCCTCAGGAGCACTAGACTATGTTTACAGCTTGTGGTATAAAGCACCGACGACGCTGCCTGCTGGTGACCGGGATGAGGTGTTCCATCTCATCCTGGTCACCAGCAGCCAGCACCGTCGGTGCTTTATACCACAAACTGTAAACACAGTCTAGTGCTCTTGAGGATGGGCGAAATTATCGCCCGAAACATGTTGAGCTGATAGAAATTATTAATAAAATTATTATTTTTGCATATAGTTGGCTGTTTATATTATTGTATTAAGTCCTACGTCTTCAAACCAGTCGCGTATTTTGACGTTTTCTGACAGAATGCCTAGCTACTTTTTTTTTTACGAGGGCGGCTGATAAGTAATGCACACAGTGACATATTTTGCCAACGGAGCAAAGTAGATTCCCATGCGCGCTGTGTTACCTGCTTATTATACCCTCCTTATTTTAATTATTATACCGTACTATTAATTGGATTGAGTTAGTTACGAAAGTCCTCATTTTTAAATATTCTGCAGTTTTTTCACCGGGTACATTTTGGTAACAATGACATAATTTACATTTGTTTAACTTCAGGCTTCCGCCACAGTGCCAATGAAATCTTCACCATTCTAAGATGTTACACAGCGTAGATTGGTAGTTGCCGGCGTTTCAAGATAACTTGTCGACCCCATCTTCTAGGGTCAAGCAGTCCGTTCTTCTTCGACTCCGTGACCCTTGAAGATGGCGCCGATACCTTGTCCCACAGCGTCGGTAACTAAATACCAATGCACGCTGTGTAATACCCCAGAAGAGCAAATATCTCATCTAGATTACAGTTCACATTTTCTTAATGTCTTCGTAAGTTATTCGACAATACAGCACTGTAAACGCCCTAACATTAATTTATTCCTCATATATGCGACATGTTTCGGCAGACGATTTCGGCCATCATTAGGCGATCCTACAACAACATAAAAGGTAAATGAAGGAAGAGGTCAGTTTGGAGTAGCGGCGGCTAACCCTCTGAGCTGTGGCAGTCCCTATGTTGTTGGTTCTGTAACTGTTATACGAGTCTCGTTCCATATTTTGGCGTGCGTGTTTTGATGTGCTTACGTATAGGCATGTATAGCCACATACATTATGTAACCTAGTGCTGTCACTAGAGTCTTTCCGTATTCTGCTGGTGTATTTCCTTCGTTCTAGTTGAAATTGAAACTCCACCTCCGAAATGTCCCTGTTTCACTCTTCGTAAAATAACAACGCAGTAAAAAATGAGTACGAAGTTTTACTGCCCAGAAAAATAGGGGTGGATACCTTATTCTGAAGTTTCTCGTCACAAGCGCTCGTCACAATGCCACTAACTATTGTAATTTTAATAATAAAACCTCACAGCAAGACTCCCTTTAATATTTACCTTTGATGCACAATTTATCCTTAAGAATAATATTATGAATAGAGACAGAAGTGTTAAAACATGTGTACCAATCCCGATTAAACACATTAATTGAAGAAGATTTTAATTACAGCGTCTTTCCATAAACACGCTCTCATTTCGTGACAGTATCCCATGTATGTATTCGAAGCTTATTCTTTTATTGTTGCTAGTTGCTTCATATCCAGGAATGTACTGGAGGCAGAATGTTTTGAGCATTCTCTGTGCTTAAATGTAGAGGGCTTTCACTGTTTTTCTTATCACTCTACGAAAATTGAGAGAGATTATTTTGAAACTTGCAGCAACCATACCCAACGGCAGCCTTTTCAATTCTTCATTCTTTGTCATCCTACTACTAGGTAATTTATATCTAAAAAGAATTAGTGTCTTTAAATACAGGTAGATCGAGACTACAGCTACAACTACAGCTACAGCTACTGCTATTGCTACGACGTGTCTACAAGTGTGTGTCTCGTGGCACCTAAAAATTCTTATCATGTTTTGTCGTCTATCTTTCTCTCCATATCATTCATAAACATCACGTTATTTCTGATTCGTCGCTGCGCAGGCAATACAGCTAACAGCATCATTAAATAAAATGTCAGATGGTACATCAATCGTCGTTCACATCGGCTTTATAATTTGAGCGCATGTCGATATAAAACTGTGATTTAAGGTCACTTCCCCAAAGTAAGATATCCTTTGTGCCTTTTTGTTGGAATGCGCATGTTTCTGTTCGTATTAAAGTGGATAGAACGCTACTGATGACCACGAATTTGTATTGCGCTTAAGTATGTCCAGCCCTTGACAGAAACAATGAGGGTTGTTCAGCAATGGTCTGATTTATCTGCGGTCTGAGTGCCCTAAAGCCAATGCAGCCATCACAGGGTTTCCGCTAAGAGGCGGAAGAGCATGAATTGCCTCACCATTTACTACGTTACCTTCACTGCAAAATCATTAGAACTAGCCGAAGGAATATATTGCCTTATTGTCGTAAACAGAGTGGAAGTTTGAATGGAAAACTATAACCTCTACAGCGAACATTCATTTGAGTGATAGAACTAAACACTGTGGTTGGAAGTTGCCGGGTTTGATTCTGGACCCAGTGGCCGACCATCCAGAATGTTTTGCAAGGAAAAGTACCGAAGTATTTGTTTTCAATCTACATAACTTCCATATTAATGTAGATCCTTAAGAACACTGGAACTAACTGGCGCAAAAGAAGATTGATCGGAAAATTTTACATGGGTCAGAATGTTAAAATACGAGTTGGCCAAGGAGACACAAGAGGTGTAAAGACTGGAAGAGGAGTCAGACAGGGACACTGTTTTCGTCGATTCTCTTCAAGTTACGTTATGTAGCGTTACCGTGCCAAGGAAGCTGTCGCAGGGACTGGAGACTTCAAAATAGGAGGAAAATTAATTCGCTTTGTGAAATATGCATATGATCTGTTGTTACTGGCTAATAAAGAATCGGCAGTACAGTGAATGATTAATTGAATAATTGAAGTTGAAAGATGCTTTGGAATGGAAATGAATGTGGGAAAAAGAACCGAAATAATGAAAATATCAAGGCAAGCATCCTCGATACAGATTATGACAGATCAAAAGCAATTGGAGGATGTGGAATATTTCAGATACTTTGGTAGCCTGAAAACACGCGGAGATCTGGCTTTGAAACAGACTATGAACTGGCACTAAGATAGAATACGCGATGATGATAACCCGCACGTAGAAAGTACCTCATTAAATTGAGTACAAGGGAAGCATAAAAGTGTCTGCTTTTATCTTTGCAAATTTTTCTTTTCACGGATGTCTTGTGTCTGAATTTTTCTCTCGCATTCTCAACCTCCGTACTTGGGCGGCAGCTTCTTGACACATCAGTAAAGCAGCCATTATAATGTACACGATTTTTTTAAGAATATGTTGTTATTATGTGAGATATGAACACGACAAGTAATAAGGTTGTTACAGCTACAGAAAGAATATATATATATATATATATACACGCGCACGCGCACGCACACACACACACACACACACACACACACACTGTTCAACATGAATGAGAGGAGTGCGAGGGCATAGTTATGTTGGGTATTCGGAAATTAAAGTGTCTGAGACGAAAAGCAGTAGAACACGTGATTTTGTGCTACATGGAAATGCAGAGCTGGAAGGAAATTTTCGCGAAGAAGGAATGATTAAATATAAAAAGGAAATGAACATAAAAGTAATTATTTACACAAAGAGTGGAGAATTAGAAAATATGGGTAAATTTTTATGTCCGGCAAAACGTAAATGGAATGCTCGAGAATAGGTAAAACTTCAGTTTGGAAAATTTTAGGACACTTGTGACGATGCAATCTTCCGTCTCCTTAAATTATGAGGAGGGGGGGGGGAGGGGACTAAACTGAGCAATCAGTAGCAATTGGTCCAGCTGTCAGTATTCTATAATAATTGCAAGACAGGCCAGAGTGATAGACTTGACCGTCACATAAACTTGCAGACTTCCTTTCGTATATTCACGCTTGAGAGAATCTGTCACCTTAAGGCTATTTCACGCGATAGAAATATGCCGAGGCTTTGGCAGGCTGAAGGCAACGTTGAGATGCGTTTAGCCAAAGAAGAAATATTAAACGTTATGAAATACTTTAGTGCACGGGAATTTAACAGACACGCACGAGTATAATTTACGTGAGGACGAAAATGCAGTTGGCTCCCAGGCAAACTGCCGTCGTATGTCCGCCAGTACGTAAAATAAAATTCTCACTTTTACAGATAGTATTAAGCCTTACGTTTGAGAGAATCATATTAATTTACTGAACGTTAAAGTCAGTGTAATTTTAAAACCACAAATATTTGGAATATAATTATCGCTTTGTTGCAAATATTTGCAGTTTTCTAATAATTTTATTACTCGATGAATATTCAGATTGCCAGCAAAAAATAAGGATTTGCATGAATGATTTTTGGCACACACGTATTTGTAATAAAAGTGGGATCGATGGAGAAGACTGGCAATACATTGGAATAGCTAAAATGGCGCAGGAAGCTCTTTATTGTGCGGAAAGAAGTGTGACTATAAATCTAAGTGCTATATTCTGGTAAGAGTCCAAAACTTTTTTTATTAAATAAGAGCCTCTTTACAACTTTATCGAAGTATTGATTAAGACAGGAGAATGCCAAATGAATTCGACTTCGCCTTGTGAGCAAACGGTGGGGTGACTGTGATTCAGTAGATAATTCAAATCGTTACAGTTGATTTTGATTGAATAAATCTACTCTGAACTGGGTTATATTTAAATTTCAAACAAAAGGAAATCTTATTATGAATAATAATATCAAGAACTTAGAAAAGTTAGAAGTTATTTGAAATTTAAAGAGGTCCGTAGTCATGATACCTGTTTCCTTTACTGCAAACAGGAATCACAGAAGCTTGTTTCCCTGTATATGGATAAGTATTTTTCAGTAAGTTTATTTACGTACTTCAGAACATGAGCTAAAATCTGAGAGGGGCCTTTGATAACGAAACCTTTTATTCTGTCCAAACCGACAGATTCAGATGACGTAAGAGACAAATTTCATGCTTCATGTCATCGTTTGAAATGGAAGGATCCTTAGTAAAGTCAGATAGGTTAGCCTCAGGAAAGTTAGGATTATTACACCTGATGGAAATATAAATTGGACAGAAAGTTGTAGGTAAATGTTGCCGCAAAACATTGCGGCCCCTTAGTGCGATTATTGACTAACTTCATGGCGTAGAGGCCATCTTGACAAGCTGATAGTTCCTCGGCTTGTCAAGAAGTACTGTGTCCTTTATTAAAACTGGAGGTAAGTCACAGTGTTCACAACAGCCCGCCATTGATCCTTATTCTGTTCCACACGAATTCAGTTCATTCTCTACCATCCTATTTCTTTAAGACCCATTTTAACATTATTTCCTCCTTATATATCAGCTTCTTTAGAATGGTCCCTTTCCTTCATGTTTCCTCATAAGACTGCTGTATGCATTTCTGTTCTCCCTCTTACTTGCCATAGTGCAATTATTCGCAGTTGATATTTGGGTAAAATTTGATCATTATTTAATATTTAGCAGCATGTTTCCCAAAACGTATTAGTAATAAATGCTTGATTAGTGACCAATACTCTTCGAAAACCAGCCAAACCACTGTGACATAATAATAATAATAATAATAATAAATATGAGGCACGTAAACATGGCAAGTTGCATCCTGGAAAGGGCGGACCTTTACGGAAACTGTGTGTGATAGGTATGGAAGGATATTGTTCGACAGGCCAAAGCCCACAGCGGGCTGTAGTGCCAATGGAAGAAGAGGAAGTGTGTGATAGGTTACTATTATTATTTTACATGACAAAGTGTGTCATTAATGGTTCTTTAAGCTGAGAAAAAATGTGCAGCAAATATGGCTTTCATGATGAAAGCAGGCAACAGGTGGCGAATTAGGCTAGCTTCGATAACCGCTCTCTCAGAGGCAACTTGAATACGAGTCGCGTCTTCATTCATCAAGCGAAACGTACCGTAGCTACACTGTTCACAGCCTGAGAGGAGATAATTTATTTTCATTTTTAATGTTTAATTTATATTTATGTAACTACACCATTCTCATTCCTTGAGAGATAACATTGGACTAGATTGACAGGCAACTTGAAAGACCCGCAACCGTGATGTGTGCGAGCCACACCCGGCTTGCAAGCCGTGTTGTCGTTTCCCCTGATATTATATCAGGAAGGGAGATTTCGGGGTTAACGGAATACAAATTCGTGCGTCATAATATAATTAATTGCATTTTTAGATATACACATATACAACATATATATATATATATATATATATATATATATGGGAAATTTTTGTAAAATTGAAGTTCTATGAATACTAATTTGTGTAGGCTAGAGAGAAGGTTTAAATAAAATGCGAAGTATATAAACCAGTTACGTTCATTCCAAATTTTGTCGAAAGCTACGATAACATTGTTTTTAAACATGCCTTCCTTGTAAGAAGATTTTAAGATTCCATTACTAGTGCGACCATTACCCCCACTGCCCTCCACCCCCTGTATACTGCCATTACCACTCCCATAAATGAAATATAGTGTACCACAAATGTACGAGGGTGAATCTAGGACGTGTGTCATCCCCGTTTTGTGTGTATGAACCTGGATCGGTGTGCAGTCGAACACAACTGTGTCACATAGGCGTATTTAATGACTATATTAAGCAACTACATGTTCCGGCCTTTTCTGGCCATCTTCAGGTTGTCTTGAGAGAACAAACTTAAAATCCTACTATATGTATTGCGCGCGCACGTGGTGTAGAGATGTCTACATTACGGGGTTTGTCATATACAAATTTAAAGTTAAGTTAATGATAGTTTGGATGAGAGCTCGCCGGCTCAGTGGGTCGTAGTTGTAAGGAGTGCGGTCCTTCTTCTTAATAAGGTGCGCTGTGTGGTGCTTGGTAGCGTGGTCTGTTGCCTGCGGGGCAGAAAATGTGTGCGTGAGTATGGTGGTGGTTTATTTATGCCTGAGGGTTTCGCTGTGTAGGGGATATATGTCTTGGTACTTACTTATGTTCTAGGTGTTAATATGTCCTCGTTCTTCTGTTTTGTTCTCTCAAGACAACCTGAAGATGGCCAGAAAAGGCCGAAACATGTAGTTGCTTAATATAGTCATTAAATACACCTATGTGACACAGTTGTGTTCGACTGCACACCGATCCAAGTACGAGGGTGAGTCAAATGAAAACCTTAAATATGTTTTTTTCTCGTAATTTATTGAACACAAAAGGTACACAGTGACTTCATTTTTCTATGTAGTATCGTACTGACACCTGTCGGCCACTCTTCAAACCATAAGTATCATTGTTGAAACGTACAAGACAATCGAGATGTGGTTCGAATTTTATTGCATTTTTAAGGGTTTCAGTTGACTCTCCCTCGTATATAATACGAGCATCATTTGTGTCTCTGCCTGTGTTGAAATGTGTCAAGCGGTCGTATCATAAGTCACTGGAATTTACAATTCATTCACTGCGGTGACATCTGCTGTCACTGGGTACGAAAGGTGCCTGTTGGTGTGTGGAGACACACTTGCTGTTCTTATAAAACGTAAACTGCAGGCTACTCTGCTAACATTTTTACTGTTTTATGTTTCAGTCTGTGCGTCACAACTACGACAAAGCACACTGAATTTACAAACAAAATTTTACGGACATGACAGCAGTTTATTGGAGAACATACTACCAATTAATAAAACAATGTCACATCGCGTGTTACATATCTTGTGTCTACAAAATTTGTTGCAAATTCTTGGCCTCAATAATAGTCCGAATGAACAGAAAAGGATGAGGAACGTTGTTAATACTAAAGTGAAACCCCAACTGTCAGTCGCTTGGAAGGCCTCCATCTTGTTTTTATCACTATTGGACTTTTACATGCAGCCTAATTACTAAAATACTTTGTGGAAACATTCATAAATATTCGAATTATTTTTTAATTGGACTTGGGCTGTACATATCGATGCTTTGTATCGATACCCTTAACCTTAACATATCCGTTACGTCACTCAGAAACCACGCTTTTTCTTAAACATGGACACCGATATGTTCTTTTCTCACAACATAAGGACGCTGCACAAACTAGACAAAGAAAAATAGAATTTTATTTAACTATTAGTTTAATCTGTGTTTTAACAACGCTTCCTCAACCTCAATATATCGTCGACTGTCGTTAAGTTTCTGAATGCTGAATTTAGTAGATGGAACGTGGCCAGAATCACTCGTGGCGTGGCGTGGCGTGGCGTGGCGTGGCGTCGCGTGGCGTGGCGTGGCGTGGCGTTGCGTGGCATTATACCGGGATATGATGGGTGTAGCTGAAATACGTAGCGAAGCATTTAAATGCAGTTAGGCAGTTCTCGCGGGCCGATAAGCGAAAGTGGAACCTCCTGAACACGAAGAATGTTTACAGGCATACAGCACTGTCATGAAATTTATTTTATACCCCAGTAGAACACTCATATTTTCCAAATGTGTTATTTTCTAAACTACATACTTCGTTTACCTACAGGTTTGTTTATTATAAGACAAAGTAATTTTTAAAGTTCAGCGCACATTGATAAATAAAAATTTTATTATTTTGTCTAATTCTCATCATGTCGAGTATTTCAAGTAAATTTTGTAGATATTTAAGTCTCAAAGTTAAGCAATTATGTTTTGAATTTAGTTTTGAGCACAGACTGTAACAACAAAAATGTAAGTGGTTGTCAAGAATGGTTGATTGATTTGGTTTAATATCATTGTGTTAAGAAGGTACAGTTTTTCGGCCCACTCTATTAAATTATATAGGAGAATAAAGTTGTAGCCCCATCCACCCTTACCCATGGCACTAGAGGTGAGCTGTCAAATTGGGTCGCTATAACCCGGGTAAGAACCCCGATACCCATTTGGTGGACTGCAAACCTGTCTGGACATTCTTGAGGGGATAAAAATCTCTTGCTCCTGTAGCAATGCGAACCTCTTACTTTTCAGCCAATAGCCTATTCTCTATACCGACTACTTTTACAGGCGAACATATAATGTGGATTCTGTTCCTTTCTACCCGGTGTGCTATTTAACGACGCTCTTAATTGCTGAGATTAGACCCTATGTATCATCGGTGCTAGATGAATGGGTATGGAGCGTTTGTGGAATGATACTGAGTGCAGAAAAGAGAAGATTTCGGCGGACAACTCTTCTCAGTGCCACTTTGTCTACCATAAATCTCTCGTAGAATGATACGGGATAGGATACGTGACTTTGCGGCGAGAGGCTGGAGAATAGCCTTTTGAGCAATACGTGTAGTATGTTCATCCTCACTCCGTCCGTCCTTAACTCTCTTTACAGAAACGGCTCGAAAGGTTTTGATGAATTTTGATGCACTGACCTGTGGACAACCTGAACAGACGTGGACCACTTGGGAGAGACTAGGGTAGATGATATGAAAATATTAAGAATGAACTTACGGAACTGGAGTGGAACAGTGTAAATGTATCTGATTCGAGATGGGCTCCAGCGACCTTCTTTTCAAAGGTGGAAATTGGCATATTTTTTGCATAAAGAATGAGTAGCTTGATGTCCAACTAAGAGAGTGTAATTTTTCAAGAAGTTCTCGTATTTTGCTTTATGGAGTTTGTTGTTTTGTTCCATGTTCTTGCAAAATCTTTGCACTCTCCCTTACGTTCTATTCAGTTTTTTCCTTCTGTTATTGGGTTTCTGTACCCATTTAGTTTTGTCGTATTCCTAAGCGGCGCTTCTTTGTGCCATCTTGTTGTTGTTTGGGCGTTCAGAATTCAGTATCAGCCGTACTGCGATGTTTGGTGCTAAAATATGTATACGTTTTACAAAATCAAGACAGTTGTTTTCATTTTATTTTCTCTGTGCACGGTCGGTATATGCTGTTGAAAGAAGTTCTGCGACATTGCTTGTCCTTCTTTCGATTGAGATTCAGTATTCATAGCATTACTTTGACGGCTGGCATCCCGTTAATGTACCTACAGTATTCTTTGTTAATTTGTGGGCCGGGTAGCTCAGTCGGTATAGCGACTGACTACGGGCTGGACGGTCCGGGATCGAATCCCGGTGGAGACGAGATTTTCCGCCCGTTCAGACCGGCCCTGGGGCCCACCCAGCCTCCTGTAAAATGCGTACCGGGTCTTTCCCGGGGGTAAAATGCGGCCAGGGCGTGCTGCTGACCACTCATCCCCTTCTGGTGCCGCGGTCATGGAAGAGTAAAGCTATACCTCTACCCACCCTCTGGGCCACGCTGGGCCTGTAACGGGATCACTTTACCTTTACCTTTTTTTACTATTTGTTAATTTATAGCGCAACTTTTTACTTACTGTTGCTTATTACTGTAGATTTTATGTAGTTTTTCGTAGCCATTTTATTGCTAAATTCTAACCTCCGAGCAGTTTTGTTCCTTTTCCTACATATTGGCGTTGTGTGTGTGTGTTTGTGTTTGTGTGTGCGTGCTTTGTGTGTGTGCGTGGGGGGGTGAGGGGTGTTTTTGCACGGCATGGATGTGTACATAAAGACTGAATTCATTCCCTGAAATAGCATAAATTATAATCCCGTAAAAATGTTGACAATTTAGTTGACCTGTAGAATGTATGACTTTGAATATAAATTTACATTGTCTATTCCCAAAAAAGCAGAAGTTCTCTCTATCCTAAATTACGCCAATTATATTTTTTACAAAATAATTGTAGGATAATGGCTCGAAATTAAAAATCACCGGTTGCCCTCATTCCCACTGTCCTAATTCATTTTTATATATTAATATGACGGTACGGAGCCTCTGCAGTCGATAGTGTTTCTGTGTAACCTACATAGTGGCAAACAACAGAATGAATTGTGAAAGAACTCTAAAAATCCTACATGAACTAAATCGGACTCCAAGAGGTCGTGAGATCAATTTCATGCCGTCAAAGACACATGTGAGCTTGGAAT
>Ga0123355_10012983_pt1 | contig 12936 bp, 11 predicted proteins | sample TergutEmb28metaG_3_FD_89872 | JGI IMG/M metagenome (GOLD analysis project Ga0123355, IMG submission 89872) | Embiratermes neotenicus P1 segment gut microbial communities from Petit-Saut dam, French Guiana - Emb289 P1 | ecosystem: Host-associated > Arthropoda: Insects > Digestive system > Gut ... | reverse complement strand
TTGCTTGCACGCTCTTAAGACTTTATCACTTTTTACTTGTAACAAAGTAAAATCTTGCAAAATTATGTTGTTTTTTTAAGCCTGAAATGTTATAATGTAAACGTAAAGAAAGCAAATTTAGTTAAATAATGGAGTGAATGTGTTATGCAAGAAGTATTAGAACAATTTTGGAATATACTACCTTTTTTGCTTATTGGTCTCTTTATCATCATTTTGGTGATTGCTAGCCATGTTAAAGCACCGCCTAATGTAGCAGTCATTGTTTCTGGGCTAATAAGAAAGGAGCCTCGTATCCTGATTGGTCGAACTGGCTTTAAGTTTCCCTTTTTAGAGCAAGTTGATAAACTACTACTTAAACAAATGGTTATGGAAGTTAACTCAGGTAGATCTGTTTCAACAGCTGATTATATGAGCATTCAAGTTTTTGCAGTGATTAAACTTAAAATTAGTGACGATCCCAAAGCCTTGAAAAATGCAATGAGAAATTTCTTGAACCAATATTCAGAAGAAACAATGGGTGACTTACAAAACCCGCTACAAGCCATATTACGCGAAATTGCAGGTACAAAAACATTAGAAGAGCTTATTAAAGATAAAGAGGACTTTGCCAATCAAGTACACAAACGTGCTTCAGCAAGCTTAGAGATGCTCGGAATTGAAGTTATTTCCTGTATTATCAAAACAATTGAAGACGAAGCTGGACTTATTAAAGCCTTGGGTGTAGAGCGCACGACTGAAATCCACAAACAGGCAACCATATTAAAAGCTGAAGCTGATCGTGAAATTGCAATCAAATGTGCAGATGCCAAAAGAGAAGCAAACGATGCTCATGTTGTATCTGAAGCCGAAATTTCACAAAAAAATAACGAGTTAGAAATGAAACAAGCTGATTTGAAAAAAGAGTTCGATCTCAAAAGTATTGAAATCGAACTTGAGGTAGCGGAAAAAAATAATGTATTGAATCTACGAAAAGCTAATTTAAAAAAGGCTGAAGATCAAAAACAAGCCGAAGCTGAAATTGCATTTGAAGAAGCAACACTAGCTAAGCGAAGATCCTTTGAAATCGCACAATCACAAATGTTAATGGATAAAGAAGAACGCGACTTAAAACTAAAAGAAAAAGCAGCTCAGACAGCTGAACAGGTGCTAGAAGCCGAAGTTAAACAGGCAGCTGAAGCTGAAAAATATAAGCAACAGCAGCTCGCAGATGGTAATTTGTATACCGCGCAGAAACAAGCTGAGGCTCAGAAGCTGCACGCTGAAACAACTAATTACATTACGGATCAAGAAATACAAACATCTAAATCACGAAGCATCATAAAAAAACAAGAGGCAGATATTGAGCTGTATATGAAAAAGCAAGAATCTCAAGCAATTAAATTAAAAGCTGAAGCTGATGCTTATATGGCTGAACAAGAAATTCATGCGATTAAAGCCACCGGTATTTGTGAAGCAGACACAATTCAAGCAAAAGGTGTCGCCGAAGCACAGGCACTTAAGTTAAAGGCAGAAGCAATGAAAGAATACGATCAAGCTGCTATTGTAGAAATGATCGTTAGTGCCTTACCAGAAATTGCTAAAAACATTGCACAACCGATTTCAGAAATTGATAATATGACAATTGTTAGTGGAAATTCAGATGGAGTTACTAGTGTAAGCAACGATGTGTTAGACACGATGATCAAGGTTCAAGAAGTCGTTAAAGAAACAACAGGTGTAGATTTAAAAGAAATGGCATACATCACACATGAAGACGACGCTCCAAAAAATGAAGAAACCTTAGAGAGTGAAGATACCACTGAAGAAGTCGAAGTGTTAGAACATTCAGCATAATTTAATACGGGCTATCTTGCGAAAGATGGGCGAAAAACAAAAAAAATTCGGATTAGAACCCGATTTTTTTTGTTTTGTATAGCGTTAATTCGTTTGTCCAATCAACACTAGAGTAACAAAAGGTGATGAAGGTGAATATTGAATCATGACAGAGAGGGAAAAACAGTTATTTCTTGATACATTAACACCAGAAGAAATGATTTCTGCCTTTGATTTATCCTTAACTGGAGAAACAATCTTACTATTTTACACCGTTGGTTTCGTAACAGTGGTTGTATCAACCCTAATTCCAATTGCTTATATTACAAAATTGAGCCCCAAGAAAGTCTTGATGAGAACATAAATTTTTTCCAGGCTATCTTGTAAGAAACAGCACAGACTCCCCTTTAATCAATGCTTGCTAGCATTTCTTTAGGTTGCGTTTTAAACAATGAAGTCGACGCAATTAAAACTGAAATACTTATAATGAGTAATCCTAGCCCTAAGGTTATAACCAAATCACTAAACCCTAATGATAAAGTGACCTGTCCTAATTCAGCGCTGTTGCCAAGTTCATTAAAATCAACAAATAGACTAGCACCAATGGTTGGCAAAGCAAAGTTGTTAATCAAACTGATAAAAACAAAAGTGATCAAGAAGATAATGAAAATTTCGATAAAGCGTTGCATAAAAATCTCTTTTTTAGCAACACCCACAGATAATAGAATCCCGGTTTCTCTGCGCCTTTCTTTAACCCATAAGACCAATAATAAACTAATGACAACTATAGCAACAAAAAGCGTCACAACCAGTATAACTTCTAAGAGCTGCTGCAACCCCTCCATCGGCGCTTTCAATTGCTGATATAAAGCATCTAATACACTCATATTTGCAAAACTGCCTGCTAGAATTTCGCCGATTTGTTCATAGGTGGCATCCAAATAACGTGGGTTTTCAATCATCACTTGTAAACCTAAGTACAACCCTTCTTCTTGAACAAGATTGATCAAATCAGGGCTGACATACATAATGGTGAGATCAAACTCTTGAGATTGATCAACCGCCTGATAAATACCAGCAATTGTAACTTCAATTAGGCTTCCACTTTTACTTTCTAAAACAATTATATCACCAAGTTGCCATTCCAACGCCTCGGCAAATTCATTGTTAACAACCACTTCATTTTCATTTAATAAATAATTTCCCTCGACCATTTCAATAATCTGCCACAGAAATGGTCCATCTAACGTAAAATCATCAAATCCATATAAGCTAAAAATTCTCTCTTCTTGATGTTGGGAGGCGTGAATGTGATTACTACGGTTAATGGCTCCAATATTGTCTAAACTATCTATCTGATCAATTAACCCTTCTGCTAGTTCATTAGATACAAAGTCTCCAGAGAAAATATTAACACTTACATCAGTACTAGCACCAATCTCCTCAATGGCCTGATCCGCGACCCGTAAAGTGCTAATACCAAATGTACCAATCGCTAGCGAGATTAAGAAGATGGCACCAAGTAAAACACTCTTTCCTTTTTGCCGACTAGTGTATCTAATAGCTCTTTGATAAAAGCTCATGCTCCTCACCTACTTCATTAACAATGCCTTGCGCATCTTTGACTTTTTCCAGTAAACCGTGTTTCATTTTATATATCACATCACAACTACCCGCTAGTTCATTAGAATGGGTAACAACAATCACACATTTCCCCATTTTATGAGCACTTTCTACCAATAATTCAACTATCTCATTAGCCGTTTCCTCATCTAAATTACCAGTCGGCTCATCAGCCAATAAAATATCCGCATCTGATAACAGAGCCCTCGCAATGGCAACACGTTGTTGTTGACCACCTGATAGTCGTAAAATACTACGATTAGCTTGCTCATTTGATAAGCCAACTTTGGCAAGCATGGGCAACGGATTTTTACAAGAAGTCAATTGCACATTTTCGGCTGCTGTTAAATAATTAAGCAAGTTAAACTGTTGAAAAATAAATGATATTTTATGCTTACGATAATGCAATAAACCATTTTTGTCAATATTTTCTCCCTCAACAGCAATACTTCCGCTTGTAGGGACATCTAAACCACCAATCAGCGATAGTAAAGTCGTTTTCCCACTACCTGAAGGTCCGATCAAAGCATATATTTTTCCTGTTTCAAAACTAACATCTATGCCTTTTAGGACATCTGGTCCATTTTTATACGTATAAGTTACATTTTCAAGTTGTAAACTACTCATTTTAACCCTCCTTTAATTCATTTTGGCCAATATCTCTTTTGGCTTTACTCGCATGATTGAGACCATGGCTATTAAAATCGAAACTGTAAGTAAGGCTAAAACGCCTAAGATTACAACCAAAATATCAGCGATATTCAAGTTTAAACTTGACATGGCTTGCTGATAAAAATCATCTGACATAAAATCACCTACTGTATCAGCTGTAATTGAAGCACCTTCCTCCAAGCCATCTGCTGCATCAGGCGATAATTGATTTTCTACCATAGTATTTAAATTCCCGATATCAATCACGTTACTCACTGCTGGGGTCACTGCTAAAGAAATCGCAATAGAAACGATGGCGATCAAAATAGCTTCAAAAATAAATTGAACAACAATATTTCGTTTTTGCGTTCCTACCGCCAGTAAAATACCCATTTCATGAATTCTATTTTTAACCCACAAAGCAAAGACTAACCATAGAATAGCAAAGCCTGCAACTAAAACACCTATAAACATAAAACTACTTATATTTTGCAGACCATCAAAACTTTTTGACATTTCAGCTAAAAGGTCATCGGGTGAAGTGAGAACATAACGCATCCACTCAATATTCAAATTCTCTAAATCAGTTTGTACTTGTTCAGCTACATTAATATTATCAATCATAAAGCTAGCATGGATATAAAGATTAGCTGGACCAGAATCCCCTCCCATCACTGTCTCAAAGATATCTAAATTAGAAAAAATCGTATTTTCAAGACTGGTTGAATTCATAATCGGAGAAAGAGAGCGATTGACAGTAAAAATTCCCACAATTGTTCCTGAGATCTCCCTATTTTCTAATCTCTCAATATTAAAATGATCTAGCTCTACATCCCATCTTTCATCTTCCCAATCGAGTGTCATCACATCGCCCACACTTAAACCATTAATCTCAGCAATATTGCTTGAAATAACGAAAGGAATTTCAGCATTGTCATTGTCTGCTGGCACAATCCATCGCCCTGCTTCTAAACTAATAAAGCCATGCCTAATTTCGTCTAACATTTCAGCATTTAAGACACCCTGTAAAAGAACTTTATCATGCAACAGTTGATCAGGTCTTTCACCCTCTATAATATGTGTTGAGTCATTGATAAAGCCTACTGGCATAAAGCGATATGCTTCGGCTGTAATATTAAAGTCACTAATACCATCAAGTTGACTAATTTGTTCTAATTCAGTTCCTACCATTCCCATTTGATAATCGACAAGGGGATTCGGTAACATCATTCCACCGCCACCGAAATCAACCCATTCAAGTTCAGGACCCCAGTATCCTGTATTGAAAGCATCCCAATCGCGATCTAACCGAAAGCTTCCCCCTAATCGACTTCTGATATCCTCTTGGACTCGACGTTGTTGCCCACCAATCCCCGTTGCAACAATTAATAACAGGGAAATAAAACAAAGAATAATAGCTAGTAAAATACTTTTCTTTGGTCTCCGAGTGGTTGAATACCATCCTCTTTTAAATAAATTCATCCTCATCACCCCTAATTAGTAATAACTAGAACCGTGATCGCAGTTGCGATAAAAGTATCCCCATTAAACTCACCTACGACTCTAACTGTATCTTCTATAAATATATCATCTACAATCGTTGGTTCATTTCCTTGACTAATACCCCGAACGATTTCTTCACGAAGAAATACTGTCTCGCTGTCGACAATAATCGTTATCCAATTACTTTCATCTTCAATATCAGGTGCTGCAAATGTCAACACCTCATCTCCCTCTCCAAAATCAATTTCTTCACTATGCATTTGTGGATTAATAATAATCTGATTTTCATTTATTTCAACGACTTCTCCACTTATGTTTCCTTCTACATCAAATAAACTTAGTTCTGGAAGATCAAATGAATTCAGTTCTCCTCCGGGGGTGTTTGTATCATTAGCACTGCTGTTGACGGCTTGGTCTTGACCGCTGTTTGCACCGCTACTCTCGATACCGTTACATCCCATTAATATTAGCCCTAAAATTAAGGCTGACGCTACTCCGATTTTCTTTTTCATATTTTTGCACACTCCTTATTCTGCGTATGTTACGAGGCTATTTTACGTTACAAACCTTAGCTAAACCTTAGTTTTTACAATTTTTAAAAACTAAGGTTTAGCTAAGGTTTCTTAGATAGAATAGGTTTGTAACATTAAAAGACAAGGAGGATTTTTTTTATGAAAAAGGTTTTAAAATTAGTGATTATCGGGGTGCTGTCCACTATTCTGGTAGCATGTACCAACAATAATAGCGACATTGAAGAATTTAGGGAAGCTACAAATGACATACCAGATACATCTGTCGAGCAAGGCTCATCACCAATTGATCTTGATATAGCTTCTTATCTATTTGAGCGTTTAGATACTATACTAGACGCTGATGATGGCTACCTTTGGGGGGTTAACTTGCATGGACCTGTTGTCATTGCAGATGTACAAACAAGATATGCTGTTGCCAATATGCCTGATGAAGATGGTGAAATTTTCACAAGGCAAGGTGATTTATATGTAGGACGACTTCCTGAGGGAACACTAATCGGGAACACAGCTTCATATTTTGGTGGACAGGTTTGGGGAATGGTTACTTGGGGTTTCATTGAAGACGAAATGGATAATCTTCTTTATGTGACAGACGTGCTGATTCATGAACTTTTTCATGCCCAGCAACACTTGATTTTTGAAGGATACCATCTCGGTTATTCAACCACCCACATGAACAATTTAGACGCACGCATCAATGTCAGGCTTGAAATTAATGCCTTGCTTCATGCTTTACACACAACGGGTGCCGAGCGGACAGTAGCTGTTCATAACGCTCTTTCTATTCGGGCTGAGCGTCATCGCCTTTACCCCGAAGCCACCTGGCATGAGAACAACTTTGAAATGGTAGAAGGAACGGCTTCTTACACAGAAGCAGTTTTGGGCAGAGATAATTTAGATGACAGGTTAGTTTTGATTGAAATGTACATGGATAAAGATGGAGATGATATTCCAATTACATTTGGCTATCACACTGGTGCATTATATGCATTGTTATTGGACGAATTTTCCATTGACTGGCGAGAAGGGCTTAGCTGGGAGACTGACTTGGCGGCATTGCTCAAAGATGGGATAGGTCTTACAGAAACGATACCTTTTGATGAAATTAATGTTGAGCACTACGGATACTCGGAGATAAGACCTCTAGAGGAGACATGGATAGCAGAAAATGAACGTTTAATTCAAGAAGCACGAGACGCCTTATCTGGACCATTATTGCTTATTGATGCCGAAGGTGAGTTTAACTATTTTGATGCCGAAGCAGCAGATATCCGAGTCATCCATCTTGATGGACTTGAATTGTATGCTAGCGATGAGTTTGATTATGGTCAAGAAGAAATACATTTGCTTGAATTCGCTAGACAACCACTGGATCAAACCGTATTTTATGGTAACTTTACTTACACTGCCCATTTTGGCAAATTGGAATTCACAGGAGGCTTTTTGCACTTGTTGAGTGTGATGTGGCGACATGGTATACCCGCCATTGAGATGGAAATAGATGGCAATCGCATCATTACACCAGGTTGGGTACTTACGCTAAACGAGGGATATAAACTGCGTGAGGTTGATGGTGGTCATTTTGGTATAGCTAGACAGGACTGACCAGAAATATGATCGCTTAAATAATAGATGGTTGTTACAGAATAGAAAAAAGCTCCTGTGACAACCATCTTTTAAAATTAAATTCATCTCACAGAGAGGTCAGCTTTCTCTAAAAAAGCAGTCAATCTTCTGGCATAACTAGAAGATTCACCGCTTATCAAGTCCAATTTTATACTACTCCATGATTTTTAAAGAGAAATAAACCGTCGTCAGTTCATTTTCAATACTTGATGCACCAATGATTCCACCTGATTGCTCAATAATCATTTTTGCAATAGCAAGCCCCAAACCATAGCTTTTATTTTCGCTATTTCGCGTCTCATTAGCCGAAAAGAAACGGTCAAAAATATGAGGCAATTTTTCTGCCGAAATTCCTTGACCACTATTCTTAACGACAAACGAAACCATTTGTCGTTTTCTTTTAACATCTACCTTTACCCATCCACCCTCATCCGCATACTTAATGGCATTATCTACTAAGATTGTCATCACTTGCATGATTTTTCCAGCATCTTGCGTGATAAAGATGTTTTCTTCCACATCATTTGAAAAAGCAATGGTTTTTGTATCTGCTAGAGGCTTCATCGATTCAATGATCCAGTGTGATGTTTGACTAAAGTCAAACTCTGAAATGTTGGTTGGGTTTAATTGATTTTCTAACTTCGCCAAAGTCAATAAATCTGTTGTTAAATGGCTCATTCTATCAAAACCAAATTGAATATTGTCAAGCCATTGTTTTTGACTGGCAATGGTTGCTTCTTGATCCAGCCTTAAGATACTCAAATTGTTTTTAATCATAGTCAAGGGCGTTTTTAATTCGTGAGAGGCATCTGCAACAAATTGTTTTTGACGCTCCATTGCGATGATAATGGGCTTTACCAAAAGGTTGGCAATGACGTATAAAAGACCGCCTAATAGTAAAAAAATGGTCACTCCTGCCAAGTAAAAATTAAATCGAAGAGATTCAATGATTCTCAAAACGCCAGTTGCATTCCATAAAATAACATAGAAAATCTGATCCTGCAGCAAATCTTCACCAAGGAGGTCTGCATGACTTGTATCAACCACTATATTTTGAACTTCAGTTCTATCCGATTCAATTTCATCGCCGAGCATCCTAACAAACAACCAGTAATCCCCGCCAAACTCAATAAAAGGTGTAGGCACTCGCCACAAGAAGCGATCTCTAATGCGTGAATTTTCCTGTTCTATTACTGCACCAAGAATTTCAACTGCATGATCCAGATCAAAATCAGTATCTCCCTGTATGGAAATAGCTTGACCACTAAGGGTGGACTCAATCACAAATGCCGCATTAGGTGAACCTCCACGTAAAATAACTTCTAAATCTAAATGACTTCCCTGCTGCTTGATATTTTGAAATTGTTGCCGATGAAAAGAAGCATTGCTCAAATAAATCGTTGATAATGCAAAAATTATGATCGCAAAAAAACTTGCCCATAAAGAAATCCAGATTTTATTCCGAAGTTTTGTTATTCTTCTATCTTTCATTCCTGTGCCTCCAAATGATAGCCAACACCTCGAATCGAATTAATGGTTGCAGCTGCTTTAATCAGTTTCAACTTTTTACGAAGCTTGCTGACATGATATTCAACATTAGCGTCTGTCACCTCATCATCAAAATCCCAAAGCTTTTCAATAATAATATCTTTTGAGATAACCATTCGATTTCTAGCAATAAGTAATCCTAAAAGCGTGGATTCTTTAGCGGTTAATCTTTGTTCACCGTTTTCTGATATGAGCAAGCTGTTAAAAGGGTGCAATTCAAAGTTGGCGAATTTAATCGTGTTACTTTCTTGTAACAATCCATTTCGCCTAAGCAATGCCCGCATTCTTGCTAGTAATTCATCAAAATCAAATGGCTTTGCGAGATAGTCATCTGCGCCAAAATCTAGCCCACTTATCTTATCTTCCACTTGATCACGTGCTGTCAGCATCATAATAGGCACCTTAATCTTTTCAGCTCTTAATTGCTTTAAAATCTCAAAACCATCTAATTTAGGCAACATAATATCCAATAAAATGATATCATATTTATCGCTTAACCCTGCAAATAAACCTTCTTCCCCACAGCTCTCCCAGTCTACTTGATAATGATTCATTTTCAAAATTTTGATTGTCGGTTCGGCGATCACTCGCTCATCTTCAACTAGCAATACATTCACAGCCATTCATCCCTTGTCAAATTCTTTTATTGCTTATTCTATCACTGCAACCTTAGCTTAACCTTAGCTCGGCTTTCCTTTATTATAACACAGAAATCAGTCTTTTAACTATCTACGGATTTTCTTTTTCAAAAAAAGTGAAACCCTTGGGGCTTCAAAATGATACCAGCACACAACTCCTATTCTTCATAGTTCCCTCGAAAAATTTCATTTGATAATTCACTTGGGTCATAATAACCGACATTGGTTAAAATAACAACAGCAGTTTCTAGTTCCTTAATAAACACTAAGTTACTTGAAAAGCCCTCGCTCCCACCGCCATGCGAATAAGCAGGATTTTTCTCGTTTCCATCTTCACCTTCATTCCAAATCCACCAGCCAAGTCCCATATCAAACCCTTTTTGACTAGTTGGGTAAGTTTTGTGGGTTAAAGCTAAATAACTAGGGGTTTCTTCGATGTTCATCCGTGCAAATTCAAGCAAATCTTCCGCAGTTGAAGTAAGACCACCAGCTGGTGCGGTATAGTTTCCCTTTCGATAACCTTTTTTCATTGTACCAACATTACGGTTAAATAAATACCCATCTAACATATCCGACCGAGTTGTTTCTGTCCTCGTATTTTTCAGACCTAGACCTTTTAGGAAATGGGTCATTAATTCGTCAAAAGGAATGCCTTTCATTTGACAAACAGCTTCTGCTAGTAACGCAATGGAATAATCGAGATACTCCCAATCATAATCTTTATCTTCTAATTTGCTTTTCTTCGCACATAAAATTAGATCATCATAATCCAGTACATAATCATGAATTAAGGAGGGCTTTTTATCACGTAGCAACTTCCACAGCAGTTTTGCTATACTTTTAATGATTAATCCCACTGTGATAGGTAACTCGTATTTATAACCAGCTGTATGCGTCGCCAACCTTTGAAGGGTCGGATAGTACTTATCTTCTTCTAGTTCTGGAATATATTTTGCAACAGAATCATTCAAGTTCATTTTGCCCTCTTGTAAATATTTCGCCAGCAATGATGTTGTAAACACCTTACTAATTGAAGCAATCTCATAGGCGTGACTTTCATAAGGAATTTCACCTGTAGCATCGAACAGTTTAAACGATGTTTTCCCTTTATGCAAATAGCCAATGCTGAGCTTGGTGTTAGGGTTCTCTTCTATTAAGTTCCCGATTAATTCAGTTGCTTTATCATTAATTTTCATGTTTCAAACACTCCCAAGTTTCATTCTCGACATCAAGCTCTTCGTACCTCTTGATTCTAAACATTGTTGCATTTCACCTTTACCGCCATGTGGTATGCAGTGTGATTTACCATTACAAAATCTCGCAATTTCCTATCATCCGTGAGCGGGTTTTCCCAATATGGTTATACTACCAAATTGGAAAAATAAAATCAAGACTATTTAGAAAAGGACTGCGCTCACTAAAGTTTCTTTGTGAGACAGTCCCTTTTGTCTTGCAAACAACCCACAGGTTGTTTACATATAATGAATATTTCTCTTATACTTCTCAAATATAACTTTATTGGCTTCATCCCCACCATCAACATTTGCACTTCTAAACACAGGTGGTTCAATCCCCAACTTCAATAAACTGTCGACTGTACTTATTACAATCATATTTGCAATCATACATCCAATGACTGATGATGTTGGCGCAATCTTCTGATTCATTCCATCAAGTAACATACACGAATCTTCAAACTCACCATGATTATCAATCACTACATCTGCAAATTCATATAAATTCTTTCCAGATGGATGGCGTGATGTTACTTTTGTAGTATACACCATATTCGTAATAACAACCACATTGATACCCTGTTCCTTTGCAGCAATTGCCATATCAATTGAAACAGTATTGCGACCTGATACCGAATGCAGCAAGATAGTGTCACCAGCTTTAGCTGCGGAACCATCAAGAATAATATTTCCAAACCCATCAAGGCGTTCCATGCGCGATGTCACAGTAGCAGGTCTTGTGTTTAACATTAAAGTCGGGTTAAATAATGGATTAATTAATGCTAACCCTCCTGTTCGATAAAATAATTCCTCAGTTAAAATCCCTGCATGTGATGCCCCAAATACGTATAAAGCACCACCATTCTTAATCGTATCTGCGAATAAGCTTCCCACTTTTTCAATACTTTGCCTCTGCTTATCTACGACCTTTTTTTGCATATCCTGTACTTTATTATAATACTCATTGATATAATCTACCATATTTTACTCCCACCTTTACTTAAGCTAAACCTCTCTCGTAAAATGTGAGAGAGGTTTTTGAATATCTAAATTTAACTCCCTACCGATAATTAGTTGCCTAACGGTATTTAGTTACCCAACCGTCAGCCTCCAAACAAACGGGCTACTAATCCGCCGAAAACACCTAAAATTGAGAAATCATTCCCGCCAAAAATTAACTTCCACTCTGCAATTGTATCCGAGAAAAATGGAAGCGATAAGCCCATGAAAACCATCATTACAGCACCAGCTACTGCCGACCCAATTACTGCACCTTTTAACCCGCCGGTTGCATTAGCAAATACTGCACCTGTCCCAATTTCAAAGAAACATGTAATAATTAGTGGTAAGATCACGAACGAAAACGCGCCTGTTGTCCCAATTAAGATTAATGTCAATGTTGATGTAACCATTGAAACAATAAATCCAATAATTACTGCATTTGGCGCATACGGAAACATTAATGGACAATCTAAACCTGGAATTGCATTTGGAATAACTTTATCGGAAATCCCTTTAAATGCAGGTACAATTTCTGCTAACATCATACGCACCCCTTGTAGCATAACTGTTAAACCTGCTCCAAATGTAATTGACTGCATAAATGCATTGAGAATGACATTATTATCAGCACCAAGAACTGCTCCTGCATTATGTCCTTGAATCGCTAAAATTGCTATGATAACAACATAAGCAATAAAGATAACCAACGTTGATGTGATCGTTATTTCACGTAGAAACTCAAGCTTTTTCGAGAATTTTAAATCT
>Ga0123355_10012982_pt1 | contig 12936 bp, 7 predicted proteins | sample TergutEmb28metaG_3_FD_89872 | JGI IMG/M metagenome (GOLD analysis project Ga0123355, IMG submission 89872) | Embiratermes neotenicus P1 segment gut microbial communities from Petit-Saut dam, French Guiana - Emb289 P1 | ecosystem: Host-associated > Arthropoda: Insects > Digestive system > Gut ... | reverse complement strand
GTCGGTGATCATCTTGCTGCCGGCGTCGAAGGTCAGGTCGCGCGTGCCGTGCGCCGGTTTGTCTTCGATGCGAAGAATCTCGCCCTGTCCCTCCATGTCGACATCAGCGCCCGGAGGCACGTCGCGCAGCTTGTCGACCGCACCGGCGTCGCCCGGCATATCCCACACTCGCCACAAGGAGCGGTCCTCACTGCCCAGGCGCCACAGGGCAAACGTCTGAATACCCAGGTTCTGCGCCGAACGCATATGGTTCAGAGCGGTCACCCCGTCGGTGAACCAGACATCGCGCCGGAAGTTGCGTTCGTCGAGGTAGCTGAAATGAGGATTCATCGCGTCGTCGTCGAAGTTGATGTCGACATCGGAATCCCGGGCTGCCAGCCATGCCTCCTGCACGCTGACGGAATGGTCATGTTCTTCCGGCGGCAGTTTCCCTTTTTTCGGCTTCTCCACCCAGTCGTAGCCGTAATTGGCGATCGCGCAGATGATCTTCTGGCGGGGAATCACGCTGGTCGCGTATTTCAGGTTCTGGACGAACCAGTCCTGCGACGCTACCGGCCCGGATTCCCCACCGGGATAGTGCTCGTCATAGTTCATCAGCACCAGGCCGTCGACGGCGGCGGCAATCGCCGGATAGTTGTACTCGCTGTTGTGCGGCGGGACGGCCACGTAAAGCTTCATGCCGCGCGCGTGCAGATCGCTTCCCAGCTCCTGGAGTAGAGCAACGTAGCCCTTCTGGCCTTCGGGAGGGAAGGTCTCGAAGTCGATCATCAGCCCGCGATAGTGGCCCGAAGAGAGGAATAGTCCCGCCTCGCGGCGGAAGCGGGCGCGCGCATCCGGATTGTTCAGAAAATCCGTGATGTTGGGAACCCAGTTCGCACCGTCGGAATTGTTCACCATGGGGAACACTTCCATCTGCGGGTCCTCTGTCTTCAGGAAGGGCATGACCCGGTCGTCGACGGGCAAAACGTTCGATCCCTGGACAACGTCAAAGTATTTGTTGGTCTGTTCGTCGACGCCCTGCAAACGGCCGTCAGAACTGGTGACGTGCAGCCAGTCGGGAAACAGCATGTCGATCTGGTGGGCGTAGGTGCGTAGCGACGAGAAACTGGCAGCGTCCCAGGGAACGTAAAAGGCGGCCCGAATGCCTTCTTCCTGGTTCAGCGTGACCTGCGAGGCGGCGAGCTTGGATTTGCGATGCGAGCGTGCTGCCTGCCTTTTCTGGCGCTCGCGGACTCTTTCTTTTTCGGTCTCCCGCAGCTGCTTGAAGGCGCGTTTCTGAGGAGAGAAGAGCAGGCCGGGCAGGGGCTCATCCCGGAGAGCGGTGTAGACGAAAAAGACGATGAGAGCGGAAACCAAGACCGCGGTTACGTCGAGGAGTCGCCGCAGGCGTTTCCACCGGGCTCGTCGCGGATCATAGAAAACTGGTTCAGCCATTGGAACGAAGTTTCATCGTATGCTGCGGGCGGCACACGGTCAATTTCTCGGCAGGTCAGGGTGAGCTGCATTCATTATTACATAAGATGCGCTTTCCGGGCGCCGGGATTGCTCGAAACGCGCTATCATTCGCAGCGTGCAAGAACAGGGGCGGCGCCAGTTTCCACGAACCAGGTCGTGGTTCTATGGTTGGTCCACCCTGGCGGCGCTGGCTCTGCGGATCTTGCTGGTTTTACGCTTTCCGGCCGTGGTGGATGATTCCCGCCTGTACGCCGATATCGCCAAAAACTGGCTGCATCACGGCATTTACGGGATCACAAACTCCGGGGTGATCATGCCGACGCTGTCCCGGCTGCCGGGATATCCGGCGTTTCTGGTTGCGATCTTTCGGATCTTCGGTGACGACAGCTTTCGCGCGGTGCTGCTGATTCAAGTTCTCTTCGATCTGGGCACCTGTTTCCTGATTGCCGACATGGCCCGACGCCTGTTCTCCGAGCGGGCGGCGAAAGCCGCCTTTCTGCTGGCGGCTCTTTGTCCCTTCCTGGCGAACTATGCGGCCGCCGCGCTGACCGAGACGCTGGAGATCTTCTTCACCGCCCTGGCGCTCGACCTCGGGTTGCGCGGACTCGGAATCGGGGGCCAGAGCGGTCGGCCGCAGGCCGTTTGGCTGGGCTGCGGTCTCTCCATCGGCGCCTCGATCCTGCTTCGGCCCGACGGCGGGATTCTGCTAGCTGCGGTTGGCGGATACCTGTTGTGGCTGCTTGCTAAGAGTATGCGGCCGAGAACAGCCGTGGGTGACCCTGCGAGTTTATCCCCAAGATCGATTTTTATGGCAGGGGTGCTGGTGGGAGTCGCCTCTCTCGTCCCGCTCATTCCCTGGACCCTGCGCAATCTCGACACGCTCGGCAAGTTTGAGCCGCTGGCGCCGCGCTACGCCACCGACTCCGACGAAGTGCTCATGCCCGGCTTCAACCGCTGGGTCAAGACCTGGACCGCCGACTATGTTTCCGTGCAGGAAATCTACTGGCCGGTGCCGGGATCGGAGATCGATTTCTCGAAGCTTCCCAACCGCGCATTCGACTCGCCAGCGCAACGAGCCCAGACCAGCGACCTCATCTCGGCCTACAACGCCGGCCATGAAATGACCCCGGATCTCGACGCGCGTTTCGCTGTCCTCGCTGCTGAACGCATCCATGCCGCCCCCCTGCGTTACTACGTCTGGCTCCCGGCGTTGCGCATCGCCGGCATGTGGCTGCGCCCGCGGACAGAGTTGTTTCCCTCAGACCCCCGCTGGTGGGAGTTCGACGACGATCCCCGCTGGCTCACGCTTAGCCTCGCATTCGGCCTCATCAACCTGGCGTACGTCCTGTTGAGCCTTGCCGGGTTGATTCGCTCCCGCGAAGTTTTTGGCATTGGCCTATTCGTTTTATTTCTAGTGCTGCGCTCGGCTTTCCTCGGGACCCTCGAAAACCCCGAACCCCGCTACACACTGGAAGGCTTTCCAGCCGTGATTGTGCTGGCCTCGTCGCTGTTCCGGAGCGCTTCGTGAGTATTCAAAATCTGGAAGATTCCTATGGAAATGGGGTATTCAAACGTTTTAAAAAATCTAAGCCCCTGAAGATTCGACTTGAATATTGCGCCATGGAAGTTGCACAATCCCCCCATCAAGGTTCCCAGGGTCTCTGCGGTCTCCAATAGCCTTGGGCAAAATGTAATCGAACTTCGGCGCGTCCCGCCAATTGGGCGCAGGGGGCTTCCTATGCGTTCTGGTTCACGTGTACTCGTACTGTTCAGCATTGGGTTCTTCGTCCTTCAAAGTTTTGCAGCCGGGCAGACGGCTACGTCGTCCCTGCGTGGCACGATTACCGACGCCAACGGAGCCGTTTTGCAAGGGGCGACTTTAACCCTCAGCAACACTGCGACCGGATTTTCCCGGACGACAAAGTCGGGTGGCGATGGCGGGTACCAGTTTCTCGAGGTTCCACCAGCGACCTATACCCTGACGGTGAACTCCGCCGGCTTTGCCACCCTGAGGCAGGAGAAGATTGTCCTTGAGGTGAGCCAGCCGGCAACTCTCAACATCAGCATGCAAGTAAAGGGCACGACCGAAGTCGTCGAGGTCACGGGTGCCGCGCCTATGGTAAACACCACGGACGCCAGCCAGGGCAACGTGTTTAACAGCAGCCAACTCACGAGTCTTCCCTCGGAAGGCCGCGACCCGGTCAGCATTCTCAGCCTTCAGGCAGGCGTCACCTACCTGGGAAGCAACACCAACCAGGACAACAGCAAGCCGAATCAGACCGAGGACAGCCGCGGCGGGGCTGTGGCCGGCGCTCGCAGCGATCAGACCAACGTGACCGTCGATGGCCTCGACAACAACGATCAGTTGCTGGGCCTCGCATTCCAGGGAGCACTCCGGGTTCCCCTGGACTCGATTCAGGAGTTTCGCGTTACCACGACCAATTCCAACGCCGATTCCGGGCGCTCTTCCGGGGCCCAGGTCAACATGGTGACCAAGGCGGGAACCAACGGCTTTCACGGCACGTTGTATGCATACAACCGCTCCAACATCGGCCAGGCCAACGATTGGTTTAACGAGCAGGCGGAAGATGTGGCGGGCTTGCCCAACAAACCCGGTGTGTTGCACCGCAACACCTTTGGGGCTTGGGTTGGTGGTCCCATTAAGAAGGATCGGCTCTTTTTCTTTGGCGGCTATGAGGGGCAGAGAAGCGATGAAGCGGTTCAGTTGACACGTACTGTCCCCAGCTCGAACCTTCGATTGGGCATGATCCAATATCCCTGCAACCCCTCGAGCGACGCCAACTGCGTCACTTCGAATCCCAGTTTCTCGGTTATGCAAAACCCCAATGTGCCCGCAGGCGACTTGCTGGTTACGCTGCAGCCGCAGGACATCGCCAACCTCGACACCTGCGCCGGCGCTTCCCCGGCAACCTGCAATTGGACGGCTGCAGGATTTCCTTATAACGGCGGGGCGGATCCCTACGTCGCCAACGTGAACGGTTCGAATCCCAACGCGATCTTCACGCGATACCCGCAGCCCAACACCAACGCGGTCGGCGACGGCTTTGATTACCGCGGGTTCACCTTTCCCGCTCCGAATCCCATCAGTCACAACACCTATATTCTGAAGCTCGATTACAAACTGACGGCCAGCGGCAATCACAGTCTGTTCGTGAAGGGCCACCTGCAAAACTTTCGCGGCGACCCCAACGGCGGATCAACGGCCACGCCGCAATTTCCCGGACAGCCTGCCAGTAATTTTCTAACCAATAACAGCAAAGGACTATTCGCGGGATATACCGCCGTGTTCAGCCCCACTCTGGTGAACAACCTGCGTTACGGATTCGTCCGGCAGGGATTAGGGGACACCGGCTTGGGAGTCGCCAACTACAACTATTTCCGGGGCATGGATAACTATACCGGCGCCGGGTTTACCCCAACGACGCTCACCAACGTGCCCGTCCACAACATCGTAGACGACGTCAGCTGGACCAGGGGCAAACACACCTTGGGATTCGGCGGCAATTTGCGCATCATTACCAACAACCGGACCGGTGACGCTGAAAACTATTCTTACGCATATACCAACGTGTACTGGTTGAACGTCGCCGGAATAGCCAATAAATGCAACGGCCTCGACCCTGCAGCCATGGGCGTCGGCGTGAATTCAAACGGAAACCAAATATGTCCGGGAGCGACCGGCTTATATCCCGCCGTCGATCCTTCGTTCGGCACAAACTATGACTTTGCTATGGCTGCGGTCGCTGGCCTGCTGACCGAAACCAACGTGGTCTACAACCAGGACAAAAACGGTCACTTCTTTGCTCCCGGTGATCTGATCACGCGCAACTTTCGAAGCCATGAGGCCGAGTTCTATGTCCAGGATGCCTGGCACGTCACACCGAATCTGGTTCTCACTGGAGGTGTGCGCTACTCCTTGCTGCAGCCGCCTTACGAAAGGAACGGCAACCAGGTGTCTCCGACGATCAGCATGAATAACTGGTTCCACGAGCGCTACCTGGCGGGCCTATCAGGCCAGCCGTTGAACTCACAGACTCCGGGCGGCCTGGTGGCCATGGCCCTCTCCGGCCAGGCGAACGGCAAGGCTCCGTTCTGGTCTTGGGACTATAAGGACATCGCTCCGCGTGTGGCGTTTGCATACTCGCCTCACTTCGACAACGGTTTCCTGCATGCGCTGTTCGGCGACTCGGGGAAGAGTTCGATCCGCGGTGGCGCCGGAATTTACTTTGACCACTTCGGCGAAGGAATCGTCAACAGCTTCGATCGCCAGGGCGCCTTCGGCCTGACCACCGCTCTCAATAACCCAGCCGGTTCTCAGGACGTCAGCTGCACACCTCGCCTCGTCGATCTGTTTACCCTACCTCCCGCCAACACCAGCTTCTGCGGTCAGCAGGTGGTGGGCCCGCAGCCTGCCCCACTCAACCAGGGCGTAGTGGTACCTCCCACTCTCTTTAATCCCGGATCGTTTGCGATTTACTGGGGCATGGATAACAAGCTGCGCACGCCCTACTCGACGGTCGCGTCTCTCTCCTACACGCGCGAGCTAAACAAGAATTTCGTCTTTGAAGCGACCTACATCGGGCGCTTCGCGCGCCGCCTGCTGCAGGAACAGGATCTGGCCAGCCCGCTCAACCTGGTCGACCCGCAGTCGAAAATGGACTACTTCACTGCAGCCAGTATGCTGTCCAAGGCGAAGATTGCGGGTACGAACATCAACAACCTTTCGAAGATCCCCTACTGGGAAAACCTGTTTCCGGGGGCGGCCGGGCAGCTCGGTTTCGGCCCTCCGGGAAGCAGCTCGAATCTGGGTTGTGCGCCTGGCGACAGTGCCAATGCGACCAATTACACGGCCACCCAGGCGATGTACGACATGTTCTCGTGCTACACCTACAATGAAACCTCGGCATTGTTCGAAGCCGACCTGTACTGTCTGCCGGCCTGCGCCCAACTGCCGGGGCAAACGACCGGTCAGCCTTTCAACTACTACAACGACCAGTTTTCCTCGCTTTATGCCTGGCGCAGCATCGGCAACAGCAACTACAACGCACTGCAGCTCACGATCCGCCACCCGGTGGGCGCCGGCCTGCAATTCGATTTCAACTACACGTACTCGAAATCGATTGATATCGGCTCGAACGCCGAACGGATCAACGAATTTGAAGGTGGCGGATTCGCCAGTCAGATCATCAATGCCTGGGAACCCAATCAGCTGCGAGCGGTTTCCGATTTCGACATGACGCATCAGATCAACTCCAACTGGGTGTACGAGCTGCCCTATGGTCGAGGTCGCGCATTCGGCTCGACCGCCAACAAGTTTGTGGATGCGGTCTTCGGAGGCTGGGGTCTTTCGGGAATTTTCCACTGGACAAGCGGGCTGCCCTTCACCATGGCCTCGGGCGCCGGCTGGTCCACGAACTGGCAATTGCAGGGCTCCGCCATCGAGGTCGGCAATGCCGGCAAAGTTGGCGTTTACCGGCAATCCGACGGCACTCCGACCATGTGGAAGGATGTAAGCCTCACCGGTCAGGCCTACAACGCATTTGTCTCCCCGCTGCCCGGCTCCTCGGGACAACGCAACGAACTGCGCGGTCCGGGCTATTTGGAAGTCGACGGCGGTCTGTTCAAAACCTGGAAGATCACGGAATCGCAGAATGCGAAATTCGCCTGGGAAGTGTTCAACGTTACCAACACTCCAAGATTCGACGCGGCTCAGGGAGCGTATCAGTTCTCGCTGGTCGGCGGCATTTTCGGCACGTACTCCAACACGCTCAGCGTGCCGCGCGTCATGCAGTTCTCGCTGCGGTACGAGTTCTAACTCGGAGCAGGAACCCCCATCTCAGGAACGGCGAAAGCCGTCCCTTTTGGCGGTGTGCCGAGCAGGGTCGACAGCTCAAGGGTGAAAGTCCCTTTGACAACCTGATGGAGGTGAAATCAGCGCACTGGAGGGCAAACCAGGGTCCTGCACTCGGCGGGGATATTGAGGTACTCCACAAGCCGAAAGGCGGAGAAATGGTGGTAGATGCGGCGGTTGTGCATCAAAGGCGGTCGAACTTACCTGTGCCGCTCGAACACCAAAATGTCCCGTCTGCCTAACGCAAAAGTATTGGGCGCTCGCCGGGAGGGCAAGCGTCGGCGACAGCAGAAGGTTCAAACGCCTTCAGGAAAGACCCGCCTCAGTCAAGGGTGAATCGCTCATCCGGAACCTGGTGCGGACGTGCTCGGAGATGAGCTGAATCGCGGAACGGTTGTTCACCGGATCGGCCTGCGCAAGGTACCGCATGGCCTCGACGAGCAAGCGCTGTCCGTCGACGTATCGTGGGTCTGAATTGCGTTCCCGACGCTTGTTACCTAGCCTGGGAGGGACTGGGATCGTAAAAACTTTGGCCATGAAAGCACTCAACTTGGGGTTGGCCTCAGTATAGCGCCCGCTGTGTAAATCCCGGAACTATTTTCTTGTCCTTTATATTCAACAACTTAGCCTTTTGGCAGGACCGTCTGGGTTTTGGATGTGGTCTTTAGTTTGAAAACATTGTCGGGGATTTTTTTTCCGTTGACCTGGATGTTCGAATATTTTGCCAGGCGATAATCACCTTGCGGCTGGACAAGTTTCTGTTGCACGGAAATTCCCCGCTCTAAATCGATCCAGAGGAAGATTTCCTTGTACATGTTCTTCACTTTCTCCGACTTGGGGACAAGGCGAAGCTGGGCGGTGGCGATGCCATCGATGGTTTCCGGTCCAACGTAAGTCACGTCGAAATTTTTCAACAGATCCTGCCCGCTGCCGCCAAACCCGAGGACGATATATCCCTCGAAGTCGGAGCGATTTTTGCCCAGATCGAACTCGGTGACCTGATCGATCTTGGGCTGGTACAGGCGAATCTTGCCGCCGGAAAAGAGCACGTACTTTGGCTCGGGCTTCAACGTGGCCAGGCTGCTGCCGGCTTTCTTCACTTCGGCCATCATCTCGACTTCCTTGCCGTTGCGGCGGTAGTAGATGGTGCCCTGGTCGACCTCGAAGATCTCGTCGATAACTCTTTCGTAGTTGTACCACTCGAAGTCAGCCTGGGCCGAATGAAAGGTGGCGGAGGTTGCGTCCATTTTTTTCAGGACGGCATCCAGTTCAGCCGAATCGGCCGGCTCCTCCAAAGCGGACAGCACGCCGGGAACGAAGCTGCAGTCGAAGCTTGCCGCTCGCGCTCGCAGCTCGACCGCCGGCTGCGTCCTGGCGGAGCTCGGAAAGCTGCTCAAGAGTGCGACCGGAAGGATGAGCGGGAGACGTTTCATGCTGAGATCTAGCGGAAGCCCAGACGAGGCCGGTTACTCACGTTGTGCCCGAACTCTGTAGCTCTGTACCTTGCCCTTCTTGTCAGAAACCGCTTCATAACTAACGATCGAAACCGCTCCCGAAATTGGCTCAATGATGTGCAATAGCTGATCCTCGACCGACTGGCCGTCGCTTGCGGAAAGCGCGCTGGCCTCGACCTGATACAACAGATGTCCTTCGGCATCGGCGCTTACTGTGACCTCGGTGGGATGCGGTTTGCGCGCAATGGGTTTGTCGTTGAAGTTGATCAGGCGCGGAGACAGAAAAATGAAAAGCAGGATCAGCGTGACCATGATGTCGTAATGCAGTGTGCCTCGTTCGTGCTGCCACAGAATGTATCCACGGATTGTTCGCCAGATGGCGTTCATGGGCAGGGGCGAGCCGGTCGTGGCAGTCGTGGCGGTCGTGAGTTCTGCTCTCTGCAAGTTTACTACTCCTGCCGGCTCAGCTTTCTGCCAGCTTCGGCCAACCGGACAGCGGAACCCGGAAGCCGGGTTTCTAGAATTTCTTCGGCGTGATGCGCTCCGCCCCAATATACGGCCGCAGGGCCTCGGGAATCATCACGCTTCCATCGGACTGCTGATAATTCTCGACAATCGCGACCCAGGTGCGCCCGATGGCGAGCCCGCTGCCGTTCAAAGTATGTACAAACTCGGTCTTGTTCTTGCCCTCCGGGCGGAAGCGGATATTGGCCCGCCGCGCCTGGTACGACTCAAAATTCGAACACGACGAGATCTCCCGGTACAACTGCTGTCCTGGAAGCCACACTTCAATATCGTAAGTCTTGGCGGACGACGGACCCATGTCGCCGGTCGACAAGGTCACCGTGCGATAGTGTAATCCCAAACGCTCTAAAACTTCCTCTGCATTGCGAGTTAGTTTTTCGTGCTCTTTGTAGGAATGGTCCGGGTGCGCGAACTTTACCAGTTCCACCTTCTGGAACTGATGCTGGCGGATGATACCGCGCACATCTTTCCCGTACGATCCAGCCTCGCTGCGGAAGCACGCGGTGTAGGCCGTCAACGAGATCGGCAGCCGCGCCTGGTCGAGCACCTCGTCACGATAAAGATTGGTGACCGGAACTTCAGCGGTGGGGATGAGCCAGAGATCTTTCTCTCCGAATGGCACGCGGAACGAATCGGCGGCAAACTTCGGCAGCTGCCCGGTGCCGTACATGGAGTCTGAATTCACCAGATAAGGTGGAAGAACCTCGGTGTATCCGTGCTCGCGGGTGTGCAGATCGAGCATGTAGTTCGCGAGCGCCCGCTCAAGCGTTGCACCCAGATCCCAGTAGACCGCGAAGCGCGCCCCGGTCAGCTTCGCCGCGCGCTCCAGATCGAGAATGCCCAGCTCAGGACCGAGATCCCAGTGGGCCTTGGGCGTGAAATCAAACTTGGGCGGCGTGCCCCAGCGGCGCACCTCCACGTTGTCGTCGGCGCTCGGTCCGACCGGCACGCTGGAGTGCGGTAGGTTGGGAATGCCGGCAAGAAGCTCGCGCAGCCGGGCATCGAGGTCCGTCGCCGTTTTCTCAAGCTCGGAAATCTCCTCGCGCAGTTGTTTGGCCTCTGCCATCGCCCGGCTGGCGTCCTGGCCGCTCTTTTTCTGCCTGGCAATCTCTTCGGAGGCTCTGTTGCGCTGCGCCTTGCGGGTTTCGGCGTCGGTGATCGCCTGGCGCCGCCGGGTGTCGACCTCGCGGAAGTCCTTGAGCACGGCAGCCGGATCCATGCCGCGCTGGCGCAGCTTTTCCTCTACAAGTGGCAGGTTTTCACGAACAAAATTAAGATCGAGCATGGGACTCCCTAAATGTATCGGAAAAGCAGCGGGGAATGCACGCCGGGGAATCGCCTACGCGCACAGCGCTTCCCATCCCCCTGTTAAGCCGGGAATGAGAGCGCTGGAAGTACGTGCCAAACGCCTGCGAGTAAAGGCAAGCCCGACGTGTTTCCCGCGTCTTTAATTTTTGCCGATGCATTTTTGCTCGCCATGCTAGACTTCGGCGTTCCTGGCGTTATCTGGCATCAGCGTCTTAACTAAGACTCATCAAGCTATGCAAAACAGGTCGATGCAAATTACGTCTAGAGCTGACCTCGATGCCGCAAGTTCCAACATGGCACTGTCGGGTTTTGGTTGTCGAGGAGAGTGCATGCGCAGGTCCGCTCAAAACGAGCGCGGCGCTCATATCGTTCTGATTATCCGCTAGCTCAGCTGCTGCTCTTTCCCGAGTCGATCTGTTTCATTACGGCGGTCTGCAACTCATGGGGATAGTGTTGTCGGGGCACAAACATTGTTCTCCTCCATTCAATGGAATTTCCCCTTAAGTTCGTGCCCCATTTTTGGGGTTCACTCACACGGACGCCCCTCCACCACTCCTCATTGAACTGGAGATCAAGAGGTGGGATGATGGAGGCAGGAAGAGGCGTTCCATGGCCGAAAAACGACATCCCGGGATAACTATGCACAAGCTGTCTTTTGGCGGTGGATTTGTTGGATTGCTGTTTGCCGCCGGCAGCGCCCTGATCTTCGTTCTGGGGTTTCCGACGCTCTGGTATTTCGTCGCTCTCGCCTTCGCTCTCGGGGTGGGAGTAGCCGTGTTTCTGCGGCTCATCCGCCGTTCGAGCGACGATCGCAACAAACCACTCTCAATCATGGCCGCTACAGAGAAAACCGAGAGCAAGGCCGCTCCGCCACGACAGAAATGGCACAGGATGTATCTGGTTATGCCGCGAGTCTTCCCGACGTAGCCGATCGGCCTGCCGCATCGGCGAAACTATCGAAAAATCTCCGCCCGAGGGCAAGCCCTCGCGGGGACTGTGTAAACTACCCCAGCGATGACAAGCAAGCCCAGACGGACCGCTATGGCGATCGTGCTTGTACTTACGGTCGCGCTCGGCCTTCCCATCGGCAGTTGGGCTTCGGCCTACAACGGTCATCCCAAGCTTGTGGTCGTGATCGTGATTGATCAGTTCCGCGGCGACTACCTCGAGCGGTATTACGATCAATTCGGCGACGCCGGCTTTCGCATACTGCTCGACCACGGTGCGTACTTTCCCAACTGCAATTACAACTACGCCAACACGCGCACCGCGCCGGGGCACTCGACCCTGTTCACCGGGGCCTATAGCAATGGGCACGGGATCGTCTCGAACGAATGGTGGGATCCAAAAAAGAGAGCCCGGGTCACCTCGGTCGAGGATGACAACACCAGGCTGGTCGGGGCCGAAGGCAAGGGCGCCTCGCCGCACAACCTGCTGGCTGACACCCTGGGCGACGAACTCAAACTCGCCACCGAAGGAAAGGCGCGCGTCTTCGCAATCTCGCTCAAAGACCGGGGCGCGATTCTTCCTGCCGGTTATGCGGGAGACGCTGCCTACTGGATCGAACCGAAGTCCGGCGCGTGGATCACATCGACGTACTATCGCGACTCGCTTCCGCCGTGGGTGACAAATTTCAATTCCAGCCGCCCCCAGAAATATTGGGACCGCGAATGGAAGGACTCCAAAGGCGCCGTCCTCGCCTCGACTGCGCATCGCAAGGGGAGAGACGGATCCGACGCCAGCTTCTACGAAGTTGTGGGCTCGACAGCATTCGGCAACGAATACCAGTTGGAGTTCGCGCGTGAACTGGTCGTCTACGAGAATGTTGGCCGCGGCCCAACAACCGATTTGCTCGCCGTCAGCCTTTCGCCCAACGACATCCTGGGCCATCAGGTCGGCCCGGATTCTCCCCAAATGAGGCAGATGGCCCTCGATCTCGATCGAGAACTCGCCGATTTCTTCAACTTCCTGGGACATCAGATCGGGCTGGCGGAAGTTTGGATCGTGCTCTCGGCTGACCATGGCGTGGCGACGCTTCCCGACGCGGCCAAGAAGCTGCGCATCCCTGCCGCGAATCTGGGGGCAGGCAAGCTGGAGGAACAGATCAATCAATCGCTCACGGCGAAATTCTCTCCCGGACATCTCGCGCCGTATGTAAGGCTGGACTATCCGCTGGCATGGCTCGATCAGGATGCCTTCAGCGCGGCCCACCTGAAGGAGCACGATGCCGAGGTTGCAGTCGGCCAGGCGATGAAGCAAGCCGGCATGCGCGATTACTTTACGAAGTCGCAGCTGGCCGAAGGCGAGGTTCCCGACACCGCG
>Ga0123355_10012981_pt1 | contig 12936 bp, 9 predicted proteins | sample TergutEmb28metaG_3_FD_89872 | JGI IMG/M metagenome (GOLD analysis project Ga0123355, IMG submission 89872) | Embiratermes neotenicus P1 segment gut microbial communities from Petit-Saut dam, French Guiana - Emb289 P1 | ecosystem: Host-associated > Arthropoda: Insects > Digestive system > Gut ... | reverse complement strand
GGATATTGTTTAGGCTTATTGCGATACGCTTCTGATCTTTTTGGTCTTACACTCATAAAGAAACCTCCTTGATGTTTCTATTTTACGAGATGTAAAACTCTCCAGAATTCTCGGGGCGATTCACTAGTTATTACAACTATAGCTATTATTGCTTCAAGAAGACGCAAGGCAATAGAAGAGTTGCCAGTGGTGTAAGTGGTGTAAGTAACTCAAGCACAATCAATGTCAGTGGGGACGCCCTTTTTTGGGCTAGTTCCCACTGACAGTTAACAAAAGCCCACAGAGTAATAGTTCCTACCCCTCACATAAAAACAATGGATAGGACTTTCTCACAATTTAGGCGTTCCCTTCACACACATCTGTGGGTTTTTATTAACTTCTCTAACATCTATAGGGAGTAAGTCTTTGATGTAGTTTTCTTTGGTAGAGTATATTCGCATGATTTTGATTTGAGTAGGCGCCAGCTCGTAAGTGGCCAAATATCTGCCTCCCCACACTATAAGTCCTCTATAGGGGGTGGTAAAGCCATATTTTCCCCCGACAGAAAACCCTAGCTTTGGTTGATCCTGCAAGCGACCAATGTCATCGCTGATAATTTTGATATACGATTCGACATCTGCTCTTTGGATGGTTTTCGCAAGAAAGAAGTCCCGGATCCTTTCCAGGTCGCGAATCGCTGGCTCAGAGTAAGAAACTTTCACTACTTATCGTTTAGCCTTTGCAGCATTTCTTCATGCGTATACCACTTGCCACCACTGTCCATTTCTGTGTCAACTGCTTTCATGTCTGAAAGAAAGCGCAGCATTGAGGTAGTGTACTGCCAAGTTTCAATGTCAACTACAGCATACTTTGAGTGACCGTTTTTTGTAAGCACAACCTCTTTACCACTGTCTACTTCCGAAAGCACATTATTGTAATTGGTGAGTGATGATACAGGCATAGAAACAGTCATGAGAAATCTCCTTTAGGCATTCGATATATTCAAGTATATCCCCAGCAGAGATAGGTAGCAAGAAACTTTAGAACAATTCTTCTAAAGTTTTGCCTACGAGCTTTTCCGAACGAAATGCAGTGATGACGAAGTCAACCGGCGACACAGAGGACTTTCAGGAGGATGTGGTCTTTACAATTATGGTGGCTGGAGCCGGACTTGAACCGGCGACACGCGGATTTTCAGTCCGCTGCTCTACCACCTGAGCTACCCAGCCATACATATACGTAACAAAATGGCGCAATTTGCAAGATCCTTCATTAGCGCGCTACCAATAGTATAGTAAAATTATGAAAGCTGCAATGGGCTTTTTTATTAACAGTTCGGGATTGTTTATGAGATGCTTTGCGCTAGGACAAAAAGTCCTCTAAACTCATGTAGGAAATAACTAGGGCGCAAACTAGAAGAAATGGTAGGAAAATAATGGGAATGGCACACGGATATGCTGGCATGGCCAGCTTCGTCTCACTTCAGATGGGACTCGTTTGGGTAATCGGCTGCATCCTCCTTTTTGTGGGCGCCTATCTCATCGGGTCGAAAAAGGGTGGACGTGCGGCCGCAAAGTATACTGCTGCGATTACCCTGTTCTTCCTAGTAGGCTTTGCGTCAATCGTTGGTTACGCTTACTTCACGGGGGAGGCCCAGCTCTTTCTCGAGACCTACACCCCTGCAGTTGTAATTGAAATGATGATTCTTGCCTTGGGCTGTGTTTGGATTATGTGGTTCATGGCGACACAATATTCACGTGGTCGTATTGCTATTGATGAGCGCTTCGGCTCAAAAGAAAATTATCTGCGTGCCAAAGAGGCCGCAAAGCGTGCGTCAGCTGGCGGAGGTCTGGCACCGCAAGATATGCAGACTGTTCCCACGATGCTTGAGGCAGGTACTCAAATGGATACTTTTGGACAGGTTAATGAACAGGCAATGCCAGTTGGAGTGCCTGGTGCAGATGGCACAGTAGCTCCCATTCCTGCAGCTGCCCCAGCAGTAGCAGGTGTAGCAGGTGCTGGACATCCAGATACTACTAACACTAATGTGATGCCTGTTATTGATCCGACTACAGGCTTACCGCAGCAGCAAGCTGTACCTACCACTGATCCAGCCACAGGCTTGCCAACTGCAGTTCCTGGACAGGCTCCTGCACCTGTAGCTGCAGTACTTGATCCGCAAACGGGGCAAGCACTGGCACAGCCCCCGGCACAGCCAGCCGCTGCACCTGCTATTGACCCAGCTACAGGACTACCGCAACAACCACAGCAGGTAGCCCCAGCTCCAGACCAACAACCTGTGCCCAGCGCAGTGCCTGGTCAGCCAGCTGTACCTGCTGCGATGCAAGCAACTGCACCGCCACCAGCTGCAGCACCTGCTATTGATCCAGCTACAGGGTTGCCACAGCAGGCAGCACCTGCCACGATGCAAGCTGCAGCACCTGCTGCTCCTGCTATTGATCCCTACACAGGACAGGCGATACCCAACCAACCACCCGCACAGGCCGCGCCAGCTGTACCTGCTGCGATGCAGGCAACTGCACCGCCGCCAGCTGCAGCACCTGCTGCTCCTGCCATTGATCCTTACACAGGGCAGGTCATACATCCGCAACCCGAGGCTCCTACGCCAGACATGGTCACCCCTTTGCCCTTAGGGCCTTCGGCACCTAGTGTTATGCCTGACAGCAATGAGCAGTGGCTACAACAGCTTGAGCCAGCGGCAGTTCCGCCAGCTGGAATGGGCGATCAGGCAGCTATGGCTCCCTTTGATCCTTTTGCGCCATCTGCGCCAGCGATTGACCCTTACACAGGGCAACAAACTTTTGCTCAGCCACTTCCGCCACAGGGCATGGGAATGCCTGGGCAACCTGGAATGCCACCAGCACCAGCAGTTGACCCTTATACAGGGCAGCAGACTTTTGCACCAGAGCAAGCTTTTGGACAGCCTGGCTTTGCATCGCCTGCAGTTGGTGGTCAAGCAGACCCCTTTGCTCAACAACTTCCGCCACAGGGCATGGGAATGCCTGGACAACCTGGAATGCCACCAGCACCAGCAGTTGACCCTTATACGGGACATCCCATTTCTGCACCTGGCCAAGCTTATGGTCATGCTCCTGCTGCTCCTGCACCAGATGCTGCCTTCAATCCTTATGGTCAGCCTCCGCAGATGCCACCACAGCCATCACATCCAGGATATGGACAGGCTCCCCCGCCTGCTCCTGGTCCCTACGGCTACTAGGGCGTAAGCTAGATTTTTGAGGCCCGCAGGAACTTACCACCTGCGGGCTTTTTCGCGAAGAGAATAAGAGGAATCAATGGAGTCGTTGAAAAATCGATTAGGACATGACATGCTCGTGCTTGAGGGCGCGATGGGAACTATGCTGCAGGAAGCAGGCTTGTTAGGCAGCGGGGCACCAGAAGCACTTAACCTGATTGAGCCTGATTCGATTTCACGTATCCACAGCTTTTATCGCATGGCAGGAGCAGACTGTGCCATCACCAATACCTTTGGGGCAAACCGTGCAAAGCTGGCGCATTATGGCATCGAGGACATGCTTTCAGAAATCAATCGCAAATCTGTAGGTATTGCTCGCAAAGGTGCTGCACCTTACGTGCTGGCAGACATGGGTCCCACAGGATTGACTCTTAAAAATTCCACTTTTGATGAAATCTACAGCATCTTTCTAGAGCAAGCCAGTGCACTTGCCTCAGGTAAGCCCGATGGCTTTTTGCTAGAAACCTTCACAGACATCGGCGAGATTCGTATAGCGATTCTTGCCTGCAAAGAGGCAGCCCCAGAACTGCCCATCATAGCGCTTGTTAGTTTTAGCGAATCAGGGCGCATGGAACTTTCTGGCACCGACCCAGAATCAGCAGCAATTATCCTCGAAGGATTAGGGGTTTGTGCAGTCGGGTTAAACTGCGGACTTGGTCCCACACAAATGGCACCCCTTGCGCTTGCCATGCGCACATCTTGCAAGCTGCCCATTGTTGTGCAGCCCAATGCAGGCATGCCGGCTCTTGCAACAGATGGCTCGACTATCTTTCCTGGTCGCCCAGAAGATTTCAGCACTTTTGCACAATCAATGCGCGCGGCAGGCATTGCAGCCATTGGCTCGTGCTGTGGTTCTGATCCTGAATTTACCGCTGCTATTGCATATGAAATTTCAGGGGTAGAGTGCGCCCAAACCTTCCAAGCCTCTCAAGCTGCTCAAGATATCCAAGCAACTTCTACTGGCCTGCGTATTGCAAGTCCGCAGCGCAGCCTTAACATCAGCTCGCTACGTAGCATAGGGGAACGCATTAACCCCACAGGGAAACCAGCGCTTAAAGCTGAGCTGCAAGAAGGCACAATGACCCTTGTTCGTAGCCTGGCAGATGAACAGCAGGTAGCAGGTGCAGATATCCTTGATATTAACGTGGGTGTTGCAGGTATAGATGAGTCAGCTGCACTGCAAGCAGCCGTAACCGCAGTCTCAGAGACCTTCTCTACCCCTATTGCTATTGATACCACCAACCCAGAAGCTTTAGAGACAGCCTTGAAGGCTTATCCCGGCAAGGCTCTTGTTAATAGTGTAACGGGCGAGGCGCGTAGTTTAAATGCAGTACTTCCCCTTGTTGCACGTTACGGGGCAGCAGTAATAGTTCTTGCACTTGACGATGAGGGTATTCCCGAAACACCACAGGGGCGCCTTGAAATTGTACGCAAGGTTCGCGATCATGCACGAGCACAAGGTATTCCTGATGAAAACTTACTGGTTGATTCGCTTGTCATGGCTGCTGCAGCTGACAAAGATGCACCTCAGGTGACTCTTGAAACTATGCAGCTTGTGCACGAAGAATTGGGCCTTGCCACAGTTCTGGGCATCAGTAACGTCAGTCATGGCTTGCCAAATAGAGCCCTGCTTAATGCCGCTTTCCTAAACGCTGCGATTCACTACGGGCTTGATGCAGCGATTGTTAATCCAAACGACAAAGTTATCGCTGATGTAATAAAGACGGCAAACGCAAGTCATGATTGCAGTGAATCACCTGAGCTTGAAAGCAGGAAACATGAGGCTCTTAAGACTTTTGAAACCTTGCTTAAAGAAGCCCTTAAGCCCCAGCATGTCCCTGCGGGAGCAGATGCTGACACAGACTGCGCGAATGTGAACACAGCACAGCAGCTGTCTGCAAAAGAGCGCCTTGCCAATGCCATCGTGTTGGGCGACAGTGATGAGGCGCCAAAGCTCGTAGACATCCTAGTTGCTGCGGGCACAGAACCAGGTGACATTATTGAAAGCATCTTGACCCCTGCGATCCAAAAATTAGGTGAAGGCTTTGCGCAAGGAACGGTATTTCTGCCGCAGCTCATGGTGGCTGCTGACGCGATGAAGGCTGCTGCTGAACAGGCAAAATCATATTTCCCTACTCAAGGGGGGGAGTCTGACCAGCACAGCAGCGCTACTGTAGTGTTTGCAACGGTTAAAGGTGACATTCACTCGATTGGCAAAGATATCTGCTGCTCACTTCTAGAAAGCCAGGGCATAAAAGTGGTGAACCTGGGGGTTGATGTGTCGACAGAGCGCATTGTTGCTGCAGTTGAAGAACATAAAGCTGGCGCTGTCTGTCTTTCAGCTTTGATGACAACGACACTTCCTGCAATGGTCGAGAGTGCTAAAGCTTTGCAGACTGCTTATCCAGATATACCTGTTTTGTTGGGTGGTGCGGTTGTGACCAAGGATTGGGCAGAGGCACAGAACGGACTCTTTGAAAAAGATGCCCCTTCATTGGCAGCCCGTATAGTTGAACTCCTGTCCACCTCTGCCTTGCTGGACAACTCTGCCACTTCTGCTGGCGGGAGCTTTAAACCTAGCACAGGAAGTAGCTAGCATATGGACATCACCGCCTTACATTCTGCGACCGCCCACAGGGACAACTTCCTCTTCTCTTTCGAGGTTTATCCTCCAAAGAAGACGGCTCCTATCGAAGTTGTGTACAAGGCAATCGCCGAACTGTCAGAACTAAAGCCTGACTACATTTCAGTTACTTACGGCGCAGGTGGGGGCGCAGCAACAGCTGCAGCAACAGTCGAGATTTGCAGCTTAATAAAAAACACCTACCAGATAGAAACGGTTGCGCACCTACCAGGTATCAATCTGACGCGCGACCAGGTTACATCCCTTCTTTTGCGCCTGCGCGCACATAATATCACCAACGTACTAGCTTTGCGCGGGGATAGAAGGCCAGAAGACGAGCCCACTTGCCAAGAAGGCGACTTTAACTATGCAAGCGAACTGGTGACTTATATCAAAAGCCTTGACCCTGACACAGATTTCACCATTAGCGCAGCCTGCTACCCCGAGGTGCACTGTGAAGCAGCAAGTGCACAGGCTGACTTAGCGCACCTCAAAGAAAAGGTTGATGCGGGAACATCCCTGCTGATTAGTCAATTGTTCTTTGACAACAAAGCCTTTTACCGCTTTCTTGACCTCGCAGCAAAAGCAGACGTCACAGTGCCCATTCAAGCAGGCATTATGCCGCTGATAAACCCGCGTCAAAGTGCGCACATTATTAGGCTCTGCAACCCGGGTATTCCCAAAGATTTACAAGCACTTATAGACAGATATCAGGACTGCGATGACTCCTTTCGCAAGGCAGGAATAGAATATGCGATAAACCAAATCAGTGATCTTGTGGCGCAAGAAGTAGACGGAGTACACCTCTACACTATGAACAATTCCAGCACTGCCAAAGCTATCACAGATGAAATTTATCCCCTTCTAGGGCGCTAATTACTCAGGTTTACTAATAGCTTTTGACAGGTGGTGTGGTTGCTATAATCATTAGTAGCAAATTTAATTCGATCGCTTTAGATTTCCTTTTCTCACAGGAAAAAGCGTTTCTTGGATAGGGCAAACAAATACTTTTGGAGGAAATAGCGCATGTCACGACTGATAGTTTTAGGTGGAGGACCAGGTGGTTATATTGCAGCATTTGAAGCTGCAAAGCAGGCGAAGGTAGCAGGCCTTGATCTCGAAATCACAATCATTGAACGCAGCCGCCTAGGGGGGACCTGCCTTAATGTTGGTTGCATCCCCACAAAAACGATTCTCAAAACGGCTCATGCCCTGATAGATGTCGCACGGGCAGCAGATTTTGCTGTCACAGGACTTGATTCCTCTGCAGTAAAACTTGATCTTGATGTCCTGCGCAGCCGCAAAGATGCCGTCATAGACGAACTTGTTGGCCAAATCGAAGCAAGCGCAAAACGCCTAAATATAGAGGTAATACAGGGCACAGGAAAGCTTCTGTCAAATATAGATAGTTCTCAAATTGAAGTCGTTGTTTCACATAACGGGGCAGAGGACGTCCACAACTGCGACGCGCTCATTATTGCTACTGGGTCAGTACCCACAATTCTACCCGCGCTTGATGCGCCTTTTGTTTGGACAAGTGATAACGCGATCGCTTTGAATGAAATCCCTGAAAACATCATCATCGTAGGCGGAGGCGTTATTGGTGTCGAGTTCGCTCACGCCTATGCCTGCTTTGGCGCACAAGTTACTATAGTTGAACTGGCAAAGAGCCTATTGCCCTGGTTTGACAAACGTGTTGGCAAGACCCTTGCACGCGAACTCAAGACTCAAGGAATAGACTTACAGCTAGGCACAAGCGTCGAATCAGTTCGCCAGAGATCAGATGGCACCGTAATTGCTACACTGTCCTGCGGCACAGAATTGAGCGCGCAGACCATCATGAGTGCTGTCGGTAGGGTTCCCAATACGGCAGGATTTGGCTTTGAGGCAGCAGGCATTGACTTTAATGGTCGTGCCATTGCCGTAGATGAAAGCTATCAGACAAGTGCCGCCAACATCTATGCTATCGGGGACGTTATAGGTGGGCTAATGCTCGCTCATGAAGCAGAGCATGAGGGCGTACTTGCCGCAAGAAACGCAATTGCGCAACTTTCTGGACAGGCTCACGCAGCGCAAAGAAAAGCACATGCACTTGACCCCAATCTTATCCCTGGATGTATCTACACTACGCCAGAAATTGCAATCATTGGTATGAGTGCTGATGCTGCGAAAAAACAAGACATCGCGGCTGTGGCAGGCATCGCAAAATACTCTGCCAACGGCAAGGCACTTGCAGAAGGCGAATCAGAAGGATTTGTGCAAATAGTTGCAGAGGCTCACACAGGTGAAGTGCTGGGTGCACAAATAGTGGGCGCAAAAGCTGTTGAACTTATAGCGGTGCTGACTCCCTTTATGGCACAAAAGGCGACCGTCGCAGATATCGCAGATACGGTGTTTGCACATCCGACCCTCAGCGAGGTCATCAAGCTGGCAGCAGAGGTCTGCCTAGGAAAACTTAAAGCATGACCGCTAGCAAAAACAACCACGACAGCACTGGTGCTGACAATAGCGCCAGCAGCACGAGCAGTAATGCCAGTCACAAACACGCCGTTCCAGCACAGCGCGCAGAAGAGTTGCGTCGTGCTTTAGAACAGGCATCCTATGAATACTATGCCCTAGATACACCGACACTCAGTGACGATACCTACGACTCTCTTCTACGTGAGCTTGAAGCAATTGAAGTTGCGCACCCAGAACTTATTACTGCGAATTCGCCGACTCAGCGGGTGGGTACAACTCCCAGTGATGCCTTTGCATCTGTCGCACACGCAGCACGCATGTATTCGCTTGACAATGCCATGGACAGTGATGAACTAGACGCCTGGCTTGATAGGGTTGAGAGCGTATCTCGAAAGCTGGGAATGTCAGCAGGCCTGCACTATAACTGTGAACTCAAGATTGATGGCTCATCAATTGCGCTAAGCTATCAATACGGCGAGCTTGTCCGCGCAGCTACGCGTGGGGACGGGCGCACAGGCGAAGATATTACTGCAAATGCGCGTACAGTGCGAGATATTCCACTGCGCCTGCAAGAAGGTACCCTTGCAAGTTTGCCAGAACTTGAAGTGCGCGGCGAAATCTATCTACCAAAAACTCACTTTGAGCAGTTGAACCAATTGGCAGATGCCGCGGGAGAGAAGCCCTTTGCCAATCCGCGTAATGCAGCCGCAGGGTCTCTGCGGCAAAAAGATCCTGCAATCACTGCAGGCCGTGAGCTAGCATCATTTATCTATGCCCCTGCTGATAAAACTCACGAGGACTTGCCACCGACCCAGCACGCATTTCTAGACACTCTTCGCCAGGCAGGCTTTCATGTAAATCCTGATGTCGAGGTCAAGTCAAGCAGAGCTGACATTCATGCTTTTTGTCAAGAAGCCCTAGAAAGACGCCACGACTTGCCTTATGAAATCGATGGTGTTGTGGTAAAGGTTGACAGTTTCGAGCTGCAAGAAGCGCTCGGTTACACAGCAAAAGCCCCGCGCTGGGCGATTGCCTTTAAGTTTCCTCCCGAAGAAAAGACAACAGTCTTGCGCGAAATTCGCATTCAGGTGGGACGCACAGGCAGTCTTACCCCAGTTGCAGAATTTGATCCGGTGCTTGTTGCTGGATCAACCATTGCACGCGCGACCCTGCATAACGAAGATGAGATTGCCCGCAAAGGAATTCTTGTGGGTGACACCGTTGTTGTGCGCAAGGCAGGGGACGTCATCCCAGAAGTCGTTGGCCCTATTGAATCCTTGCGCGACGGCACAGAGACAGCTTTTATTATGCCAACACACTGTCCTTCCTGTGGATCAGCAGTTCAGCGTATTCCTGGCGAGGTCGCCCTGCGCTGCGAAAACATCAATTGTGAGGCTCAGGCTGTCGAACGCCTGCTCCATTGGGTCAGTAGGGGGGCAGCAGACATTGAAGGGCTAGGTGCAGAGACTATCAATGCATTGATTGCAGCCGGACTGCTGCATAATGTTGCAGATTTCTACACCTTAAGTTTTGAGCAGCTGCGTGACTTGCCATTGGGTCGCAAAAAGCAAGACGGCAGCGAAACTGTTTTTGGCGAGGTAATGGCAGCAAAGGTGCTTGCCAACATCGAAGTTTCAAAAAGGCAGTCCTTTGCACGTCTACTTTTCGGATTAGGTATTCGTCATGTTGGAACAACAATCTCTGAACTTCTGACCGAACGCTTTACAACACTTGATGCCCTGATGGCAGCAAGTGAAGAAGATCTGACCTGCATTGACGGAGTAGGTCCACAAATTGTGGGTTCTGTGCGCAACTTTTTCGCTCTGCCGCAAAATCAGGCGGTACTACAAAGGCTTGTTGCCGCAGGGCTCAATTTTGAAAATAGTGAAGTGGATGCCCTGGACCGTAGCATGCAAACTCTTACAGGGCTAACCTTTGTGCTGACAGGAGCTCTCTCAGAGCTTACTCGCACAGAAGCAACTGCACAGCTTAAGGCGCGCGGGGCAAAGGTCACAGGAAGCGTTTCAAAGAAAACAAGCTATGTAGTTGCTGGTGCTGACGCAGGTTCAAAATACGATAAAGCACTTAGTTTGGGAGTACCCGTACTTGATGAAACAGCTTTGCAATACATTGTTGAAACGGGCAAGATTCCCGATGCGGCTCAAAGTGAAGATGCTTTCTAATGGGACGCCGTTCTGCACGCGCAACAGCCAAAGCCACCCAACGCAGTAAGCCTCAGCCACGCAAAAGGATAGCGCAAGTTCGTCCTTGGGGCTGGGAGGACGTTGCATGGGTTGGCATCGCACTCTTTATCTTTAAGGTGCTCATGATACTGATCGTGGGAAATCGCTTTACAGCACTTATGCCCGACGAAGGTATCATTGGTGTTCGCATTGCGCTACTCATTGTGTTTCACTTTGCTCTTTTGATGATTCTTGCTTACCGCGCACACTGCAGGCATCTTAGCTTCTCAGAGGCATATCGTCTGCGCAAACTGAGTCCTGAAGAGCTTGAAAAGCAACAGCTTCCTCTTTGGAAAAAGAAGGACAAGACGGCCGAGGATGTCCAGCACGACAGCCAGCATGATGCTGAGGAGAGCAAGCAATTTCTACCAGCCTGGCAGTCTGCTCTAGTGGTGGTAGTTCTCTTTCTTGCCCTGCGTATCCTTGTAATGGTTTACACATATGTGACAGGGGAGCTAGGCTGGGCTACGTCTCCTGCCGAAGGTCTTACCAACCTTTTTAGCCCCACCCTTTTTGGACTTGCAGCAGCAGTCATTATTATTGTTTTGCTAGCACCCTTTATAGAAGAACTTGTATTTCGCGTCATCATGTTTGGCACCTTTGCTAGAAAGATGTCAATTGCTCTTGCAGTGGTGTTGCAAGGATTAATTTTCAGCCTTTCTCATCTGTCTGTTTGGGCAGCAGTGCCTAACTTTCTTCTAGCACTTGCCTGCGTATATTTAGTACAAAGGTGCAGAACAGCCATTCCTGCAATTTTGCTGCACGTTCTTTACAATGCAGCGGTAGTGGCTGCAGCATTTTATCTTGCTATGACCTAAGTATCACAAGTGTTTGACGTGCCTCATTGCGCGACCACTCTTTGTGTAGAATGGTAGGTGGTATTTTCTAATAGTAAGATTCAAAAAGATTTGATATGAAATAAACTCCAAGATGAAAGGGTATTCTTATGGGATTTATTAGAGCATTTAAAGGGGCTATTGGTGGAACTTTTGCTGACCAGTGGCAAGACTATCTACTACCACGACCAGGCGTTTCTGCTACGACAGGCTTGTTTGAAGCAGTACCACGTGGTACGAACGCTGGTCGCGGAGCAAATGTCAAAGGTTCACAAAATATTATCAGCAATGGCAGCAGAATTGTCGTTCCTGAAGGGACAGCACTAATCACTATGCAAGAGGGCGCTGTTACAGGTCTTATTGCAGAACCGGGTGGTTATGTCTACAACTCTGATGACGTGAACGCAAGATCACTTTTTGCAGGGGATGGCATTTTGGGCTCTACCGTTGTTCAGGCTTGGGATCGCTTTAAGTTTGGTGGCCAGCCTGCATCGCAACACCTTGCTTTCTATGTTAACCTGAAAGAGATCCCCAACAATCGCTTTGGTACTCAGTCAACTATCTATTGGGATGACGCTTTCTTAGGTACGCAAGCAGGGGCAACTACTCGCGGTACTTATACTTTGAAAATCGTTGATCCGATTCTATTTTTGAAGAACTTTGTTCCGGTGAAATTCTTGCAGCCAAATGCACCACTGTTTGACTTTGCAGACATGAATAATGACGCTGGCACACAACTCTTCAATGAGGTTGTAGCCAGCCTTGCAGCAGCGTTTTCTAACTACACCAACGACCCTAGCAAGGGTAATCGTATGTCCAACATTCAGGGAGACAAGATTGGGTTTGCCCAGTCACTGTCTACTGCTGTTGAGGAAAACTATCAGTGGGTTAGTGGCAGAGGCCTTCAAATTGAGCGCGTTGCCATTAAAGCCATTGAATACGATGAGGACACAAAGGCACTACTTGCTGACGTGAGAAGGGCAGATGCACTGTCAGGTGCTCGCGGAAACTCCTTCATGCAACAATCAGTTGCACGCGGAATGCAGGCAGCTGGTGAAAACCCAGGTGGCGCAGGCGGCGGCATGGGCATGGCCTTTATGGGCATGGGCATGGGTGCTGCAGGAAACGTCATGGGTGGCATGCAACAACCTGTTGCAGGGACTCCTCAAGCGCAAAATATTCAGGGACAGCAGTTTGCGGCAGCAGCTGCAGCTGGTCCTTTTGATCCACAAACAGGACAACCGCTTAATCCTGCGCCGGCACAGTTCTGCCCACAAACAGGACAACCGCTTAATCCTGCGCCGGCACAGTTCTGCCCACAAACAGGGCAGCCCTTGCAGCAGGCACCAGCCCCTGCACAATTCTGTCCTCAGACGGGGCAGCCACTTAACCCGGCATCTGCACCAGCAGCCGCTGCAGATGACAGTCCTCAGGCAAAGATAGCTGTGCTTGAAAACCTTTTGAGCCAAGGGGTCATCACGCAGGAAGATTTTGACGCGCAAAAAGCGAAGCTTCTAGGCT
>Ga0123355_10012979_pt1 | contig 12937 bp, 12 predicted proteins | sample TergutEmb28metaG_3_FD_89872 | JGI IMG/M metagenome (GOLD analysis project Ga0123355, IMG submission 89872) | Embiratermes neotenicus P1 segment gut microbial communities from Petit-Saut dam, French Guiana - Emb289 P1 | ecosystem: Host-associated > Arthropoda: Insects > Digestive system > Gut ... | reverse complement strand
TTTAACTTTTCTTTATTTTTTTTAGTAGGAAAGTCCATAAAAAAACTTGTGTTCGTATCTACTATATTTTCTTTAAAGAACTCATTATACGAGCTTAGTATCCCATCGTTACCCAAATACTGACGCACAAATTCTTCCCAAGAGGATATTTCTGTAGATTGCTCCATATCGAACTTCCCAAACGTGAAATAGGGTTCGGATGCTCCTGGAAACGCCTCCTTGAGTTTCTCATGAACTTCTTCCGGCTGATACTTATCAGAAAAACTAATCCGGATAGATGCTCCCGCATTGCAATCTGCTAAATTAGCGATGTTTTCTATATCAAAACATGGCACAGCGTATGTAGAACTGATTAAAGATTTTGATTCTTGTGTAGCATTTTCAATATATTTAAGGGAGCGCAACATATACAACGCATCCATAATTGTCGACATTTCATTGCTTCTCATAACTATTGCAAAGTCGCTCGTACATAAAGTACCGAAAATCTCAAATTTAATATTTAATTTCTCCATTGACTCAACGAGATAATCTTGCACTTTATTTATATTATTATTATAGGCTATGCTTCTCTCTACATCAACAAATGCAATCGTCATAATTGGCTGATCAGGAATACTGTTACTATAAAGGATTCTAGAATTTGTTCTACCTAGCAAACTATATAGAAAAACTTTTTGGCGCATATGATACAGAACACGATTAAACTCTTCTTTATCTAGAGGGACTATGTTTTGATAGTCCTTAAAGGCTGTTACGTCGCCAATTTTAGCGCCATCGTAGTTCATAAATGCAATATAGTCAAAGTGACTTCCAGGATTGATGCTCTTAATCGGTACTAAGCGCTTATAGAATCTCACAATATGGCCTGTGTTCTCATTCTGCATGGCAATCTCGCTCCTCATTTGTATTTTATATCCATTTGCAAATTAAATCTCTACGGAAAATGAAGGCTGTCCCAAACTTAATCGAGCAACCTTCATAAAACATAAGAACCTATCCATTATCATTTCAAAACACCTATATACCAACAAGATGTTGGAGCGTGATTTTATTATACGCTTAGCCACTTTCGATTATTTGTCCGGAGTTGCGTCGAAAAACCTCTTTCGAAGTTTCTTGTCCATCGCTTCAATCTCTTCCATGGTCATATTTATCGGAAGACTTTTTGCCGGAGTGTCGTTCCTCATATCGCGAGGCTTCAATTTTCCGAAAGTATGTTCTGTTGTGCCTTTAGGCATAGATTCTGCCGTCTCCCAAAAACATCCCATGGAAGAACCTCCTTATTCTAACTAAATAACTTGACAGAGGGTAATTTTATCATAAAACTAATTAATTGTCAACAGTTAACACATGCAATCAATTCATATATATTAACATTTCCTAGTATAGAGATGCCTATACTACATTTAATTTGGCTTGTTTCCCTTTTTTTCCCATTTGTGCATTTTATGCGGTAATGTAATAATAGGTGAGTCTATTGGTTATTGAATATATGTATTCTCAGAGTCCGCAATATAGAATATCGAACCTCATTAATATTTATGGCTTGCACCTCGTTTTGTAATCAAATACATTAATCCAAATAGTGCTACCATTGTAACGATAAGAGCTATGTTTATCTTAATTAAGTGTGGCCAGGTTAAGTCTCGATTATTACTCATTGAAACGATATTAATCCCAATAATAGAAAACACTGCAATCATGAACCCTGCAAGCTCAATTACCTTTGTATGTACTCGAGTCTCTATCTCAACTAGTCTTTCTTTTTGCTTTTCTTTTAAATATACAAGTTCTTCATTCAATTGCGAATATTGCGCCACGATATTACTTAGAGCCGTAAGTTCACTAAACAACAATAATTCCTTTATGCTGTCTCTTTCTGCACTCTTAAGGTTGAGAGCGACAGTTCGCATTGATATCTGAGTTGTATGATTTTTCGTGGAATCGCTGTTTAGTGATGCTAATAGACAATCTAATATAATTAGGTTATTTACATATTTCGGCATCACTTTAGACTTGTTTGAAATTTTGTTGACTTGCAAACGGTACAAATTGGCATTTGTAGCATTCGGTGCTGTAACTTCAATTATGCCGACCAATGCCCATTGTGCAATACTTCCTATAATTTCAAAGTCTTTTTTTGCGTCCGATTCGTCGTCAAAGATATGTTTAATATATAGGTCAGAAGTGGGTTTATCTGATATTTCAAGGCATAACTTGCTCAGAACATATCTATTATCATCGTCCTTAAGCAACTCTCTTAGCCTTGCTAGTAAAAAAAGAGGATAGTAATCAAGTGCATTGTCGAGCGCCCTTTTCTTGCGAGCTTTAAGTAGCTCTCTAGAATAATATCTACGGATTTCACTTAGCTTTGTCCAAGGCTCACGCCATGCATTAGGTTTATTAATCGCTGCATCAAGAATTTTATCCAAAGTGTTTTTATCCACGTGTAAATTCACCCAATCTTGTATATAAACTTTTTTATGACCTTGCTATAATGCAACTGTCTACAGAGGGTGCTCAAAGCAATCAAAAAATCCACAATCAGGCATTTCGTAGAGAGATTTATTTAAGGATAAAGCTACTAGAATGTCGAAACATTCCATCTCTCACATTAAGTATACTGAATTCTATTGCAAAAATCAAGAAAAACATGTATGATTTGTTAATTTTAAAAGCCTTCAAGTACAAAGTCCGGCATTTTTGCCAGAAATCCATGAATCTCATAACGCCAAAAGGCTACATTCAATCAAAACAAAGGAGGCGCTCACTGCACCTCCTCTGACATATACTTAGCCTAATTCATCGAATTAACCGACCCCAGCACATTCTCAATTTTATCTTCCACAATCTTCTGCAAGAACTCCCTGCCGGCGCCCAGGTATCCTCTTGGGTCAAATGCATCCGGCTTTTCAGCAAGAGATTGCCTGATAGCACCTGTCATGCCAAGCCTCAAATCGGTGTCTATATTGATTTTGCATACGGCCATGGAAGCTGCTTTTCTCAGCATCTCTGCAGGCATGCCTTTTGCACCTGCAATTTGTGCGCCGTATTTATTGCACAAATCAATCACAGCAGGATCGACTGACGATGCGCCATGAAGCACTATCGGATATTTTTTGAATCCATATTTTTCAAGATTTTCAGTAATTTTTGCCAATCGCTCAAAGTCCAATCTGGCTTCGCCTTTGAATTTATATGCGCCGTGGCTTGTTCCTATGGCAATGGCTAGCGAGTCAACGCCTGTGCGCTTAACAAAGTCCGCGGCTTGTTCGGGGTCTGTGTATGTGGCGTTTTTAGCGTCAACATTGACATCATCCTCAATGCCTGCAAGCCGCCCAAGCTCGGCCTCTATCACAACGCCTTTTGAGTGGGCATAGTCAGTGGCTTCTTTGGTTTTTTTCACATTTTCCTCATAGTCGTAATGCGAGCCGTCAAACATAACAGAGGTGAACCCATGGTCAATGCATTCTTTAACAGTCTCCAAGTCCGGTCCATGGTCTAAGTGGAGCGCTATATCTATCCCTGTTTCATATACCGCGGCGTCAACCATGCCCTTCAAATATCCCGGGCCTGCGAATTTGAGCGCGCTCTTTGATACCTGAAGCATTACAGCAGAATTCTTGGCCTGTGCGGCACGAGTAATAGCCTGAATAATTTCCATGTTATTGATGTTGAAAGAACCTATTGCATATTGTCCGTCAAAAGCTTTCTCGAACATTTTGGTAGTAGTTACAAGAGCCATATTGTCCTCCTTGGGTAAATATTTGATTGATAAGAGTATACCACTTGCAGGGTCAAGCTGTAAATGATAAAATCATTATATAAAATCAAGTGGGAAGTGAGACATCACATGAAATTGATAGCTTTATCAGCATTTTTATCAGACCAAGCATTCAAGTACTGGGCAAATAAAAATATTGCCGAAGGCGAAAAGGTAAGAGTTGGCAACAGTAAGCTAATTTTAACCAATTTAAAAAACAGAGGCATGGCCTTTGGTTTTTTAGCAAGACAGCGGGGAACGTTGCTCACTGTTTCTATACTTGCGGTGGTCAACCTTTTTCAGGTGTGGAGACGTACTTCCGGACGTGAAAAAATCGGCGCCGCACTCATGATGGGCGGCGGAATAAGTAATGTATATGACAGGCTGGCAAAAGGCAAAGTAACCGACTATGTTTACATTGAATCAAAGAAGCCCGCGCCCGTGTTCAATCTGGCAGACATTTTTGTTATTGCTGGGTGTTTATTTATTATGATATCACGTTTTTGTAAGAAAAATGGATGATATTGCCAATCGAAAAGTACATCTTCCCCTATTGCAAAAATGTCTGCACTGAATTATAATCATATAAAGTGAGCCTGGGGTGTACGACAACCCATATTTTGAACCTACATTTCTTTATAAGGGACCCCTATATTCGGAATCCTACGTCAGGCCGCAAGCTAATTCCCTTTGGGCAGCGGAAGGCGAACGTTTCTATGCGGGAACCCACCTAGCACTTGCTAGGCCTCAAAATCTGGGACCGGCACTCCGGGTGATGATTTCGTGAAAAGGCATCGTCGCGTACCCGAAAGAAGTCGGGCGCCGCTTGCAGTGGTTTTTGCGACGCGAAAACTACTGAGCATACGCTTTTTTGGTATTTCCACGACTAACTTCAATGAACTAATCGCTTGCTCACTACCGCTACCCATTAAAACTTTGATGTATGCTGTAAAGGGTGTTTCGGATAAACACTACTACAAAATTGGGTTGCTTTTTGAAGTTGCCAGATATAGGAAAGAAGCGACTCTTTCTCAATGTGAAAGGATATTGAGACCAAGCCATGACAGAGGTCGATTCAGTCATAGTAGCTATGCTATGAAAGATAAGCACATTAACTTGTGATAGCTTTTAACCGCATCACAAATAAGGGGTGACGCACTTATCAGCCCTTGAAAGTTGTTATATCTATCCAAATAATCCGGCTCTGTCACTTATTACCAAAAGCCTTAACATATCCATTGAAAGGTCTAGTTTTTCTCCTGTGCCTCTCAGATGTCCTTTGTCTATCAGCTTTTTTACAGTAGTCATGGCCCAGTCGGGCAGTTCTTCTATAGTGTTAATTCGCATTTCTGGTTCCTCCTCCACATCCCGGTTCTCGGTAACTATTGAAACCTCCCAAGGCATTTTATGATTCTCTGGTAGCGTCATGCCTCGCTGTAAATCTAACAGCCGGAGGGCTCCTGTATATTCGAAATGTGGCCGATCTGGAAAACTTTGCCAGCTTCCACCCCAAACGCCGCCCATTTGCTGCCAAATTCGCCCTGCCGTCTCGAAGAACTTTGTATCTGAAAATTCTTGACCTCGTATGGTCTTGAATATATCGAATGCCAGTCTGTAGTTATGTGTGGATTGACCTCCTCGCGCGTTTGTTACGATTTGGCCGGGGCGGCTGCGCCCTTGCTCAAACAAATGGTTTTGAAACGCATGACAACGATATGTAGCGGAAACTCCGACTGGAAACCCTTGCCCCACCATGCGCGATATAAGCTCTCGTGCACCGCGCTGGAGTGTTGGATGGAGATCGTTAATATTTCTTGAATCTATCATGATCTAACCCCCTGATTGATGGGCTTTTAAAGCTCCTCACAACTTTGAGCGATATTATCGCGAGGCATACCCTGACTTTATTATATGCAATCGGAATGTTGGGCGTTCAGTGTGAGTTTCTCCTGGCGTCAGCTTCACAAAAATAAAGCCCGAGGTATTATCGCTCGGGCTCTGCTTACGCTTATTAATTTATAGTCGATATATCTGTGGCAATGCTGCAAAACAGGTTATGCGCCATTGTCATGCATTTCTGCATGCTGTTAATTAGTGCGAAGCGCCGGGTGTTCCCATGTCTCTGGACAGCTCGCCCTGAACCGACTGCATATCTTGTTGGTTTGCCGGTGGAGCTGGATGGTAATAACCTTTTTGTTCCGCTACCTTGTATAAATCATATTGGAACTTCTCGTCTGAGTCACGCATTTGTTGGAACTTCTGCCTTAAGCTTGGGTCAGCGCACTCCGTAATAACTTTAGCATAGCTGCCGATTCCTGCCTTAGTGCCGGACAAAATGTCAAGAACCATTTCCTTTTCTTTCATAGCTAACCTCCGAACTTGAAATTTTTATTCTCGCGAGGCAGCACGCCGAGAGCGAAAACTCTTAAATTTTCACATTTGGCGAACGCCGCGGGGTAGTTTACTAGCAATGGTGCATACTACTTAATCATGTTAATAAGATCCATGGCATTTTTGCGTGCGTCCTGCGCGCCTTTGTCAAACATTTGCTTGATATGTGGATCTTGTACCTGCTGTGCATATGAAGTCAGCTTGCAGGCTACGTTTTGATGAGAAGTCACTACCTCTCTAATGGAATTAAGTTCTGATTGAGTCAAATTTGACATACTTACCTCCTAATTTTTTAGTGCCATAGAGGGCGTGCATACAAATAGTGTTGATTTAACCTTTAAATTACTCTACACTACATGCATGAATTTTAAAGCCAACATACCGTAGAGCATCCTCTATGAACTCATGCTTCTAATTTCTCCCAATCACTTAAGTTTTATACACAGAATAGGTAAGTATTTTTTCGGAAATCCCGAGTTTTTGCGCACAAAAAAGCGGCATGTACGCCGCGTTTTTGCATTCTATTCACTAATTTTTAATCCGGCAAGCTCTGCCATTTCTTTGATTGACTCGACACTAACTTTTTTGCCGTGATAGCTAATCAAGTTATCTACGGATCCCGTGAAAACATCACTCGGTAAGTATTTACGAAGAATAATCATATCCTTATCTACACAAACTTCTAAAGCGTCTCGAATTTCGATATTCAATGAACGTCTAAGCTCCACAGGAAGCACTATACGTCCAAGCTCATCGACTTTCCTGACAACTCCGGTAAATTTCATGAATAACATCTCCTTAGTAATTATTTCCATATATTCCCATTTTAGCACAACTGACAAGAGTAGTCAATATTCGTCATAAAATCTCAAGATTATAGAAATTTATGCTTATTTACGACATACTTTGTATATAAATATAAATCATGCGCAAAATATCAGCTATAGTGGTTCAGCCTTTTAATAAACAAAAATACTTTTGAGGGGAATTTTATCGATGAAAAAGATCATAATCGCATTAATTTTTGCGATGTCGATAAGCGTTACAGTAATGGCAAGCGAAATTGAGCTGCCAGACGTAGCGGCACACGGGGCAATTTTAATGGACGCAAAGACAGGCAGGGTTCTATGGGAGAAAAATTCTGAAATGCCTATGGCGATGGCGTCCACTACAAAGATTATGACGGCTATTATTGCCCTTGAGAATGGCAACCTTGATGACACGGTGACGGTATCTGCACGCGCGGCGCGTTCACCTGAAGTTAATATGGATTTAACACAAGGAGAAGAGCTTAAACTGCGGGATTTGCTCTATGCTTTGATGCTTATGTCGTATAACGATGCGGCTGTGGCAATAGCTGAGCATATCAGTGGGGACGTCGAGAGCTTTTGTGCCATCATGACAGATAAGGCACGTCAGCTCGGGGCTATGAATACAGTTTTTGAGACTCCGAGCGGGCTTGACCAAGGCGATCACCATTCAACAGCATATGATATGGCGTTAATTGCTCGTTACGCGCTTCAAAACCCTCAGTTCATGGAGATCATTAATCGTCCATATATAACCGTGCAGAGTAACAGAAGAAGTATTGATCTGCGCAATAAAAATCGCCTACTAAATGAGTACAGCGGTGCAACCGGAATGAAAACAGGCTTTACAGGCAAAGCTGGGCAATGCTTTGTAGGCAGTGCTGAACGTGATGGTATGTATTTGATATCAGTTGTTTTTGCGTCAGGCTGGGGGGCGGTCGGCAGGGAGCAGAAATGGGTCGATACGAAAGAAATTCTTGATTATGGGTTCGGAAACTACTCATATATTGAATTAGTCAAGGAGGGGCATATCCCCGGGCATATAGACGTCACACGCACGCGAAACTCAAGGGTTGATATTGCGCTGGAGAGCGGGCTGACTTTGCCTATGAACACAGATGAACAGCACAGAGTTCATATACAGTTTGAGTACCCCGAAGAGGTTGCGGCACCAATTACTAAAGGGCAGATTATGGGGCGCGGTATCATACGCCTTGATGGGGAGACTTTAGCGATTATAGATTTGATTGCGCTAGAGGATGCTACGCGCCACGACCTCCCCACTTCGCTTAGGAAGATTTTAGAAGACTGGCTGGGAATGAGTACGAATGGAGAAGTGGATTTGAGCGGAATGGAGCTTTTTAGATAGTAATGGCGCGCAAGTGGCTTTGAATATAAGCATAACAAAGGCACAGCTGATCTTTTAGCCGTGCCTTTGTCATATCTCAAGGATCCTATGCTTTCAAGTGCTTATCCATCCAGCCCGTTATTTCTTTCAGTCTTCGCGTTCTGTAATCAGGCTTGCCGGAGCGTGGCATCTCGTGATCTTCGCCATGGAACACAACCATTCGTGTATCAACTCCGTGCAGCTTAAGTGCGGTATACCACTGATATGCCTCAGGAATGCAGCAGCGGAAATCCTCGCATGAGTGCAGCACTAACGTTGGCGTTTTAACGTTTGGAGCATATTTTAAGGGCGAATGCCACCATAATTTCTCATAATTACTCCATGGATCAGCCGCCATCTGGTCTTTGCCGTAATAGTAGCCAATGTCGCTTGTGCAGTAAAACGATGCCCAATTGGATATAGAGCATTGCGAAACAGCAGCTTTAAAACGATCAGTATGCCCTACCATCCAGCTGGTCATAAAACCGCCGTATGAGCCGCCGGTAACGCCCAGCCTTTGCTCATCTATGCCGGGATATTTTGCCAAGCACTCATCAACAAACTGCATGAGGTTATCATAGTCAACTGTGCCGTATTTTCCTCTGATATCCGCAAACTCATTGCCCTTACCGTCGGAGCCGCGAGGGTTTGAGTACAGAACAAAGTAATTTTGGTTCGCCCAATACTGCATCTCATGAAAATAGCTGTCATTATAAGCCAGCTTAGGGCCTCCATGGATATTGAGTATCGCTGGATACTTGCACCCTTCTTGATAGTCAACCGGCTTCATAACCCAGCCGTCTATCTCAAATCCATCCGCATCTTTGAACATAAAATGCTCAGGCGTAGAGTGTCTGTGTGAAAGATGGAACTCATCATTAAAAGCGCTTAGTTGAATTATTTTGCCATCTTTTAACTCAAAAACATCCATAAGCTTGCCGGGTTGCATAGCACCAAAAACGCACCTTCCGTTCTGCATGTCAAAGAAGTTGATATCAGCACCGCTGTTGGTCATATTATTAATTTCACCGGTGTTCAGATTTAGCTCAAAAATATCTGTATGATAACCTTTTAGAGACAGGAAGAAATAGCTGTCACCCACAACTTTCTTCATGCTTCCGCCTTCAAACTTAGAGTCTGAAAAGCCGGGCTCGAACAGAGAAAGGTCAAGCTTTGCCAGCTCCACAGCTTCTTTGGTTTTAGGGTCAACAATATAGAATGGCCCATGAATGTATCTATGCTCCTCAGGCTCCGCAAACGAAACCAGCAGCTTATCTTTCCAGAACTCAAAAGCGCGGATTCTTTTAGGTTTTTCAAGTGCCGTTTCGCTCTTTCCTGTTTTGAGATCCACAATATGGATGTTGCATTCCAGGCTGCGAATTTCTGCCGGTGCAGGGTCGCATATATAAGCCAAGCGCTCTTTGCACGCAGAAATAGTGTAGTCCACAACATTTGTAAGCGGCTCAGTAAGCGGATCCAGCACACCATCTTCCGTCAAGATATTTAGGCGGACACGCTTTTTGTTCGTTACCCCCCTACCGTCTGTCCAGAAAGGCAGTTCATCGATAACTTGAAAGCATTTCTCGTTCCTAATTTCTTCGAGAGTCTGATCAATTTCTTCTTCAGACTTACCTTTCAAGCATGGCCTCATATTATCAAAGATTGTCTCCGCAAGAAATTTACCGGGTGCCAAAAGCATGAGATTAATTACCACGGCATCCACCTTGAATGCGGTCTTTATTTCGCCGTCATGTATATTAACTCTATAGAAGCAGGTAAGTTCGTGCCCTTTTTCGATCTTTTTACGATCATTGGCATCTCTCACCTCACGAAAAAGTATATTATCATCATCCAACCACAAAAACTGCTCTACGCTGCCTTCCGGGCTTGTCAACGCTTCAAATCCGCTTCCCTTATCCACAAACACAGCCACATCATAGTGATTATCTTTATTCGCTTTACGGCCAAGCACCGCAGAGTGTTTGCCGTTAGGCGAAAGCATTAGATTGGTAATAAAAACATAATTTCTAAAATCATCGGGTCTAAGATATTGCATAAAAAATCCTCCCTTTAGTGAGTGCTGAATAACCTGTTTAAGACTGAATTTGAAGCAATCCTGTCGGAATGAGACTGTTCAGAACTTACTTTATGCTGTCGGTTCTGACTATTATAAAACAACGCAGGATTCTATGCAATAGAGAATTACATCCATAGAGTCAGTATCTCACTTTAAACCATAACCATTACAAACAATACACACGCTAAAATCACAAGGACTGAGCCTATTACAACGCCAATATTGATTGCGCCGCCATCTTTCGCAGGTGATGGCGGTATTAGATTTGCCGCTCGGATTGCTGACTTGACAGGCTTATACAGCAGCATGGCGAAGCCTGCATTGAGCCCGCCTTTAAGCAAATTAAACGGGACAAAAATAGGCAGCAGCATTCCTGCAACCACATGGCGAGGCACTTCCATATACAGAGGCACAATAAGATAGTTCCATAGCACCATGGCAATGGTGGTAACAATCCAGGCCGCCATAAGCCCGGCTACAGCGCCTTTAAGCGTGCGATTTTGCTTGTAAATGATAGCAGCAGTACATGCAAAGGCTCCGCTCGATATAATATTCATCACAAAGCCAATGGGGCCCGTGTCACTTACGGTTATCATCTCTACGAAAGAAGCGACAACCGCAATTATAAGCGCCGCCAAGGGGCCATAGATAAAGCCGCCGATAACTATTATTACATCCTTTGGATCATAAGTAAGAAAAGGGGCCGCAGGCATCAAAGGCACTCTGATTAAGAGTACAGAAATGACCGCTAATGCGCTTAGCATACCAAGCACGGAAATTCTCTTTGTTTTTTCGTTCATAAAATAAAACTCCTCCCAAATATAGATATGTATGTAATATGGGCGCAAAAAAAGCCCCCATACATAAGGGGGCGAGAAAACAAGTTCATCAAACTGCGTGCCATGGCTAAAAAACAAAACAACCAATCGAGCGTGCTCAAAAAAGCAGCCCTACACAGTCTGATAAAAGCTCATTTGATATCTTCTTCCATCCGGACTTTAACCGTCGGCACCGGAATTTAACCGGTTCTGCACATTACATAACGCGCTCGCGGGCTTTACCGCCGATAGGGAATTTCACCCAACCCCCGAAGTATATCACGGTCATTCTATCATCTAGCTTAAGCTCTGTCAATCACTGATTATGGCCGAGGGAGGTTAAATCACTGATTATTTATATGGAGTGTGCTTGCTCGCCCCGCTCATATTGCACTCATCGGACGCAGCAAGCACAACTGTAAAACATAAAAATCAGCATTAGAGAAAATAGCCTTCACTGCGGCATAACACTTGACAGCCCGCGCCGTATGCATTATAATCTCTATCGTTACCTTGTTTTATGCGGACATGGCGGAATTGGCAGACGCGCTGGTTTCAGGTACCAGTGGTAGCAATACCTTGCAGGTTCAAGTCCTGTTGTCCGCAGTGCTAACTTATAATCCGAACCATAAGCCGGGGGTAAAACTCATGGCGAAGGGTTCGGATTTTTACTATATTTGAATTGACCCTTGATTTTACTCTTGAAGCGGGTATATAATTTGGGTAGACAACTGAATAATAAAAGCGATGAAGAGAAGAGTAAGCCGTTGCACTTTTACAGAGAACCCAGTAGCTGAGAATGGGTAAAGCTATGCAACAGCCGAACATGGTCTTGGAGCTGCGTACCGAAGGAATTTTTCCCAAGGCTGCGACGGGTGCGCCCGTAATTGCGCTATGCTATCGGCAGGTCATTTTCTGCCCGTAGCTGATGAGGTTCGCGTTGTGAAGCGCGGATAAATTTGGGGTGGTATCACGAAGCTAATTGCTCTCGTCCCCGAAAACTATGTTTTCGGAGGGGAGGGCATTTTTTATTTTCCATTTTTCATTATACGACTATAAAATTTGAAAGGAGTATTCACATGAAGATATTAATAGGAAGTGCTTGGCCCTATGCAAATGGTTCGTTGCATATCGGACATCTCGCCGCTCTTTTGCCAGCAGATGTTATCGCTCGGTATTATCGAATGAAGGGCGATGATGTTTATTTTGTTTCGGGGAGCGATTGTCATGGTACGCCCGTTGCAATCAGGGCGAAACAGGAAAACAAATCGCCGCAAGAAATCAGCGAATTTTATCATGCGGAATTTTGTGAATGTTTTGAAAAACTCGGTTTTAGCTATGACCGTTATGGGAAAACCTCATCTGATGAGCATATATCGTTTGTACAGAAATTCCACAAAGTCATGTACGATGGCGATTATGTTTATCAACAAGAATCGCCGCAAGCGTTTTGTGAGCATTGCAATACTGCCCTTGCTGACCGATTTGTTATTGGAAAATGCCCGGACTGTAATGAGCCGGCTCGCGGTGACCAGTGTGATGCTTGCGGAAGTGTGTTAGACCCGGATAGTCTTTTGGAACCGCTATGTTCATATGTAAAAATATTCCAGCGTTTCGTCCAACAAGGCATTTATTTCTGGCTATATCTAAATTGGAGAATGAACTTACTGATTTTCTAAATGCTCGTCC
>Ga0123355_10012978_pt1 | contig 12938 bp, 14 predicted proteins | sample TergutEmb28metaG_3_FD_89872 | JGI IMG/M metagenome (GOLD analysis project Ga0123355, IMG submission 89872) | Embiratermes neotenicus P1 segment gut microbial communities from Petit-Saut dam, French Guiana - Emb289 P1 | ecosystem: Host-associated > Arthropoda: Insects > Digestive system > Gut ... | reverse complement strand
TAATGTGGGCCATTAGCTCAGCTGGCAGAGCAGCAGACTCTTAATCTGAAGGTCGAAGGTTCGACCCCTTCATGGCCCACCAAAGACTTTAATGCACGCACCAAAAGCACCCGTTTCCTAGCTCGCGCAAGTTACTGCGCGTCGCTAGAAAACAAATGCTTTTTGCACGCACCTTAAAGCCTTTGGCTCAAGTGCTATGCACTCACCAAGAAGCACTTAATTGAAAGGGATTTATTTTGAGTGTTGAAGATTTTTGGCAGAATTTCTTAAAGTCAGCTCAGTTGCCTGGCTGTACAAAATATTATGAAAGTTTCTACTTTGCCAATGAGGAATGGGCAGATAAATTGCTTGAACTGGTTCTTGAGGGCAAAAAGACAGCTACGTGCGGCTGCTTGCTTTCTTATGAAGCAGAAAATCAAGCACTTCCTGAAGTGGGTAACTACAGTATAGTCACTACCTTTGCAGGCGTGCCACACTGCGTTATCAAGAATACATCAGTGACAGTGCTGCCCTTTAATGAGGTCACCTGGGATATGGCAAAGCTCGAAGGGGAAGACGAAGTTTTGCAGACCTGGCAAGATGGTCATAGGCGTTTCTTTCAGCTTGAAGGTGAAGAATACGGCTTTACCTTTACAGAGGAAACTCCTGTCGTCTTTGAAGAATTTGAAGTTGTTTATCAAGCGTCGTGAGTGTTAGTTATCTATTGATGTTACAAGAATCATTTTAAAATAGTTGACTTTGAGTCGATGCTCTTTGTACTCTGGAATGGATGACTTTTGGGGGTCAGGAAGCGAGAGTTCACGTCAATGAGCAAGCAAGGAAAAACAACTGATAGTGAAATTTTAATATACCAATCAGAGGACGGTCTGACAAAAATCGAGACCAGCTTTGAGGGTGAGACCGTATGGCTTACCCAAGCTCAACTTGCTGAGCTTTATGGCACGACTCGCGCCAATGTTACGATGCACATCAAGAATATTTTTACCGAAGAAGAGCTAAGAAAAGATTCAGTATGTAAGGAATTCTTACATACTGCCGCAGATGGCAAAGATTACCGCACGAATCACTACAATCTCGACATGATTATTTCTCTGGGTTATCGTGTTAATTCAAAAGCTGCTACAGCCTTTCGCAAGTGGGCAACAAAGCGCCTAAATGAATACATCGTCAAGGGCTTCACTATGGATGATGAGCGCCTCAAAGGCAGTGCAGGAGGTAACTACTGGAAAGAGCTGCTTGGTCGCATTCGTGACATTCGCAGCAGTGAGAAAATGCTCTATCGTCAAGTCCTTGACCTTTACGCAACCAGCACAGATTACGACCCGAAATCTACTGAATCCATTACATTTTTCAAAATAGTCCAAAATAAACTTCATTACGCCACCCATGAACAAACTGCTGCTGAAGTAATTTACAACAGGGCAGATGCAGATGAAGAATTTATGGGATTAACGGTGTTTGCTGGCGATTTGCCAGTTCTTGAAGAAGTGCGAATTGCTAAAAATTATTTAACAGCTGAAGAATTGGAAAAATTGAATCGCCTTGTATCAGGTTATTTTGATTTGGCTGAGGCCAAGGCCATGAGTCGCGAACCCATGAGAATGCAAGACCACATTGATTCGCTAGATCGTACTATGCAAGAATTCGGTTCAGGCGTTTTAGTTGGTGCTGGCAAAATTAGTCATAAGCAGGCTATGGAGAAAGCTAAAGACGAGTACAGAAAATACCAAGCAAAAACACTAAGCAGCGCAGAGCAGGCATATCTTGAGGGTCTAAAATCAGTGGAGAAGGAACTGAAGAGGCACAAGCAGGGATAACAGGTGTACTTTGTGCATACACCTCGTGTACACTGTGTGCAACTAGTTTTAATGACTGTCTGACCACAACAGCTAAGGAGAAGGTATGAAGTTTGAAGATTTGACCCTAGAAGAGCTAAAAAAGTATTTCGATGGTGCTTTTTTTGATAGCAGCATTCAGACAGATGCCAGCAATACAAGTTACCTTGCAGTTGATGGTCACACGAAAGCAAACGTAGATATAGTCGGAAATAATATCTTGAAATACTCAACATCATTTACGATAGACGATATGACTCCGCCGCAGGTAGAACAGTTCTGTAAAGACTTTACCAGGGGTTTCATGCTGGTGAAAGCAATCCCCAGTGAAGCAGGCATTCACTTCGAGCATGATGCTTACTTCCTTGAAGATGAAGAAGTTGATCCAAAAAAGGTCATTCAACTATTCCGCCTATTCCTTGATGTTGTGAACAGTAGACCACAAGAATAATCCCTAGCTTTAGCACTTGTCACCAATGAAAAAAATAATAGTAGCCTTAGTCTGCGCTCTTGCGCTCGCGCTATTAGCAAGCAGCTTGACTGGCTGCGGCGGCGATAACTTTATGCAGGCTGGGTATAACAGTGATGTTATTGCTGCTGTTGTAAGTGGTGAAATTATCACTACTGAACAACTCGATGAGGCCACTGCTGAAATCGAAGAAGCCTATTCTCATATTGAATGGGCAGATGAAGACGGCCATCGTCTTTTTGCGCTTTACAATCTAGTAGGTTATGTGCGCTTTGGGCAACTCTCAGAAGAAATGAATATTGAAATAACTGATGCTAGATTCGATTCGTGGTGGGAAAATGGCGTGATGGCTGATGGCACTGGAAGAACCTTTGAAGAAGCATATCATGCTGGTGATATAAGCAATCTTGAAGCGCTTTATCAAATCAGGCAAGCTATTGTGCGCAATGCGCTGCACGGACAAGCAACTCTTGAAATGGCGCGTGAGCAGGACATTGAAATCACAGAGGACGAAATTGATGATTTCCTTCAGTATGATCACGTTCAAGAATGGATTGAGATGGGCGGACTAGCCTCTCAGTACGAGATTCGCAATTTTGCAGAGTTGCAACTTGCTAGAAGTATACTTTTCAAAGGCCTCGACCAAGACGAGCACGATGCGCTTGATGGCGAACTCTACGCTGCAGCGCAAAGCAGGCTTTGGGAAATGGCAGGCGACGCTACTTTAGCAATTTATGACCCTCAGATACGAGAATCTAACCCTGATGCGTGGTTTTTCGACATGAGAAGTCAATAGTGCCTGACAGCGCTTAACCGTTTACTAGGATAATTTGCACCAATTAACGAAGTACCCCTTATTTTTCTGCGCTAGCATGCATGCTTGAGCTATCCTTCTGGGATACCGCAAGTACGCTAAAACGGAGGGGGATGTCATATGTCCAGTTTTCCAATCGAAAGTGTTCGCGAACGGTTTCCTGCCCTAAAGAGGACGCACAACGGAAGACAGGTGGCGTACTTCGATGGTCCGGGCGGAACTCAGTTTCTGGATAGCGCTATCGAAGCAGTGTGCGGCTACATGACTCGCGGCGGTGCAAATCTCCACGGTAATTTCCCTACAAGCCATGAGACAGAAGCACTTATGGCAAAAGCCCGCGAAGATATCAAAGTGTTATTCAACGCACCTAATCACGATGTTGCCTTCGGGCCAAATGCCACTTCCATGATGTTTCATGCCAGTCGTGCAATAGCCAGAACGTGGGAAGAGGGCGACGAAATAATCCTCACAGAACTTGAACATCATTCCAACATAGATTCTTGGCGTACAGCTGCCGAAGACAAAAATGTCACGGTCAAATACGTGCCCTTCAATACAGAGACACTAACGCTCGATATCGATGTATTGCCAGAATTAATTTCACCAAAAACTAAGCTCATCGCCGTTGGCTCAGCATCCAACTGCATTGGAACGATTACGGACGTGAAATTCTTTTCAAAGCAAGCCAAAAAAGTTGGTGCGCTGCTTGCAGTTGACGCAGTTCACGGCATTCCTCACATGTATGTCGATGTTGAAGACTTAGGCATTGACATGTTGTTCTCGTCTGCATATAAGTTTTTTGCAGCGCATGTGGGAATGGCAATAATTTGCAAAGACTTGTTCGAGAACCTTGAGGTCTACAAGGTAGCTCCTGCACCAGATGACATTCCAGACCGCCTGGAAATCGGCACGCAAAATCATGAAGGCATACCTAGCATATCCGAGGCTATTAAATTTATCGCCTCGCTGGGGACAGGGGACACACTCCAAGAACAAATCATAAGTGGCTACGCAGCCATTGAAGAATACGAAAATTCTTTGACAGATTACATTCGAGATGAAATGGAAAAAATAGATGGCATAACACTTTATCAGGCAGCTGACGATGTTCCCAAAACTCCAACGATTGCCTTCCGCGCAGAGGGTATAACCCCGCGTGACTTCTGTATTCGCATGTGCGAAGAACACGGAGTATTCATAGCAGAAGGACATTTCTACGCTCTGACCTTGGCTGAAAAGCTAGGGCTTGCAGATACCGGCAGCTTTATCCGCGCCGGACTCGCTCCTTACAATACAAAGGAGGAGGCTGACCGTTTCCTCGAGGGGATACGCGCAATAATGGCTTCACGTTAAGCACTTCGGTCATATAAAGAGTTGCAAGGCGAAAAGGGGGAGGTAGTATGGGAGAAAAAAGTTATGACGATTACCCAGTACAGTTTAGGGGGACCTATTTATTTGCGCTGATACCGCTGTTGATTGCCGCAATAGGTAGTATTCTCTTCTTCATTGTGTGGGGGACTTTTACCCTAGTCAATCTTGCTATGGCTTGTTTTGTAGGTTTGATTATTGGTAGCGTTTTCTCTAAGAACATGAACGAGTATTGGAAGGCTGCTGTTAAAGGCATGGCGTCTGATATATGCGCCATACTTATCTTAATCATACTCGTCGTCGGCATCTTTACGCAGATGATGGCTCGGGCGGGTGTTGCGGAAGGATTCGTGTGGTTAGGCAGTGAAATAAATATGACAGGAGCGCTCTTTGTTGCCTTTGTGTTCCTGGCATGTTGCGTAATATCTATGGCGACAGGAACATCTCTTGGTACAGTGTTTTCGGGATTTCCCATATTTTATCCAGCGGGTGTATTGTTGGGTGCAGATCCGGTGTTCCTTGCAGGTGCTATTCTTTCAGGTGCTATCTTTGGGGATCACCTCAGTCCGATCTCTGATACGACTATCGTGTCCTCTACTACTCAGAAATTTAGGTCTAGCGGTGAATCTGCAGACATACCCGGTGTAGTTGCTTCTCGCTTTAAGTATGCAGGCGTAGCTGCCTTGGGTGCTGCTGCACTTTACTTGATTTTTGGTGGTGGAGTAGGTGCGACAGCACAAGTTGCTGGTGCAGAAGTTCTGGCCGAGTTCTCTAATCCGCACGGATTAGTAATGCTTATTCCAGTAGTAGTGCTATTAGTTGTAGCAGCGATTAAGCGAAACATTTTTGTTGCGATTACGGTAGGTACTGTTGTCGGTATAGTTGTGGGTCTGGTTTCTGGCGCGCTGAATGTAGCTGACATTCTTGTCATTAACGAAGGCGTAGCAGAAGGATTCCTCATCGCAGGTATTACCGCAAAAACCGGTATTGTTGTTTATTTGATTGGCATATTTGGAATAATGGGAGTGATGCGGGAAAGTGGATTGCTCGATCGCATACTCCACGCACTTGCTAATAGCAGAATGGCGAAAACGCCAAAAGGTGTTGAGTGGATTAACTCCATTGGCGTTATGATTACTTCGTTGTTCATCGGTTCGGCAAATGGACCTGCGCTCATCATCTACGGACCTCTGTCAGATGATCTTGCCAGACCCAAGGGAATACATCCTTACCGTCGCGCGAACGTCATAGATAGTATGGTGTGCTCGCTTCCGATTGTGTTCCCGTTCTCTAGTTTGTTTATCTTTGTTGTTCTGGGAACGATAAGTGGCTTGATACCGAACTTTGAATTCCTCGAGCCGCTCAGTCCGTTTGCACTGGCAGCGGTTACTTTCTATCCGATAGTTCTGTTCTTTGTTATGGCAGCTGCAATAACGACAGGATGGGGATTCAGATATGAAACCGCAGATGGTGGAATGACAACTGATCCAGCAGAAGCAATAACAACTGATGCAGTAGAAGAAGCAAAAGAGGCAGAAGAAAGAGCTGAGCAGTTAATAAAAGCTGAACAGCAAGAATAGATTTAATCTAAGATTCGATCTGTAGTTATCGTAAAATGCCTACTGCGCAAGCGGTAGGCATTTTTCTGGACTATTTTCAAGCAGTGCCATTATCTTCATTGTGCCTCAGAGCTACGTGAGGTAACCTTGACCTACTGTTGAACTGCATGAAAACAAATGAGGAGCAAAATGATTCGAGAGTATAATCCAGTAACCGACAAAGAGCAGGTAATTGCCTTAAGTAAGCGCTTGACAGATTTTGATTTGCCTAGTCGTATCGATATAGACTTTTTGGGTAATGTTCAGCGCGAGAATTTATCGGCCGACTTAGAAGATTCGCCTATGCAGTCAGTGGTTTTTGTTGCTGAAGCTGATGATGTTCTGCTCGGCTTTGTTCAGCTACAGATAGAAAAAGATTGGATTTCTAGGCAAAGACATGCTCATATTGAGCGAATTGTCGTTGCTACAGAAGCCGAAGGCAAGGGAATTGCAAAAACCCTTATGGAGCGCGCTGAAGAATGGGCAAAGTCAAATGGTTTTCCGATGATAACCTTATTTTGTTTTACCACTAATAAGCGAGCAATTGGCTTCTATGAACATGTGGGATATGAAGCCGAAAGCGTTAAAATGGCAAAACAGTTGTAGTTTTCAACCTAATCAGCGTGCGTTTTGAATGTTAGATATAATCTGATTGTTCGCAAAAGCGGCATACACTAAGTAGCAAAGAGGTGAGGTTATGAGTGACTCGAGGAAACCAAAGTGGCGCCATAAAAGGAAGAAGGGCTCTATCATTTACGTAATCGGCGTTATTCTTGCTCTGACCCTGCTTGCCCTTGTGGCACTACCGCTGTATGTTTCTACACTCTTTTTGAATCAGCGCTTTACTCAAGGACAGCATGATTCCATCGACTACGGTATCGAGTCTGAGCGCATTACCCTTACAACCTCTGACGGTATTGAAATTGCCGCTTGGCGAACCTATGCGGCAAATGGTGATGATGAAGGTGAGCCTACAGCCCCACAGCATACTAAGGGTACCGTCATTATACTTTCGGGAATCCAAAATCCGTCAGTAACAGCCTTCTTTAGCTATGCAAATATGCTGTCAGAACACGGTTGGGATACGCTGCTTATCGAGATGCGCGCGCGCGGACACAGTGGCGGAAACAGCATTGGACTGGGCTACACCGAATGGCGAGACGTGCAAGCAGGGGTTGAATACTTGCTTGAAGATGAATCGGAGGTGCGTGAGCTACCCATTGTAGTTATGGGTACTTCTGCTGGTGCATCAACAGCACTTCTTGCAGCTGCAAACATTCCTGAAATCGATGGCGTTATTTCGATATCTGGCTATACAACTTTCACTGACGCCTATGTTGATAATGCAGTTCATACAGGCATTCCTCGCTTTTTTGCAGACATGAGTAGACCTTTTATGAATGTTATCTTAGGGGTGCAAATTGGCTTTGAAGAGATGGAGCGAAAGCCTATTGATGCTGTTGAAAATTTCGCAGGTCGCCCTTTGCTACTGATGCACTCTACCGAAGACTGGCAAGTGCCCTTTACGCACTTTGAAGAGCTAAAGGCAGCTGCTGAAGAGGCTCCGGTAGAGCTAAGCACTTTTGTGCGCGAAGGCGATTGGCACTTTGTTGTCTATGACCAGTATAAAGAAAACCCTGAAAGCGACAGCGAATTCGCTCAAGAAATCCTTTCGTTCTTGGATCAATTTTAGCGAAAGAGTCTAGCTAAGCCGCGCGACTAAACTTCGATGAATTCAACTTGAATAGGCTTTTCAGCCACGTCGGGCGCAAGCGTTAGCAGGGCGATGTTGGGCTGCGAGTCTTTGCGTGGCTCGGTAGGAGAGCCAGGGCATAGGATAGTTGCCTTGCTTATACTGTCTTGTTCAAGTTTGGGTACGTGAGTGTGACCATGTATGCCTATAACTTGATGGTTAGCAAGTTCTTTGCGATTCAATTCTCGCAAGACTTTCATCAAGTCTTCTGGCCTGTGCGCCACTGCAATCAGCAGATTGTCCACTTGGTGTTTTGCAGCAAAGGGAAGCTGTTCTAACTCAGAGTGCCAATCGCAATTGCCACGCACGGCAATAAGGGGTGCAATTTGTTCAAGTTGCCACAGTATCTGTGCAGACTCAGAATCGCCTGCATGGATAATCAAGTTTGGCGCAAGCTGCTCTATTGTTGTTGCGAGCGATTCGGAAAAATAGCCATGCGTATCTGAAAGTACGACAACTTTAGTAGAAGGTGACGTCATGCTCTATCAACCTTTCTCCGTCGTAGACAAAGCGAGCAGAAAATAGTTTGTCGCTTGTTTTGCTATCAGTCATCCAATTCCAAAACAGACGGTCGCCCTCCCAAAGATTTAAATCAAGTATAGAACCGCTGTCTACCCACTGCAGTGTGCCCTCTTTGCAGTTTCCAAAATCAATCTCGCCTGTAAACGAACTCGCAGTGAAAATGAAAATGTGAAGAGCCTCATCAGACATGTCGTTTGAGAGGAAGGTCACCATGCCGCGCAGCTGGTAGTCGTTTAGCGTGACACCTGCTTCTTCGCGCACTTCTCTGACAAGGCACTGTTCGGGAGACTCTCCCGTTTCGAATTTTCCACCCAAACCAACCCATTTGCCTTCGTTGATGTCATCGTGTTTTTTGTTGCGATGAAGCATCAAAGTTTGACTGTCGCTGTTGCTGCCGCTGCCGCTGGGGTTGCTTCGTTGAATATAGCATTCGGTACAAAGTATCAAATTGTCTTCCTTGGTTCGTAACATGTGTCGTGTCATACAGAATTATTGTACTTGATACTGTTAAAATGTACTCCTTATGGGAAAAATCGTTGATTCAATAAAGCAGTATACTTTGGGCGAAGAAGTCGCCAACTCTATTACGCATGGTGTAGGTGTTCTTCTTGGCGTGGTTGCCATGCCTATTTTGCTCATTTTTTCTGTGCAGTCAGACAGTGATGTTGGCTTTAAAATTGCAGCCTCAATTGTGTATTGTCTGTCGATGATTGTGCTCTATCTTGCGTCTACGCTTTATCATAGCCTGACAAATGAAAAGGCAAAGCGTATTTTTAAGCTGCTTGACCATGCGAGTATTTATTTGCTTATTGCAGGCACGTATACGCCTTTTGCCTTGATTACTTTGCGAGAAGACTCCCATGGATGGGTTATCTTTTTCCTTATGTGGATAATGGCGTTGGCCGGTATCATTAGCGAAGCTGCCTGGAAGACACGTCCGCGCTGGCTTGCTACGGTGCTTTACCTTGTCATGGGATGGTCAGCCTTGTGGGTTATTCCCGATTTGTTCCGACTGCTTGAACCAGTAGGGTTTTGGCTTTTAATAGCAGGCGGCCTTGCTTATAGTCTGGGCACTATTTTCTATGTCATCAAGAAAGTTAAGTGGTTTCATAGCGTATTTCACGGGTGGGTATTACTCGCAACCTTTCTGCATTTTTTCACGATATTGCTATTTGTGATAATCTAGCGATAGTATGACACAGCCGCAACATAGTCAAACGGGTAATTTTGTGCCGCAACAACCGGGCTCACCAAAGCCTGTTCCGCCACATCAGATGCAGCTGCAACCTGTCGTAATGCAGGTGCCGCAACAGCGACATCCAGGGCAGCAAGCGGCTCAAGTCCCGCAACAATATTTAGGCCACACGGCACAATGGACTCCTGAGCAGGTAGCGCAATTGGCTGCTCAACAGGCCGCACAGCGAGCCGCACAACAGCAAGCAGCTGCACATGCACATAGTGCTGGACACCCTCATCCATATCCTCATCCGCACGCGCAACAACATGCACATCATCAGATGATGCAACAGCGTGCTGCTCAAGCACCGCAAATCTTGACCCCTAGCGGGAAACCATATACTTTCCCTGCAATTCCTGGAGTTCCGCCGCAACGCTATGCTCCAAAGGGAACAGCTTTGGTACTTGAAGGTGGGGGAATGCGCGGGTTCTACAGCGCAGGTGTTTTTGAAGCCTTTATGGACGCTGGCATTATGTTTCCCTATATCTCTGCGGTGTCTGCAGGTGCCGCAAATGTCTTAAGTTATATTTCAGGGCAGCGAGGACGTAATCGCTTGGTTATAGAGCGTCTTGTATCTGACCCCCGTTATCTAAGCATACGAAACTTGATAAAAAATCATTCGTTGTTTAACTATGATTTTATTTTCAATGTAGTTCCTAGCGAACACCTCTACTTCGATCAGCACATGTTCAATCGCGTTCAGACGCGACTGCTTACCGGCGCACTTGATTGCTGGGATGGCAGAACGGTGTGGTTTGAAAAGCATACCTTAAGAGCCGACTACGCTCCTGTCGTTGCGTCGTGTTCGATTCCTTTGCTCTCGCCCATGGTGCGCTATGACGACCGAGACCTCTACGACGGGGGAATACTCGATCCTATACCTATCGAGAAATCGATTGAAGACAAAAACAAGTTCCATGTCGTCATATTGACACAGGAGCCAGGATATAAGAAGGATGCCTCGAAGCTTGGACCAGTATTTTGGGCTGCATACCGTAAGTACCCACATCTTATCTGGGCAATACGCGAGCGTCATAATGCCTATAATCGTCAGGTTGCTTTAGCAGAACAACTTCAGCGCGAAGGTCGCGCTCTTATCATTAGACCGCAGGGGGGCCTTAAGGTTTCTCGCTTTGAAAATGATCCGAAAAAACTTTTGGCCTTGCATGATGATGGACACCGTGATGGAGCCGCAGCAGTGGCTAAACTGCGCCACTTATTGCGTTTCTAACAAAGATAATCCTTGCCCGGCATGTTTAAGTTTCCAAGCAGATTCAATGCAAGCAAGTTTTAACCCATATGATGTACGAATAGAGGAATTATGAGTGGAACCAAAATGAGGCTTTTACCCTACGTAGTATTTTGTTCGGGAGCCGCAGGAATGTCGTTACAGTTAATAGGCTCGCGCTTGCTCGCTCCCCATTTTGGAAGTTCAGTTTTTGTGTGGACCAGTCTTATCGGCGTAATGCTAGGATTTATGGCCTTGGGCAATTTCTTAGGCGGTAGACTTGCTGACCGCAACACTTCTCCTGATTTGTTGTTCTGGGTTTTAGTTTTATTATCTGCAAGTATTTCTTTGGTTGCCATGGTGGGTGCGTGGGCACTGGGCATGTTTACAGAAATTCCGTCGCTGCGCCTAGGCATGGTCTTGGGCTCAACGATGCTCTTTGCGATTCCTTGTACGCTCTTTGGCACGGTTACCCCCACTGCGATTCGCTTGCGTATGCAGGCAGTTTCAGATTCTGGTGCAAACGTAGGAACTCTCTCTGCAGTTTCGATGATGGGTAGTATTGCGGGTACTTTTGCTACAGGCTTTTGGCTGATTGCCTTGGTGGGCAGCCGCAGCTTACTTGCATGGCTCGCACTTTTGATAGTGGTGCTTGCATGCGTGATGGGACTGTCCAGGCAGAACCTGGGTTCTGGCGGTCGCAGCTTTAGCCAAGCAGGCGGCAGCACAACACCCTTGTTACACAAGCTGATTGCGCTAGGTATTGCAGCTATTCTGATTGTGGGTGCTTTCGTATGGCACCCGCAGGCACAGAATCTGCAAGACATGCGTGTTTTTGACAGCTTGTACGGACAGTACCTAGTTGGCGAAATTATCCTAAATGCTCAAAGCGACCCGGCAGAGCCCGCTGATTTTCGCCCTGTGCGCTATTTGGCAAACAGTCCCAGAGCGTGGGAGTCGGCAGTCTTTGCCGATAACTATGAACCCTTCTTCTTTGGCTATTACGCTTTTTATGACATAGCAGCGGCAATGTCTGCAGAACCACGCACGACGCTCATGATTGGCGGCGGCGCATTTGTTTATCCGCGCTTTTTCTTTGAGCAATATCCAGATGCCGTAATGGATGTGGTAGAGATTGATCCAGCACTCTTATATGAATCAAAAGAAAACTTTGGGCTTGCCCCGCAAGATAACTTGAATATCTACCTCGAAGACGGTCGCATGTTTTTGAATCGTGCGGTGAGACAAGGGGGTACTGCCAGTACCGCTGATGGCCTGTATGACCTTGTGATAATGGATGCTTTTAACTCTGCAAATAATGTGCCTTTTCAGCTGACGACGCGAGAATCGATGCAGCACTGTGCAGACCTGATGACAGATGAAGGTATCTTTGTCATGAATCTTATTGTTAGTGTTGAAGGCGAAGGATCGCAGTTTTTGGCGTCCCAGTATTTGACCCTGCGTGAGGTGTTTCCGCAAGTGGAGGCCTTTATCGTAAGTGATGGCGCGATTGAAGCAGGAGTACCGCGTAACGTGGCAGTTGTTGCTACAAAAAGTAATGCTTTTGATTTACGCAGAACTATCGAAGGCGACAATCCTGAATTTGCAGATCGCAGAATTGATTCGGCTACTATGGCACAGGTGCCTGGCGCGATGGTGTTGACTGACGATTTTGCGCCGGTTGACCAGATGTTAGCAAACGTCAACTGGTAGAGACCCTGAGGCACGAAGACTTAGTGTTTGCTGTCGTATTATCGCTCTACGCTTGCATTTTTATCCAAATGATGATATTGTGAAAAACATGTGGTGAAGTTATGGTTAACTGTGATTGAGGGCTTGCCAGATAAGCTGAATTCTTCCACGTGAAAGGCAGTATTATGAAAAAATGCCAGCTGAATTCTAAAGAAAATTCTTCAATTTACACTCCGTCATTTACACAGGCATTTGATGCAACGCAGAAAGCAATCGGTTCGTTTGTGCGAGAAATTGACTATAAAAGATAGTAGTTCCTGCCTATGAGAGGAGTTGCCATGAATAGTCATTCAGATAGCGTAATTGGCAGTGACGCTAAAAAGGCTAAACGCAAGTCATGCAGAACAATTGTGAGAAACAAT
>Ga0123355_10012977_pt1 | contig 12938 bp, 2 predicted proteins | sample TergutEmb28metaG_3_FD_89872 | JGI IMG/M metagenome (GOLD analysis project Ga0123355, IMG submission 89872) | Embiratermes neotenicus P1 segment gut microbial communities from Petit-Saut dam, French Guiana - Emb289 P1 | ecosystem: Host-associated > Arthropoda: Insects > Digestive system > Gut ... | reverse complement strand
TTGTGTGTGTTTCTTGTGTGTGTGTGGGTGTCTCGTTGGGGGTGGGTGTTTCGTGTGTGTGTGTGTGTGTGTGTCGTTGTGTGTGTATGTGTGTGTGTGTCGTTGTGTGTGTGTGTCTCGTTGTGTGTGTGTGTGTCTCGTTGTGTGTGTATGTGTGTGTGTCTCGTGTGTGTGTGTGTGTGTCTCGTTGTGTGTGTGTGTCTCGTTGTGTGTGTGTGTAAAGCAGCAATTAGTGCCTTTTGAAATGTGCGTCCCGGAAAATACCTATAATGGTAAAGTTGTTTCTGTCATAGCCATGAATGTGTATAGGGAAGTGGAAGCAGAGCTCCACTCACTCTTAATCTTGGCACTAGATGGGTTAAGTTGTGTTCTTCACGAACCTATGGTTTTATTCCTAAGGAACTAACCGGTTACCAATAAATATGAGGTTGATTTGACTTGCCTAAGGTAATATGTTATTATTTTCCCACACAACTTCAACGCCCAAAATTTGGTGAGGTGTGGGTAAACATGTATAGAATGTTCTTGCTGGGTAAAAAGTAACGAAAATAAAGAAGAACCAATATTTTGGATTACACTGACGTTTCTCAAAGCTGTAAATCTGTAGGTTACTTCATAAGACGTATTTATTAAATTATGTATCAGAACTTCGCTTCGTTTCACTACTAAGAATTAAACGCTTAAAGAATTGAATACTTATTCTTTATTATTTTCGTCTCGCAGTATTCCATACTGTCCAACTTGAGTTTACATTAGTTGTAACTAATATTTAAAAACTTGGGGCTGAGAATGATTAAGCCTAAAAAGGTAATAATTTTATTACTTTAATACAAATTATGATACGATATTTTTCATATTCGTAATTAAAAATTAAAACATTATAACAAATTATCTTTTAGCAACAAATAAAATAATTTTTACGTCTATTGTTCTGAAAGTTTGGTTGAAATTACGGGTACAATTTCTATGAGATATTCAACTTCGACAGCGAAGTGTCGTATTTTTCATGTAGTGTAATCTCTTCCTTAGTGTTTTTCCATTTAAGTACAATCACATAATTGCTACACACTAATTCCTCTAAGCAATGCTTATTGAATTCTATCGGCCTATAATATTTGTTTAGCCAGTGTTATAGCAAGATATCATTTATAATTTGCCAATTATATAATTTACACACGTACTGCAACAAGTTTGGCATATAAATTTCATGACGTGCAGCACCACCCGTCCTGGGAATAAAATGGTCGGGCGTGGCGTTGACCACCCACCCCGATCTAGCGACGAAGTTTAAATTGTAGAGCTATACATCTACTCCCCCTTTGGGACTTTCAATGCCTGTTCTAGGGTGAAACCTACCTTTTTGACCTTGCAACACTTTCCGCAATATTAGGCCCAATATATGTGTCGTACATATGCTTGTTTATTTGCAGTTTATGTAACGACGCTAGGGATAATTCAAATTATGCGCCGTTAAATGGTTGCATAATAAGGTAAAATGAATTGGAAATGAAACAGAAGAAAGCGGGGAACGCCTACTTTAAAGTAATACCACTAAATCGTCTGGAGGAAATGAAGAACCTTAAAGGAGCTGTCGTAAATATATAGGCAGAATTTCATATCGGACACTCCCGAATGCACGTCAGAGGCATTATAACTTGATACAACTTTCTCGCAAATGCTATATGTCAAATTTCATGAACAAAACTTGCTTAAATTAATAATACCAATTATAAATACAGCATATCAGTTCAGGATACCGTGCAAGTTTTTTACCTTAAAAAGTGCTGTGAGCTTACAGAAGGTTTACATTATAGAAAAAAACACTAGCGTGAGATGGATATTAAAAGAAAAAATAAGAAATGTACTGTATAAAGCACAGCTAATGAAAAATAGATTATCTTTATTAAAAACATAACATTGTAAATACTTGTAATGAATACCTTATTGTATTGTATATTAAATGTATAGAAAAATTCTTCAACCTACTATGGATCATATATCTTAGTAATTTTGTCCGTAATGTACATTAAAATTTTCAGAATAAGTCACAAGAAAATTTAAAGTATTAATATACAGTTTTATAAGTGCAGAGAAGGCCTAGGAAAGTACTTGAAACAGAATTTAAACATCTAATAACATAAATAATTACTTAAACTAGGAAAGAATAAATTTTCAGTTCAAAACTTCATACATAAGTGTACTGTAGCACGAACCGCCATTCCATGACTGTTGCCAGACACAGAAATTCTACTGTGCAATAAGCGTAGATATAAACAGTATGTGTTTGCCATGGTTTATATAAGTTGTCTCTGCACTGAGTTCAAAATTAATATGTCAGGTGTAAAGGAAATATTTATACAATTAGATACAGTTACAAAAAAGGGCCACTTCGGAGGATAAGCTTCAAGCTGGAATGAGTAATAAAATTTGTAGGCCACATATGAGATAGAAAGAACATTTAGTATAATGTCTTGCGGAACATAATCCAGTGTCGGTTACATGTACATATGGTAATGAGGATTTGTGATCTACAAAATACGGGAATGTCATTTAACTCCTGTAAGAGCAAAGTTTTTTAAAGAAATTCAGTGCCGCATGCACTAGAAAGACAAACAGCAGATATAGGCCTATATTTATCAATTTCTCAACACATTCACGATTTCTAATAACGACAACAAACAAAGACACGGTTACTAGCTTATTCACACACAAAAGTGTATAACTACCATAAAATCGTGCATATCCAAAGTACGTCATTCACTAAATAGTAGACTTCCATATACTTGAAAACAATAAGCTAGCATAAGTTAGAATGAATCTCGGCAGCAGGACAACCAAAATGAGTTTGACGACAGACCGGAGAACAAAATTACGATATGTTCAAGAAGACACTAACTTATTTCAATTTGTATTTTTCTTTCACGCAACTGACAATTAAAATGCAGAACTTAATTCAGTTTTCACAACATGAAAGGTTCCGTATTGACAGCGGTAAAAGTGTGACAGATTAAGAGCCGGTGGAAGATAAAATATATTTAATGGAGGGGTAATAGTTATTTAATCTTGTATAAATTGTTGCTCCACCCCACAGATATACTAGTAGCATGTAACTCTTGGCAACCCTAGGCTGTAGTGTCACAATGTGGCTTTAAGAAATCGTGTACTGGGGTTATGCATATGTCAAGCTTCGTTTTCAAAAGACTCAGTGAGTGATTGAACAACTCTTTCAATCCAGTGAGCCAGTTTTCAAACAGTGGGGAGAGTGGCAATAAAATCCTGCCACTATTAAACTCTGCACTTGGTATCCTAAGGACTCTATACTTGCATGTTTACCGGACCATTAACCGTGATTTATTCAGTACGTGTACTACCTTTGCTGAAAACATCATACTAACGTGACAACGGCACTAAAGTTTATAGTCTATGTACTGTTATTACTTAATACCAGTCAAAGAAGACAAATTAATTAAGAGCAAATAGGCTTAACAGAAAATAATACAGTAAGCTTGTACTTATACTACATAAAAGGGGCCAGTTATTCGAGAAAGTTTTCACTGCAGGGAAAAATAAGGAAATAAAAAATGCAGTGAAGAGTGAAAAATCACCCATGGGATTTGACAAGCACAACGTTAAATTATCATATTATAGGTGTACCGTATAATAATAAACTCAAGTGTCTGTAATAATGATTGATATTATTTATAAAATAAGTTTCAAGTTATTGAAGTTAGTTACGCTTATAACCCGCTTAAGCCGGAGAGTCGGTTAAGAGAGCTTCACTTAAGGAAGAGTACATTATACGTGAAGAAACACGAGATAAGTCTAACAGCAATAGTAATATTTTAATTATTGAAAGTAGTAGATTATATAGTCAACTGGATTATCTGTTGCTCCTATACAATTGGTAGCAGTGATTACCAAACTGTAGTCTATAAAACGCCGTAACTCCTCGCTTAAGATAGTGGCTTTGACAGTGATGAATATTACCAGGCTTGTTATAAGAAGGACCAGAATTAAAGTAGCGGCCTGTTGATCGTTCAATTTTATTATCAGCACAAATAGCGTGCATTCATAAGCGAATTTTGTAAGTGGGATACTAAATCGGCCCAAACGCGCAGCATTCTAATTTCTCTTTACGCCTGTTTGTCTGCCTGTCTGTCTGCTTGACTATCTGTCTGTCTGTGCAGTTATTCCACTTATTAGCACAAAATTCTTTAAATATTTGAAAACGGAATTTTCTGAATAACATTTAAAATTTCGATAGCTGCCTCGAAACAACTGCACATACGTTAGGAGCTCAATTCTTTTAATGGTGCTTACGGAAATAATATTTATTGTCCTATCATATAAGAGTCACAGATACATTCTGTGGGCAAAGTGTAGCATTATGAACACTGGAAGTGGCAGCGCTTTTGTTCACCACCACAGTCTGTTTGCTTAAAAAGATCTGCCTAAAATGAGCGAAAGAACAGAATATGTGGGCTACGGGGCCCGTGATTCTGGACACACAACACGCAAAAGTCAACCTGGACAATTAATTTAAGGGGGAATAAATTGTCAACACATGAAATACATACGACTTCTTAAGAAACTGGTAGATTTCATAAATTCAGTTAAATACCCGTTCTCTGGAAGTACATTTAAACAGTTAATAAGGTACTGAAGTCTTGAGAGTCTTGTGGATAAACATGCGAGGAAGTAGCTTATTTGCTGGTTAAAAATTAAAAGAAAGAAAAAAATTAAAAACTCAGAAAACAATGAATAAAATAATTCTAAGAACATGGAAAGTGAAGAAACTACACAGTTCATTTTGTATAACACTGCAAATGTACCGCGTTGAAACCTAAGACTTAATATAAACCACCTGATTAAAAACTTCGTGATTCTCTTTGCGTCCAAACATACAGAACACAAACGCGGCCAATATCTTCATCAAGCACAGTAGAGTAAAATATATGCAGCCACTAGGCCTATTCATTTCTTCCCTTGCTCCATTTTAAGGACCACCCTCTTTAAAATTATATTTGATGCACGCAGCCAGTGAATGCAGAATCCATTCACGTTTGTTACAGAAGTGAACCAACCAAATGGATGCTAACCAAGGGGTTGGTCATTCACAAAAAAAGTCTTTATACGCACAGTCAACCCATCACAATGCGGCGTGGGTTTTGAAGTATAGAGAAGAATTTTGGTGATGGCGTCTTATTCAGGAGACTCGGCTTTAGAAAGTCACCCAGTAGGCCGCCAGATTTTTTTTCTGCTATTCGTTGACCGTGATTTCATGCCTTGCATTCAGAGTTGCACACTTGGTATGAAAAGTATTTGTACACTGTCAAGGTTCTTGGAAAGACGATAACAGGTCAGCTGGCCAAAATATTCCTCCCTCCCCTCACTTTTTTAAGTGTGAAATGTTGTTTACCTCCACTTTAATATTACCTGAAACACATCAGTCCATACCACACAGACACTCCTCATTATATAAGAATTCATTTTAATAATATACGGCAATTTACGCCCAGGTCTCCCAAATCGCCTCTTAGTTTTACTTGTTAAACTTAGTGGAATATTTTACAACGTCTGAACTATAATCCTTGGTTTAATTGCAAGTGTCTTAACTTTCTTCTAATATTCATGCTAGACCTTCAAGTTGTGATTACAACCTCGCATTTTCTAATTCTTAGCAGTTTATTTCACATTACCATAGACTGCCACACTATTGAAGACTATCGGTTTACATGTTACAGACAGAACATGAATTGTTTTGCAGCATTTTCGATTTCGATACTGGATATCCTGCCAAACAGATTTTGCTCTAAAGTATCACTCAGGTTCCAGATTCTTTTTTTTAATAAAGTGTGTACAATGTGACATTATTTCACACGTAGCGTACGTATCTTTAGCCCAGTTCCATTCCTTCAGAAGAGAGAATCAATGTGACGATCATGCCATCCGCGAGAGTTGCTGTGAATTCGTTTCAGCTTTAACCAGCTGACCAGTATTTATGAAACCAGGAATGAAGGTGAAACCATTGTAAATGAGACCCTTTTACATTTAACTTCCGACGGTCAAGATAACATGTGAGGTGGAGCGCCGCCAGCGCCACTTAACTACAAATGGCAATATTTGTTCGAGATAAATAGCCGCATTTTAAGGTACTATTTTGTTTAACATAAAAACACATTCTTCATCTATTGGTGATTTATCGATATGTAATGAAATGATGCAGCTAGGCATTTCAAATATCCATATATTATTTTAAGGAATAATGCTTGCACATTAACAACACAAATATTATAACGATGTTGGACTTTTAGGTTGTTCTTCCTGTCCACACCACAAAGGCATTAGACCCTATATGTCAGTGGAGGCGTAGCTCCATACATTGTTCAGGTCCGCAATGGATCAGGGCCGGACTAAGGGTCCGACTGAGCGACGGTCCATCCGGGCAGCTGCCCGGGACGACAAAGTTAGGGGCGCTAACAAGTCACTCAAATAATCTGAAATATGACGTAATTAAGGCAAGGTCTCTACACGCGAGAATTTCCTTTCAGAACTATGCGCGCTTAGGAAATGCACGCTCAGAAATATTCGCCAGCCCTCTCCTAGAAAGAAAATTTTACAGAACAGCAGTTTTAATGAGAGCCAAATTATTTGCTTACACGGAGAGCCAAATTACACGCCGGGGCGCCCACATATCTCAGGAGAACTCTACACTGGATGGATGTAAGTGGTAAATTTCATGCGCCAATTTTTACCCTCTTAAGAAAGAGCCCGGATACCCTTTGGATAGGAGCTTTATGCTTTAAAGAATCTGAATTGGTTTAGAACTCTCTACTACCTAATGCAGCCTTTTGGAAGTGTGTATCTTAGGGAATATCACTCGAGAGATTCCACTGAGACTTGCATTTGAAGTTGATTAGAATGTTCTCATGACAGTCAAAATCCGAAATAAATATCCCGATAACGACAGACATAAAAGACTCAATTTCATTAACATTCGCTTGTAAAGTCCTGTGTATTCAAAAATGGAAAGCTAAAAAGCAAGAGGAAATTCGAAACACTGACAAAATTAAAACTGTCAAAATAAACGGTATTCGATCGAGATACAAACCAGAGTAGGCCCGAATAAAAAGTGGAGGAGCTACCACTCATTGTCGAAGTTTGGCTGGACGAACCTCTTAGGAATCTTGAACACCAGAAAGATTCCTTGCTCAGGGCTGTTATTAATTGCATACGGTACATGTGAGTTGACGTGAAATAATATTGGATTCGTAAAAAAGGGGAAAGAAAATGAAATGGTACCAGATGTTCTAGGCAAGTCAAAAGGGATCACAGTTGCTAGTTTAGTTTGAACACGCGTCACACAGAAGATGTGTTCCCCCACCTCACTAGCGGGAAAATATGGCGAACAAACAGGCGAGAACGCAATTTATTACTGCAGTAAGCAAGTACATGTCATGCGCTACTCATAATGTCAGGCCGACACTACTGCAATGAATTCGAGGAAAAAAGTGAATGAAAGAAAGAGAGAGTGGTGGCAACCTTATTTGTCATTTCAATTGCGTTTAGGCAGTAACATTAATTAGCACTCCACCACAAGATTTTTTTTTTCTCGCAAAATTATCTTGCAGCTCTTGCATCTGATCAATCATCTTTTCTTACTTGCCTCACAACTTGCTGTACTAGCCAGATAGCTGATATAGTGACGGAGTCAAGAATTGATTAAGCTTTGGAACAAGTCAGTCATAGTCTATATATCAAAGTGATCCTAGTGCACAATGACACTATCAGAAGTGCACCACTTGTAACGAATTTATTTAAGCTTTTACGGCGTCATCGATATGGAATGGAAGAAGAAAAGCGAAGTGAAATTATTACATGCACTTTCTATGTTAATATTATGCAATTATTCATTCACTCATGCATTTATTCATTCCGTAGTCTGTCTTACGACAAGTTCATAGCCTCTTCCAAAGCCAGTTCTCCATATACAGCGATCCAGTGCTTCCTCCTTCAATTTTCAGTATTCTCTAGTTTCCTTAAGGTCTTCCAGGAGCTCCGTACTTCTTCTTCCTCGTCTTCCCGTTATTTCCTTCAGTAACGTGTTTTAGAAGGCAGTTCCTATGTCCCACTATATAAAAATTAATTTAAAAATTACAACGTTCTGCCAGTACCAAACTGATATATTCTCAAACTGCATTCATCAATATACAGCACATAATCAAAACGAAAAATTCTTTCGGAGACATGGAAAAAAATTAAACGTTTCAGAACAACCATACGAACAACGTTTAGGGTACATGCCCATTTTTCCAAATGCGTTCTCAAATTATTCTTAAAAAAATGATAATTTAAATATCGTGATTAAGAAAGCCAATTAAATCTATTTTCGCTTTTATTCCACAACGATTCGTTCGTTCAAATATTTCTAAATAGTTGCATAACTATATTAAATAAAATAATGATTTCAAAAGTTATTTTTTAATGCAAAGATAACTATATTTGGGTTTTATTTTTGTGTATATTAAACACAATTCTTATTCGTAATATGTGTAAATAAAATATAGATATTTTACGTTTTTTAACTTAATATTTTATTAATATTACTTATTTTTACTTTAATGGTTAGCTGTCATTAAACAAGAGATTTTGCAAACACTTCTCTAGTTCCAAATTTTTCTTGTTCAAATTAGATGAGGGGACCCTGATACTTGCTTTTTCCGTGATCAAACGTGTTACAAACTTGAAATTAGACATATAATATATTTTCGAAATAAGTGTAACTAAGAATTTATTTTATTGCACCTACTCACTAATAATTTAATAAAACGTGTTTTTCAAAATTATTTATTACTTGGATTTTGTTAGAACCCGAATTCTGAACTAGACTACGGTTCCTATTTTATTCGTAAGCTTTATTGCAACACACATTTATGTGTCTGAATATGTCACAATTTACTTTCTTATAAAAACAAGCTTATTTACATTTCTATACTTATCAACCCATAACACATGAAGTTCTCGGATTTTAGCGCTGTTAAAAGTTTCTTCTCCTTACGAAAGTTCAAAGAGAATTTCGCCAGAATGTAGGAACTAGATAAAGTGTGGGTGAAGTCTCATAGTGTAGTCATCTTGAGAGCTAGAAATACATATCTGAATATTCTGTGAATTTTGCAAAATGTGACATATCGCTCTATATGAAACTCATGCTACTTGGGTGAGTAAACCAACCCGAGCTGGCGTTTATCTCTATTGGTGTGTGCATCAATATAAAAATATTGGGTGCATGCAGGGCAATGTAATTTCGAAACGATCTCCAAGCTTGCTCACTCTATTTATTACTCCAAGTACTGTTGTCTTGCAAAAAATAAAATACATATTTGTTTAAACCTCAACGCAGATACAACAGATTAATGGAAGCCAAGCTAAATTCTCGCCTTTTCCTGGTTTTTCCTGCGATTTTATTTTTTGTGTATTAAAAAGAACTGGCGTTTAACCGCAAACCTATGCAGCTTTATCGTTCTTATAACACAGTGCACGCATTGGTATACAAACAAATATTAAGAACTTAGAGGAAATATTAAATTATGGACACCTATACCGATGCATATGTTTGTGGACGAAAAGATTGTCTTTAATTTATGCTATTCAATTAAAACTGAATAGGACAAATTAAAGACATGAAGGCAAGTAACACAATGTTACAAAAAATTCATCAGAAATTTCTACTGAAAACGTAACCGGAGAACTTGAAATTTCTTTGACCGTGCATCTTGCTCAAGAAATAAAGTGAAATGCCAGCTTGATGCAACTATGTAATTTTATTGATGTATTCTTAGCTCGACATGTTTCAGGTACGTACGCCAATCATCAGGGGCATTAGATATTGAGTTGCAGCGGTTCCCAAGACCAACACCCATCCAAAAACTCGGTGCAGAAAACCATAAGCTGCAACCCAACATCTAATGCTCCTGATGATAGGCGTACATACCTGAAACATGTCGAGCTAAAAATACATCAATAAAATTACCTTGTTACATCAAGTTGGCATTTCACTTTATTTCATGACCGCAGAAGTTTTAATGTCAAGTGAAGACAGCGACAACTTCAAGATCTTTCATAAGAAGTGTCACTTGTTACATTCCAAGAATCACTGCGAGAGTTGCAATCAGCCTGCAATATATAAAAAGAAAATGCCATAAAACATGAGAGACTTACGGGAAACTTTTGAAAGAACAAATCCTGCCTCGTTAGTGAAATACGTATATAGCAAACCGTTAAGGATCACATTGCGTGTAGGAAGTCATATAGTTCGAGCATTCTCAATTTCCGCTCTAAGACTGCAATGAGTGGAGGAGGGTGAACGAAGAGAATTCGAGAGCAAATTCGAAACGAGAATTAAAGGCCACAAAAAAGAAACAGTTCTATGGGGAGGTTGAGATTCATGTTAAGAAAGAATATCGGCAGTTTGTGACGGACGTACCCCGCTCGTCTTGTTTCACACGTCACTGTCAGCTCAGTAAAGCTCCGTCGTTCGTTGAAAGAGTGCGATAGCGTTCATGTTTCATGTAATTACATTTACTTAAAATATTTCATGCATTTTATGCTTCCGAACAGCATCCGTGTTTTGGTGAAAATGAATTTCAATGCTCTTTATGCTTGTTAAGTCTGTTGTGTGTTTTTATACTGGTATTTCACAAGCTCCTGGAACCAGAGGCGTTCACGTTGGAAATGGATTTCAATATTCGTGACGGTTCGCTCGGTCCAAATTAATTACGAATATACAGACTTCATGGTTTATATTAATAACAGGTCCAACGAGATGCAACACAAAGCAGTCTATTTATTATTCTGCAAGTTCACTCTACATGTTTCGGATGTCAACAACACCCATCACCAGCAGTACACAAAACTGTAACTACAGTCTCCGGGACTCTTCATATATTTTGTGCAGCTATCTCCCTCCAAAGTGGCCAAGCTAGCTCGGGCACTTTGGAGGGAGGTAGTTACAGTTTTGTTTACTCCTGATGATGGTTGTGGTTGACACCCGAAACATGTACAGTGAACTTGCAGAATAATAAACAGACTGCTTTGTGTTGCATCTCGTTGGACAATTATTAATATAGATCAGCGATGCACGGAACCATAAACACAAAAAAGACTTTATGTTATTAATAAGCTGTCATAAAATTGAATAATTATCAGTTGAAAGGCACTTAGTTCATAAGTCTGTATATGTCATATAAAAAATTAATATTTCCTGTTGCGCAGTAGAGTCCACTACAGATGCAAGTGAAGTCGAAACCGAAGCTACAAGGAAAACTGTAATGAGTAATGTTTTCAAAGTTACTTTATTCCATTATTAGTATTAACTTTTTTCCTGTCGCTGTATATTTTTACCCTCCTCTCGCTTTTCGTCCTAACTATTCTGCTTTCTTTATTTATTTCCATCTTTCTTCTTTCCATTTTATTCTTATTCTTTCTCCGTACCTTCCTTTCCTTTTAACGCATTATTTACTTTTTGTGCCTTCTTTGTTACTTCCCTTAGTGCGTTCCGTTAGCTGATAATGATCATCCGAGTTCGCAACGTAACGCTGACAGACCAGGTGCCTGTCAGCATCTTGGTGGAGCGCAGTATGAGTTATCGTGCAAAGACAAGGATCGAACTGCCATATAAATTTTCAATCCGAATCACGCAAAGACACAGCTATCGAGCGGTATTTTAACACAAAACTTCATATGAGGTCGCTGTTATGTTCCTCCGATAGAGTCCGGGCTTTTATCGAGATAAGGTAGTATTTTTTGCCGGTCACTGACACGTCGATAGCGGAGCTCTTGGGTGATGTTTGCACGGTTTACAACGGCCTGACATTCTAAAGCGCCAGCTTCCCTTCATCCTAACCTACTAACCAAACAGTTAAAATATGCTTCTCGCTTTTCGTGGTTTACTCACACAAAACTCTTGGAAGTGGGCCGAGGGTGTAGAAGTTGGAAGGTGACGATTTATAGAAGTAGCAGATGATGTATCATTGAAATAAGATATTTATAACTGTCATTAATCTTGTTTATACAGCGGACTACGTCAACAGGCAAGAAAAAAGACCATCTGTATTTACTTTGTGACCCAAAATTTCGTTGAAAATATTTTGAGGGTGGCATTATGAAAACAAGCTTCAAGTTTACTCAAACTCGTATTACTACCACTACTGTACTCATAAAACTAATCTGACCGTGCTATGACTGAAAAAGAAATTCTCCGGCCGACCACCGCAGAGAGTCGTGTTCGATTTCAGACCAGTCTACGTGGAATGTTTGGTGGGTAAATTTTCACTGGAATAGGACGAATTCTTTCTCTCTCTGCATCATTCCATCAGTACTCCCTACCCATTTCGTAGCAAATGACAAGGTAGTTAAACACTTCTCTCCACAAACTGCAGCCACATAGGACGTGTCATGTGACCCCCATTAAAACCATAACTTAAAATGCGCTTTAAATTTTGAAAAGTGAAGACTGCTACCTCACTGAAAGCTACATACATAAAAAAGATATTAACTAAAATTTCCTTAAATTACTCTGCTCAAAACCACATTTGCTCCTCATAATACTTATATATTTAGGTCTCTGAATATTTACAGGAAATGTATTACATTTAATGAAAGATTCTTAGTGGCACGTACAGCCTATTTTAAAACACAATCCGCAGGCGAAGATTTGCTCTTGACAGGCAAAAATAAACTAAGCCATGATTCCAAAGAAATTGTTATAATTGTAAAGTAACTTCGTAGCGATTAGTATTATATTATTATTGTTATTATTATTATTATTATTATTATTATTATTCAAAAATTTGTATACTTATTTTAACCTAGGAAACAATTAGCACTAACTGTCCGCTGGTCTTCAGCGTTTTAGTTGCCTGCAACTCGTTGCGTTTTGG